>ENA-UOJQ01000908-UOJQ01000908.1-human-gut-metagenome-genome-assembly--contig:-P63-NODE-908-length-27488-cov-9.400539_pt1 | contig 27488 bp, 17 predicted proteins | sample MGYA00242352_ERZ723899 | MGnify/ENA metagenome assembly ERZ723899
CACCGCGGATTGCCGTAGCGTACTTGCCCTTGAGCTGATAATATCTGTTGCCGTCGAACGTGATGTCCTCAAGCGTCAGCGTGCAGTTCAGGACCTCGACAAGATTGCCAGAGGTATTCGTGTCGTTCTCCAGCATGACATAGGCATTCGGAATGCCCTTCAGGGACCACGTCTCGTCGCTGCGTACCACAAGGCACTTGGGGGAAGAGCCCGCCGAAGCCGGCGGGATACTGATGATGTTGTCCCCCGTGGCGGACTGCCGCTCGATAAGCAGCTCCTTCGCGCGCGCGAACGTCAGAACGGCGGTCTCGGCCGTCTTGCCGTCGTTCGCATCGCTGCCGGTGGCCGCGAGATAGACGACCGTACCGACCACACGGGAAGCATTCAGGAAAACCGTGTTCGTTTCCGTGTCGACCGACAGCTTGTAATGGGAATCCAGCGGCTCTGTCAGCTCAATGTTCGCCAGATCGGCCTCGGTCAGCGTATAGCCGCTGCCGCCAACGATCTTGTTCATGTAAACCTGTGCTTCGAGCTTCAGCCGCAGCGGCTGCTTCAGAGCGGAGGTCACGAGAACCGGCAGACGGGCCGTGCTGTTCATCAGCAGAATTTCGCTTTCCACCATACTCTGGTTCGCAAGGATCAGGCTGCCGTGGGCGTAGATCTGGTACTCTGCGCCCGCCGTGGCGGTATTGCCGAAAATCCTGCCGTTTTCCAGCGTGCAGCTGCTGGGCTTCGTTGCCGAGCCGCTCTGCAGCAGGATGGCTCCTGCGGTAGCGCCGGCATTGCCGGTGATCTCGCCACCCTTGAATTCGGCATTGACATACTGACCGACATAGATCGCGCCCACGCCCTTCAGGCTGCCCTCGGCAGCGGCATTGTTGGCGTAGATCTTACCGCCGTTCATCGTGAACGTCGTAAAGCCCTTCGTGGAGCTTCCGGACAAGCTGATGGCACCGGCCGGGACGCTCAAGACGCTGACGTTTGCCTTCGCGGCATAGGTCACGGTATTGTGGTGAATTTCGCCGCCGTTCAGGACGATGCTGCTGCCGCCTTTCGTGGTCGAAAGGCCGATCGTCGCCGTCTTGCAGGTGTTGTCATGGATGCTCGCGCCGTCGTTCATGGTGAAGTCGGCGTTATGCAGATAGAGAATATTGCTGCTGGTCGTAACGGTATTGCAGATCTCGGTGCCCGCATTCAGCGTCAGCTTGCCGGACGTGCAGTTGCCGACGATATAGCTGGAGAACGGCGTGCCGTCCTCGGCAGCCCAGCGCTGCGCGCCGCCGTCAATGCAGATATTCTGGAGCGTCAGGTTACCGGTGGCGTTCACCCAGAACATGTAGCTGCTCTTGTAGCCCTCGGCACGCGTGACCACCGCATCCGGATACTCGCTCAGATCCCAGACCTGCGTATCACCGACGGTGACCATGCTCGTGATATAAATGACCTTGTAGGCCGAATCCGCCAGCAGCTCCTTGGCGCGGGCAAAGGTCTTAACACCCTCTGCCGCCGTCATGCCGGATTTGCTGTCGTCGCCGTTCTTGCCGTCGAGGTAGACATAGTTGAGCTTTGCCTCGGCCCAGGCAGCATAGACCGTAACGTCGGCCTTGATGCTCTGATTACGGTCGAAGAGCTGCGTGCAGGCCTCGTCCGTATACCAGCCGTTGAAGACGTAGTTGTTCTTCGTCGGATTCTTCGGGTTCGTGACATACTTGCCGTGATCGACCTGCGTAGAATAGTAGACCTCGCCGTCGACGATATAGGTCACGGTATAGACATTGGTCTCCCACTTGCCGTAGAGCGTCAGGTTCGTCGTGACCGGCGTGGAGAAGTCATAGACCTGCGTGTAGGCGGCGTCCGTGTACCAGTTCGACACATGGGAGCCGACGCGGCGGGTCTCCGGCACGGGGACGGGCTGGCCCCACGTCACGCTCACGGGTGTGTCGACGTACATGGCGTTGGCGTTCGGGCTGATGACGAAATTGACCTGCATCGTACGGTAGCGGGTCGTGAAGTCGACCGTAACATCCTCATCAAAGTCCGAGAGGATGAATACGTTCTCCGCGCGGACGAGCGTGCCCGCGGAGGCGGAGGCGGTGTCGAGCTCAAAGCCGTTTTCCGCCACGCCGTAGAGGCCGAACTCCACATAGGGCTCGTTCGTGTTGACCTCAATGCTCGCGACCTTCTGGCCGTGGTACTTGGCATAGCCGTTCTCGCCGCGGAACGTGACGGTCACGGTCTTGCCCGGCTCCGTCGGCTCGGACGGCTCGGTGGGCTCCTGCGTGGGCTCTTCCGTCGGCTCCTCGGTCGGCTCTTCGGTGGGTTCCTCCGTCGGCTCTTCCGTCGGCTCCTCAGAGGGCTCCGTCGGCTCGACCGGCGTGTAATCCGTGACCTTCATGAGCGTGCTGAGGATCTTGGCGGCCTCGGCGCGCGTGATGGACTTCTGCGGCAGGAACGTACCGTCCGGATAACCGGCCAGAATTCCGGCCGCAGTCGCCGCGGCGACGGCCTCCTTCGCATAATCCTGGATGCTCGCGGCATCCGCATAGGTCAGCTCGCCGCCCTCGGGGAGCGTGAGCGCCTTCCAGCCCGCAAAGCGGACCAGCAGGGTCATGGCGTCCTCACGGGAAACGGCCTTGTCGGGGGCAAACGTGCCGTCCGGATAGCCGAGCACGATGCCGTTTTCCGCCGCCCAGCTCACGGCAGCGGAATACCACTGACCGGCCGGGACATCGGAGAAGCTGGTCTGCTCCGTGAGCGTGTCGCCGCTCAGGCGGGCAAGGACCGTGACGAACATGGCGCGCGTCATGGCATCCTCCGGCGCGAAGTTCTTATCGTCCACGCCGTTCATGATGCCCTTTTCCGTGACGTCTTCGATATAGGGATGCGCCCAATGGGTGTCGAGCACATCGGCATAGCTGCTTCCCGCCGCAAAGACGCTCGGGCAAAGCCCAAGCACGAGCGCGACCGCCAGAAGCAGGGATAACATCCGCTTTTTCATGCAGATTTCCTTCCTTTCAGAATCGTTCGGGGGCGCTCCCGCCGCCGGAAGACGGCGGGAGCCTGCGGTCTCGGGATCAGTTCATCTTCAGGTAGTTGACGAGCACCAGAGCGACCTGCGCGCGCGTTGCGCTGCCGGCCGGGTTCAGCGTCGTGGGCGTCATGCCGACGATGATGCCGGACTGCACCGTCCACCTCATGGCCTCCAGCGCCCAATCGGCGACCTCACCGCGGTCCTGATAGCCCGCAAGGACATCGTCCTTCGCGGTATACCTGCCGCCCCGCAGCTTCCAGTAGCGGTAGAGCATCGTGGCCATTTCCTGACGGGTGATCGGGGCCTCCGGGCGGAACGTGCCGTCGGGATAGCCGTTGACCACGCCCTGCTCGGCCGCCCAGTTGACGGCGTCGGTGTACCACTGGCCCTCGGCAATGTCCGTGAAGGACGCCGTGCCCTTCGCGGCAGACTCGCCCGCCTCACGATAGAGAACGGTCGCAAGCGTCGCACGGTCCAGCGTGGCGTTCGGCGCAAAGAGGCCTTCGCCCACACCGTTCATCAGGCCCGCGTCATAGGCGGCGTAAACGGCATCGTAATACCAGGCGTTCTCGTCCATCACATCCGCAAAGCGGAAGTCGAAGGCCAGCTGGAATTTTGCCTGCTTGCCGGTCTCTGTCTCGGTCAGCGTCAGCTCATAGCTCTTGCCGTGCTGGCCGCGGAACGTGAGCTGCAGGAGCTGCGTGCCCTCCTTCTGTGCGGCATAGGCCGCCCAGGCAAAGTGCACCGTGCCGGACTTTGAGGCGTCGAGGTCGGTGATGCCGGCCCCGGCATCCAGCGTACCGCGGGCGGAAACGAGCGTCAGGCCCTCGGGGTACGTCAGCTCCAGCCGTCCGTTCTTCAGTCCTTCCCCGGCAAACATGCCGACAGTCAGGCTGTTCGTCTTGCTGCTGTCCGTCGCGCGGACGTCATAGCCGGCGGGCTCGGCGGCCAGAGCCGTCGCACCGGCGCCCAGCAGCATTACGGCTGCAAGAAGCAGCGCAAAGAGTTTTTTCATCATAACAGGAAGTCTCCTTTCCGTGCCGCGCTCACTGCAGAGCCGGGAGCGGCTGGGCCGTCAGCGTCTCCGCTGCGGCGGGCTCCAGAGCCTGCATGCCGGTCTGGCGCTCCGCCCACGGAGCAAGCGCCGCTGCGTTGTCCGCAGCCGCATTCTGCAAGGCGGAGTACAGGGCGACGGGCGCCGCGCTGATCTGCCCGATCGAAATGGGCCAGAAGATGTCGGCCGTCAGGTCCACATAGCTGAGCTTGGAGGCCGACGTGGTCAGCACACTGATGTACAGGCGGTTATCCGCATAGTAAAGCGCAGAACCGGCGGCGTAGTTCGCCATCACGTCCGGCACGTTGCCGAGCAGCGAGCGGGAGTACAGGCCATAGGTCTTGCGGCCGTAGGCATTCGTGTAGTAAGCCATGGAGAAGAGATAGACGCTGCCGTCGCTGCACAGCATGGCGAAATCATCGCAGGTACCGTACTCGTCGGTTTCCTCCGGGCCGACATAGGTCATGCCGACGATGTAGACACCTCTGCCGATCACGGAGGCAAAGCTGCCGAGGCTCGTCATCGTGCCTGTCGCGGTGTCGACACGCAGGAGGTTGTAGCCGTAGCCCGCCAGCAGCGTACCGCCGTTAAGGCTCGGCAGATAGGTCATGGAGGTGTAGGCCGCCGTGCTGCGCTTGCCGATGGCCACCGCAGAGTAGTCCGTCTCATCGACGCTGTAGAGCGTGGAAACAAGGTTCTTTGCATCATCCAGCTCGTTGCTTGCGAGCAGGAGCTTGCCCTCCGGGCCTCTCGTGACGGAAAGGACAGATGCGGGCAGGGGATTGTTTTCGTTCAGGGCCTTGATGCTGCTCTTGTCCTCGGTGTTCAGCTCGAGGAAGAGGGTCGTGTCATCCGTGCCGGGAACGGCCGCACGGAGCGTGGCGTTGGCAGCAGGCTGCTCAACATTGCCGCCGAAGCTCGTCTGATAGGCGGTGACATTGCAGGCGTAGTCATAGACCGCGACGAGCAGGTCGTTGGTGTAGATGCCGTCGAGCGGGAATTCCACCGTTGTCTCTGCACCGGGCTCCGTCTGGTTGACGGCCTGACGCGCGAGGATCTGCTTGCCGTTGCGGCTGAGCAGAAGAATGGCCGCGACATAGCGGTTATCCTGCACCGTGACACTCAGAGAACGCTTGCCGGTGGCAGCGCTGCTGTGCAGCACGATGTCGTTGGCCTGCGGGGCGGTGTTGTCCAGCACGAAGCGGGTCGTCCAGAAGGCGCCCTCCGGCAGGTTCTCTTCGCCGCCGATGACCGTCTCCGTCTCGCGATCCCAGTAGTATTCCGAGACGGCGCGGGCGACGACCTCGATGGGCGTTCCCTCGGGCAGGAGTGTCTTGTTGTCCGCCGCGGTGCCGCGCCAGCTCAGGTTGACCTGCGTGCCGGTCGCGGACCACGCGGAGGAGGAGGCGGAGTAATATGCGCCGGTCGCCGTGCCGTAGTCAACGGTCTTATAGACCTCGCCGGTCTCGGCATTGCGGATCGTGACCTTCAGATCGGACGCATTGCGGATCATGGTCGGAACGGCCGCATAGATCGTATTGCCGCTCTCATTGGCGAAGGACGCGCGGTCCGCGATGGCCTCGTCATCCTCGGCATAGAGGTTGCCGCCGAAGTAGTAGCCGGACGTGGAGCCTGCCATGCGCTGCACGAGGAAGTTCGTGCGCTGGGCAACATAGCCCGTTGCGCCCTCGGTGCACATATCCTCGAGATATACGGACTTGTCATACATGCTCGGCTCGGCCCAGCTGCCGTAGAAGCCCAGCATCGGGACGGAGAGCTGGCGGCCGTCGCCGTCGCAGGAATCGGCATAGAGGAAGCCCTCGATATAGGAGCCGTTCGGATAATGCTCATTCAGCCACGCCTTGTCGCCGTCGGTCAGGCGGACGGTGAAGCTGACGTTCATGCTGCCGTTTGCGGGGACCTCGTAGGTCACGGCGTAGACGTCCACGACACTCTTGTCGCCCTTGACCGCCGCAAGATAGAGCTGCGCATCGGCCGTGGTGATGGTGCCGTCGGCATCGAGGTCGTACTTCTGCACGGTCTCGGCGTCGAGCGCGTCATGCGTACCGTTTGCGGCCTGCAGCAGGACGAGCGCATCCTGCTCGTCGACCTTGTCGTCGCCGTTAAGGTCATAGACATAGACGCTCTTGCCGTCGGCGGAGAACGTCACGTTCGCATCCAGCGCATAGGCGCTGTCGCTCATGTAATCCTCGCCCTCGATCTCCTCGACGGCCATGGTCGTGACCTTGCCGCTGAGTGCATAGTGCAGCGGAGAATCGGACAGGTTCTGGACGGAGAAGCTGCCGGTGTAGACGCCGGTGCGCTCCGCATCGTCGCCGAAGGTCAGCTTGACCTTACCGTCGTTGCCTTCCTTCTCACCGACAAGCAGATAGGCCGGAGATGTCACGGCCTCCTGCAGCTGCATCAGGCCGGAGCCCTGCTGGCGCGGGGAATAGGTCACGCCGGTGTCCGGGTCGGTCAGCGGCTCGGACGTGCTCATCATGAGCGCCATGGCCAGCGCACGGACCGTGAGGCCCTCCTGCTTGCTGAGCTTGTGTTCCTTGATGTACTGCGCCATGATCGCTGCGCCGCCCGCTGCGGACGGAGCCGCCATGGACGTGCCGCTCATCATGCCGTAGCTGCTGTGGTTCAGCGTGGAATAGATGTTTCCGCCGGGCGTCATAAGCTCGGGCTTCAGGTCGAGATTTTCCGTCGTGCCCCAGGAGGAGAACGAGCTGGGCTTGTAGCCGTCGGCCACGCCGTGCAGCGTTTCGGCCTTAGCGGAAACGGTCATCTTGCCGCCCCAGAGGCCGGTCGTCTCATCCTGCGTCGAAGCCGCGAGGATCTCCTTCGCCTTGCTCTGCTCGATCATAACGGCAGGGTTCGGGAAGTTATAGCCCGTCAGGTTCATGTTGATGGAGCCGGGCGCGTTGTTGTAGATGACGGCCGCCGCGGCACCTGCCTGAATGGCCGCGTTGGCCTTGTCCGCAAACGAAGAATTGCCGCGGGAGATCAGAACGACCTTGCCCTTCACGTCGACGTTTGCATAGTTCTCGGGCAGACCGTAGATGCCCTCGCCCTTGACGGGATCGCCGAGGAAGACATAATCATACGTCGTGCCGCTCTGGTCCTCGCTCGTATCGAGCGTGGAGAAATTCTTTGCGCCGTAGGTCTCACCGGTGTCGCCGGGGATCGCGGCAACGCCGTTGAACTTGCCCATCACGCCGCTCATGCTCGTGTTCGTCACGGAGGCGATCGTGAAGGAGTTCGTATAGGAGCCGGGGCTGCCGCCGGTGTGCATGCGCACATCCGTCGTATAGGTCATGCCGGTTCCGGTCAGAACGTTCTCGCCCCATGCGCCGTTGTTGCCGGCAGAGACCGTTACGACGGTATCCGTATTCCGGAAGCTGTCGAGGATCTGCTGATCACTCTTCGAGCCGTAGCTGCGGCCTGCGCTGCCGGAGCCGAGGGACAGGTTGACGCTGTCGCAGTTCAGCCAGATGGCGTCTTCGATGGCGGCCATATAGTCGGAAGAATACGCGCCGCCGCCCACGCCGAAGACCTTCATCACGACGAGCTGGGCATCCGGGGCAACGCCGGTCACGCCGAGCTCCTGCTTATCATAGTACAGGTCGCCGTCCGCGTCATAGTGCGGGACATAGCGGTTCGCCGCCGCGATACCGGCGACATGCGTGCCGTGGTCGCCGTTGCTGTCGCCCTCGGCATCGTGGGAGACATCCAGACCGTCATCCACATAGTTATAGGCAAAGGGGACCTTGGCATTGCGGTACAGGTCGTCCGCCTTGGGCGGGTTCTCGTCCGCGGAAATGCTCAGGTTGGGCAGCGCCTTTTTGATCTCTTCCTTCGTCAGAAGGTTGTAATCGGAGATCTTCTTGCCGAAGCTCGCCGCGCTGATGCCCAGGCTGTAGTAATAGCCGCCCTCCGAAAACGAGGGATGCGACAGATCAAGGCCCGTGTCGATGATGGCAATGCGGCTGCCCGCGCCGGTGTAGCCGTCCGCCCATGCGCTGTAGGAGCCGACCATCTCGCCCGCAGTCGCCGTATCCGGCTGGACCGTCGCATCGAGCTCGTAGCGTTCCTCCAGGTAGACATCCGCCACGCCGTCCACGGCAAGGATCTGCTCGATCCTGCCATAGGGCACCACCGTTGCAACGCCGTTGACGGCAACGGTGAACTGATAACGGATCTCCAGCTTCTCCCCGCCGAGCGCCTCGCGCTCGATGCGGTCGACCAGAGACAGCTGCTGCTTCTTCAGGCTGCTGCTGTAGCTGGCAGCCTTCTCATTCTCCAGCAGGTCTTTGGTAGAGAAGCCCTTCTTCGCCAGGGATTTCTGCTCGAACAGGATGATCACATGGACCTCCTCGTCCGCGGCAGGAACGTCCTGCTCCGCGTCCTGCTCTGCTTCCGGCAGCACGGCCGCACCCGTATCGATCACAGAAGGATCGACCTCGGTATACGACACGCTTGCCGCACTTGCGCCCGCACCGAAGGACGGCAGGAGAGCAAGCAGCATGCAGGCAGCCAGGACAAATGCGAGGGATCGCTTCGCCTTGCCTTTTAACATCGCTTTTACCTCTTTCCTTTGATTTTCATTCTTTTACAGGAAAGGACGAATCCCATTATCCTTTACCATGCAAAAGTTTAAGATAATTATGCCATAATCCTCCGTCGAATTCAAGGCTTTTTTCGGAAAAATATCCATTTTTTATCGTCATTTGGAGCAAAAGAAGAGGCCGCCCCGCCAAAGCGGAGCAGCCTCTCATCTTTAAGGTTCTGTAAAATCTTTGTGAAATATCAGAAGAATTATTCTGCGACAGCGTCCTTCAGAGCCTTACCGGCCTTGAACACAGGAACACGCGTTGCCGGGATCTCGATGGTCTCCTTCGTCTTGGGGTTGCGGCCCGTGCGCGCCTCTCGCTGCTTCGTCTCAAAGGAGCCAAAGCCGACGAGCTGCACCCTGTCGCCCTTGACGACGGCTTCCGTGATGGTCTCAACGACGGCGCCGAGCGCCTTCTCTGCATCCTTGCGGGACAGGCCGGCCTTGTTGGCGACTTCCGCAATGAGTTCAGTCTTGTTCATAATGGGTATCCTCTTTTCTCAGTATATCATTCTCCGGGGAGATCCCCGAGCGCATGCTTATAAAATCTACCACATGCCTGGCAAATACGCAAGGTTTTTTCTGGAAAAAATCAGCGAACGCGCAGAATTTTTGCAATTTTCTCGCCCTTGGGCAGCAGCAGGCAGTCCTCATAGGTCAAAACCTTGAGCACAATGATGAGCACGACGTACACGAGGACCGCCACGACGATGGAGCCGAGGCAGGCGACGGCACGGCCCATGCCGATGCGGCCGAGGCCCCAGTAGGCAAGCCACGTCGCGCCGCCCATGAGAACGGCGGCGATGGTCGTCTTCCACAGGTTCGGCAGGAGCTTCGGCGCATTGCGGCGCAGCACGCGGCGCATGGCGATGAGGTTCAGCACGGTGATGACGGCATAGCAGGCGATGGTGCCGACGGGCGCGCCCGTGATGGCGATATCGGGGTTGCCGACGAGAATGTAGTTGACGATGACCTTGACGATGCCGCCGATGAGCGTGTTGACGACGGGGATGACGGCGTGGTTGTGCGCCTGCATGATGGCGTCCGTCATGAGCACGATGCTGTTGAACACCACGGCGACGCCGAGGATGGCCATGAGCTTCGTGGCGAGCGTGAGGTTCGCGCCGGTATAGCCGCCAAGCAGGGCGACGATGGGCTCTGCCAGCACGATGAGGCCGACGGCGCAGGGCATGGCGATGAGGCCCATGAGTCGCAGCGACGAATTCTGCACGGAGCGCACGCCGCGGCGGTCCTGCAGCGTCAGGCTGTTCGTAATGGCCGGGATGATGGCGATGGTGATGCAGGGAATGAAGGCACAGGGGAAATTGAAGATGGTCTGGCAGTAGTTATAAACGCCCTTGACGACGTCCGCGCGCTCCTGCGTGTAGCCCGCGGCATTGATGAGGCGGTTCATGACCGTCGCCGCATCGAACAGGTTGATGATCTGCAGACCGGCTGCGCCGAGCGTGATGGGCACGGCAATGGCCAGCAGGCGCTTGAGCGTCTCGCCTGCGGGTCTTGCCTGCCCCTCCGCGCGGCTGAGCTCGCGTGTGCGGCGGCGCGTCTTGCAGAAGAGGTAGAGGGCCGAGAGCACCGTGCCGATCGTCACACCCGCGATGGAACCGGCAGCGGCGAGCGGGCCGTCGCCGAGGCGATTCATGACGAGCCAGGCAAGGCCGAGGCCGAGGAAGAGCTTGCACAGGGCCTCGATGATCTGGCTGACGGCCGTAGGAGCCATGTTCCCCTGCCCCTGGAAGAAGCCGCGGCAGGCGGAGATGTAGCACACGAAGAGCACGGCCGGGCCGAGCGCAAAGATGGACCACATGGCATTCGGGTTCTCCATCATGTTGGCCAGCTGCTTCGGGATGATCAGCATCAGCGCCGAGCCGATGATCCCGATGGACAGGAAGGCCATAAGGGAGACGCGGTAGATCTGGCGCACCTGTTTGCCGTTGTTCAGCGCGCGTGCCTCGGAGATCATGCGGCTCATGGCGACGGGCAGGCCCGTCGTGGAGATCATGAGCAGCACGGTGTAGATGTCATAGGCCGTGGTGAAATAGCCGTAGTTTGCCTCGCCGATGAGGCGGTTGAGCGGGATTTTGAAGAACATGCCGATGACCTTGACGATCATCGTCGCCAGCGACAGCACCGCCGCACCGGCCAGGAAATTCTGCTTCTTCGTTGTCTTTTCTTCCAACATTCATCCGTCCTTTCCGTTGGGATCAGCTGCGCGCTTCTTCAAAAATACGCGGCATGACGTAACCGGACAGCTCGCGCACGACGCTGTCGAGGTCGATCGTCGGATACTTGCCCGCAGCATAGAGCACCTGCCCGCGCACCATGGTCATGACGACGTCGTGGCCGGAGGCGGCATAGACGAGATGCGACATCACATTGTGGCACGGCATGAGATGCGGCGACGTGAAGTCGAGCAGCACGAGGTCGGCATCCATGCCGAGCTTCAGCATGCCGCACTCGGCCTCGCGGCCCTGCGCACGCGCGCCGCAGACCGTCGCCATCATCAGCACGGCCTCGACCGGCAGCGCCTTCGGGTCGCCGGATGTCACCTTGGCCATGAGGGCCGCGGCCTTCATCTCCTCGAACAGGTCGAGGTTGTTGTTCGACGCGGACGAGTCCGTGCCGAGGGCCACGTTCATGCCCGCCTTGACCATCTCCGTCACGGGGGCGCAGCCGGAGGCGAGCTTCAGGTTCGAAACGGGGCAGTGCACGGCCGTCACGCCGCGCTTGGCCAGCAGGCGCATGTCCTCCGGCGTGACCCAGACGCAGTGGGCCGCAATGGCGCGCGTGTCAAAGACATGGTGGCAGTCGAGTACCTGCGCGGGCGTCAGGCCGTTTCGCTCGAGGCACTGCTCATGCTCAGCCTTTGTCTCGGACAGGTGGACGTGCATACCGACCTTCTCGTTGATGGCAAATTCGCTCAGCGCGTCCCAAAGGCGGTAGTCCGAGGTATATTCGCCGTGCACGGAGGCCTCGACGCGGATGCGGCCGTTGTCATAGCCGTCCCACTTTTCCTTCAGGGCGACAAGCTCGCGGCAGGCGGGGTGCGTTTCAAAATCGAAGTCCTCGCCGAACAGTGTCGCGCCGCGGGCAATGTTGGCCTTGATGCCGGACTCGGCCACGGCCTCGGCGATCTCGTCGCAGAAGTTATACATATCCGAGATGGACGTCGTGCCGAAGCGGACGCACTCTGCAATGGACAGCAGAGCGGCTGCCTTGGCGCTGCGGCCGTCGAGCCGGTCCTCATGCGGGAAGATATAGTCGTTGAGCCAGCTCGAAAGCTCGACATCGTCGGCATAGCCGCGCAGCACGGACATCGGCAGATGCGTGTGGCAGTTGATGAGGCCGGGCATGAGCACCATGCCCTCACCGGGAACAAGGCGCTTTGTCTTCTCCTTGGGGGCCTCGCGCGCGAGATAGCTGATCTTGCCGTCCGTTACGCCGAGGTAGGCATCAAAGTAGACGTGCATGGCCTCGTCCATGGTCACGATCGTCACATTGGAAAATAAAGTGTCCATAAATTTCCTTTCCGTGCCTCACAGCAGGCGGAACGCCGCGTCCTTCTGAGCCAGAACGTCGTCGATGCGCTCGAGATACTGCTGCGGGAATTTGGGATTGTGGAAGCGCTCCAGACGGCCGTCGGGCAGGTTGATCTTCGTCATGGCCCCGCCGCCGAGCGACACGATGGAATGCATCTCCTCCATCATATAGATGTTGTAAAGTCCGGCCGTGCCCGGGCGGCACCAGCCGATGTTCTCAAAGCTGCCGGACATGTATTTCTGCCGGTAGAGATAGTAGGGCGTGTAGCCCGCCGCGCGGAGCGAGGCCTCCGCCCCGGCCAGCATCTGCGCCACATCGTCCGCCGAGGGAAGCTCCATCCGCTCGGCATAGAGGTCCGCGCCCTTTTTGAGGGCCAGCGTGTGGACGGTCACATTCTCTGGAGCCAGCGCCAGCACCTGCCGCAGCGAATCGGCAAACGACCCGGGGGCGTCGCCGGGCAGGCCCGCGATAAGGTCCATATTCACAGCGTCATAGCCCGCTGCGCGCGCCGCCTCATAGGCGGACACGGTCTGCGCCGCAGTGTGGCGGCGGCCGACCCGCGCAAGCACGGCATCGTTCATGGTCTGAGGATTGATGCTCATGCGGCCGCAGCCCATGGACGCGATCGTTTCGAGCTTTTCGGCATCGAGCGTGTCCGGGCGGCCGCCTTCCACCGTATATTCTACCAGCTCTGTCAAGTCAATATGTGTCCGCAGCGCCTCCATGAGCCTGCGCAGCTGGGCCGCCGAGAGCGTCGTGGGCGTGCCGCCGCCGATATACAGCGTGCGGACCGTCCGGTCGGACGCGCGCAGCAGGTCGCCCGTGTGGGCGATCTCGCGTATCAGCGCGTCGAGATACGGCTCAAGCAGGCCGGAAAAGCGCTCAATGGACGAGCTGACGAAGCTGCAGTAGGCGCAGCGTGTCGGGCAGAACGGGATGCCGACATAGACGGAAACATCCTGCGGCCGCAGCAGCTGCGCTGCCTGTACCGTGGCCTCCGAGGCCTCGACGCACAGGCGGCTGCGCTCCGGTGAGACATGGTAGCGCGTGCGCAGGAGCTTTTCCGCCTCGGTGGGCGTCCTGCCCTCCAGCAGAGCGCGCGTCGTGAGCTTCGTCGGGCGGACGCCGGACAGGCTGCCCCAGGCGGGCGGCTCACGCAGGCACATGGCCGCCTCATAATAGGTGTTCTGCAGCAGGCGGCGGCGCGCAGGCACATCGGCCTCCGCCGCGCGCAGGCGGCGGCGGGAGCGGCCCGTTTTGCCGTGCAGCGTGATCTCGGCCGTGGCCGTGAGCCAGACCGCGCCGGTGTGCAGGGACGAAACCGCCCCATCGCCGGAAAACGGCTCCGCCACCGGCTCCATCGGCTCCTCCGGGAACAGGGCGAGCTGGAGCTGCTCGACGGCATAGCGGTCGTCGTGGCCGCGCAGGAGCAGCTTCATGCCATCGCCTCCCGCAGATAAGGATTGTCCGCGCGCTCGGCATCCAGTGTCGTGGCCGGGCCGTGGCCGGGCAGGACGGCATAGTTGCCGGGCAGCTCCGCCAGCCGCTTCAGGCTCGTGCCCATCTGCGCCGGAAGGCCGCCTGCCAGATCGACACGGCCGCAGGAGCCTGCAAAGAGTGTATCGCCGGAGAACAGGACGTTCTCGCACAGGAGGCACACGGAGCCGGGCGTGTGGCCCGGCGTCTCCAGCACGGTAAAGCGCAGGCTTCCGACCTCGACAGTGTCACCGTCGGCGTAAGTATCCGTGTAATACAGCGGCCCGGCCGTCAGACGCTCGGGCAGGACCGTGTCCGCCTCGCACAGCCAGACGGGGCAGCGCGCCGCCTCCGCCACGCCGCGCACGCCGCCGACATGGTCAAAATGGCCGTGCGTCAGCAGAACAGCGCGGATGGTCAGGCCATAGCGCTGCGCCGCCTCCAGCACGCGCTCGGGCGTATAGCCGGGATCGATGACGGCGCAGACGCCGTCGTCATCCGCAGCGAGATAGCAATTGGTCTGGTAGCTGCCCAGCATCAGGGAATAGACCTTCATGGGCTCCTCCTTTTCAGTCATCGGGCGAACGCATAGGGGACCCCCAGCGCGCCGGAATAGGTATAGGCCGAGACGCTGCTTCCGGCCTCGGTAGTGTTATCGTACGCTTCATCGACGTTCCGCTCCGGCGTACCGCCGTCCGGCTCAGCCTTGTGCTTTGCATGCAGGCGGAGGAACAGCACGACGCAGCCGTTGGCTGCAAGGCCCTTCCAGGGCTCCGGCAGGAAGGACGACAGCACAGCGGCAAAGCCGCAGAGGACCGCGGCGAGCAGCAGGATGCCGCCGATGAGAACGCGTTTTCCGAATTTGGTTCGAAACAAATTCTTCATCCGGGCGCTCTTTTCTGTGTTGTGCTTACAGGGGCAACGATAAAGCGTACAAACCAATTGCATCTGTAGCGGCGTTCCCTGCGCAGGCCCACCGGGCGAGAGAAAATGTAGCGGCGCTCAGTGAGCGCCATAGGCAGTTGCGATTCCTTTGGCAGGGATTCCATGGCTTGAGATACCCAGATTTGTCATTGCGAGGCCCCGAAGGGGCCGTGGCAATCTCGGGAAGGCAGCTGCGATTTCGCCGATAGCTTCCCCACGATCCGACCGGGTACTGCGAGATTGCCACGGGCGCAAAGCGCCCTCGCAATGACAATTCGGGGGCCATCACCATTTTAACGACAGCCTGTACCGGTCGGCAATGCCCCTCCCCTACAAGGCGGGTACGGTCGACGATGCCGCCCTATAACTTTCCAGCCTGCAAGGCGCTCACTGAGCGCCGCTACAGTCAAATTTGGCAGCGCGTGCGGTCGGCAGAGCGGTCGGAAATTTGCAGGGTGCCCCACGGGGCGTCGAGGACGCCGCTCCCTGCAATCATCGGTGGGCAATGGCGTCTGCGGTTTTCCGGGATCAGCCTCTTCTCGGCTGGAGCAGCTCGTCCGTATCGAGCAGGATGGTGACGGGGCCGTCGTTTTCCGAGGCGACGAGCATATCGGCGCCGAACCGGCCGTGCTGCGGCTCAAAGCCGCGGCTGCGGCACTCCTGCAGGAACTGCTCATACAGCGGGACGGCCAGCTCCGGCAGAGCCGCGCCCGTGAAGCTCGGCCGCTTGCCCTTGCGGCAGTCGGCATAGAGCGTGAACTGGCTGACGACGAGCACCTGCCCGCCGATATCGGCGAGAGAGCGGTTCATTTTCCCCGCCTCATCGCAGAAAATGCGCAGGCCGAGTGCCTTGTCGGCCAGCTTTTCGCACAGCTCCGGCGTATCGTCCGGGCCGACGCCGAGCAGGATGAGCAGGCCGTGGCCGATCTCGCCCACGACGCTGCCCGCAATGGAAACGGAGGCGCTTTTTACGCGCGTGATCACAGCTCTCATCAGTTCTGCCCTCTTCTCACATCGATCACGCCGTCAATGGCGCGGATCTTCGTCCGGATGGTCTCCAGCTCCTGCACGTTGCGCACCTCGAACGTGGCGACGGTGCGCGCCTTTCCGGTGGGCATATCTCGGCCGGAGAGCTCCGTGACCTTCAGCTTGGCCGCGCTCAGCGCCGTGGCGATATCGAGCCAGATGCCGCTGCGGTCCGTGGAATCGATCTCAAACGTGGTGGAGAACGGCTTATCCTCCGTGCTCCACGCGACCTTGACCCAGCGCCCTGCCTGCTTCGGATCGGATGCACCGGCTGCGTTGCGGCAGTCGCGGCGGTGGATGGACACGCCGTAGCCCTTTGTAATAAAGCCGACGATGTCGTCGCCCGGCACCGGCGTGCAGCAGCGCGAGAATTTGATCATGCAGGAATCGATGTCCTCGACGATGACGCCGGAATCCTTGTGGCGGCCGCCCTTTCCGGGCTCCGCCTGCTTCTGCACCTCGCGGACCGGGGGCGCAGGCGTCTGGCGCGTGGCGCGGATCAGCTCGTCGCGGATGCGGCCAAACGCCTTTGCCGCCGTCAGGCCGCCATAGCCGATGGCAGCATACATATCGTCCAGGCATTCGAATGCCAGCTTTTTCAAAAGGCCCGGCAGCAGCTCGGCATCCTGCAGCACGGCGGGATTGACATTGGCGCGGCGCATCTCGCCCTCGAAGCTCGCCTTGCCGTGCACGATGTTCTCCTCGCGCTTTTCCTTTTTGAACCACTGCTTGATCTTCGTGCGCGCGCCGTTGCTCTTGCAGATATTCAGCCAGTCGCGGCTCGGGCCCTTGGCCGTTTTCGATGTCAGGACCTCGACGATGTCGCCGTTGCACAGCTGCTGGTCGTAGCTTGCGATGCGGTTGTTGACCTTTGCGCCGACCATGGCGTTGCCGACGCCGGAATGGATGGCATAGGCAAAGTCGATGGGGGTGGAGCCGGACGGCAGGGACATAACCTTGCCCTTCGGCGTGAAGACGAAGACCTCGTCGTCGAACATATCGACCTTGAGCGAGTGGATATAATCCTCCGCATCGGAGTCCTGCTGCGTCTCGAGCAGGCGGCGGACCCATTCAAACTGCTTTTCGTCGCCGCCCGCGACACCCTGCTTGTATTTCCAGTGCGCCGCAATGCCGTATTCCGCCGTCTCGTGCATCTCCCAGGTGCGGATCTGCACCTCGAACGGGATGCCCTGCTGGCCGATGACCGTCGTGTGCAGGCTCTGATACATGTTGGGCTTTGGCGTGGAGATATAGTCCTTGAAGCGGCCGGGGACCAGATTGAACAGGTCGTGGATGTGGCCGAGGACGTTATAGCAGTCCGGGATGGAATCGACGATGACGCGGAACGCATACATATCGTAGAGCTCGTCGATCGTCTTGTTCTGGGCCTTCATCTTGCGGTAGATGGAATAGACATGCTTGATGCGGCCGTAGATGGAGCCATGGATGCCCACGGCGGACAGGCGTGTGGTGATCTTGCTCTGGATGGCCTTCATAAAGGCGTCCGCCTCGGCCTGATGGGCGTTGAGATAGCGCATGATCTCGTTATAGCCCTCGGGATCGAGGTATTTGAGGCTGGTATCCTCCAGCTCCCATTTGATCTTCTGCATGCCGAGCCGGTGGGCCAGCGGCGCATAGATGTCCATGGTCTCGCGGGACTTGGAGATCTGCTTTTCCGGGCTCTGGAACTGCATGGTACGGGTATTGTGCAGGCGGTCGGCGATCTTGATGAGGATGACGCGGATGTCCTTGCTCATGGCCATGAACATCTTGCGCAGATTCTCCATCTGCTGCTCCTCGAGCGTGGAATACTCCACGCGCGTCAGCTTTGTGACGCCCTCGACGAGCGAGGCGACCGTCGGGCCAAAATTGCGGGCGATATCATCGTAGGTCGAGTCCGTGTCCTCGATGCAGTCGTGCAGCAGCGCGCCGAGGATCGCATCCGTATCGAGGCCGATCTCCGCGACGATCTCCGCCACAGCCAACGGATGGATGATATAGGGCGAGCCGTCCTTGCGCTTCTGGTCCTTGTGCTTTTCGCGCGCGTAGTCCACGGCGCGGTCGATGAGGGCCATATCGACATTCAGCTTGCGCGCCGCGATGGTGCGCTTCATGCTGAGATAGTGTTCCTGAAAGGTTTCCATTCAATCACCTGCTTTGAGCTTGCGAAGCGTGCAGAACAGCACGCTGTTTTCCAGTGGGTTCGTCCGGTGCGGCACGATTCGCACCGCAATGGCGCTGCCGCTGCGCCGCAGAGACACAAGGCCGAGCTCGGCCAGGATCTCCAGGCAGGCAATGGCGCGGCGTGCGGCCTGCGGCCGGGCAGAGCATGCCGCGATCTGCAGGCAGAGGCGGTCGGTATTCTCGCGCAGCTCCGTTCCGGCAGGCGCGGCGCTGCGCAGGAAGTTCCACACGCCGATGACGTCCTCGCGGTCCGGGGCCAGCGCCCGCAGCTCGTCGGGGCGCAGCGCCTCGTGCGCGCGGAAACGGTCATAGAGCCTCGTCGGCTCGACGCGGCGCAGGTCGATCAGATTGAGCTGCACCGTGCGGCGGCCGCGGAATTCGTTGATCTGCGGCGTAAAGGCTGCGTCGACCCGGTCGCCGGGACGGAGCTTTGCCGACAGACGCCCGGCCGAGAAGAAAATGGCCTGCACAGGCGTGCCGTCCGGAGCCTGCAGACGCAGGCGCAGATGCTTGCCGCTGCCGACGGCCATGGCATGCTCCACGGTCAGGCCGCTCAGGCTGAGCACGGGCTTCGGGCAGCCCGCGCCGCATGGCTCGAGCTGCGAAAGGCCGCGGACGTTCTCCTCCGTCAGGAGGGACGCCTCGATCTCACAGTCAACCTGCAGCGTGGCCTCCACCGGAGCGGACGCCGCATAGGCCGCAGCGCAGCGGCACATGGCCGCGCGGAAGGCGTCGATGTTTTTCCGGGCGATCGTGAACCCGGCGGCAAGCTCATGGCCGCCGTAGCCCTCAAGCAGGCCGGAGAGCTCCGTCAGCGAGGCAAACAGGTTAAAGCCGCCGTAGGAGCGGGACGAGGCCTTGCCGCGTTCGCCGTCCAGGCAGATGAGGAACGTCGGGCGGCAGAATTCCTCGGAAAGGCGCGAGGCCACGATGCCGACGACGCCCTGATGCCAGTGCTCACCCGCCAGGACGATCGCACCGTCCGGTGCGCCGTGCAGGCGGCTGACGGCCTCACTGTAAATTTCGGATTCGATGGTCTGCCGCTCGCGGTTCAGGCGGCAGAGCGTTTCGGCCAGCCGGTCGGCCTCCTGCGGGTCCTGCGTCAGAAACAGACGCACGGCCAGCTCAGCCTGCTCCATACGCCCGGCGGCGTTGACACGCGGCGCGAGTATATAGCCGGTGGTCCCGGCCGTGATCTCCTGCTCCTCGCAGCCGCAGGCATGGATCAGGGCGCGCAGGCCCAGCCGCTGCGGCTGGCGCAGGGCCTCGAGGCCCATGACGACAAGGCGGCGGTTCTCGCCCTGCAGCGTCATAACGTCTGCGATCGTGCCGAGGCAGATGAGATCGCAATAGCGCCGGGCAACGGCGTCCTGATCGCCGCTGAGCGCAGCGGCCAGCTTGAAGGCGATGCCGACGCCGGAGAGCATGGTATGCGGATACGTCCGGTCCGGCCGGTGCGGGTCCACAACGGCCGCGCACTGCGGCAGCTGCTCCTTGCACTCATGATGATCCGTGACGACGAGCGTCACGCCCAGCTCCCGGCAGAGCTCGGCCTCCTCCAGCGCCGTGATGCCGCAGTCCACCGTGATGATAAGCCGCACACCCTGCGCACGGAGCTGGCGGATGGCCCCGGCGTTCAGGCCGTAGCCCTCCTCGAGCCGCCCGGGAATGTGGACGACGCAGTCCGCACCTATGCCGCGCAGAAAATCCGTCAGCAGGCAGGTGGCCGTGATGCCGTCCACGTCATAATCGCCGAACACGGCGATGCGCTGCCCGAGCTGCAGCGCCTGCCGCACCGTCTGCACGGCGCGGTCCATCTCCCGCAGGAGAAAGGGGTCAAACAGCGGCGCGTCCGCGCACAGCAGCTCCTGCGCCTGCTGCGGAGTCCCGCAGCCGCGCCCGGCCAGCACGCGCGCCGTCAAAGGCGAATAGCCCGCCTGCTGCAGCGCATCGACCGCGGCGCTGTCCGGCAGGGCGGTGTTCCAGATTCCGTACTTCACACCAGATACACATCCCAGTTAGGGCAGCCCCGCGCAATTGCAGCTTCGGCCTTCACCGGATATTTTTCGCCGATCCATCGGTTCGAAAAGTTTGAAGTATTGCGCAGCCGTTGGCGGCTTTGCCGCCTTACGGATGCGGCATGCCCCTTGCGGGTACACAAAGTACATCTGCACTTTTCAAACCTTGTCCCGGCAAAAAATCTCTCGCTGAATGCTCTCGCTGCAATTGTGCGGTGCTGCCTTATTTTTTATTTTTTCATTATAGCAAACTTTTCTCCGGCATACAATACAACTGTGCAAAAAAGCTCTTGAAAGGGAGGAAGCCGCCATGCGCCGCCGGAAAACCGCCGTCCTGCTCGTGCTGACGGCCCTGCTTGCCGCCGGATTCCTGCTGTGGGGAAACTGCAGCCTGCAGACGACCGAGACGGCGCTCGTCTCCCCTGCCCTGCCGCCCGCGTTCGACGGGCTTCGCATCGTGGAGCTGGCTGACCTGCACGGCCGCGTGTTCGGCCGGGGCAGCCGCCGCCTGCTTGCGGCCGTGCGCCGGGCGGAGCCGGACCTCATCTGCATCGACGGTGACCTGTTTGACGAGCACACGGACCTTGCCATGCTGCCGCCGCTGCTGCGCGGTCTGTGTGCCATTGCGCCCGTGTATTATGTGACGGGCAATCACGAATGGCGCGTGCCCGGCCTGCGCGGCATTCTGGCGCAGATGCGCGCCTGCGGCGTGACGGTGCTGCAGGACGACTGGCGCGTGCTCCGGCGCGGGGAAGATGCGCTCATCGTCGCCGGAACGGACGACCCGTGCGGCCCGGCAGAGCGCAAAACGCCTGCGGAGCTGATCGCGGATATCCGCGCGGAGGCCGGAGAGGCCGCCTTTCTCCTGCTGCTGACGCACCGTAACGACCAATTGCCGCAATGGAGCGCCCTCGGCGTGCAGGCCGTACTGGCCGGGCACTGCCACGGCGGCGTCGTGCGGCTGCCGTTCGTGGGCGGGCTGTTCGGCACGGACCGGCGGCTGTTCCCCGCATGGGATGCCGGGCTTTACCGGCAGGGCGAAACGGCCCTGTATGTCAGCCGCGGGCTTGGCTATACAAACGTGCACTTTCGCCTGTTCAACCGGCCGGAGGTCGCGGTGATCGTTCTGCGCCGGGGCAGCCCTGCAATAAATTCGTAAACAAATCGTAAATATTCCGGGGAAAGGGTTGTAAATCCGCCTCACCGCATTATAATTGTTCTCAGGTGATAACTATGTTCCGACGTTTGGGCGCAAGCATCCGCAAATGGATGTACGGCCGCTACGGTTCTGATCAACTGAATATGCTCTTGCTGGTGCTGGCCGTCATTCTGAGCCTCACCAACACCATCCTGACCTACGCGCTGCGGACCAGCACGGTCTACCGCGGCATCATCGCGCCGATCCTGTCGCTGTTGATGTACGGTCTGCTGATCCTCGCCATGGTCCGCATGTTTTCGCGGAATCTCAGCCGCCGCGAGCGGGAGAACCGCCGGTTCCTGCAGCTGTGGATGCGGCTGCGCGACCGCAACAACCGCTATTTTCGCTGCCCGTCGTGCGGGCAGACCGTCCGGGTCCCGAAGCACCGCGGTAAGCTGTGCATCCGCTGCCCGAAATGCGGCGAGAAATTCATCCGCAAGACCTAGCCCGAAACCCGCAGCCAGCCGCTGCGGGTTTTTGCTGCCCGTTACAGAGGAACCGGCAGGGGCGGCGGGACATGCGGAAAACAAAAAGAGGACCGTTCGCTCACCGGGCGCACACGGAGCGTTGTAGGGGAGCGGCATGCCTCTCCCCAGACTGTCAAAAAGCCTGCCCAGCCGAAAGTTTCGGAGGGAAGAAAAGTGTGAAAGGAAACCGTCAGGGTGTCCTTTCGCGTTCAATCACCCGCCGCGGCGGCAGAATTGCAAAATAAAATGCTACAATATTCTATTTTGCAATTCTGGAAGCAGCTTGGCGAAAAAGGCCCGAAGGGACTTTTTTGACAAGCTGGGGAGCGGACAGCCGGGCCCGGCGCATTGCTGCCGATCCGAACAGGCTGTCGATAAAACAGGGAAGGCCAAAGGTTTGTCATTGCGAGGAGGCCGGAGGCCGACGTGGCAATCTCGTGCAGGCAATTACGATTTCGCCGACAGCTTTCCCACAATCCGGCCAGGTACTGCGAGATTGCCACGGGCGCAAAGCGCCCTCACAATGACAATTCTGGAGGCGTCACGCCACAGAATCCATGTGCCACATGCTGCTGGCCTGCATGGCGCTCACTGAGCGCCGCTACAGACGCAATTGGTGCACACCGTTTTAACAGTAGCTTGTACAGACTGCAAGTGCCTTCCCGAGATTGCCACGGGCGCAAAGCGCCCTCGCAATGACAAGTCGATAGCTTTTTCCATTTTAACGGTAGCTGGTACAAATCGTTTGTGCTGTGCCGGGCCCGGCTGTCCGCTCCCCTACAACGCACGACCGGAAACTTTCCGCTTGCCGCAGGCCCTACAATATTCGGCCCGAAATGTTGCATTTTTCTCCGGAACATGCTAGAATATTATGATAATTCCTTGATTGGAGGCGCAGGATATGACCTGGGAAGAAATGACATCCATAGCGGCAGAGGAGGGCTTCGCGGCGGCGGTCGTGAACGACACGAAGGACATTCCCTTTGACCCGTCGTTCCGGCCGCTTTGTGCCGAGAATCTCTGCGGAAAATACGGCGCAAATTACTCCTGCCCGCCCGACTGCGGCACGCCGGACGAGATGCGCGCGCGCATTCAGGCGCACCGCCATGCCCTTGTGCTCCAGACGATCTGGGAGATCGCAGACTACAGCGACAGCAAGGCCATCAAGGCAGCGAAAAAGGAGCACAACGCCGCAACGCTGCGCCTGCTCGGCCGTCTGCGCCGCGCGGACGTGCCCGGCTTCCCCGTCGGGGCCAGCGGCTGCGCCCTGTGTGAGACGTGCGCCATCGTGGAACACGAGCCCTGCCGCTATCCGGACCTGTATTATTCCTGCATGTCGGCCTACTGCATCTTCGTGCGCAGGCTCGCGGAGCAATGCGGCATGGAATATGACTGTGGGCCGGGCCTGCTGGCCTTTTTCGGCATGTACGTTTTTGACTGAGCGAAAGGAGACCCCATGGATTTCAAGCTGCACGCACCCTACAGCGCCACCGGCGACCAGCCGGAGGCCATCCGCAAGCTGACGGAGGGCGTCCGCCTCGGGCTGGACGAGCAGGTGCTGCTCGGCGTGACCGGCTCGGGCAAAACGTTCACGATGGCCTCGGTCATTGCGAACCTGAACCGCCCGACGCTCGTGCTGGCGCACAACAAGACGCTTGCGGCTCAGCTGTGCTCGGAATTCCGGGAGTTTTTCCCGGAAAACGCCGTGGAATACTTCATTTCCTACTACGACTACTACCAGCCGGAGGCCTATATCGCCCACACGGACACCTATATTGAAAAGGATTCCGCCATCAACGACGAGATCGAGCGCCTGCGCCACAGTGCGACGTCGTCGCTGTTCGAGCGGCGGGACGTCATCGTCGTCTCGTCCGTTTCGTGCATCTACGGTCTGGGCGACCCCATCGACTATAAAAACATGGTCATCTCGCTCCGCACGGGCATGGAAAAGTCCCGCGAGGAGCTGATGCAGAAGCTTGTGGAAATTCGCTACGAGCGAAACGACCTGAATTTCACCCGAAACACGTTCCGCGTGCGCGGCGATACCGTGGAGATTTACCCCGTCTACTGGTCCGGCCGGGCCATCCGCGTGGAGTTCTTCGGCGACGAGATCGACCGCATCTCCGAGATCAACGCCGTCAGCGGCATGCCGGAGCGCGTCATCAGCCATGTGGCCATCTACCCCGCCTCGCACTACGTCGCCTCGCGCGACAAGCTCAACCGCGCCATTCTCGAGATCGAGCGCGAGATGGAGGAGCGCGAGCGCTGGTTCAAGGAGCACGACAAGCTGCTTGAGGCCCAGCGCATCCGCCAGCGCACGATGTATGACATCGAGATGCTGCAGGAGATCGGCTTCTGCAGCGGCATCGAAAACTACTCCCGCGTCATTTCCGGCCGTGCGCCCGGCACGCCGCCCTTGACGCTGCTGGATTACTTCCCGAAGGACTTTCTGCTGTTCGTGGACGAGAGCCATGTCACGCTGCCGCAGGTGCGCGCGATGTACGCGGGCGACCGCTCGCGCAAGGAGAGTCTGGTGGAATATGGCTTCCGCCTGCCGAGCGCGTTCGACAACCGCCCGCTGACGTTCCCGGAGTTCGAGGAAAAGATCCATCAGGCCATCTACGTCTCCGCCACGCCGGGCGAATACGAGCGCAGCCGCGCCGGGCAGATCGCCGAGCAGGTCATCCGGCCGACGGGCCTGCTGGACCCGAAGGTCGAGGTCCGGCCCATCGACGGGCAGGTCGACGACCTCATCGGCGAATGCAACCGCATCATCGAGCGCAAGGAGCGCGTGCTCGTCACGACGCTGACAAAGAAAATGGCCGAGGATCTGACGACGTACCTGCAGAACGCCGGCATCCGCGTGCGCTATATGCACTCCGACGTCGCAGCGCTCGAGCGCATGGAGATCCTGCGCGACCTGCGCATGGCAAAATTTGACGTGCTCGTCGGCATCAACCTGCTGCGCGAGGGACTCGATCTGCCGGAGGTCTCGCTCGTCGCCATTCTGGACGCGGACAAGGAGGGCTTCCTCCGCAGCGAGACGAGTCTCATCCAGACCATCGGCCGCGCCGCGCGCAACGCCGGGGGCCGCGTCATCATGTATGCCGATAAGATCACGCCCGCCATGCGCGCCGCCATCGACGAAACGGAGCGCCGCCGCGGCATCCAGGACGCCTATAACAAGGCCCATGGCATCGTGCCGAAGACCATCGTGAAGGACGTGCGCGAGCTCATCGAGATCACGCAGGCCGAGGGCGAGGCCCAGCGGCGCGACGGCGTGAAGATGACGGCCGCCGAACGCGAGCGCGAGATTGCCAAGCTCGAAAAGGAAATGCGCGCCGCCGCGAAGCAGATGGAATACGAATACGCCGCCGTGCTCCGCGACCGCATCATCGAGCTGCGCGGCCAGAAAAACTGATTGGGAGGGTCCTATGAGACTGGATAAATTTCTCAAGGTGTCGCGCCTCATCAAGCGCCGCACCGTGGCAAACGAGGCGTGCGACAACGCGCGCGTGACCGTGAACGGCCGCCCGGCCAAGGCGTCCTATGACGTAAAACCCGGCGACGTGCTGCGCATCGCCTTCGGCCAGCGGACGCTTGCCGTGGAGGTGCTGGCCGTGGCTGACGCCGTGCGCAAGGACGACGCGGCCGCCATGTACCGCGAGCTGCCGGAATAATTCTGCCCGCACTGGACAAGCGGCAGAATTTCTGCTATCATTGTATATTATTTCGTTTATCGAACGATAAGGAGTCTGATCGCCCATGGAAAAGCTGATCGACCGGCTGTCCGCCGTTGTGGCGGAGGCGTTTTCCGCCGCCGGATATGACCCGGCCTGCGGCCGCGTGACGGTCTCGAACCGCCCTGATCTGTGCGAATTTCAGTGCAACGGTGCCATGCCCGCCGCAAAGCAGCACCACAAAGCCCCGCTCGTCATTGCGCAGGACGTTGTCGACCGCCTGCAGGACGGCAGCGTCTTTGCCGCAGCCGAGGCCGTAAAGCCCGGCTTTATCAACCTGCGTGTGCAGCCTGCATATCTGGCCGCCCATTTGGAGCAGATGCGCCAGAGCGAGCGCCTCGGCGTGACCGGTGAGCGCAAGCCCCGCGGCGTCGTGCTCGACTACGGCGGGCCGAACGTGGCAAAGCCCCTGCACATCGGCCACCTGCGTTCCGCCATCATCGGCGAGAGCATCAAGCGCATCTACCGCTACTTCGGCGACAATGTCGTCGGCGACATTCATCTGGGCGACTGGGGCCTGCAGATCGGCCTGATCATCGCCGAGCTGGAGCGCCGCAAGCCGGACCTGCCCTATTTTGACGAGAGCTTCACCGGCCCGTATCCCGAGGAAGCGCCGTTCACGATCTCCGAGCTGGAGGAGATCTACCCCACGGCCAGCGCCCGCTCGAAGGAGAACGAGGCCTTCGCCGCCCGCGCCCACGAGATCACATTCGCCGTGCAGCAGCGCCGTCCCGGCTACTATGCCCTGTGGCGCCACATCATGCAGGTCTCCGTGGCCGATCTGCGTAAGAACTATGACAATCTGAACGTCAGCTTCGACGTCTGGAAAGGCGAAAGCGACGCGCAGCCCTACATTCCCCCGATGCTCGAGAAGCTGAAGGCCGAGGGCGTGCTTGTCGAGAGCGAGGGCGCGCTTGTTGTGCCCGTGGCCGAGGAGGGCGACCGCAAGGAGCTGCCGCCGTGCATCCTCGTCAAGAGCGACGGCGCGACGCTGTATGCCACGACGGATCTGGCCACCATCGTGCAACGCATGGAGGATTACCATCCGGATAAGCTGCTGTACCTGACGGACAAGCGCCAGAGTCTGCACTTCGAGCAGGTGTTCCGCACGGCGCGCAAGGGCCATCTCGTCCCGCCGGAGACGGAGCTGCAGCACATCGGCTTCGGCACGATGAACGGCAAGGACGGCAAGCCCTTCAAGACCCGCGCAGGCGGCGTCATGCGTCTGGAAACGCTCATTTCCGACATCGTGACCTATGTCACGGACAAAATCCGCGAGAACCAGACCGTCCCCGAGGACGAGCTGGACGCCACAGCCCGCTGCATCGCCATCGCGGCGCTGAAATACGGCGACCTGTCGAACCTCGCCACGAAGGACTATATTTTCGATCTCGAGCGCTTTGCCGCGTTCGAGGGCAACACCGGCCCCTACCTGCTCTACACCATCGTCCGCATCAAGTCCATCCTGAACCGCTGCGGCGGCGAGGGCGACTGGGCCATGGCCCCGGCCGACAGCGAGAGCGCCAAGGCGCTGCAGCTGGAGCTGGCGCAGATGCCGGACGCCCTGCAGATGGCCTACCGTGACTCCGCACCGAACGTGATCTGCGCCTATGCCTATGAGCTTGCGGGCGCGGTGAACCGCTTCTACCACGAGACGCGCATTCTGGCCGAGCCGGACAAGCAGAAGCAGGCGGGCTACCTCGCCCTCATCCGTCTTGCCAGGCGCGCGCTGGAGGAGTGCATCGATCTGCTGGGCTTCTCCGCCCCGGACCGCATGTGAAGAATTCAAAAATAAAAATCAGGGAGCTGCGGCAAAACCACAGCTCCCATCAGTCTGCCGAAAAACCTGCCCAGCCGGAGGTTTCGGAGGGAAGAAAAGTGTGAAAGGAAACCGTCAGGGTTTCCTTTCGCGTTCAATAACCCGCCGCAGCGGCAGAATTGCAAAATAATACTACAAAATTTCATTTTGCAATTCTGAAAGCAGCTTGGCGAAAAATCCCGAAGGGACTTTTTTGACAAGCTGCAGGGAGCTGCGGCAATGAACCGCAGCTCCCATTTTTTACTGCTCCGTGATCCACGGACCCGCATTCGGGAACAGGATGCGGAAGCGGATCTCATAGCTTCGTCCAAGCGGTGCGGAGAAGTCCGTCAGACGGAATTCCGGGATCACATAGTCCGTCACGCCGTCCGGCCC
>ENA-UOJQ01000911-UOJQ01000911.1-human-gut-metagenome-genome-assembly--contig:-P63-NODE-911-length-27432-cov-7.578150_pt1 | contig 27432 bp, 27 predicted proteins | sample MGYA00242352_ERZ723899 | MGnify/ENA metagenome assembly ERZ723899
GTTTTAGCGAGGCGCTGTGAGTTTCCCGCAGCTTTTCGCCCTGCGGACACTTTTGGCGCCACCTTTTGGTGTCAAAAGGTGGTAAAAACTGCTCCTCGCAGGAGCGCCTAATCGGAGGTGCGGGATGCTTCCCGAAATGGAAATTAGGTTGTTTTCGCAGTGCATTCCCGCAGGCCTGCGGCCTGCTTACAAGAGGAAAAGAAACCGCCCAATTCCCAATTCCCCAAAAAGAGTTGCGGGGCTCATCCGAAGAAGTCCCCGCAACCGCTATCAATACATTACAACGTTTTCGTTAAACCGAGCGCAGAACCGATGTTGGTTCTGCCGAGGCGAGAAAACGAAGAGAAAACTCGACGTTTACTCCTCTGCTACGACCGTGAACTTGATCGTGGCCTTCACCTCGCGGTGCAACTTGGCCGAAGCCTCGTACTCGCCGACGTTCTTGATCGCCTCGACCGTAATCGTCTTGCGATCCAACTCGACGCCTTTGGCTGCCAGCGCCTCGGCCAGATCGGCTGCGGTCACCGAACCGAAGATCTTGCCCTCCTCGGCCTTCATCGCAATGGTGAGCGGCAGGTTGGCGATCTTCTCGGCCAGTGCCTGTGCGTCGGCCAGAATCTTGGCGTCCTTGTGGGCACGCTGTTTCAGGTTTTCGGCCAGCACCTTCTTCGCCGAAGCGGTCGCGGCCTTGGCATAACCCTGAGGAATCAAGTAGTTGTTCGCGTAACCGGGCTTCACGTTCACGATGTCGTTGGCGTAGCCCAGCTTCTCCATATCTTTCAAAAGAATCACTTCCATGTCTTGCTCCTCCTTGATTATTTCATACAATCGGTTACGAACGGCAGAATGGCGAGGTGACGCGCCCGCTTAACGGCCTGTGCGACCTTCTTCTGGAACTTCTGCGAAGTACCCGTCAGGCGGCGGGGAAGGATCTTGCCCTGCTCGTTGAGGAACTTCTTCAGGAACTCGCCGTCCTTATAATCCACGTACTTGATGCCGAGTTTCTTGAAACGGCAGTACTTCTTCTTCTTCACGTCGACCGATACCGGATTGAGGTAACGGATCTCCGATGCCTGTGCTTTGTTCTCCTGTGCCATGGTTACTCCTCCTGCGTTTTGTTAGAAAGTTTTGCACGACGCTTCTCCGAATACTCGACAGCGTACTTGTCCTGCTTGAACGTCAAAAAGCGGATCACACGTTCGTCGCGGCGATACTGGGTCTCCAACGTGTTGATCAGAGAACCCTCACCCGTGAACTCCACGAGGAAGTAGAAACCGGTGGTCTTGTTCTGAATCGGGTAAGCGAGCTTTTTGAGCCCCCACTTCTCCACATTCACGAGCTGACCGCCGTTCTCGGTGATGACACCTTGGAATTTGTCAGCCACCTCCTGAACCTGAGCCTCGGAGAGAACCGGCGTGACAATGAAAACGGTTTCGTAATTGTTCATAATGCTAAAAATTAATTAATTGCCAAATAGCGCGGCAAAGATAGCGCTATCCCGCGAATTATCAATACTCCGCAACGGATTATTTTCACTTTTCGCCGCCGCGCACCCCTTTTCCGGCCAGCAGGGCGTCGATCGCCTCCGTCGCCGCTTCGAACTGCGAGGGACGCGGTGCATCGCACGTCGCGAGCCGTCCGTCGGGCGCAATGAGCATATAGGTCGGAAAACCGGACAGGTCGTATTTGGCCAGCGTCAGCGAAGAAGCCGCATCGGGCAGGAAATAGTTCTCGCCCAGCCCCGTCAGACCGAATTCATCCAGAAATTCGATCCATGCCTTGCGACGCGATTGGAGGCACAGCGTGACGAAACGGACCTCGTCCGAGCCGGCGTAATGTTCGCGCAGGATCGGCATCGCCGTTTTCAACTCGCTGCGGCAAGGACCGCACCATGTCGAACAGAAATCGACGTAGAGCGCCTTCCCCGGATGACGGGCCGCCAACGTCGAGAGCAGCTCGCAGTCGGGCAGCGTATCGATCCGTCCCGCCGCATCGCACCGCAGCACGCCGGAAAGCGGGACAGTGCTGAAAGCAGGACGTTCCGCCGCCCGTTCGCGCACCCGCGCCGCATAGGCCGGATCGAGGAACAATCCGGCCATCCGTTCGGCCGGCACCGCACCGTTCGCACACATGCCTTCCATACAGCCGTAAAGCAGGTAATCGCGCAGTCCCCGGCCGATCTGCGGGTCGGCATCGAGCCGGGCCGCAACGGCCGCCAACGCTTCAGCCGGCGCTGCGCCCGACCGAACGGCCTCGATCTCGTCGGGACAAATCGCACCGAGATAATAGCTGATGCCGGCCGAATAGTTGATGACAGAGACCATATTGCGTTCCAGATCGAAGATGTCGAACATCGGATCGGTGAAGATCGCCCGCCATGCCGCCGGATCGAGGTCGTGGTTCCATATCTGCACCATATCGATGTCACGGGCCACCGCCTCGCGCACCTCGGCCGGAAGCCGGCGCGCGGAGAGCGAATCGGCGACGGCCTGCCGGTAACGCCGGTAGCTCGCCAGATACTCCTGCGGATCGCCCTCGACGGCGGGAGCCTGCTCGCACAGCCTTCTTTTCAGGCCGGCGACCGACGCAAGCGCATTGTTGGTCCGTGCATGGTCGCCCGAAAAACGGATCGCATCGGGATCACCGGCACGCATCCGCCCCGCGTCGATGGTCACATAGACCGAGTCGCCGGGGGAGACGATCAGATCGAAGAAATCGCCGTATACGCCGGTCATTCCGGTCGTATAGGCCGTTCGGAATACGAAATGGAAATCATTCGCTTCGGGCGAGACACGGGCTGCCATACGGCTTTTCAACGCGAAGGGATCTTCGGTATTGAACAGCACCGCCCCGGAAGCTCCCTCGGCGAGATCGACCACACGTCCCGCGATGACCGTACGCCGCGGAACGACGCCGTCCGGCCCGCAGGCAAAAAGCGGCAACAGCAGCAATGCCGCGAGCACGCGGCAGATCGGAATCGGTTTCATAGGCAAAGTTTCAGGCCGGAACACCGGCGGTTGGTGTGGTAAAAATAATGAAAAAGTCCGAAAAAACAAGTTTCCGGACTTTCATACGGTTCTTCCTTCGAAAAAATCATCTGTGCGCATCCACCACCCGACAGATCCGGTCGAAGACCTCGTCCATCGAGCCGACGCCGTCGACCTCGAAATATTTGTTCTGCCTGGCGTAGTAGGCACCGACCACTTCGGTCTGCTCGCGATAGACCTTGATGCGGTTGCGGATGACATCCTCCGACGCATCGTCGGCACGGCCCGAATCCTTGCCGCGCAGCAGGATGCGGCGCACCAGCTCCTCTTCGGGGACATGCATGTCGACCATGAGCGTCACGCCCAGCCCGTGCCCGCCGAGAATCTTGTCGAACTCCTCGGCCTGAATCGTCGTGCGGGGAAAGCCGTCGAAGATATTGCCCGCCGCATCGCGGTGCTCGGCCACGTAGTTGGCGATCATCCCGATGACGACGGCATCGGGCGCCAGACGACCCGACTTGATATACTCCTCCATGCTGCGGCCCAGCTCGGTCCCGCGCGCGATCTCGGCGCGGATCACCTCGCCCGTCGAGACGTGGTTGATTCCGTAATGTTCCCTCAGACGCGACGCCTGCGTCCCCTTGCCGCAGCCCGGCGCACCAAATAATACGATGTTCAGCATAGTTTGTGTTAGTTTTTTCACAACGGCAAAAATAATCTATTTTTCCCGAAAACGGCAAAGTTCTTTAAAAATTATAATATCTCCGCCCCGCCGAACGGTGCGACGGCGACCTTTTCCTTCGGAAAAGCGGCGGCAGGGCCGTTGTACGGACGTTCGCGCCTCGCGTGGGAGGACCGCCGAGCGGCTGCGGCGGACGGAACGCGGAGAGCGAAGTTGCGAAACGGCAAAGTTTTCGCTACTTTTGTGCAAAATTCGATCGGAGGCATGGAACAGAACAAACGGACGCAGATCGCCGAATTGGGGGAATTCGGCCTTATCGACAAACTCACCGGCGCATTCGCCCCCCGCAACCGGACGACCCTGCGGGGCGTAGGCGACGACGCGGCCGTGATCGCCGCTTCGCGCAGCGAGGCGACGCTCGTCTCGACCGACCTGCTGATGGAAGGGATCGACTTCGACCTCACCTACTTCCCGCTCAAACATCTGGGCTACAAGACCGTCACCGTCGGAGCGAGCGACATCCTGGCGATGAACGCCCTGCCCGAACAACTGTTGCTGTCGCTCGGCGTGTCGTCGAAATTCTCGGTCGAGGCGTTGCAGGAGTTCTACGAGGGTGTCCGCCTGGCTTGCGAGGAGCTGAACATCGACCTGGCGGGAGGCGATACGACCGCTTCGGTGACGGGGCTGACCGTCAACGTCACGGCCATAGGCCGTGCCAGACGCAGTGACATCGTCTACCGCAACGGAGCCAGACCCAACGATCTGATCTGCATCACGGGAAATCTGGGCGCCGCCTATATGGGTCTCCAACTGCTCGAACGCGAGAAGCGCGTCCTGCACGACGTCGAAAATCCCGAACCGCAGTTCGCCGGCCACGAATACCTGCTCGAAAAATACCTGAAACCCCGCGCCCGCCGCGACGTGATCGCCGCGCTGGCCGAAGAGAAACTCCGCCCCACGGCGATGATCGACCTCTCGGACGGGCTGGCCAGCGACCTGATGCAGCTCTGCAAGGCTTCGGACTGCGGCGCGCGCATCTACCTGGAACGGATCCCGATCGCTCGGCAGACGCATCAGTTGGCCGAGGAGATGCACACCGACCCCGTGGTGGCAGCCCTCAACGGAGGGCAGGATCACGAGCTGCTCTTCACCGTGCCGCTCTCCATGCAGGAGCAGGTGATGCGGCTGGGCCTGGTCGACGTGATCGGACATATCACCCAGCCGGGCACGGGGTGCTATCTGGTGACGCCCGACGGCAGCGACATCCGCCTCAAAGCCCAGGGATTCAAAGAGGGAATCTGACCGCAGGCCCCTGCGCTCCGTTCAGTCGCAGGAGAACCGCAGATTCAGCCCCCGCGTAAAGAGACCCAGCTCCTCCTGCGAGGCAGGACGGCACGAGGTATATCCCGAGGGCAGCGGCGACCACAGTTCGAAGCCTCGGAGATCGCTCGAACAAACGGACAGCAGCACTCCACCCCGCCGGTCGTGCCGCTCGAAAATCCCCCACAATCCGCCCGAAGGAGCGGCCGCCGGAAAAAAGAGGTAGAGTCCGCCGGGTTCGAGCCGCGTAAAATCGTAAATCAACATCACACCTAATATGTTCGTAATGGTAAGCGGATGAATTTCCCCTTTTCCATTCAATATTCCAACCGGAGTGCCAACTTTTGGCAGAAATAAATCGTGCGGTTCGAAAAAATCACTATTTTTGTTCGGACAACACGCATTCCCGCCGCTTCGCAAGTCCGCCTTCCCGACGGCCGCCGCACCGACCGGCAGGAGAGCGCGCAGGAATGCCACCGAAAAGAGACGAACATGAAACAACCTTATATTCCGCAGCCGATCGACGTCAGCCGCATCGAACTGCCCGCCGCACTGGCACCCCTCACCGAAGCGCTCGCGCGCAACGTCCACGAGGTATGGGCGGCTACCCGCATCGCCCAGGGCTGGCGTTTCGGACCCGAACGCAACGACGCCCGCAAGGAACACCCCTGCCTGATCCCCTACGAGGAGCTGCCCGAAGAGGAACGCACCTACGACCGCCAGACGGCGCTCGAAACGCTGAAACTGATCGAACACCTCGGATTCGAAATCCGCAAACGCTAACCGAAAAACCGCCGCACCATGATCCGACGCCTGTGGAAAACCCTGAAACTCGGCTTCGACCGCTCCTTTTCGGGCGCCAGCTGGAAACAGATCACCTGGCTCTTCGGCATTCTGGCCCTCGTGCTGGGCTTCTCGCTCTGGATCAAAAGCTATTGCACAGCCGAGCTACACGACATGCGCATCCTCGAACTGCTGCTCGATCCCGGTTCGTTCGTGTTGCAGGATGGCGATCCGCTGGGTTATGAACGCCTGCCGCTGCTGGCGCTCACCTTCCTCGGCGCGATCTTCTTCACCGGAGGACTGATCTCGGTCGTTTCGAACATCCTCACGGGACGCATCGCCCGTTTCAGACAAGGCGAAATCCGCTACCGCTTCGACGGGCATATCGTCCTGCTGGGAGCCAACGACACGGCCGCAGGACTGATCCGCGAACTGCACGCCGAGCCGGAGAACCGCCGCCGCGACATCGTGCTGCTCACGCAGAGCGATGCGGAGGCTCTGCGCCGGAAGCTGCACGCCGAACTTTCGCCCGCCGAGGAGCGCCGCCTCATCATCCTCCACGGTCAGCGCGACTCGCGCGAAGAATTGGAGAAGATCCACATCCACCGCGCCGACCGCGTCTTCGTGCTGAGCGACGACGGCGAACTGGAACACGACTCGGTAAGCATCAGCGCGCTGGTTCAGATTTCGGCGATTCTCGGCGCAGCGCACCGCCGCGATCCGCTGCCCTGCCACCTGTCGTTCGAATACCAGAGTTCGTTCCAGGTCTTCCAACTGGCCGATTTCGAAGAGGCCGAGCGGATGAAGAGCCGCATCCACTTCTCGGCGACCAATTTCCACGAGAACTGGGCGCAGCGCGTGCTGGTGTCGGGCTGCTGCAACTGCAACGGACGGGATATTCTCTATCCGCCGCTCGACCGCGACGGCATCCGGGCGCAAAGCGACCGCTACGTCCACCTGATCGTCGTGGGCATGAACCGCATGGGCGTGGCGATGGGCGTCACGGCGGCCCACATCGCCCACTACCCCAACTTCGTCACACAGGGGATCCGCACGCGCATCACCTTCATCGACCCCGATGCGGAACGGGAAATGAACTTTCTCAAAGGCCGTTACGAACCGCTTTTCCGGTTGTCGCACCACACGCTGCGCAAATTCGACGCGGCCGGCAGCGAAACGACCAGCGTCCACACCCCGCAGGAGGATTTTCTGGACGTGGAGTGGGAATTCGTCGCAGGAGGCATCGAATCGCCCCACGTGCGCAAACTGCTCAAAGACTGGACGGCCGACGAAAAGGCGCTCCCCACGCTGGCGATCTGCGGCAACTCCGCACCGGAAAACGTCGCCGCCGCGCTCTACCTGCCGCAACCGCTCTACGACCGGCAAGTTCCGATCTTCGTCTATCAGAAGGAGACGGCCACCATTCTCGAAATCGCCCGCCGTTCGTCCCGTTACCGAAGCGTATATCCGTTCGGCATGATGTGCGAAAGCTACGACGCCACACTCAAACAGCGCATCCGCAAGGCCAAACGCATCAACTACGTCTACAACCATTTCACCGACGCAAAAAAGCAGCGAAAAAAGCAGCGGACGAACTCAATGAAAAGTTCGACTTCAAAACTTTCGCAGCCGGATTCGAAATTGCCGATTGGCCAGACGATAAGATCGACCAATACTGGAACGATCAATCGCTGGCGTTCCAATGGTCGAACATCTACGCCGCCAACGCCATCCCCGCCAAACTCCGCTCGCTGGGTATCGATCCCTGCCGTCCGCATCCGCTGGACGGGCAGGAGGTGGAGACGGCGGCCCGTGTGGAACACAACCGCTGGAACGTGGAGCGGCTGCTGATGGGTTACCGTCCGGCCACCACAGCCGAACGGGAGCGGGCGAACGCCGACGACGAATATAACGAAATGTTGAAAAAAAAGTATTTCATCCATATCAATATCGCCCCTTATGGGGAGATTCCCGAAGAAACCAAAGAAAACGACCGCATCCTGACCCGCTTCCTCTACCGCGTGGAACAGTGATCCGCTCCTCCGGTGCAAGCCCCGAAACGTCCGTGCGGCACGTTCCGGGGCTTTTGCGTTCCGGCCGCTGCGGCCGCCCCACTCGGACAACGGATCGACGCCGATCCGGTCACGTATCCGGCAATACCGATTATCCGCCATCTCGTCCGTAAGGCCGGACGATAGTCCCGCCGGTTGCGGCCGGAAAAGGCGGCGCCCTCCACCGGAAAAATCGCATACCTATCCGCAATCGCGCCTCCGAATCCGATTCCCGACCGACGCTGCCGGCAGGAAACCCGCACACCGTGCGGAGGGAACGTATCCCCCCGAGACCTAATACTGTACCGTTCCGGTCGCCAGCGGTTCGTCGCTGCGCATCGCAAGCGGGGAGGTAAGCGGAAAAAATCGATATTTCAATAAAAATTCAGTACTTTGTATTGCAAAGTATAAATAATCGTATTATATTTGCAACGACAGAGTAATTAAAGTTTTTTAGATACCCCCTCAAAACAGTACCGTTATGAAAGAGACTGTAAACGTCAACATCGCCTCGCAGGCCTTCACGCTCGACGACGACGCCTACGCCGTGCTTCGCCGCTATCTGGACGACATCCGCCGGCGACTGCCGCAGGAGGACAACAACACGATGGAGGATGTCGAAGCGCGTATCGCCGACATTTTCCGTGAACGGCTTTCGTCGCCGATGATGGTCGTGTCGCTCGCGTCGGTACAGTACGCCATGGAACAACTCGGGCAGCCCGACGACTTCGGCGAATGCCCCTCCGACCGCACGGGCGGCTGCACGGGGGAGCGGATCGGAGAGCCGGAGCCCGCTCCGCGCAAACTCTACCGTTCGCGCAGCGACCGCGCCATTGCCGGCATCTGCGGCGGACTGGCCGACTACCTCCGAGTCGATCCGCTGGTGATCCGGCTGCTGACACTCTTCCTGATCCTCTTCGGGGGCCTCTCGATCTGGATCTACATCATTCTCTGGCTGGTCGTTCCCGAAGAGCCGCAAAGCATCAACACCCGTAAATAATCCCAAAACGATAACGCCATGGCAGAAGACAACGTAAAAGCCCAGATGCGGAAAGGCATTCTCGAATACTGCATCCTCGCGATCCTCTCGCGCGGCGACTCCTACGCCCCGCGGATCATCGCCGAGCTGAAAGCGGCCGAGATGATCGTGGTCGAAGGCACGCTCTATCCGATCCTCACCCGCCAGAAAAACGCAGGTCTGCTTACCTACCGCTGGGAAGAATCTCCTCAGGGGCCTCCCCGCAAATATTACACGCTGACCGAGAAAGGCCGCGAAGCACTCCGCACGCTCGATCAAGCGTGGATCGAGATGGTACAGCAGATCGACGTGATCCGTCACGGCGGCAAACCGGCCGAAAACCGATAAACCGATCTCCGAACGAAAAAAAAGACGCTCCGGCTTCACGCAGTCGCCGCACTCCGCACGACGGAGGGTGCCGTCTCCGACGGCGGGCGACGGGACATGACTACCGGAGGCGTCGAATCGCTCCGAAATCACACGCGAAGCATCCGAAACCGACACAAACCTATTACACCATGAAAAAGGTTCTCTTTCTCCTCGCCGCGGCAGCCGCCTGTGCAATCGCCCTTCCGGCCACCGCTGCACGCAACAAAACCCTCAAAGGCAGCGGCAGAATCGTCACCGAGACCCGCGACGTCGGATCGTTCCACGCCGTCGAAGCAGGCAGCATCGCCCACGTCCTCGTCGGCGACTACCCCGCAGGCCGCGTGACCGTCAAGACCGACGACAACCTCCTCGTCCACGTGCAGACCTCGGTCGCCGAGGGGACGCTCCGAATCGGACTGGCAGACGTCACGGTGCAAAACGCCGAATTGACCGTCTACGTTCCGGCCGCCGGCATCACACGACTCGACGCCAAAGGCATCGCTGCATTTTCGCTCGAAACACCGCTGACCGGAATTACCGGATTAAAAGCCGGCGGAGCCGCCAAAATCACGGCCGAACACCCGCTGCAAACCAATGACGCCGCGATCGAAGCCAGCGGCACGGCGCACATCGCCGTCGAGGCGATGACGGGCACCCTCGAACGCATCTCGGCCACCGGTGGTTCCGTGATCGAACTGAAAGGACAACCGGCAGGCGCCGACGCCGCGATCGAGACCAACGGCACCGCGCACATCGCCGTCGAGGCGATGACGGGTACCCTCGAACGCATCTCGGCCACCGGTGGTTCCGAAATCAAACTGAAAAGCACGGCGACAGGTCGCGCCATCGAACTCCGAGCCTCCGGCACGAGCCGCCTCGTCTGCAACGGAGAACTCCTCTGCGACGACGCTTCGATCGAAAGCAGCGGCGCCGCCCGCATCACGACCCGTGTCAAATGCACGGAGTGCCGGATCGAGAGCAGCGGTACTTCCGCCACGCAGGTGTCGCTCGACGCGACCTCGCTCCATGCCGAGAGCAGCGGAGGCGCCGGCATGACGCTCGCCGGAACGACCCGCGCCTGCCGCATCGTCGCCGGAGGAACCTCCCGCATCGACGCTACGGGACTGAAATCGGAACAGTGGGACACCACGGTCGGGAAATACTCCGCACTCAAACGTTAACCGCATATGAAACGCATCTTTCTATTTTCTACACTTTTCATCCTGCTCGGTCTCGTACCGGCGCAGACCGCCGCACGCGCCCGCACGATCAAGGGATCGGGTGTCATGCGCACCGAAACGCGCGAGGCAGGGCGCTACACGGGGCTGAAAGTCGCCCGCGGCGTCGCGGCGACGATCGTCGAAAGCGATTCGGAAAAACTCGTCGTCGAAGCCGACGAAAAGATCATCGGCTATGTCGTCACGACGATCGACAAACAGGGCGTCCTGCTGCTGACGATCGATCCCGAAATCGACAACATCCGCGACTGCGACGTCCGCATCAGCGTACCCAAACCTGAGGTACTGCAAAGCCTGACGGCCACCAGCGGCGGTCGGGTCACCTGCCGAACCGTCGTAAACACCCCGACGCTCAACGTCCGCACAACCAGCGGCGCACATGCCGAGATCGCCTGCGAGGGCGACGGCTGCACCCTCTCGGCCACCAGCGGCTCCGAAATCAAGGCCAATCTGGCCGTAGGCCGGTGCGCGATCGAAGCGCACAGCGGAGCCGAAATAAATGTCAAGGGAGTGGCCGAGGAGTGCAAAATCAACGCCATGTCGGGAGCCACCTGCAAGGCCCGCAATCTGCTGACCCGGCGTACCGAAGCGCGCGCTTCGTCGGGCGCTTCGGTGCGCATCACCTGCTCCGAGACGCTCGAAGCCGCCGCTTCGTCGGGCGGAAGCGTCTCCTACTGGGGCGACTGCCGACTCGTCGGTTTCAAAAAGAACCTGACAGGATCCGTCACCCATAAACGATAACCGCCATGAAAGAGGTCAAAAAATGCAGTATTTCGGGCATCGCCTTCACGCTCGACGCCGATGCCTACGCCCTTCTGAGCCGCTACCTCGACAGTCTCAAAGCGACCTACGCCGAGACGGCCGACGGCGACGAAATCGTCGCCGACATCGAGGCGCGCATCGCCGAACTGATCCTCTCGCAGCAGGAGAACTCGCGCGTGGTGGAGACCCCGCTCCTGCGACAGATCATCTCGCAAATGGGAACGGCCGAGGACATCTCGTCCGAAAGCGAAACCGACGCAGCCAAAAAGCAGCCGCGCATCCCGCGCCGTCTCTACCGCGACACCGAGAACGCCCGCCTGGGCGGGGTGTGCGCCGGGCTGGGGCGTTACTTCGACGTCGACGCCACATGGGTGCGCCTGACGCTCTTCGCACCGCTGCTGTTGTTGATCCTCGTCGAGGTACTGCCCTTCTCCGGCACCCTCTCGACCTTCTTCTCCAACCTGTTCGGCGTCTTCGTACTGGGCTACTTCATCATGTGGTTCGCCGTGCCGGCCGCACGCTCCGCGCGGCAGAAGCTCGAAATGGAGGGCGAGCCGATCACCGTGCGCTCGATCCGCGAAAAAACCGTTCGGGACAGCGAGACGAACAGCGACGTGAAATCGATCGTCGCCCGCGTGATCTACGCCCTCGGACAACTGGCGCTCATCGTCATCAAGATCTTCATCGGGTTCTTCATCTTCGGCCTGACCTTCGCCGCCTGCATCCTGCTCATCGTACTCTTCGCCCTGATCTTCGGCGACCCGGGCGGCAGCGGAACGCTATCGATCGCAGGCTGGACGATGACGACCACGGCCATGGGCGTCATGGGTCTGCTGACGGTGCTCATCCCGCTGCTGCTGCTCATCTACATCCTCTTCTGCCTGATCGCCTCGCGCAAACCCAGCGGGCGCGCCACGCTGATCGTCTTCCTGCTCTGGATCCTGACGATCGTCGCTACCGGCGGACTGATCCTGCGGGAGTACGGCGGCGAACAGCGGCACCGCCTGCACGAACTCTTCGACGAGGCGCGCGACGAACTCCGCGACAGGGAAATCGACCGTATGCAGGAGTGGGTGGCCGCCGACACCGTATCCGTCATTGCGACCGAACCCGCCCCGCATACCGCTCCGGCAAGCGATTCCGCACACCGGATCACAATCAAGGGACCCAAGAAACAGAAGGTCGACATCCGCGTGACGGAACACAGCGTCGACATCGATTTCGACGACGAGAGCTACGAATGACGACGGCCGGAACGACCCGTCGCCGCGAAACGGGAGGCCGCACCGGACGGCTTCCCGTTTCGGCATAAAAAAAGCTGTAAAAAAGAGCGGTATTCATAAATTATTTTACTAACTTTGTCCCGAAGTGATAATACTCCTTTCGCTATGGCAGCCATCAAAAGCATCGGTATCCTGACCTCCGGCGGCGACGCCCCAGGCATGAACGCCGCCATCCGCGCCGTTACCCGCACGGCCATCTACAACGGATTTACGGTCAAGGGAATTCTGCGCGGTTACCGCGGTCTGGTGACGAACGAAATCGTCGATTTCCACTCCTCGTCCGTAAGCAACATCATCCAGTTGGGCGGAACGATCCTCAAAACGGCTCGCTGCGAGGAGTTCAAATCGGTCGAAGGGCGTCAGCAGGCCTATGAAAACCTGAAAGCCGCCGGTATCGACGCACTGGTGGTCATCGGCGGCGACGGCTCGCTGTCGGGCGCCAATATCTTCGCGCAGGAGCACGATATTCCCATCGTGGGGCTGCCCGGTACGATCGACAACGACCTGGGCGGTACGGACGCCACGATCGGTTACGACACGGCGCTCAACACGATCATGGAGGCCGTCGACAAACTGCGCGATACGGCGTCGAGCCACGAACGGCTCTTCTTCGTCGAGGTAATGGGACACACGGCCGGATACCTGGCCCTCAACGGTGCGATCGCCACCGGTTCCGAAGCGGCCATCATCCCCGAAATGGACACGGAGGTCGACCAGCTGGCCGAACTCATCAGCCAGGGTTTCCGCAAGAGCAAGAACTCGGCGATCGTCATCGTGGCCGAAAATCCCCGCACGGGGGGCGCCATGGGGCTGGCCGAGCGCGTGAAGAAGGAGTTCCCGCAGTACGACGCGCGCGTCACGATCCTGGGACATATCCAGCGCGGCGGATCGCCCTCGGCACAGGATCGCATCCTGGCCTCGCGCATGGGAGCCATGGCCATTCAGGCGATCATGGAGGGGCAGCGCAACGTAATGATCGGCATCCAGAACAACGAACTGGTCTACGTGCCCTTCTCGCGTGCGGTGCGTCACAACAAATCGATCAATCGGGATTACGTGAATCTCGTGAAGATACTTTCCATGTAAGCTCCCCGCAGAACCCAAACGAAGAGAATGATCGGATGAAACGCGTAATCGGCATCGGCAACGCCCTGACGGACATGCTGGTCAATTTGGAGTCGGACTCCGTACTGAGAAAATACTTGCTCGAAAAAGGATCCATGTCATTGGTGGACAGCAAGTTGCAGACCGAAATATCGAAATCGGTCGCCGGACTGCCCTATTCGCTCTCACTGGGCGGCTCGGCCGGCAACACGATCCGTGCCATGGCGCGCCTGGGCTGCGAGACGGGATTCATCGGCAAGGTAGGTCCCGACACGACGGGCGACTTCTTCGAGCAGGCGCTCGCGAACCTCGGTGTGAAGCCCTTCATCTTCCGCGGCAGCGAGCGGTCGGGCAAGTGCGTGGCGCTGATCTCGCCCGACGGCGAACGCACGATGATTACGCATCTGGGCGCCGCGCTCGAACTGACGGCGGCCGACGTCCGCGCCGACATCTTCGAAGGATTCGACTGCGTCTACATCGAGGGGTACCTGGTGCAGAACCACGAACTGATCGAGCACACGGCCCGGACGGCCAAAGAACGCGGATTGCAGGTGGCGATCGACCTGGCGAGTTTCAACATCGTCAAGGAGAACCTCGATTTCCTGCGCGCCCTGGTCGAAAAATACGTGGACATCGTCTTCGCCAACGAGGACGAAGCGATCGCCTTCACGGGCGAGAACGAACCGATCAACGCCTTGCAGGCCATTTCGCAGCTTTGCGAACTGGCGATCGTCAAGATCGGCATCCGCGGCGCGCTGATCAAACACCGCAGCGAAGTGGTGCACGTCGGCATCATGGCCGCCGCCAGGCGCGTCGACACGACGGGCGCAGGCGACTTCTACGCCGCGGGGTTCCTCCACGGCATGTGCGCCGGACTCTCGCTTCGGCAGTGCGGCACCATCGGCGCGATCACGGCAGGCAAAGTCATCGAGGTGGTCGGCACGACCTTCGGCGAGGAGGCATGGGAGGACATCTTCCGGCTCGTGAAGAAGGTACGCAACGAACGCTATCTCTTTTAGCACATTCGGCAGCGTACGACCGCTGCCTTTTTTATACGGTTACAGGTTTAGGTTAGGAGGGTCCCTCCCCATTCGGAACGGGTCCCATAGCACCCGGAACGCGGAGTGCGGTGAATTCGGCATCGGGCTTCGCGACATACGACAAGCAATCCAGTCGGTTCGATGCCGAATTCATCGGGCCTTCACTCAAAAACACCTCTTAATTATGGAGAAAGAAGCACAAAAATTTGTCGACGAATTCATGGCCGGAATCGTTGCCAAAAACGCCGGTGAACCCGAATTTCATCAGGCGGTGAAGGAGGTTGCCGAATCGCTGGCGGAGTACATCGTCATGAACCCCGTCCTGAGCAAGATGAAGGTGCTCGAACGCATCGCCGAACCCGAGCGCGTCATCATCTTCCGCGTGCCCTGGCTCAACGACAAGGGCGAGATCGAGATCAACCGCGGCTACCGCGTACAGATGAACAGCGCTATCGGTCCCTATAAAGGAGGTATTCGGTTCCACCCTTCGGTGAACCTCTCGATCCTGAAATTCCTCGCCTTCGAGCAGACCTTCAAGAACAGCCTCACGACGCTGCCGATGGGCGGCGGCAAGGGCGGTTCGGACTTCAACCCCAAAGGCAAATCCGACAACGAGGTGATGCGTTTCTGCCAGTCGTTCGTCACCGAGCTGGCGCGCCACATCGGACAGGACACCGACGTTCCGGCGGGCGACATCGGCGTGGGCGGCCGCGAAATCGGCTTCATGTTCGGCCAGTACAAACGTCTGCGCGACGAATTCACCGGTACTTTCACCGGCAAGGGTATCGGCTGGGGCGGCTCGGCGATGCGCCCCGAAGCGACGGGATACGGAACATGCTACTTCGCGCAGGAGATGCTCGCGACGCGCGGCCTCTCGTTCGAAGGCAAGACGGTCTGCATCTCCGGCTCGGGCAACGTGGCGCAGTACGCCGCCCAGAAGGCCACCCAGCTCGGCGCCAAGGTCGTGACGCTCTCCGATTCGTCGGGCTACGTCTACGACCCCACGGGCATCACGCCCGAAAAGCTGGAATACGTCATGGAGTTGAAAAACGTCTTCCGCGGGCGCATCAAGGAGTACGCCGACCGCTATCCCGAAGCGACCTACTACGCAGGCCAGCGTCCGTGGGGCGTGAAATGCGACATCGCCATGCCGTGCGCCACGCAGAACGAGTTGAACGGCGACGAGGCCGCCGCACTCGTGAAGAACGGCTGCATCTGCGTGGCCGAAGGCGCCAACATGCCCTCGACGCCCGAGGCGATCAAGGTTTTCCAGGAGCACAAACTCCTCTACGCACCGGGCAAGGCGGCCAACGCCGGCGGTGTAGCTACGTCGGGACTGGAAATGAGCCAGAACTCGATGCGTCTGCACTGGTCGCCCGAAGAGGTCGACGCCAAACTCCGCGCCATCATGCAGAACATCCACGAGGTATGCGTGAAATACGGTACCGAGCCCGACGGCTACGTCAACTACGTGAAGGGCGCCAACATCGGCGGCTTCATGAAGGTCGCCAACGCCATGCTGGCGCAGGGGTGCTGCTAAAAGGGAGCATTCTCCCGTCGTGCCGGTACGATTGATCCGGCCTACGACACGGAAGCGAAAAAGGGAGCCGCCGCTGACCGAGTTCAGCGGCGGCTCCCTTTTTTACGCTTATCCGCGAACCGTCACGACGGTTCGCCGTCGGAGGCCGATACGCTACCGCACGGACCGCAGCGAAGTTGCCGGTCGGCCGGAGATCGAATCCAGGAGCAAAATCCCGGACAACCCGATCGTTTTCATCGGCCGAAGACCGGAGTTCCACCCGATCCTCACCCCGTTATCACCCGATCCATCCGCACGTCGTGCGGTTCGACGGGCAGGTCGTCTACCAGCTGGTGCGCATAGCAGACGCCTACGCGGAATCCCCTGAAAGCGGGATCCCCGAGATAGCGGTCATAATAGCCCCGTCCGCGCCCCAACCTCCGGCCGTCGGCCGTGAAAGCCACGCCCGGACAGACCACCAGATCGATCTCGCCGGCCGGACACGGCCGCTCGCCCTGCGGCTCCAAAATGCCGAAAGCCCCGAAGACCAGCGCGTCGGGGCGGCAGGCATAGAACCGCATCGCGTCGCCCTCGACACGAGGCAGCACCACGCGCCGCGTCGAGGCCCAGCGCGCCAGCACCTCGTCGGTAGCCGGTTCGTCGGGCAGTGCGGCAAAAACGGCGACGGTCCGCGCCGCACGGAACTCGGGCAGTCGTTCGACCGCCGAAAAGATCGCCGCCGACGCCCTCAGACGCTGCTGCGAGTCCAATGCGCGGTTGAGCCGCCGCATCCTTTCCCGTATCTCTTTTTTTACCATGTTTCAGGTATTTTATCCGACAATTTCCACCCGTTTCGCATTGTTATTACACAAACAATACCTATCTTTGTGGCACTTGTAAGAAATCCTTAACAAAAATAAACAAAATTCAAACATTATGAGCTGTTTTCTGACCAATTCATCTCTTGGCAAGAAATTGGTGATGAGCCTGACGGGATGCTTCCTCGTACTGTTCATCCTCTTCCACATGTCCATGAACCTCGTGGCCATCATCTCGCCCGAAGGCTACAACACGATCTGCGCATTTCTGGGCGCCAACTGGTATGCGCTGGCCGGTACGGTGGTGCTGGCCGCCGGCGTGCTGATCCATTTCGCCTACGCCCTGTGGCTCACCTACAACAACTACCAGGCGCGCGGCAAGCAGCGTTACGAGGTGACCGTCACCGAGCCGGGCGTGGACTGGGCTTCGAAGAACATGCTCGTACTGGGCTGGATCATTCTGGCCGGTCTGGCACTGCACCTCTTCAACTTCTGGGCCAAGATGCAGCTCGTGGAGATCATGGGCGGGCACGAGAACTCGCTGGGGTTCCATCCTGCCGACGGCGCCGCGCTGATCCAATACACCTTCTCGCAGTGGTATTACGTGGTGATCTACCTGCTGTGGTTCGCTGCCCTGTGGTTCCACCTCACGCACGGCGTATGGTCGATGTTCCAGTCGGTGGGCTGGGCCAACGACACGTGGTACCCGCGCCTCAAAGGGCTGGCCACCGTCGTCGCCTCGATCGTATTCCTCGGCTTCGCAGCAGTCGTCGTAGTCTATTTCGTGCAGAGCATCTGCCCTTGTTCGGCCGGTGTATGTTAACCTTTATATAAATTAAAAAAACACCCGATATGGCTTTCAAATTAGATTCCAAAATTCCCGCCGGCGAACTCGCTCAGAAATGGAGCAACCACAAGGCGGCCATCAAAGTCGTAAGCCCTGCCAACAAACGCAAACTCGACATCATCGTCATCGGTACCGGCCTGGGCGGCGCGTCCGCAGCCGCTTCGCTCGGTGAGTTGGGCTATAACGTCAAGGTCTTCTGCATCCAGGATTCGCCCCGCCGCGCCCACTCGATCGCCGCGCAGGGAGGTATCAACGCCGCGAAGAACTACCAGAACGACAACGACTCGGTATACCGTCTCTTCTACGATACGATCAAGGGCGGCGACTACCGCGCCCGCGAGGCCAACGTCTATCGTCTGGCCGAGGTTTCGAACCTCATCATCGACCAGTGCGTGGCCCAGGGAGTGCCCTTCGCACGCGAGTACGGCGGCCTGCTGGCCAACCGTTCGTTCGGCGGCGCGCAGGTATCGCGTACCTTCTATGCCCGCGGCCAGACGGGTCAGCAGCTCCTTTTGGGTGCCTACGCCGCACTGAACAAGGAGATCGCGGCAGGTTCGGTGAAGAGTTATCCGCGCCACGAGATGCTCGACATCGTCATCGAGGACGGCGAGGCGCGCGGCATCATTGCCCGCAACCTCGTGACAGGCAAACTGGAACGTTTCGGAGCACACGCCGTCGTACTGGCGTCGGGAGGTTACGGCAACGTCTTCTTCCTCTCGACCAACGCCATGGCGTCGAACGGCTCGGCCGCCTTCCAGTGCTACCGCAAGGGCGCCGGCTTCGCCAACCCCTGCTTCACGCAGATCCACCCCACCTGCATCCCCGTACACGGCACGCAGCAGTCGAAGCTGACGCTGATGTCCGAATCGCTGCGTAACGACGGCCGCATCTGGGTACCGAAGAAGATCGAGGACGTGAAGGCGATCCGCAGCGGCGCCAAGCAGCCGTCGGACATCGCCGAGGAGGACCGCGACTACTATCTGGAGCGCCGCTACCCGGCCTTCGGCAACCTCGTGCCGCGCGACGTGGCATCGCGTGCCGCCAAGGAGCGCTGCGACGCAGGCTTCGGCGTAAACGAGACCGGACTGGCCGTATTCCTCGACTTCAAGACCGCCATCGAGCGTCTGGGCAAGGAGATCATCAAGAAACGTTACGGCAACCTGTTCGACATGTACGAGGAGATCACCGACGTAAGCCCCTACGAGCAGCCGATGCAGATCTTCCCCGCCGTGCACTACACCATGGGCGGCATCTGGGTCGACTACAACCTGATGACCACCATTCCCGGCCTCTACGCCATCGGCGAGGCCAACTTCTCGGATCACGGAGCCAACCGTCTGGGTGCTTCGGCGCTGATGCAGGGTCTTGCCGACGGTTACTTCGTGCTGCCCTACACCATCGGCGACTACCTGTCGCACAAGATCCAGGCCCCGAAGGTGAAGACCGACACGCCCGCCTTCGACGAGGCCGAGAAGGGCGTGCGCGCCAAAATCGAGAAGCTGTTGTCGATCAACGGCAAGCAGTCGGTGGACGATATCCACAAGAAGCTGGGCCACATCATGTGGGAGAACGTCGGTATGGCCCGCACCAAGGAGTCGCTCGAAAAGGCGATCGTCGAGATTCAGGCGTTGCGCAAGGAGTTCTGGAAGGACGTGAAGGTCGTGGGCAGGGCCGACGACTTCAACGTCGAATTGGAAAAGGCTCTGCGTCTGGCCGATTTCCTCGAACTGGGCGAACTGATGGCGCGCGACGCGCTGAACCGCGAGGAGTCGTGCGGCGGTCACTTCCGTGTCGAGCACCAGACGCCCGAAGGCGAGGCCGACCGTGACGACGAACACTTCGTATATGCCGCCGTATGGGAGTACAAAGGCGAGAACGAGGTTCCCGAACTGACGAAGGAGCCGCTCAATTTCGAGTTCGTACACCTCGCAAAGCGCAACTACAAGGACTAAATCCATTTGACGTTAAACTTTAAGATCAAGATTGCATTATGAATTTTTCATTAAAGATATGGCGTCAAAAGGACGCTAAATCGAAGGGCGCTTTCAAAACCTACCGTGTCGAGAACATCTCGCCCGACACCTCGTTCCTCGAAATGCTGGATATCCTGAACAACAACCTCGTCCATGCGGGCGAGGAGCCGGTGGCATTCGACCACGACTGCCGCGAAGGTATCTGCGGCATGTGCTCGCTCCACATCAACGGCCACGCACACGGGCCGGAGCAGGCCGTGACGACCTGCCAGCTCTACATGCGCAAGTTCAAGGACGGAAGCACGATCACCATCGAACCGTGGCGTTCGGCAGCATTCCCCGTCATCAAAGACCTGGTGGTGAACCGCTCGGCCTACGACCAGATTCTGCAAGCGGGAGGCTTCATCTCGGTACGCACCAACTCGGTGCCCGACGGCAACGCCATTCCGATTCCGAAGGCCGACGCCGACGAGTCGATGGACGCCGCCGCCTGCGTGGGTTGCGGAGCCTGCGCCGCCACCTGCAAGAACGGATCGGCGATGTTGTTCGTCGCAGCCCGCGTGTCGTCGCTGGCCAAACTGCCGCAGGGCCGCGTCGAAGGCGCACGCCGCGCGAAAGCAATGGTCGCCAAGATGGACGAGCTGGGCTTCGGCAACTGCACCAATACGGGTGCCTGCCAGGCCGAATGCCCCAAGGCGATCTCCATCGCGCATATCGCCCGCCTGAACCGCGAGTTCCTGTCGGCGAAGTTCGAGGACTAAGATTTTGCTGTACGACAAGTTCGGCCCCGAAGGTTTTCGGGGCCGAACTGTTTTACCGCAGGCGATATGCGCCGCAGCGCACGACCGACAATCCCCTGAATCCCCTTTGAAAAGGGGATTTCCGTCGCCCGCCTGAACCGCGAGTTCCTGTCGGCGAAGTTCGAGGACTAAGATTTTGCTGTACGACAAGTTCGGCCCCGAAAACTTTCGGGGCCGAACTGTTTTACCGCGGGTGATATGCGCCGCAGCGCACGATTGACAATCCCCTGAATCCCCTTTGTGCCCCTTGTGGTGGCACGTCCGCTCGGGCGGCTCGGCAGACAGCCATCCCTGTCTGCACTCGCCTGTTGTCGCGGGTGATAAAGGGGACTCCGGCGCCCGCATGATCGGAAGAAAGAACGGCGAAAAACGGCCGGAATCTCGTCCGGCATAGACATATCCGTATCGATGTACTGAAAACGTATCAGAAGGCCATCGAACGACTGTCACTCTACGGACAGGTTCCACCGCATACCGAATGCTTGTTTCCGCAGAAGCGGGCGGGATCACCGGAACCGGACGATTTCGGGGCGGCTCGGCAGATAACGGTACTGCTCCATGCGCGTCCCGTTGGAAGCCTGGAAATAGCGGCAGTCGGCCCAGCCGCCCTTGCCGAGCGCAACGCCCAGCCGCAGCTGGATCGTGCTGAACACCAGTCGTTCGTTACGCAGGCGGACGCCCAGTCCGAAGGTCGTGTAAAAATTATTCTTGAAAATATTGGCGTCGCGTCCCAGCAGACCGAAATCAGCGAAGCCGAACAGCGCGATACGGAAACCGAGCGGCTGGTAGGGCGTGAAAAAGACCGTTTCGGTATTGAGCACCATCCGGTTGGTCCCCACCAGATCCTCTTTGAGCAGCGACAGGCCGTCCTGTGCGGTGAACCGCAGCACCTCGTCCGATCCTTCGAGCCGGTTCCACCCCTGCGTATAGTTCAGCGAAAGGAACTGACGGATATGGCTGCGTTTCCACACGAACAGCGGCGAGAACCAGCGCAGGTTGACGTCCACGGCACTCTGCGTCCACTGACCCGTCGCCAGATCGATGAAGCTGCCCAGCGAAAAGCCGCCCATGAGATAACCCGCGCGGGTGAATCCGCCGGCCTTGTAGCTCAGACCCATATACATGTCCTCGCCGAACTCCCGCCACGAATACCCCCCGACCAGTTCGGCCTTGTAGCCGGTGGCCAGATACTCCCTCGTACCGAAGCCGTAGATCATATTGGTGGTGTAGAACTTCTCGCGGTAAAGCCCCAGCCCGACCAGCACGTCGTCGGTATCGTGAAAAGCCGGGTTGTAAGTCTTCGTCACGTCGGGACGGAGCGAGTAGCGCGCGAAACCGTAACGCGCCGTGAGGAAGACGCTCGAACGGATCGAACGAATGTAGCGCGAACGCCCAGCCCAGACGTCGAAGCGCTTCGACTTGGCCAGGTCGGAGGTGTCGCGGTCGACCAGATAATACTTCGCCTTGACGTTGTTGTAGGCGATGCCCAGTTCGTAGTCGGTCGGCAGGATGAACTCCTTGCCTACGCCGATGCGCAGCTCGCTGTTGTAGAAATCGCGGCCCGCCGAAAAGTTGGCCTTGTAGAACGACCCCAGGAAGTTGGGGATGTCGTACGAGACGACGTTGCCTCCGTAGCCGAAATCGTTGCGGCTGAAATTGGTCGCAACGCTCAGGCGGTTGCCCGAGCCGAAGATGTTGGCGTCGGAGAGACCGATCATCGTCCGGCCCTCGCCGTGCAGCGCCGCATCGGCGCTGATCGTCCAGTTGTCGCGCGAACGCAGCGTGACCACCACGCGCGTCGAGTCGAGCGAATCCGGTGTCAGCTCCATCGTCGCATCCGAGATATAGGCGCGCGAACGGAGCAGCTGGAGGTTGCGCACCAGCAGCTCCGGAGCGATCGTATCCCCGGGTTCGAAGAGCAGGTCGCGCCGCAGTACCCGCTCGCGCGTCATCACGTGCAGTTTGTTGCCCGTGCGTTCGAGCCAGTTGCCGTCGGGGGTGAACACCGGATCCTGCGCGATGACCACCTCGCCGATCCGCCGGCCGGAGTAACGTTCGAACTGCCGGCTCTCGTCCAGCACCCGTCCGTTGGCTGTCGTATCGAGTACGGGGTTGACGAAGAGCATCCGGTAGAGCAAACGCGGTACGGCACGGCGCGTCGTCTTCGAACGGATACTGTCGTAGAGACGCTGGTTGCGCTGTTCGGCCTGACGGCGCAGGCTGTCGTTGCGCCGCAACGAATCCCTGCGTTTGAGATAGACGCTGTCGCAGGGCAAGCCCAGTTTCAGGTCCTCCGCTTTCAGGCGGATCGTATCGGGACGCACTCCGTGGCGGAGGTCGATACGCGGCGCCGTCTCCCGCGCCGGAAGGAACGCCGGCAGCAGCGACAACAACAGCAACCCTATGCAACACCTGGAAAACATACCTCGAAAGATAACGATTTTTCGCGAAGAAAAAGTATCGTCCGATACCTCTTTCGGCCCGATAGCAGCGAATCCGCCCTGCAAAAGCGACCGCCGGAGCCGAAAAAAGCCGTCGAAACGGCCCCGTCTGGATGATACCCGAACTAAGACGCAGGATTGTCGAACGACACGGCAGCCGGGAAGTTGCGGCCGGCATACCACTCTAAACGGGATCCAGCATACCCCCCAGTCCGGAAACGAGCGCGCTGTGATTGGACAGGTCACGATTTCGGTCCGGGCAACCTGCTTTTTTATGCGCTCGAATACATCGCCTAAAAACGAAAAAAAACCTTACATATCGTTGATACATAAGGTTTTTTGCTTCGCATTGCTCTTTATTTCAAGAACTTCGAGGGTGGAAGATGGGACTCGAACCCACGACCTTCGGAACCACAATCCGTCACTCTAACCGACTGAGCTACATCCACCGTTTCGACCGCAAAGCCGGAACTTCGCGAATCGGTGTGCAAATGTAATACGTTTTTTTGGTCTGTGCAAGGATTTCGCCCGAAAATTATTCGAACCGGCGACGGGCGTTTCGGGAAAAGAGCGTCGGGTTCCGGCGTGTACAGGAACCCGCGGAGCCGACGGAATCGATTTCCGCCGGAACGATTCGCGAAGCAGGCTTCTTTCGCCAAAACATCCCGACGATGTTCCGTGTCGACCGTCCGGCATCGCCGAACGCTGCCGGCAGAAAAGCCCCGCCCCTTGCGGCGGACGGACGCTCGCCGGCATTCACCGGTACCTCGGCCGTTCGGCGGACAGCACACCCACGTTCGGCGCATCTATCGAATGGATCAGGGGAACTTTCGCGGAGACGCATCTCGCAAAACGAAGCAAGCGAGTTTCCCTTCGCTCCTCGTTTTCCGCCTCTACGACTGTACCCCGGACGTCGTGCTCCGGCAGAACCGAACCGGTCGTTTGTTTCTGTGCCCTGCTTTTCCGACTTCGGCTGCGCCGAAGCCCGCCGCTCGGCAATGTTCGAATAAATTCGACATTGCCCCCGCTTATTCGTATCTTTGGCTGACGCCGAAGATACTCCCGTTCGGCATAATCAAGCCGGCGCTTGCTTCTGCCCTCACTTATTCGTATCTTTGCACGCAACACACACCTCATCGAAGATGAAACGTTTCGGTATCTCGTCGCTGCTCCTGCTCGCCTCGCTGCTCCGTCCCGCAGCGACCGACGCACAGATCTACGCGAAACTCAACGGCCTCTACGCACTCGTAGGAGTCGTCAACCCTGCCGTGGAGTTCCGGTTGACCGACCACTCCGCCTTCCAGACGGAGTTCGTCTATTCGCCGTGGAAATCGATCAACGTCGACGGGCAGAGCAAACCGATGCACTTCGGCATCTTCCTGAACGAATACCGCTACTACTTCCGCGGTTATGCCCGGGGCTGGTACGTGGGCGGCAATGCGGGCATGATGGCTTTCCGCATGTCGAAACCCTACATCGAGAACTGGGGCATCCACCTCGAAAACCGTTACAGCAAAGGCTACGGATTCATGTTCGGTGCTTGTGCGGGCTACGAACGGATTTTCCGCAAGCGGTGGGTCTTCGACGTGTTTTTCGGCTGGTCGTGGATGACGAGCTTCTACAACGGCTACGACCTCGACGGCCGCACGCAGATGGAGCCGCACCGCCCCGTACAACCGCTGCACCCCGATCCCTTCAACGGTTCGTCGGAGTGGTATCCCAACAAGATCGGCATCTCGATCGGCATCCGCATCTACGATCCCGAGCTGCACAGGCAGCGAAGCGAAACCCGACGTCTGCGCAAGGCGGCCCGCAGCGCCGCATCGTACGGGAAAACGCCGGCCGCCGACCTCGGTTCCCGAATGTCGCGTCCCGTACCGGCCGCGTCCGGAAGCGTGTCAAAATGACAGCCCCGACCTGCCAAAAAGGGCACCGCGTCTGCCAAAATCCGTTTGGCATATCAATTGTTGGAATCCCCCACCGAAAACAGAAAAACGGATCGGTGCGGCCATGCGGCCGTACGGCTGCCGCCCCGAACCGCAACAGAGAGAATTTTTCAACGAATGTCAAACTAAAAATAGTTGAACTATGAACGTAAAACCTTTATCGGACAGAGTGCTCATTCTCCCGAATCCCGCCGAGGAGAAGACCGCGGGCGGACTTATCATTCCCGACACCGCGAAAGAAAAACCGCTGGCAGGCAAAGTCGTGGCCGTAGGCCCCGGTACGTCGGAGGTCAAGATGGAGGTCAAGGTCGGCGACGAGGTACTCTACGGCAAGTATGCCGGGACGGAGATCAATGTCGACGGCACGGACTACCTCATCATGAAACAGTCGGATATTCTGGCAACGTTGTAATTTCACCGATTCGTAAAACACATCAAATTCCGTAAAAGCTATGGCAAAAGAGATCAAATATAACGTAGAGGCGCGCGAGATGCTCAAAGAGGGTGTCGACGCGCTGTCGAACGCCGTGAAGGTCACGCTCGGCCCCAAAGGCCGCAACGTCATCATCGACAAGAAGTTCGGTGCTCCGCAAATCACCAAGGACGGCGTGACCGTCGCCAAGGAGGTCGAGTTGGAGGATGCGATCGCCAACATGGGTGCGCAGATGGTGCGCGAGGTGGCGTCGAAGACCAACGACAACGCCGGCGACGGCACGACCACCGCGACCGTTCTGGCACAGGCGCTCATCGGCGTGGGACTGAAAAACGTGACGGCCGGCGCCAATCCGATGGACCTCAAACGCGGTATCGACAAGGCGGTGGCCAAGGTGGTCGAATCGCTGCGCGAGCAGAGCCAGGTGGTAGGAAGCGACATCGCCAAGATCGAGCAGGTGGCGTCCATTTCAGCCAACAATGACCCCAACATCGGCAAACTGATCGCCGAAGCGATGTCGAAGGTCAACAAGGAGGGCGTCATCACCGTCGAGGAGGCCAAAGGCACCGACACCCATGTGGACGTGGTCGAGGGTATGCAGTTCGACCGCGGCTATATTTCGGCCTATTTCATCACCGACCCCGAAAAGATGGAGGCCCAGCTGGACAAGCCCTATATCCTGATTACCGACAAGAAGATCTCGACGATGAAGGAGCTCATGGGCGTCTTGGAACCGGTAGCCCAGAGCGGCCGCTCGCTGCTGATCGTCGCCGAGGATGTCGACGGCGAGGCGCTGTCGGCACTCGTGGTCAATAAGCTGCGCGGCACGTTGAAGATCGCCGCCTGCAAGGCTCCGGGCTTCGGCGACCGCCGCAAGGAGATGCTCGAAGACATCGCCGTACTGACCGGCGCGACGGTGATCTCGACCGACAAGGGCATGAAGATCGAGGACGCCGACCTCTCGATGCTGGGTACGGCCGAGAAGGTGACGCTCAACAAGGAGAACACGACGATCGTCGACGGCGCAGGTGCCAAGGATGCCATTGCAGCCCGCGTAGCGCAGATCCGCGCCGGCATCGACGCCGCGACGTCGGACTACGACAAGGAGAAGTTGCAGGAGCGTCTGGCCAAACTGGCCGGCGGCGTGGCCGTGCTCTATGTCGGCGCCGCGACCGAAGTCGAGATGAAGGAGAAGAAGGACCGCGTGGAGGATGCGCTGGCCGCAACACGTGCAGCCGTCGAAGAGGGCATCGTCCCGGGCGGCGGCGTGGCCTACCTGCGTGCCACGGAGGTGCTCGCCAACATGAAGGGCGCCAACGAGGACGAGACCACCGGTATCCAGATCGTGAAACGCGCGATCGAGGAACCGCTGCGCCAGATCGTCGAGAACGCCGGCGGCGAGGGTTCGGTCGTCGTAAACAAGGTCAAGGAGGGCAAGGGAGCCTTCGGTTACAACGCCCGCGACGACAAATACGTCGACATGTTCGAGGCCGGTATCATCGACCCGACGAAGGTGTCGCGCGTAGCACTGGAAAATGCAGCGTCGATCGCTTCGATGTTCCTCACCACCGAGTGCGTACTCGCGGAGAAGAAGTCGGAGCAGCCCGCCATGCCTGCGATGCCCGCAGGGGGCATGGGCGGCATGATGTAAGCCGATCCGTAGAAACGACAGAGCAGCGCCGCCGGAATAGTTCCGGCGGCGCTGTCGCGTTCAGAGCATTGCACGAGGAACCAGATTATCGGGGCGATGCAGCTCTCTGCACTTTTCGCAAGGCGGAGGCTGCGGCGCGCTGCACGCAACGATGATTATTTGTTTGCGTCCGCACATGGCAGGCCTCCGACCTGCGGGATCGCACTGCGAAAATAGCGGAAGCAGTGACGGCAGCGGCGCGAGCGCCCGGAGCGGGCGTGCAAAACAGCGCAGTCTTTTGTGCCCGCTCAGCGAGCGCGGGTGGCGGCACCCCTACTTTTCGCCGTGCTTGATCTTTTGGTGCTTTTGGATCAAGCCAAAAGCACAG
>ENA-UOJQ01000918-UOJQ01000918.1-human-gut-metagenome-genome-assembly--contig:-P63-NODE-918-length-27146-cov-9.330996_pt1 | contig 27146 bp, 14 predicted proteins | sample MGYA00242352_ERZ723899 | MGnify/ENA metagenome assembly ERZ723899
TTTTTGTGCAGAATTCACAACGTTCAACTTGCGCATCTGCCGCTCCGCTGCCCGTTCCGGCCTGCATGTAAGCCAAAAATGTGCAGCACGCGGAATTTCCCTGTAATTTGCGTCAAAGTTAGCATTTTTCCCGAAATAAAACGTTTAGCTCTTGCTGTTTTTCATGCGGTATGATATGATTATAGTAACGCTCCGCATTGTAAAAAACCAGAGAAGGTGAACTATTTCATGGCAACCATTCGCGAGATCTCGGACCGGGCCGGTGTATCCATTGCAACGGTCTCCAAGGTCCTGAACAATAAATCCGGCGTCAAGCAGGAGACGGCCGACCGTATTCTGCTGATCGCGGACCAGCTCAATTACCGCCCGAATCTCAATGCCCGCTCGCTGAAGCTCGGCGACGCGCGCACCATCGGCATCATCACGGAGGACCTGACCGTCTTCAACACGCCGGAGATCGTCGACGGCGTCGCCTCCGTATGCGAGACGCTGAACTATCATTATATTCTGAGCAATCTGCGTTTCAACAAGCGCTACCACGACAATCCCTGGGACTACCCAGAGAGCAACCTTCTCGTCCGCTCCGCCGTGAACGATCTGCTGTCCAAGCAGGTCGCGGGCATCATCTATATCGGCTGTCACAGCCACCTTGTCGCATCGCTGAAGGCGCATGCCCATATCCCGTTCGTGTGCGTCTACTGCACCTGCGAAGATCAGGACGTGCCCTGCGTCGGCTATGATGACCGTCTTGCCGCCTATGAGGCCACGGGCACTCTGCTGGAGCACACGTCGGAGCACATCGGCATGATCACGGGTCCCATCCACTCCGTGCACACCCTGCGCCGCGCCAACGGCTTCCTGCAGGCCCTGCACGACCACGGCGTAGCCTATGACTCTTCCCTTGTCCGCGCAAGTGACTGGGACCGTGACTCCGGCTACCGTTTCGGCGGCGAGCTCATCCGTGCGGGCGCAAAGGCCATTTTCGCCCAGAATGACCTTGTCGGCACCGGTGTGATCGACTGGTGCAACCAGAACGGCATCGAGGTCGGCAGGGACATCTTCCTCATCGGCTACGATAACCGTGAGATCAGCTCCGTCTGCCGCCCGTCGCTCTCCACCGTCGCCCTGCCGCTGTTCCAGATGGGCCAGAGTGCGGGCCATACCCTGCTGGACATGCTCTCCGGCAAGCATCCGGCGCAGAAGGACATCATGCTGGAATGTACGATCATCAAACGAGAATCCACAGGAGGTTAATTCATGAAAGCTCGCATCCGACTTCAGAAGGACTGCATCATCTCCCCCATCGATCCCCGCGTGTTTGGCTCGTTCATCGAGCATCTCGGCCGCGCCGTCTATACCGGCATCTATGAGCCGGGTCACCCGACCGCCGACGCCTTCGGTTTCCGCGGCGACGTGGAGGCGTTGATCCGCCCGCTGCATGTCACGCAGATCCGCTATCCGGGCGGCAACTTCCTCTCCGGCTACGACTGGCGCGACGGCATCGGCCCGAAGGACAGGCGTCCCGTCCGCCCCGACATGGCGTGGAGCGCCATTGAGCCGAATCAGGTCGGCACGGACGAGTTCCTGCAGTGGTGCGAGCGTATCGGCGCGCAGCCGATGATGGCCGTGAACCTCGGCACCGGCACGCCGAAGGACGCCGTGGAGCTGCTGGAATACTGCAACGGCGACATGCACACCTACTGGGCGGACAAGCGCCGCGAAAACGGCCGCGAGGCCCCCTATAACGTCAAGCTCTGGTGCCTCGGCAACGAGATGGACGGCCCCTGGCAGATCTGCTCGAAGACGGCCACGGAATACGGCCGCATCGCCTGCGAGACGGCCAAGCTCATGAAGATGTTCGACCCGACCATCGAGACCGTCGCCTGCGGCAGCTCCTACCGCACGATGCCGACGTTCGGCACCTGGGAAGAGGAGGTCCTCCGCCAGAGCTATCCCTACGTCGACTATCTGTCGCTCCATCAGTATTATACGAACCATGAGGGCGACGTCATGAATTTCCTTGCACGCAGCGAGGAGATGGGCGAGTTCATTCAGGAGGTCGCCGCCATCTGCGAAAAGATCCGCCTCGAGGTCGGCAGCGACAAGCACATCGGCCTGTCGTTCGACGAGTGGAACGTCTGGTATCACTATGCCAAGAACGGCAGGGTGCCGGAGAAGTGGACGGTCGCCCGCCCCATTGAAGAGGAGAACTACGACTTTGCAGACGCCCTGCTCGTCGGCAGCATGCTCAACACCCTGCTCAACCATGCCGACGTCGTGAAGGTTGCCTGCCTGGCCCAGCTCGTCAACGCGCTGGCCCCCATTATGACCGAGCCGGGCGGCCGCGCCTGGGCGCAGACGACGTACTGGCCGTTCCTCTATGGCTCGCAGTTCGGCCGCGGCACGGCCCTGCAGCAGGAGGTCGAGGTCCCGACCTATGCCTGCGGTGTCAGCCCGAAGGCCCCGTACCTTTCCAGCTCCGCCGTGCTCTCCGAGGACGGCACGCATGTGACGGTCTTTGCTGTGAACAAAAGCCTCGACGAGGCCATGACGCTGGAGCTCGACGGCCTGAACGCCGTGCTGGAGCAGCATGTCACGCTGACCGCTCCCTCGCTGGACTCCGAGAACACCGCAGACGCCCAGCCCGCTCTGCCGCGCGAGGTCGCCGTCGGCGCAGAAGCCCCGGAGCTCCCCGCCGCCTCGTGGAATATGCTCCGCTTCCGCCTTGCCTGATTTTGAAGATATCCCCTTACCGGCGCAGGCCCCCCTGCGCCGGTTTTTTGCGTCTGTATTGGGTCATTCTGGGTCATTCATGGTAGGGGCGGGGCATGCCCCGCCCGTGCGCGAAGCGGCAAAAGCAGCACCAATTCGGTGCAGTGTACCGTTTCCTGCGCCATGCTTCCTGATGTGTCATTGCGAGGAGCGAAGCGACGTGGCAATCTCGCAGTACCTGGCCGGATAACAGGACACTCCCGGCGAAAACGCAACTGCCTCCCCGAGATTGCACCCCAAGGGCACTTCCTCGCGCTTCGCGCTCAGGGCGCCACGGCCCCTTCGGGGCCTCGCAATGACAAATCGGGAGCCATCGCCGTTTTAGCGATAGCCTGTGCGAATCGTCAGTGCAGCGCCGGGAGCGGCATGCCGCTCCCCTACAATAAGGGTACGATCGACAGCGCTCCGCAAAAGTCAAAAAGGAGCCGCCCGGTGGGCGGCTCCTCCCCTGCCCGCATCGGCGGACAGGGATTTTTTTTGGATCAGTTCTCCGCTGTCAGATAGCGCATCAGAATGACGGCGATCTGGGCGCGGGTCGCGGTCTCCTGCGGGGCGAGGTAGGTCTTGCCGTCGCTCTCGGAGATACCGTTGATGAGGCCCTGCTCCACTGCCCACGCCATGGCGTCGGCGGCGTAATCGGAGACCTTCTCGGCATCCGGGAAACCAGCGAGCTTGCCCTCGACCTTCTCCGCCTTGGCATAGCGGAAGAGGATCGTCGCGATCTGCTCACGGGTGATCTGGTCGTTCGGGGCGAACGTCGTGGTGTTCACGCCCTTGACGATGCCGTTCTCCGCTGCCCAGATGACAGCGTTCGTGTACCACTGACCGTCCGCCACGTCGGCAAACGGGTTCGTGGCCGTGCTCTCCGGCTCGCCCGCGATGCGATAGAGGATCGTCACGAGCTGGGCGCGGGTTAGGTTGCCGTCGACGTCGAACGCATCGTCCGCGACGCCGTTCATGAAGCCGTTTCTCACCATGAAGTCGACGCCGGTATGATACCAGCCATTCTCCTCCACGTCGGTGAAGTTCGTGCTCGGGCAGCCTGCGGTCTTGAGGGCCTCGCGTGCGGCCGCAAGGATCTCGTCGACCTCCTCGGGCGTCTTGGCAGCCTCGATGGCGGCCTTGGCGTCCTCGATGACCTTGGCATAGTCCTCACGGGCGTGACCGGTCAGAGTCTCGCTCTCGTGCAGGAGCTGTGCCAGCTCAAGCGTTGCGGTGTACTTCGAGGCGGCGAGGGCAGCCTCTTCGGCAGCCTTGCGGGCCTCTTCGGCAGCCTTGCGCTCCGCCTCCGCCTTTTCGGCAGCGGCCTGAGCCTCGGCCAGATAGTTGATCAGCTCCGCCTTGATCTCGACGACCTTCTGATAGGTCTCGGCCATCTGGCGGGCATACTCTGCAGCCTCGGCGGCAGAGGCGGCAGCCTCGACCTCGGACTTCTTGGCAGCCTCGAGCGCGAGCTCGGCAGCGGCCTTGGCGTCCTCGGCAGCGGTCTTTGCATCCTCGGCGGCCTGCTTGGCAGCCTTGGCCTCCTCAGCGGCCTTCTCGGCGGCAGCCTTGTCCTCGGCGCTGGAAGCGGCGGCCTCCTCGGCCTTCTTCTGCGCCTCTTCGGCCTTGGCCTGCGCGGCCTCAGCGGCAGCCTGGGCAGCCTCGGCAGCGGCCTGAGCCTCCTGCGCCTTCCGCATGCTCTCGGCAGCCTGCGCAGCGCTCTGAGCAGCCTGCGTGGCGCTCTGCGCGGAGCGGCCAGCCTCTTCGGCAGCCTTCAGGGCTTCGGAAACAGCCTTCGCAGCCTCGGCGGCAGCGGCGGCGTTGTTCTCCTCGGCAGCCTTCCGGGCGGCTTCGGCGCCGGTCTTGGCCTCTTCGGCCTTCTTCTGAGCCTCTTCGGCCTTGGCCTGTGCGGCTTCGGCAGCGGCCTGCGCGGTTTCAGCAGCCTTGCGGGCTTCCTCGGCAGCGGCGTTGTTCTCACCGGCCTTGGCAGCGGCGGCCTCAGCGGCCTCCTGCGCGGCCTTGGCGGCCTCAACGGCTTCCTCGGCAGCCTTCTGCGCGGCTTCGGCCTCTTCCTGTGCCTTCCTGGCTTCCTCAGCGGCCTTCTGGGCGATTGCCGCAGCCGATGCCGTCAGTTCCTCATACAGCTCCTCGGCAGCGAGCAGCTTTTCATAGTTCTTGACCAGTTCCTTCTGCGTGTCGGTCAGGGCGTCATAGGCGGCGCGGGCAGCCTTGATCGCGTCGCCGCTGTCGGCAGTAACTTCGCCGATGGCATCGATCAGGTCGTCCACAGCCTTTGCGGCAGCGGCGTCGACCAGGGCGGTGTAAGCTTCCTCTGCCGCAGTCAGCTTCTCGTAGTTCTTGACCAGTTCCTTCTGCGTGTCGGTCAGGGCGTCATAGGCGGCGCGGGCAGCCTTGATCGCGTCGCCGCTGTCGGCAGTAACTTCGCCGATGGCATCGATCAGGTCGTCCACAGCCTTTGCGGCAGCGGCGTCGACCAGGGCGGTGTAAGCTTCCTCTGCCGCAGTCAGCTTCTCGTAGTTGTCGACAAGCACCTTCTTGGCCTCGGGCAGCTTGTCATAGGCGGTGCGGGCAGCGTCGATGGCGTCGCCGCTGTCGAGCGTTACCTCGCCGATGGCGTCGATGAGCTCCTTGACCGCAGCAACAGCGGGGTCGTCCGGGGCCTTGAGCACGTGGATCGTCAGCATGGCCTTCGTGGCGGTGCCTTCGACCTCGCCCTCGAAGTTCACGTCGCCGACATTGGCCAGCTCGGCAGCCGTGATGGCGGGCCAGGTGACCTTGACGGTCTGGTTGTCGAACGCACCGTTATTGTAGCCGACCTTCACGGTCTTCGGCAGCGTCGGAACGATGCCCTGCGTCGTCGTGACCTCAACGGGCTCGACGCTCGTGATGGTGGCCTTGTCCATGTCGCTGCGGACATAGATCGTGCAGGTGGTCATCTTGCCGGTGGAGTTGTTCACGCCGCGGAGCTTGACCTCGCCGTCGGTGGCGATCATGTCAGCCGTCAGGGTCTCCCAGGTAACGGGGACGCTGATGAGCGCGCCGTCCGAGGTGACTGCCGTGACGTTGGAGGGCAGCGTGGGCATGACGCCGGGCTTCGTGGCGAGGAAGACCTCGTTCAGGGAAGCGACGTCAACGGAGGAATAGACCTTGAAACGGTAGATGCCGTTTGCTTGCGCGCCGGAACGGACGGTCACATACAGGCGCAGGCGGGTGGTGGTAACGCGGTCGAATTCAATGCGGTTGTACTTGTTCTTTGCAATGCTGCTCTCGAACGGGGTGGTGATGTTGACATCCTGCCAGGTACCGCTGGCATCGAGGTACTGCATGCGCAGCTTGGACGGGACCTGCGTTCCGCCGCCGTCGTCATACCAATAGATGTCCGCGCCGCCGACGGTCACGGCCTCATCCCAGGTATAGCCGACATAGTGCTCGGAGCCGGCGCTCTGAGGCCAGTTGCCCCAGCCCTTGCCGGCGCCCACGTTGGAGCTGGTCGGCTCGAAGCTCGGGTTGTTGATGCCGTTCAGGTTCTCCCAGCTGGAGGTGTAGTCACTTTCGACGGAAGCGGCGTCCGGAGCGACGTCCTCACCGAGGCCGCCCGCAGCGCCCTTCTTCAGGGTGACGGTCAGCTCGGCAGTCGCGCTCAGCTCGCCGTCACTGACGGTGAAGCGAACGGTGTACTCGCCTTCCACGGAGCCGGAGATGGTCGTGGTGGGCTTGTTGGCGCTGCTCAGGATAACCTCGGCGCCCTCCGGAGCGGAGACAAGCTCCCAGGCGTAGCTCATGTCCTTGTCGTAGGGCATGCCGTCGTCGGTGCAGGTCGCCTTCAGGGTAGTGTAGAGGTTGCCGGTCATGGAGGTGTCTTCCGCGAGCTTGACGGACGGAGCCGTGTTCTGCGCGGGATGATCGCGGTCGCCGCCCTCGTTGAAGAGCTGGATCTCGGTCACGGCAGTGAAGCCCTTGTCCTTGTTGGTGAAGGTGAAGCGGAACTGATCCGTCTCGACCGGTGCGAAGTACACGGCGTTGTAGTTCGCGCGCGGAGCGGACGGGGTACGGGTCTGCTGCCGGACGGCCTGCCAGGCCTCGCCGTCCCAGTACTCGACTGCGAACTTGGAGGGCTCGGAGTAGCCGTTCGTCTGGCGGTCGTTGTAGAAGTACAGCGTCGCCATGTCCACGGTCTGCTTGGAGGAGAGCTTCAGCGTCAGGCTGTCGCGCTCGTTCACGCTGCCGTAGTTGCCCCAGAACGGCATATCGACGGTCGTGCCGTCCACAACAGCCTGCGGATCGGGCACAGTCTCGTTGACTGCCTTGGAGGTGGAGTCGCTGCCGTCAGCGCGGTGCTTTTCTGCCCAGGACGCGGCGCGGGCCTTGTCCGGGGTGAAGGTGGCGGTGACCTCCGCGCCCTCGGCGAGGTTCGTCATGCCGTGCACGCCGGACTTCTCCAGCATGTTGAGGACCTTCTCCTCGGTGATGGCGGTGTTCATCGCGGTGGGGATGGCAGCGCCGCCGTTATTGGTGACGATCTCGACAGCGCCGTCGGGGAAGGAGATTTCCTTCGTGGCGGAGTCATAGACGACATGGGCCAGATCCTTCAGGGTGAAGGCCAGCGTGCCGTCGATGTACAGGGAGTAGCCCTCGGGGCACTCGTTGTACCAGGTCTTGCCGTCGTCCGGCTTATCCCACACGACCGTCAGGTCATGACCGTGATAGCGGACGTTGTTGACCATGAAGTGGTCATAGGAGAAGTCGATCGGGCTCAGCTCGATCTTTTCATCGGAACGCGGCTGGATACCGGCCATGTCCTCGATGAAGAGGTAGGTGTAGTTGCCGAGGATGTTGTGGTAGATCCAGGAACGATAGTAGTTCTCATAGGTTCTGCCGTCGATGTTGTGGAACTCGTTGTTGTTCGGATAGCGGACGTCGCCTGCATCGGGGTAGACGTTCCATGCCATCCACTCGGCCATCATGGCAAGCATGTCGTCGGTGATATAGGTCTGCTCCTTGTCATAGGTACGAAGAGCGGACTCATACAGACGGAGCTGCACGGTGAAGTTGATGTTCGAGAAGTTGTTCGAACCGCTGATCTCCTGGTTGTGGACCTGGTTGGCGGTGTAGAACGGGAAGATCGGGAACTCCTTGCCGTTGGAGAAGGCCTTGAGGGCTTCCTTGTACTTCGTGACGGAAGCGGCATCGTCGGGGACGAGGCCCACGGCAAAGTAGTTGTAGTTGTTGGACTCGGTGTACTTGACGAGGTTGGGCTGGTTAGCGTTATGCTGTGTGCCGGTCGGACGGACGGCATAGGTCTCGAACTTCTGGCACTCCTCGCACCACATGAGCTCGAGGACGTCGGCCTTGATCTTGTCGGCCAGATCGCGGTAATACTTGGCCTGCTCGGTGTTGCCCAGCTGCTCATAGAGCTTCGCGGCGGCGTCGGCAGCGGCCCAGACGTAGGCGTTTTCGCCGTGCGCCTTCCAGGTGCCGGTGCCGGGAGCATGCATGGAGATGGTATCGGCGTCGTTGCCGGTCATGTAGTTGTTGCGGTAAGCGATGAGGTCGCGGCCCTCAATGTGGTTGCCGTAGTGCTCCAGCTGGCCGGTAGCATCGTGGCCGAAGTAGTACGCGAAGTTCTCCGCGACCTCTGCGCCGCCGCCGATGACGTTGAACGCCTCATAGCCGGCCTCAGCCAGATACTGACCATAGTGGTTGTTCCAGTTGTTGCGGTTGCCGGGGTTATCAAGGAAGGCGCTGCTCTGCGAGGAGTTGCCCGCGGACAGCAGCTGGCCATAGGCCAGATACGGAGAGCGGAGCCACTTCGTATCCTGCAGGTGCATCGGCTGCGTCAGGATGATGGCGTTGTTGTAGCCGAGGACGCCCTCGATGGTGACGGGGTACTGATAGTCATAGCCGGGGATGTTGGCATCGAGCGAATTGAAGCGCTCCAGCCACCAGCGATAGTCGATCGCCTTCTGGACGGCCTTCTTCGGCACGTCGATGTAGGGCAGGTTCTCCGCCCAGTAGAGGTTGTATTCCGCCTTCTGCGCACGGACAGCCTCAAGGTTTCCGAGGCCTGCGAAGCGGAGGTACTGCGCGGTGGACTCCGGGATCTCTTCCGTCGTAAAGGCGATGACGACCTTCAGCTCCACACTGCCGCCCGCGGGGACGGTGACGTCGCGGGACAGCCAGCAATAGTCGTCGGACGAAGCGGCCTCGAAACCGTCGCCGGTCATGCGGGCATAGATGGTGGTAAGGCCTGCAGGGGAAGAGCAGGTGCCGGTCAGCTCTGTCTGCTCTGCACCATTGACCGTGACCTTGCCGGGCTCCGTCGCAAAGGTGGAGTCCGCTGCCACCGTAATTGCCTGATCCTCTGCGGATTTGTTGGTCAGCGTCATCGTCGTAACGGCGACGTTCTCCTGATGGATGAACTTCACGATATCCAGCGTCAGGTTGCTGCCGACAGAGTAGGTGCTGGACCAGTTACTCGGCGCATTGACGCGCTTGCTGGTGTCTTCCTTCGTGGTCAGGCTGCCGTCGGCGTTCGAGAAGAGAATGCGAACCAGATCGCCCCGCCCAAGCGGCTGATGATAAGCCGTGTTGCCGCCGAAGCCGATGACGGACGGGCTGCTCGTGTACATATACAGCGCGCGGCCGCGGGTCAGGAAGGTGTTTCCGTCGGCGTTGCCGTTCGAACCGGCGTTGCCGTTGCAGACGCCCTCACGGGCGAGGATGCGGTCCATATAGAAGGAGTCGCCGCCATTGGCGAGATCCTGCTTATAGATCGCCATCATGATGTCCTTTTCGGAATAGGACACACCGAGCTTCGACAGGTCATAGACCTCGTCGAGAAGCTCTGTGTTCTTGAATGTGGGGTAGCCGATGTCCAGCGCTGCGGGTGCCTCTGCGGCAGATGCCTTCAGAACGCCAGCCGGGAGCAGCGAGAGTACAACAGCCAGCACAAGCAGTGCAGAAAGCAGCTGTTTCACATGCTTCATGGTTTATTGTTCCTCCCAAGTTCGATTTTCGAGCATATTGTTTGTCTGGGTCCAATTGCCGGGAAATGCTGGGGGGCTCCCCATGCGGCTTCGGCCGCATGGGGAGCAGGGGGAAAGATCAGGCGTTCAGGTACCGGGCAAGGATCACGGCGATCTGTGCACGGGTCGCGGTGTCCTGCGGCAGCAGCTTGCCGTCAGAGCCGTTGATGAGGCCTCTGGCGACCGCCCAGTTCATGGCCTCCAGCGCGTAGCCGGAGATGTCCTTTGCGTCGGGGAAGCTCGTGAGCTTGCCGTCCTCGGTGTTCTCCTCGTGCGCATAGCGGTAGAGGATGACGGCGATCTGCTCGCGGGTGATCGGATCGTTCGGGGCGAACGTCGTTTCGTTCACGCCCTTGACGATGCCGTTCTCGGCGGCCCAGACAATGGCCTTTGTGTACCACTGGCCGTCGGCGACATCCGCGAACGGGATGGCGGCGCTGGTCTCGGGCTCACCGGCGATGCGGTAGAGGATCGTGACGAGCTGGGCGCGCGTCAGGCTGCCTTCGACATCGAACGTGTCGGCGGCAACGCCGTTCATGTAGCCGTTTCTCACCATGAAGTCGATGCCGTCATGATACCAGACGTTCTCCTCGACATCCGTGAACGCTGCGCTCGGGCAGACGGCGTTGTTCAGGGCCTCGCGGGCGGCAGCCAGAGCGGCGTCGACCTCAGCGGGCGTCTTTGCGGCCTCGATGGCGGCAGCGGCGTCGGCAAGCGCCTTGTCATACGCTTCCTTCGCGTGGCCGGTCAGGCCCTCGCCGTTCTGCTGGAGCTGAGCCAGCTCGTAAGCGGCGGCATACTTGGCAGCGGCCAGAGCGGCCTCCTCGGCCTTTCTCTGGGCCTCTTCGGCGGCCTTGCGCTCGGCTTCGGCGCGCTCGGCCTCAGCCTGTGCCTTGGCGAGGTACTCGACGAGCTCGGCCTTGATGCGGACGATCTCTTCATAGGCCTCAGCCATCTTCTTTGCATACTCGGCAGCCTGCGCAGCGGATGCGGCGGCTTCCTTGTTGGACTGCTCGGCAGCCTGCATAGCCAGCTCCGCGGCGGACTTGGCGTCCTCGGCGGACTTGCGGGCATCCTCGGCGGCCTTCTGGGCAGCCTTGGCTTCCTCAGCGGCCTTCTCGGCGGCTTCGCGGTCCTCAGCGGTGGAGGCGGCGGCCTCCTCAGCCTTCTTCCGGGCCTCTTCGGCCTTCTTCTCGGCTTCCTCGGCAGCCTTCTCGGCATCCTCGGCAGCCTTCTGCGCCTTCTGGGCCTTCAGCATGGCCTCGGCGGCGTCGGCAGCAGACTTCGCAGCCGCTTCGGCGGAAGCAGCGGCCTTTCCGGCCTCCTCAGCGGACTTGGCAGCCTTCTCGGCGGCCTTTGCGGCAGCCTCGGCGGCCAGCGCGTTGTTCGCGGCAGCGGCGGCAGCAGCATCCTCGGCAGCCTTCTGGGCGGCCTCGGCGCCGGCCTGTGCTTCTTCGGCAGCAGTCTGGGCGGCCTCGGCGCCGGCCTGTGCTTCTTCGGCAGCAGCCTGTGCCTTCTTGGCGGCCTCGCTGTTTTCACCGGAAGCCTGCGCGGCCTCCTCGGCGGCCTTCTGCGCAGCCTCGGCGGCAGCCTTCGCGGCCTCGGCCTTCTCCTGCGCAGCCTTGGCGTTCTCGAATGCCTTGCGGGCATCCTCGGCGGCCTTCTGTGCAGCCTCGACGGCCGTCAGCAGATCGGTGTAATCCTTCTCGGCCTTGACGAGCTTGTCGTAGTTGCTGACCTCGGGCTGCAGGCGCGTGGGCAGCGCGTCATAGGCAGCGCGGGCAGCCTCGATGGCGTCCTTGCTGTTCTCGTCAACTTCGCCGATCGCGTCGATCAGATCCTCGACTTCCTTCACAGCGGCGGCGTCAGCCAGCGCAGCGTAGGTCTCCTCGGCCTTGGTCAGGGTTTCGTAATTCGTAACGAGCGTCTTCTGCTCTTCCGTCAGGTTGTCATAGGCAGCGCGGGCAGCCTCGATGGCGTCCTTGCTGTCGAGCGTGACTTCGCCGATGGCATCGATGCGGGCGATGACGACCTTCACCGCAGTCGGGATGCCGTCGGACTTCGCCAGCTTGCCATAGACCTTCCACTCCATGATGCCGACACCATTGTAATCCCTGCTCTGCTTGTTCAGCTTCACGCGCAGGGCGGTGGTGGTGACCGGATCAAACGTGGTCTTGTTGAACTTGTCCATTTCGCGGCCAAAGCCTTCGCCGTTGGTCACGGGCTTCCAGTTGCCCTCCGCATCCAGATAGTCGAACTCCACGGACTTCGGCACAAGGATGCCGCCGCTGGTGTACTCGCCCTCCGTGCCGTCGTACCACAGATAGAGGTCGGTGGAGTCGATGATGACTTCGCTGCCCCAGGTGTAGGTCACGGTCTCATAGGAAGACGTGTTGCCCCAGGTGCCGTAGCGCGGCTTGGAAGGATCATAGGAATTGGAACGGACGATGCCGTCGTTGACAGCAGCCAGGGATTCCCAGCTGGCGCAGTAGCTCGTGCTGGCCGTTGCAGAATAGGCCAGGTTGCCGTCCGCGCTTTCGAGACCGGCAATGACCGCATTCAGCTCCGCCGCTGCGGCATCGACCTGCTCCTGCGTAGCGGCCGTATCGCTCAGAACGGCCTGTGCCTTCGCAATGGCCAGATCCAGCAGATACTTGCTGCCTTCGACAAAGAGGTTCGTGTTGATGCCCTTCGCAGTTGCGATGGCGCTCTTCAGAGCGGAGCGGTCGACGAATTCACCGTAGCCGTAGACCTTCCACTCGATAACGCCGATACCCAGCGTCTTCGGGTTCATGGTCATGCGGAGTTTCGTGGTGGTGATGGGATCAAAGCTCGTGGTGTTGTACTGGTTCAGCGTGACACCGAGGCCGCTGACATTCGGGACCTCGTGCCACTGACCGTCCTCTGCCAGATACTCCAGCTTCGCATCCTTCGGCGCAAAGTTGCCGTCGGTGAAGTAGTAGGCATCCGCGCCGTCGATGGTGACGGGCACATCCCAGGTGTACATGACCCATGCTGCGTCGCCCTGCGCGCCCTGCCAGTTGTGCCAGACGCCGTGGCTCGTATCACGGGAGCTGCTCGGGTCGAAGCCGTCGTTCAGGCCGGCAACGCCGCCGAGATCGGACGGAGTGTTGATGATGGCGGTCGGGGTCGCGAACAGAGCAACATTCTTGCGGTCGCCCTTCACGACGATGACCTTGACGGCCACGCGGGTCGTCTGGGTACGGAGCGTGCCGTAGGCCTCGAACTCACCGGCCTGTGCATACTTGTCTTCGGAGATCTCGTCCCAATCGACTGCGCCGCCGGAGTAGGTGCCGTCGTCACGGACAGCGACCACGCCGTTCGGCAGCGTCGGGGCGACGCCGACCTGCGTGATGACGGTCTTCACGCGCTGGATGCCGTCGGCAGCATCCGTCATGGTGACGGTGACTTCCGTGGAGGAGGTCTTGTCCTCGTCGGTGACAGTCAGGCGGACAACATACTCGCCGCCCTTGTCGACGCGGAGCTTGGCTTCCTTCTCGTTCGGATTGCCGATCATGGCATTGCCGCCCTCGGGCTGACTGACCAGCTCCCAGTGGAAGCGCGGGACGCCCTGATACAGCGGGTCGACCGTGGCTTCGGCCTTGAGATCGGCAACGGTCGGATTTCCGACAACGGGCGTGCCGGTCGCGGAATTGATCGTCGGGGCCAGACGCTCGGGCGCTTCGCCGACAACGAGAGTCTTTTCGACCTTCGTGGACTTCTCACCGTCGCTGACGGTCAGGGAGATGACATACTCACCCGCCTCGCTGACGTTGAACTGCGTCGTGGGAGCGGCATCGCTGCTCAGGAACGCGCTTGCGCCCTCACCTGCGAGGCTCTCAAAGGCCCACAGATAGGTCAGGCTGTTGCCGGGATAGCCGTCGTCGGAGGCAACGGCCGTCAGGGTGTAGGTCACAATGGCCTGCAGATCGTCGCTGGAGACCTTAATGGCGGCCTGCGGAGCGGCATTCTCGCCGTTTGGATCGGCCGTGATGGTCACGACATTGGTCTCACCGGCGGGCATGGTGATGGTCGCGTTGGCCTCATTGTTCTTCACATAGACCTGGCTGACCTTTTCGCCGTTGACGTTGATGGCATAGAAGCCGTCCTTCAGGCCGGCGCCGCTCAGAGCGATGTGGGAAACATGGCTTGCAGCGGTGTAGCCCTTGACGTTCAGCTCGATGGAGCTGCCGTCCATAGCGAACTTTGCGCTGGTGATGGTGTCCTGCGTCGTTTCGACGTAGATCTTCTGGTCGAGGATGTTGACGCGCTTGCCGAAGCCGTCAGTCGGGACGACCGTGTAGGAGGTCTCGTCGGCAGTGACGTTCGCGCCGTAGCCATACAGGCCGAAGATCGGATCGTTCACAACGTCTGCGCTGATGCGCAGCAGGGAGCCGTACAGGCCCTCGTCGCTTTCGCCGGAGAAGTCCTGCCAGCCGTTGTTCATGACGCGGGTTCCGCCGTCGTTGACGTTCATCGCGCCGTAGCCGCCCTTATACATGTTATAGCGCCAGGAAACGTTTCCGACATACTTGTCGGAGATCTGGCCCATGTTGATGGCGTTGAAGTTGGAGATCTTGGCCGCGTAGTTCACGCGGGCAGCCCATGCGGTGGTATCGCCGTCCTCGAGCTCCTCGTAGCGCATCCAATCGTCCATGATGGAGCCTGCAAGGGAGGCGGTGTACTGGAAGTTCCACCAGCTCTCGCCGCCGATGAAGACCGGGTCGGCGTACTGGTACCAGGTGGGCTGGATGCCGCGCATCGCGCGGGTCTTGTGGTTGGCCATGCTCATGGCACTGTAGGCGTTCTTGGCGGCGTCGCTGTCCGGCCAGTACTTCGTCAGGGCCTGGATGGCAGCGAAGGCGCCCTCTTCACCGGTGTTGTCGTAGGCAAACTCGGAGCCGTACGGATAGGTGGCGTTGATGCAATTGTTCGCCTTGTACCATGCAAACCGCTCCTGCAGGTTAAAGGCCTCCTCGTCCATACCCTCGGCATAGAGCGCCTCGATCATGTCGGGGATCTGCTGCTCGCCGTAGAAGCCGATGGCTCCGGTGCCGACGCGGTTGGAGTAGATGCCGTATGCCTTCTCCAGATACCACGCTGCAGGCTTACGGTACTCAATGAGGTCCGGATAAGCCTTGACGATGCGGTACATGTTGAAGAAGCCGGTGGCCTCCATCACTTCGGAGAACGTACGGGTGTACGGGCCGCTGGAGGTGCTGTAAGCGCCGGAAGCGGACAGGTAGTTCGCAACGATGAAGTTATCCTGGGTGTTCTTCATGTAGGTGTTCCACATGAAGTCGATCAGGTAGGTCTCGATGGACTTGACCTGCTCGGCATCCGGGTTCAGATAGTTCTTCATGGCGATGAAGTTGATGTTGTCATGGCTCCAGTCATCGCCCCAGTGGTTGCGCTGGTTGGAATCTCTGCCGCTGGCAAAGTACCAGTCGCTGTAGATGCCGTAGGTCGGGCTGTCAGGATTCGTGTCCTGCGTCTCATTGACCATGAAGTCGGCATGCGTGTCGGATGCCTGATCCAGCTCGGTCAGAACATTGAACTCGAACTGCGTGAACTTGCTGACCCATTCGTCGCCGACCTTCAGCTTGTACTCGACGCGAACGCTGTTGTTGCCGATGCAGCCGAAGTGCAGGTCGTAGATGTGGTGCTGCTCGCCGTCGACGGTCTTCGTCTCGACAAAGCTCACGGATTCCTCATAGCCCTCGTTGCCGTCATGCAGGCCGCGGCCGGTACGGCTGTTGTTGACCATACCGGAACGGTGCTCCGGCGTATGCGCTTCGTCGAACGGATCGTTCTCGTGCACGCACTGGATGTCGACGGAGTCGACCTTGATGAGGCTGTCATCATAGTGCAGGTCGAGTCGCGTGTCCATGTTCAGAGCCGTCTGGAAGCCCGGGACCGCGATGGCGTCGATGAGGCCGTTCTGATAGAGGATAGAGCGCATGTTCGTCTCGCGCTGCTCGATGGAGTCAGAGGCGTTGTTCGGGCTCTCGGCGCTCTCCTGCGGGGTGTTGTCGCCCGCGCGGACAGCGGAGAACTTGAACTGGTAGGTCTGGCTCTCACCCGGCTCGAGGATGAGGCTGGTCGCATCTTCAAAGTAGCTGCGGCCGGTCTTGTGGATATCCTTGGAGTGGATGTAGTAAACGCTCAGGCCCGGCTGCCATCCGCCGGAGTCGCCCGTCCAGTTGGAGAACGTGCTGCCGGTACGGTTGTCGCTGACGCCGTTGTTGCTGCCGATCCAGTTATCCACATACTCGATGCGGGCACCGGAGGTGGCGACCGGCGTGAAGAGGATGTAGTTGCCTTCGCCGCTGCAGCGGATCGCATAGGCATAGCCGCTGTCCGCGCCTGCAAAGGTATGGGCCGTGACGCGCTCGGAGTAGACGCTGTTCTGGTTCGTGTACTTGTTGTTCCACGGCATCGGCAGGCCGACGTCGCCGAATTCCAGATACGCATCACTCTTGTTCTTCAGGGTGATGGTCCACAGCAGGGAGCCATCCTCGGTATCCATATCATAGGTGGACTTCACATCGAAGCCCTTCATGGTACGGTCCGTCGTGGAGCTCAGGTCCTGGCCGATGAAGTTGACCTCGACCTTCTTGTCGCTGACAACGGTCTTCTCGATATAGGGGTTATCGGAAGCGATGTTGGATGCGGTGGTCGAGCCGCCGGCTGCGAGGGTCTTGTTCGTGTCGACCTCGACAAAGCCGGTGTTGTCGGCGGGGAAGCTGCCGTCCGCGCTGGAGCGGACGGAGAAGATCATTTCGCCCATCCACTGATGCTGCACACCGTTCTGGGGACGGGTGTCATTGGGGAGGACGAAGTTGATCTCACGATTGCTTCGATTTCTGGGATTATTCACGATGTTGAGCGTAGAAATCTATCCGAGATCACCGACAGAGATCTTCAGACTGTCATTTGCAATTTCGTTCGCTGCAGCCTTCGCCGTCACGCCGAGGCCCGGCAGGATGCCGGAGAACAGGGACGCGACCATGACGATGGTCAGCACGATCGAGATCACACGTCTGGGCAGGTGGTTCACTCTTTGCATGAAATGTTCTCTCCTTTCAGATTCTATAGTCCTTTCGAGTTCCGTCGAAAATGCTAAACGTTTAACATTTGCGGTGAAAAAATATCGCCCAACAGGGCAGCTGGTATCCTGCGTGGATTCCGATCCAGGAATGACCCGTTCCAGCTTGTAACAGCTTTGTCAGCGCACGCTTTCCCTCCTTCCGCAGGCATTTTTGTACGATATTACCATACAAACCGCCTGATAAAGCCGAGCTGCTGGCCAAACGGTGTGCGAAGCCTTGGCGCGGGCATTCCTTGCCCTGCACGCAATGACGAGAGAGCCTCGTTGCTGATGACATCTAGCAGGATACTTCGCCGCAGTCGGAAAACACTTCCCACTGCTAAACGTTTAACAAACTATGTTTGAACTATACCACGTTTGAATCCGCTTGTAAATCCGCAAAATAATTTTTGGAGCTTTCCATAAAATCGTACCGATTGATTTGTGCGAATTGCTGAATCAGCCTGCTGCAGAAGTCATATTTCTCCTTCCACCTTCACAAAAATTGGCCCGGTCTGCAGCAGAATTCCGCAGTCCGGGCCGATATGGATATCTTATAACATGACTACAAATTCAGGCCGTTTCGTGTTCCGTAACAGGCATTTCATGTTCCGCATCCGCACAGCGGCGCACGCAGGCGGCATACGTCAGCGGGAACGTGCCCTGCAGCACATGGTGCTGCACGACCTTCCAGCCGTGTCTGCGCAGATACTGCAGAAACTCCGCAGGCGACCACTTCCAGCGCAGCGGGAACCCGGCACGGCGCATCAGCCAGAGGCGCAGCCTTGCAAGCCTGCCCTCCCCCGCATGCGTAAACGTCGGTACGATGAGCAGGCCGCCCGGTGCGAGCACGCGCGCAGCCTCATCGAGCGCCTTGTCTGGCTCCGGCAGCAGGTGGAGCACATTGGCAGCGATGACGACCTCGAAGCTGCCGTCGGCATAGGGCAGATAGCGCATGTCCTGAACAGAAAAGTGCAGCTTGCGGGAATGGGAATGGCTTCGTGCCACGTCGATCATCCCGGCAGAGGCATCCGTCGCCTCGATAGAGGCCGCCTCGTGCACGATCCCGTGCGCGATCACGCCCGTCCCTGTTGCCAGCTCCAGCACGGTGCGGTCACGGACGGCCGGACGGATCCACTCGAGCATCTGCGCATAGGCCTCCTGATCCGCGCGCACGAAGTGCGAATACCGCCGCGCATGGCGGTCCCAGAAGCTTTGTTTCTCCATGCGTTTTCCCTCTTTCGGTTAGTTATTTCTAACCAGAGTTTACTCCGCAGCGGGCAAAATGTCAAGCCCCATCTTGTGTTTTGCAGGAAAAACCGTTCAGGTGCAGCACCGCGCCTTCCTGCGGGGAGCGGACAGCCGGGCCCGGCGCTGCACTTGCGATACGAACGGGACGGCGTTAAAATGGTGCCGGCCCCCGAATTGTCATTGCGAGGGCGCTTTGCGCCCGTGGCAATTTCGGGAGGGCACTGCCGTCCCGTACCGGCTGCCGATAAACGGTATGCACCGAAGTATGGAGTGTAGCGGCGCTCACTGCGCAAGACCGCCGGGCGAGAGAAGAATGTAGCGGCGCTCACTGAGCGCCTTGCAGACTGGCAAGTTATAGGGCGGCATCGCCGAACGCACACGCCTTGTAGGGGAGCGGACAGCCGGGCCCGGCACTGCACCTGCGAAATAAACAGGCTATCGTTAAAATGGTGAAAATCAAAGGTTTGTCATTGCGAGGAGGCCAAAGGCCGACGTGGCAATCTCGCAGTACAATGCCGGATAACAGGGGAGTTCCGGCGAAAACGTAAGCGCCTTCCCGAGATTGCCACGTCGCTTCGCTCCTCGCAATGACACATCAGGGTAATGCGGCAGTGCACCAGCACCCTCCTGCCGTTGAATACTCCCGTACAAGGCGCTCAATACCCGCAAGGGGCACGCCGCATCCGTAAGGCGGCAGAGCCGCCAACGGCTGCGCAGTGAGCGCCGCTACAGACGCAATTGGTGCACACCATTTTTCGATACCCGGTGCAAACTGCCAGTATTGCTCCGGGAGGGGCACGCCGCTCCCCTACAATGGCTGGTGCAGTCGCTACATTGCGGCGAACGATAAAGCGGCCGGGGATCCCCCCGGCCGCTGCGGCTGCCGCTCAGCAGCCCACACCAAACAGAATGCACCGCATCGTCCGGATCGCACTGCAATCGAAATCACGGATACAGAACATGGGAAACCTCCTCCTGTGGATTCGTCTCGCGAGGACTGGACAGATGATATCAGATCTGTTACTATTTTGCAGCCACAGGAATTTCCATTTCTTTTTTACTAGTCACACTACATTCAATTTACATTTTGCGCCATGGTATCCGCCAAAATGTGCCACAGACAGAGAAAAAACCCTTGTCCTCAGGACAAAGGTTGTTTTCTGGTGACCCGTACGGGACTCGAACCCATGTTACCGCCGTGAAAGGGCGGTGTCTTAACCACTTGACCAACGGGCCGTTTTGGTAGCGGCAATTGGACTCGAACCAATGACACTCCGGGTATGAACCGAATGCTCTACCAACTGAGCTATGCCGCCATATATGACCCGCCGCCGAAACAGCAAAATGATTATATCCGATTTTGCACGGTTTGTCAAGTGTTTTCTTGTATTTTTTCTTTTTTCCGCCCCCCGGCCGAAACCGGGGGACGGAAAAGGAATGAGGGTAGGAGGTTACGCCTTCTTGCGGCTCTTGACCATGTCCATTGCAACGGCAAAGATGATCAGAGCGCCGGTGATGACGTCGAGGATGTAGTCGTTGATCTGGAAGGCCTTGCCGGCGTTCTTGATGACGACCATCAGGAGCGTGCCGACAAACGTGCCAGTGATCGCGCCGCGGCCGCCGGCCAGCGAAGCGCCGCCGATAACTGCCGCCGCGATGGCGTCCATGTCGTAGCCGTCGCCGGTGTTCGGCATGGCGCGGAGGATACGGCCGGCAAACATGATGGCAGCGATGCCATAGACAAAGCCGGCGAGGGAGTAAACGAGGTAGAAGGTCTTGCGGACCTTGATGCCGCTCAGGCGGGCGACCTCGATGCCGGAGCCGATGACGAACAGATCGCGGCCGAAGACGGTGTAGCGCAGGACCAAGAAGGCAATGACTGCCACAACGATCCAGATGCAGGCCAGGACCGGCAGGACACCGAAGATGTCATAGTTGCCGATGGTGTCAAAGAGCTTGACGAACGTTGCGCCGTCCGGCTCAAAGAACGAGATGGAGTTGCCGTTGCACAGCAGCTTCAGGATGCCGCGGAAGATGGTCTGCGTACCGAGGGTGGCGATCATGGCGGGGACCTTCAGGTCGAAGATGATCACGCCGTTCAGGAAGCCGCACAGGGTGCAGACGACGAAGTTTGCGAGGATGGCAATGCCGAGCATGGACGTGCCCTTGCCGTTCATGATCATGGCCATTGTCATGCAGCCGAGACCGGCGATGGCGCCGCCGGAAATATCGATACCGCTCGTGATGATGATGAAGGTCTGCGCGACGGCCAGAACGCCGACGATGGCGCCCTGCTTCGTCAGGTTCTTCAGGTTGTAGGAGCCGAAGAAGTTCTTGGTCAGGAACGTGGCCAGCAGGAACAGCGCGATAACGACCAGGCCGATGGTGAACTCAGAGTGCTTGGTCAGCCGCACAAACGCATTGGGCTTTTTATTTTTGGTAAGCGTGGACATAACTATCTCTCCTCTTAGTCTTCAATGGAGGCCATACGGAGAACATCCGCTTCCGTAAGGGTCTTCAGAGCTTCTTTGTCGTATTCTGCGGTGATCTTGCCCTGCGCCATGACGATCAGACGGTCGGAAAGGCCCATGACCTCCGGCAGATAGGACGAGATCAGGATCACGCCGCGGCCGCGTTCGGTCAGGCGCTCGATGAGCTTGAAAATCTCCTGCTTCGCGCCGACATCGATGCCGACGGTCGGCTCGTCAAAGATCAGGATTTCGGGATCGCGGCAAAGCAGCTTGGCGATAACGACCTTCTGCTGGTTGCCGCCGGAGAGATTGCCGACGAGCTGCGAAATAGACGGCGTTTTGACATTCACGCTTCTGGAGAATTCCTCCGCGCGCTTCTTCTCCTTGCGGAGGTTCAGGCAGCCCGCCTTGCTGATCATATCGTAGGAGCTCATGTTGACATTCGTCTTGATATCCAGCTTCAGCGCGCAGCCGTCGGTGCGGCGGTCCTCGGTGAGGAAGCCGATGCCGTGCTTCAGCGCGTCGGTCGGATTGGAAAGGTGAACCTTTTTGCCCTTCAGATAGACATCGCCGCTCAGGCGCTTTTCCACGGCCGTCAGGGCGCGCATCACTTCGCTGCGTCCCGCGCCGACCAGACCGGCAAAGCCGAGGATCTCGCCCTTGTGCAGGGTGAAATTAATATTCTTGAAGTGCTTGCTGTCGCTGAAGTTCTCCACACGCAGCAGCTCTTCGTCAGTGTCAAAGTGACGGATGTTGTAGATATCCGTGGCGGGGCGGCCGACCATCATCTGGATCAGCGAATCCTTCGTCACGTTCTCAATGGGCATCGTATCGACGTAGGAGCCGTCCTTCAGGATGGTCACGCTGTCGCAGATCTGCATGATCTCTTCGAGACGATGGCTGATATAGATGATGCTGACGCCCTGGCTCTTCAGCTCTCCGATGAAGCGGAAGAGCATATCGACCTTTTCATTCTCGAGCAGAGCCGTCGGCTCGTCGAAAATGACAAGACGGATATCCTCGTTCACGGAGATCTTGCTGATCGTGACCATCGCCTGCATGGCAATGGGGAGCTCGCGGATCTTCGCCAGAGGGTCAACGCCCATTTCAAATTTATCGATGATCTTCTTGCTGTCCCGGGCCATCTTCTTCCAGTCGACGAGGCCGAGCTTCGTCTTGGGCTGACGGCCGAGGAAGTAGTTCTCCGCGATGCTGAGATCCGGAGCAATATTGACTTGCTGGTAGTTTGCAAAGACGCCGTGTGCCTGCGCATCGACTGCGGTGGCATTGACGACCCACTCACCATTATAATTCATGGTGATCTTGCCCTCATCGGGCTTCTCGACACCCATGATGCACTTGATCAGGGTGGATTTGCCTGCGCCGTTCTCACCGACCAGCGCACGCACCTCGCCTTTCTGCAAGGTGAAGCTCACGTCTTTCAGTGCCGTAACACCGGGGTAGAACTTGCTGACGTGTTCAATTTTTAAGATCGTATTCTCTTGCAATGTTGCACCCTCATTCCTTTGGAAAAGAAGGCCGCTGCGGTCTGCAAGGCCGCAGCGGCCCTCACGGTTTCGTTCAGAGATCGATATTCAGTCCGGAATTACTTGACGTACGGGGACATCATGAACTGGATCTTCTCGCTGTCGATGTTCTCCATGTTGACAACGACAGGCGGGCAGTTGACCTGCTTGGTGGTCTCGGGGTTCTGGCCGTTGACCAGCGTCAGGATGGCGTTCTCCATGCACTTGTAGCCCTGGGTGAAAGCGTCCTGAACAATGATGGCGGACAGGAAACCGTCGCGCAGAGCGGCGATCTCGACATCGTCGGAGTCAACGCCGATGGAAACGACGCCTTCCTTCATGTTGGCCGCACGCAGAGCGTTGCAGACGCCGTCGCAGGTGACGTTGTTGCCGGCATAGATGCCGATGAGGTCAGCGCCGACAGCGTTGATGGTGTTCTCGGCATCAGCCTGAGCATCCGCGGAGTCGTTGTCGTTGTACTCGGTGTCGGTCAGGGTCAGGCCGGGAGCCTTCTCAGCCATGTAGTCACGGAAGCCCTGCATTCTGAAGTCCAGAGCAGCGTTCTCCATGTTCATCTGCATGCCGATGGTGCCCTTGTCGGTGGAGATGCCCTTTTCAGCCATGGCGTCGAGGAAAGCCTGAGCGGCCATCTCGCCGATGGTGGTGTTGGAGCAGTAGTAGAACTCGTTGTAGTACTCGCCATGAGTGCCCTCGTCGCCCTCATCGCCGTTGCCAAGGCCGCAGTTGACGAAGTTCAGGACGATACCTGCGTCATGGGCTTCCTTTGCCTTCGGGACGGTCGGGTCGATGTTCAGGGTAGCGGTCAGGATCGCGTCAGGCTGGCTGGCGATCGCGTTCTCCAGAGCGGAGACATAGCCTTCTGCATCAGCCTCTTCGGCAGGGCCGGTGATGGAGTACTCGATCTTAACGCCGAGCTGCGCTTCGTAGTCCTTCATGGCCTGCTTGATGCCGGTCTCGATCTGGCTCCAGAAATCGGAAGCCGTAGACGGAGTGACATAGATGATCTTGTAGGTCTTGCCGGACTCGTTGTTGTCGGTATTATCGGTGTTGTCGGTGTTGTCGCTGTTGTTGTCGTTGCTCTCGGTGGGAGCGTCGGTCGCGGGCTGGGTGTCGTTGTTGCCATCGCTTGCGCAGGCAGCAAACAGGCAGCCGACCATAGCGATCACAAGAAGCAGTGCGATGAGTTTCTTCATTGTTGTTTTCCTCCTAATTTATTTAATGAAATTGCACGCTGCAATTACATCCGATCACATAACACCCTTCTGCAGGATGATGCAGCCATACGGCAGGCGCTCGCTCGTGCAGATGGTGACGTAGGCCTTTGCAGCCTTCTCATAGAATTTCGTGCGCTCGATCTGGCCGACGCACTTGGCATCGTAGCCGTGCTTCACGACGGCGGCGATGGTGTCGTCCCAGACCTTGTTCTCCGTCAGGACAACGCCGGAATCCGCATCCGGGACCATGTACTCGATGGGGTGTGCTTCATACTCGACGTCCAGCGGAACGAGCTGCAGGACGGCGTCGACCATCTCGGCGGCCGTGTTGCCCTTGGCCTGAATGCTGATGGCGTTCGGAGACTTCGTGACGGGCGGATAGAAGTGGTCCGCGATGACGATGAGATCGCCGTGGCCGGTATCGGCCAGAGCCTTGAGCAGATCAGAACCGATGATATCAGGAACTCCTCTTAACATGATGAATGATCCTCCTTCAGATTTTCACGCACATCCGGTGCGTCAGAAACAAATCAGTGCTCCGCGAGGAACGCGTCGATCTCTTCGCGGGTCGGCATGGCCGGGGTCGTGCCGATGCGCTGCACGGACAGGGCAGCCAGGCCGCTTGCGAAGCGGGCAGCTTCCCAGATGTCCTTGCCCTCGGCCAGAGCGGCCAGAAGGCCGCCATTGAAGGCATCGCCTGCGCCGGTCGTGTCAACGGCCTTGACATGGAAGGCGGGGATGATCTCGGCGCGGTCGCCGGTGTTGATGTAAACGCCGCGGCTGCCGAGCGTGATGAGCACGTTCTCGACGCCCTTTTCAAAGAAGACCTTTGCGGCGCGGTTCGCGCTCTCGAGATCCGTGACGGCGACGCCGGTCATTTCCTCTGCCTCGACCTCGTTCGGGGTGACAAGCCAGCAGCCCTTCAGGAATTCGTCGGTGACGGGCTGATACGGGGCGGTATTCAGGATGACGCGGACGCCGTGCTCCTTGGCAAGCTTTGCTACGGCCTCGTTGGCATCCTGATTGACCTCGAGCTGCAGCAGAATATAGGCGGAATCGCAGATGCGCTGCTCAACGGACTTGATGTCCTCGGCCGTGATGGTGCCGCAGGCGCCCGGGACAATGACGATCTCGTTCTGGCTGGAATTCTCATCGACCATGATGAGGGCGATGCCCGTTGCGACGTCGTCGTTATAGAAGAGAAAATCCTTCGGCATGTTCAGCTTGGTCATGACGTCCAGTGCCACGTTCGCCATGGAATCGCGGCCCAGCTTCGTGATCATTGCCACATCGCCGCCGGCCTTATGCGCCGCGACACCCTGATTGAAGCCCTTGCCGCCTGCGCCCTGCTTGAAGAAGCTGCCCTTGACCGTCTCAGCGGGAGCGGGCAGATGCGGGGTGCGCGCCATGAGATCGACGACAAAGCTGCCAAATACCGTTACCTTCTGTTTCAATTTCGTTACCTCCAGTCAAACACGCCGGAAAGCTCCGGCTCACAAACCTGACAAATTATTATTAATGTGCCCTGCTGCTCTCCGGCAGCAGCTCCGAGCCGCGCAGCAGCAGCTCCGTCGGCAGGCACTCGCGCGCGCCCGCGCGCTCACCCCGCTCGCTTTCAAACCGCTGCAGCAGCAGGCGCATGGCCTGCTTGCCCATTTCCGGCACGTCACGGCTGACGACGGAAATGTTGTAATCCAGCCAGCACAGTGCGTCGATATCATCAAAGCCAACCAAAGCAATGTCGGCCCCTACACGAAGCCCCAGTTCATTGAACGCCTTGAGGCACCCGTAGGTCGTCATATTGTTGGAAGAGAACACCGCCGTGGGCGGCTCCTGCATGGCGCACAGCGCCAGCGTCTGCTCATACGCACAGTCGACCATGAAGTCGCCCTTGCGGATATAAGCCGGTGTGACGGGCAGGCCGTGCTCCCGCAGTGCGCGGTAGTAGCCGCGCAGGCGCTCGCGGCCGGGGCGCGAGGCCTCGGGGCCGGTGATGATGGCGATACGGCGGTGACCGACGCGGATCAGCTCGCTGACGGCCGCATACACGCCGCGCTCGTCGTCCGTGACGACACGGTCAAAGAACTGGCTGTCGACCTCACGGTCGAGCAGCACCACAGGGATGCCGAGTGTCTCAAAATTGTGGAGCCGCTTCATCGTCTCGGGGTCCTGCTCGGAGACCGGCGTGATGATGATGCCGCGCAGGCGGTGCTCGCGCATGGTCTGCAGGACCTGATGCTCGCGGTCCGTATTTTCTGCGGTGTTGAACAGCAGAACGTGATAGCCCCGCTCATCGGCCACCCGGGTGATGCCCTCGAGCAGCAGGGAGAAGAACGGGTTGTTGATATCCGGGATGACGACGCCGATGGACGTCGAGGTCGAGGTGCTGAGCGAACGGGCCGTGCTGTTGGGAACGTAGTTGAACTTGCGGACGGCATCCATCACGCGGCGGTAGCTCTTCTCACTGACCGCGTTGCTGTGATTGATGACGCGCGAGACCGTTGCGATGGAGACACCGGCCTCTCTGGCGATCTCGTAGATATTGGCTTCCTGCTTTCCCATTCCCCTCACCGTCCTGTGCCGCTTTTCCGCTCCCAAGCTCCGGAATTCCCGGAATTTCGGGAGTTGTAAGGGCTTACAGACATCCGCTCAAAAAAAGCAGCGCATCGCTGTCCCGCTTCCGGGAGGTCGCTGCCGGTCAGGCATCCGCTGTGCCTGACTGAAAATGTAAACGCTTACTTCAATTTCTGGTGCTAGAATACCGCTGTTTTGCCCCATTGTCAAGGGGTTCTGTATAACTTTGTCGAAGGTCACAATTTCTGTTTTTCGAATTTGTGCAAAATCACAGAGGAATATTCTGTAAAATTACTATGTAAGGGCTTTCAAAAAGGCTCCCCGCCAGTTTCCCGGCAGGGAGCCTCAGAAGTGCAGTGAATATTATTCCAATTGATCGAGATTTTTTCCAAAGCTGTCCAGACAGTGCTCCAGAAACCAGTCCAGCTCCGGCAGGTGCATGTCCGTCAGGGCCTGCCTTGTCTGCTCGGCTGCCGAGGCAAATTCCTGATTTCCCGCGCGCAGCTCCTCGATGCACTTGATGTGCGCCGAGAGCTTGTCCGCCGCCTTGACGATGTCGTGCACCGTGGGGTCGGACTCCCGCACGAGCGGAGCATAGCTCGGGCGCAGGGCCTCGGGCAGCAGCTCGAGCAGCTTATCCGCACTCACGCGCTCCACCTGCTTATAGGCCGCGCGGATATCGGGGTTATAATACTTCACCGGCGTCGGCAGGTCGCCGGTCAGAATTTCGGAGGCATCGTGGAACAGCGCCGCCGTGGCGCAGCGCTCCGGATCGGCCGGAAGGCCGAGGATGTCGCGCCGGATGAGCGCCAGCCCGTGGGCCAGCACGGCGACCATGTGGCTGTGCTCCTGCACGTTTTCGGAAAAGGTGTTGCGCATCAGGCCCCAGCGCGTGATATAGCGCATGCGGGATACGAGCGCGTAAAAGCGGTATTCCTCAGACTTCATCCGGATCATACTCCTCTCTGCGGTGCGGGCGCATCGGCGGTCGCTGCGGCTCCGGCGCGGCAAACGGCGGCGTGCGGCGCTGCGGCGCAGGACGGGAGGCCGTACGGGCTGCGGGCCGCGGAGCCGGGCGGCGCGGAACGGCAGACGCTCTGCCGTCCTCTCCGCGCAGACGGGCGCAGACGGCGGCATACCGGGCGAAGAAGTCCCCGGCGCGGCGCGGGGCCGCGCCC
>ENA-UOJQ01000921-UOJQ01000921.1-human-gut-metagenome-genome-assembly--contig:-P63-NODE-921-length-27020-cov-5.636380_pt1 | contig 27020 bp, 18 predicted proteins | sample MGYA00242352_ERZ723899 | MGnify/ENA metagenome assembly ERZ723899
GTCCGCGCGCAGCCCCCATATCGCCGGCCCGTTTTTCCAAGGCCCCGCCCCCGTTTCCGCAAGGCCCCTGCCGCTTCGCAACCGCATCCCGGGACGAACCCCGCAAAGGTTCGTCCCGTTCGTTTGCCGCCACCGGAAAAATCCCTATCTTTGCAGCGGACATAATCGCCGCCCATGAAAAAACTCTTCAAAATCGCAGGTATCGCTCTGCTTTCGCTCATCGGCCTGCTGCTGGCAATCTTTCTGCTGGCCCGTTTCGTCTTCCGCGAACAGGCCATTGACTATCTGACCGGTCTCGAAAAACAGCAGCGCGTGGAGCTGCTCCGCGCCGCAGGCCCTTACGCCGCCGACACCGTGCAGTATCGCTTCACCTATAAACAGGACACCGTCCGCGCCCGTGAAATCCGCGAATACTTCCGGCTCGACACCCTCGTGAATCCCGCCGCGACGACCTGGGACAACGCCCGCGCGCTGGCGCAGTTCGTCGCCCGGAACATTCCCCACGCCAATCAGAAAGTCCAGCCCGAAACGCGCAACGCAATCGGACTGTGGGAGTATACCCGTACCGTAGAACCGGCTTTCAACTGCCGCCTGCACTCGATCCTGCTCCACGAGCTGCTGCTCTCGCAAGGGATCGTCAACCGCTTCGTGACGTGCCTTCCGGCCGACTCGCTCGATCGGGACTGCCACGTGGTCAACCTCGTTTGGCTGCCCGAATGCGAGAAATGGGCGATGATAGACTCGGACATGCAATCCTACGTCGCCTCGCCCGAAGGCGAAGCGCTCTCACTCGAAGAGATGCGGCAGCGTACCGTCGCCGGAGAGCCGATGACCGTACACCGGCTTCTCGGAACACGCGACCCGGAGAATTACCTCTCCTACTGGGCCAAGAACCTCTACTGGTTCACTTGTTGGGAGCAGACCGGATACGACAAGGAGGTCGGATACGAAGGCCGCGCCATCGCCCTGCTGCCCCCGGGGTTCGAGGGATTCTCGCTGGATGAATCCACCGTCCGGACCTCCGACGCCGACCGTTTCTGGGCCGCCCCGCAGCCGGCGGAATGATCCGGACCCGCAAAACTTTCAACTTATAATTTTCAACGCGCAATATGCAGGAATACATTTCGAAACAACACCGGATTTTACGTCCCGCCGAACAGATTTACGCCGTCATCAGCCGCTTCGACAACCTCACCCCGGCCGTCGCCGACCGCGTCGAGGAGTGGCAGGCCACCGAGGAGACCTGTTCGTTCAAGGCCAAAGGCTTCACCGTCCGTCTCCGCATGGAGGAGCGCATCGAACCGCGCCACGTCAAGATCGTGGGCGACGACGGGGGAATCCCGATGGATTTCGCCTTCTGGATTCAGCTCCACAAAGTCTCCGACACCGACACCCGCATGCGGCTGGTGCTGCACATCGAGCTGAACATGATGATGAAGATGATGATCGGCGGCAAGCTCCAGGGCGCCATCGACCAGATCGCCGAAGGCATCGCCCGCGCGATGCAGGCGCAGGCGTAGGACGCCTGCTTCAGGGGCGACCCCAGGCCGACAGGCCTCCGATCCCGACCATTGCACTCGCAGCGTAGGACGCCTGCTTAAAAAAGCAATCGCAGGACGACACGGCCTCCGACCCCGACCGCCGCTTCCGCAGCGTAAAAATTTTCAGAAGACAACCGCAGATATGAGACCGACCGACTACATCGCTTCGCTGTTCAAGCCTTCCGGAGGTCCCGGAGGGGAGTCTGCGGCATATGACTTCGATCCGATCGGCAGTTATTTCTACAACTGCCCGGCCGAAGAGGGAGTCTTTCAGATCGTCGACGCCGAGACGACGGCCGACCTCGACCTGAACGCCGTGTTCGAAAAGATCGACCGCACGACCTCACGTGTCGGCCAGCAATACCTCTACGCCCGGCTGCGGACGCTGCGGGGCGAGGAGGACGCCGCGGATTTCGACCGCCGGGTCGGTGCTTTCGAAAACGACGACGAACTGACGCAACGGTGCGCCGGACACCTTGCACGCCTCGCGGGCGACGACGCCTACGACCTCTGCCGGCTGATCTTCGACACCCCGGTCCGGGTCCGCCGCATCGGACTGATCTACGCGCTGACCGCTGCGGCCGCGGCCGCGCTGCTTCTCGCGCCGTTTTATCCGGCGCTGTTGCTGCTCTTCATGGCGATCTACGCGGTCAACATGTATATTCATTACAGCAACAAAATCAACATCTCCCTCTACACATCGGCCGTAAAGCAGCTTTCCACGGCCCTGAAAACCGCGCGGCACCTTGCGGCAGAGGGGGTTCCCGGCTCGGACGAAGCCGCACGGCCGATCCGCCGGGTCGCCGAGGTCGAGCACCGCAGCCGCATCGTCGGCACGCAGGGCGACGGAGGCAACGAACTGGCGGCCGTCGGATGGCTGGCATTCGAGCTGGTGAAGATCGCGTTCAACATCGAGGTGATTCTTTTCCACCGCTTCACCGGCAGCATCGCGACTCACCGCGACGCCATCCACGACGTGTTCCGCTTCATCGGCCGGACCGACGCGGCCATCTCGGTCATGCGCCTGCGCCGCGCCGCGAAGACCTGCCGCCCGACGTTCACCGACGGCAAATACCTCGAAGCCGTGCAGGTCGTGCATCCTTTGATCGAGGGCTGCACAGCGAACACCCTGACGCTCGACGGCACGGGGCTGCTGCTCACCGGGTCGAACATGTCGGGCAAAACCACCTTCATCCGGACGGTGATGCTCAACGCCCTGTTGGGCGAGACCCTCTGCACCTGTTTTGCGGAGCGGTTCACGGCGCCCTACATGCGGCTCCACTCGTCGATCCGCATTTCGGACGACATCACCGAAGGGACGAGCTACTATTTGCAGGAGGTGCTCACCGTCAAGCGGCTGCTCGAAGACGCGGACCGGCCCGCGGCGTGCCTCTTCGTGCTCGACGAACTGTTCAAGGGCACGAACACCACCGAACGTATCGCGGCCGGGAAAGCCGTGCTGGCGCGCCTCAACCGCGGGCCGCACATCGTGCTGGCCGCCACGCACGACATCGAACTGGCCGAACTGCTGCGCGGCGACGGCTACGAACTGCACCACTTCCGTGAAGAGGTGGCCGACGGGCGGCTGGTATTCGACTACTGCCTGCACACCGGTCCCCTCACCACGCGCAACGCCATCCGCATTCTGGAGCTGTACGACTACCCGCCCGAACTGATCGCCGAGGCGTACGACACGCAGCAGAAACTGCTCGGCAACGGTTAAATCGCGCCCGTTTTATAACCGGGCGCGATCCGTTCAGAAACCGGAAAGGGCGCAGAACCGGACCGGAAGCCCGGCTGCCATCTTCCGCCCATACGCCCCGGTTCCTAACCGGGCTATATCCGCGGCTTCTGCAACATGCGGATCACCAGCGAGGCGGCATAGATCAGCAGGGCGTAAATCAGCGATATGAATGATACCTTCAAGCCGCCGGCAACCAGCGTCAAAGGAACGTCGCCTACCTGCTGCACGACTTCAGCGGCATTGAACATCCCTTTCAACTGCCAGATCAGGTCGGTCACCAACACCAGCAGGCCGATCTCTCTGACCCATGCCGGGGCTTTCCACGCGGCAAACAACAGACAAATCAATTCCACGGTCAGGATCGACATGATCCATGTCCCGCCCTGAAGAAACAAATCGAACATAACGCAAAAGTTTTAAGTCATCGCGGGACCATTCCCGTATGGCAAAGATAGGCTGCCGCAGGCCGAAACCACAAAAAAACCGCCCGTCGAATCCCGTTCTTACGCCGTCGAATCCCGCCGATCGGCCCCGGGAGCGTTTTTTGCGGGACCGGGCGGGGACACCGGAGACTGATTTTACCTATATTTGTAAAAACGGAAATTCCGCATGAAACAGTTTCTGCCCGTCGTCTGGTGGCTCACGGCCACGCTCGTCATCGCCTTTGTCCTCGTGGGGTTGGGGTATCTCTTCGCCGACGCCCTCCTGCTCGGAGTGCTGTTCCTGCCCGGAATGCTCACGGCGCGTTACTTCGTGCCGCAGCTGTCGTTCGAAAACCGACGGCAGGGAATCCTCGACACCGTCTACCTTGCGCTGGCGATCCTCGGCATCGAATACCTCTCGCTGATGCTGGGCCATGCGGTGGTGCTCGGCGCCGACGAAGGCGGAATGCCGGGGCTGCTGCTCAACCCGCCCTTCATCCTGCTGGTCCTGACGGCCCTCATCGCTCCGGAAATAGCTCTCGAAAAACACCTCGAACGCCGCTGTCCCTACGCCCGTTCGATCAGTTTCGTCTCCGACCGCCGCAAAATCACGCTCGACCCCGCGGAAATCAGCTACGTCGAATCGAACGACAGCGAAGTGTGGATTCACACCGCCGGGGGCCTCGCCTACCGCACCAAAACCCGCATTTCGCAATGGGAGACACAGTTGGACAGCCGTTTCCTGCGCATCCACCGCTCGTTCATCGTCAACACGGCGCGCATCGACCGCTGCTGCCCGGCACACGTGGAGATCGGCGGAATGACCATCGAGATTTCGCGCAAATACCGGGAGGCCGCGCGCCGACAGCTCACAGAGCAGGCCGCAAACGCCTAATTTCGGCCCATAGCCGCCGCCACGCAGCGGATCGTCGGGAAAGCGTCGCGCAGATTGTCTGCCACCTCGCGGGGCGCACACCACACCGCGGAGTCGATCCCCTCCTCGGTCTGGGGCGTCAGACCGGCGCACCCGGACGCATGCAGTTCGTACCAGTGGGTCCGTTTCAGTTCCCAGCGCGCAGTTTTCGGAAAATAGTAGGCGTGCAGCGTCTCGCACAGCGGCCGCACGACCCGAGCCGCCACGCCCGTCTCCTCTTCGACCTCACGCGCAGCGCACTCCTCGATGCGCTCCCCGCACTCCAGATGCCCTTTGGGCAGGTCCCAGCGGCCGTTGCGGTGGATCATCAGCCACTCGCCGCAGTCGTTCACCACCACGCCGCCCGCCGCCTCGACGGGCGTGAACTCCGCCGCGAACGCCGCGAACGCCGCGTCGGGATCGGCCGCCACGACGGCCACGCTATTGTGCGATTCGAGAAAATTCAGTATCTTGTCCCGTGATAAGCCGTCCCCAGCATCCGCTGAAACGGCATACCACGCCCCTCCGGGGGTCTCGGCCGTGAACGCCACGGCCCTGTCGGCGAAATAAACGGTACGGTTCATCTTTTCATCGGAAATTTGTGAACAAATATACGTAAGAAACCTCAAAAAATGAAAAAAATTCTCCTGATGACGGCTATTGCAGCTATGGGCCTCGGCGGATGCGACAAGCGTCCCGAGCCTCTGAAGATCGACAATGCGCTGACGGCCGAAGAGATCGCCGCCGGACGCCTCACCCCCGAGGTGATGTGGAAGATGAGCCGCGCGGGCGGCTCGTCGCTCTCGCCCGACGGCCGGACGCTCCTCTACCAGCAGACCGACTACAACATGGCCGAGAACCGCGGCGTGACGACGATCCGGGTCGAGGACATGGACTCGAAGGCCGTGACATGCCTGACGGACTTCACGTCGAACAGCCTCTCGCCGAAGTGGAGCGCCGACGGACGGCACATCTATTTCCTCTCGGACCGCGGCGGTTCGATGCAGGTGTGGCGGATGAACGCCTCGGGCGGCGACGCGACGCAGATCACGGGCAGCGGCGACGGCGAGGGCGTTCCCGACGTGGAGGGCTTCGGCGTAAGCCCCGACGGAAAGCACATCTGGTGGGTGCAGACCGTGCGGACGGCCGACCGCCGTTCGTCGGACATCTACAAGGACATGGACAAATCGAAAGCCCGCATCTACGACGACCTGATGGCCCGCCACTGGGACTACTGGGACGAGGGCGAATACCGCCACATCTTCGTCGGCGAGCTGGGCAAGGGAGTCGTGACGGGCGGCAGGGACATCATGCCCGACGCGCAGTGGGACGCCCCGCTGGCGCCCTATTTCGACATGGCCGAGATCGCCTGGAACAACGCCGGGACGATGCTGGCCTACACCTGCAAACCGCTGACGGGCACCGCCTACGCCGTGTCGACCGATTCGGACATCTTCGTCTACGACCTCGAAAGCGGCGCGACGCAAAACATCTGCAAGCCCACCAACTTCAATACCGGCAAACCCGTCAACGATCAGGCGGCCATGGTCGGCTACGACAAATATCCCGTCTGGTCGCCCGATGATTCGAAGATCGCCTTCCTCTCGCAGCGCCGCGCAGGCAACGAGTCGGACAAGGCCCGCCTGTTCGTCTACGACTGCCACACCGCCGAAATGCAGGACCTCACCGCCGACTTCGACTACAACGCCCAGAACGTCGTCTGGAGCGGCAACGACCTGATCTATTTCATCGCCCCGATCGAGGCGACGCACCAGCTCTGCCGCGGCGCGCCGTCGGTCGGCGAGGTGGAGGTCATCACCCGCGGCGACCACGACATCAACGCCTTCACGATGGCCGGGGAGCGGATCGCCGCCGAGATGTGCACGATCTCGATGGCCACGGAGTTCTTCGAGATAAATCCGGAGGACGGCTCTTTGGCGCAAATCTCGGCCATCAACAAATCGGTCTACGACAATATCAGGATGGGCGAGGTGCAGAAACGCTGGGTCAAGACCACCGACGGCAAGCAGATGCTGACGTGGGTGATCCTGCCGCCCGATTTCGACCCGTCGCAAAAATATCCGGTGCTGCTCTACTGCCAGGGCGGCCCGCAGAGCGTCGTATCGCAGTTCTGGAGCTACCGCTGGAATTTTCAGCTGATGGCCGCACAGGGATATATCGTCGTCGCGCCGAACCGCCGCGGCCTGCCCTCGTTCGGACAGGAGTGGCTCGACCAGATTTCGGGCGACTACTCGGGCCAGAACATCCGCGACTACCTCTCGGCCATCGACGACGTGGCCCGCGAACCGTGGGCCGACCGCGAACGCATGGGCTGCGTGGGGGCATCGTACGGCGGCTACTCGGTCTACTTCCTCGCCGGATGCCACGAGAAGCGCTTCAAAGCCTTCATCGCCCACTGCGGCATCTTCGATTTCGACTCGATGTACGGCGAGACCGAAGAGCTGTTCTTCGTCAACAACGACTTCGGAGGCCCCTACTGGGACGCGAAGAACGCCACGGCGCAGCGCTCCTATGCCAATTCGCCGCACAAGTTCGTGACGAAATGGGACACCCCGATCCTGATCATCACCGGCGAGAAGGATTTCCGCATCCCCTACACCCAGTCGCTCGAAGCCTTCACGGCGGCCCGCACGCTGGGCATTCCGGCGCGGCTCGTGGCGTTCGAAAACGAGGCGCATCAGGTCTTCAAGCCCCAGAACTCGCTGGTCTGGAACCGCGAATTCTTCGGCTGGCTCGACAAGTACGTAAAATAGCCGACCCGACAGCGAACGAGGGCCACCCGGACCGGAACTGCGCTCCGGTGAAAGCAAAACCTCCCTGCCGGCGGGCAGGGAGGTTTTTTGCGCTCCGCACCGCCGGAAAGGCGCATCCGTGAGGATAAAAAGGAGGCTGTTCGTGATGAAAAATCCGGCGTTCGTTGAATTTATTTCCGCGAACGGGAACCTGTACCTATTTTTGTACACATTACAGATAAAAGAATCTATTCTATGCGAATTAATTTCCGGATTATTTGGCTCGCGCTGCCTCTGGTCTTCGGGGCATGCTCCGATTCTTCGGATGCGGACACCCGGCCCGCGACCGAAACAATCAGCGTATCGGTAGGCTCCGGTCCGAAGATCGACATCGAATCCGAAGACAGGTCCCGCACCCAGCTCGGCGAAGACGGAGTGTCGGTCAAATGGGCTTCCGACGACCAGATCGCACTCTGGGCCGTCAACTCCCGATCCGAGACCGTCTTCAGCAAACAGGCTTTCAAACTCTACCACTACAACACCGACTACAACACGGCCAAGTTCAGGGGAGACATCCCGCAAATGCCCGCGGACACCTACACCTATTATGCCGTGTCGCCCGTTCCGTCCGAAAGCGACGGCACGCAGGCCACCTACCTGATCCCTGACGTGCAGGACGGCGGCTTCAACGGCGACTGGGACGTGATGGTGGCCGATCCGGTCAAGGCCCCGGCTCTGGAGAAGAACGACACCGGCGAGACGGTGCAGTTCCAGTTCCGCCACAAAGTTCACGTGCTGAAAATACGCATTCCGAAAAACGACCTGGGCGAAAAGGTCTCGGAGATCACGCTGGCATTTCCGCAGCCCGTCACGGGGCGCATGACGGTCGATGCCGCCGACCCCGATGCCGCGCCGACGCTCACCGGCAGCAACAACACGCTGACGCTGCGTTTCGACACTCCGAAGGATGCGAGCGACGTGGTCTTCGCCGTCATCGCACCGGTGGAACTCACCGCCGAGCAGCCGGTGACCATCACCGCGATTTGCGAAGCCGGGGAATCCGAGCCGCGCAACATCCCCGGCAAACACTTCTCCGAAGGCCACACCACCCCGATCGCCTACCACATTCCCGCCATCGGCCGCTATTACACGCGTCTGAACTTCTCGCTGCCTGCGGACAAGGGTACGGCGACGCTGGGCGAGGCGGTCGGAAAGATCACCCTCACCGCCCCCGAAGGCTCGCTGTTCGACAACGGCACGAACATCTGCCAGTTCACGCCCGACGCCGAGGGCAAATACACGATGGTGCTCAAACCCTCGTGGACCGACAACCTCTCGGGAAAAGCCGTCACGGTACAGTACGAATCGGAAAGCGCTGTCGTATCGAACACGCTGACAATGCCGCAGATCACCGAATTCGGCAACAACGACATCACGCTCAGCGTCCCCTACCTGCTGGCGGAGGATTTCAGCAATATCATCCAGTTCGACTACGACTGCAACGTCGGAACGGGAACAAGCAGCAGCAGCGCCGGAAACAAGGATGCGCACCTGCTGTCCGACAAGGGCGCCATCGGATGGACGGCGGCTCGTGTGGGCGGGGAAACCGGGAAATGTATCCGAAGCTCCTGCCGGTTCGAAGGCGGAGGAGCCGGCAAGGCTTCATCGTATGCCCGCTACCCGGGACGTATCGACTCGCCGCCCGTCAGCGGTATCAAATCCGGCAAAACAGTCAGAGTCCGGGTTTCATTCGATTACGTCGGAGGACAGGACTCCTGGATGATGGACAGTAACAAAAATAAGGGCGGAACATACGGCAATCCTACGTTCAATTACGGCTACACGACCAATTCGGGCCAGCCCAACGGCGGAGACAATCTTGAAAACCCCGTCGAAGCGGAAGACATAGCCCTCGAAACCGACAAATCGTGGAATACCCCGCTTTCGAATTGGAACACCAAAACATTCCTGGCCGACTTTAACAGCGCCCACAGAATCTCATGGAAGGTGAATGTCAACCGTATCGGCAACGTATCGTCCTGGACCGGAATATTCGGCGCCAACGGCAATCACTACCTCTACCTCGACAACATCAAAGTATCCATCGTCAACGAATAACCGCCATGAGAAAACTGCTTTACCTGCTTGCATCGGCGGCTGTCATGGCCGGAGGATGCTCCGAAAAGAAAGAGACCCCGGCCGGAGAGGGCTGCGGAACCATCCGCATCGCCTGCGAGGCCGACGCCACGATTGATGCCGCTGCGGCGATGGCCGCGGTTCAGGGCGCGACCCGCGCTGCGGCAAAACCCGACGGCAAAGATTTCACGCTCCGCATCCGGGGTGAAAATTTCGACAAAAGCTGGGCGACGGTCGCGGCGTATAACGCCGAGGAGACCGCCTACTCCTTCCCCGAAGGCCGCTACACGATCACGGTCACCTACGGCGATCCCGAAGCCGAAGGCGCGGACAAACCCTACTACGCAGGCGCGACCGAAGTGGAGGTCGCGGCGCGCCGCACCAGCACCGCGCAGATCACGGCGACGATCGGCAATTCGCAGACCCTGGTACGCGCCACCGAGTCGTTCAAAAAATACTACAACAACGCGGAGTTCACCGTGACGACCGGAGCGGGCGGCATCTTCACGTTCCGTCCCTGCGACGAGGCCGAAGCGGAAGCCGTCTGGGTGCAGGCCGGAAAGCCGCTCACCTTGAAGGGTACGGCCCGGGGCCAGAGCCAGGACGGCACGTCGGAGGGGCCGCTCTACACCTTCACCCCCGAGCCGCTCGAAGCGGCACGCCCAGCCACGCGCCACATCTTCACGCTCGACGCCAAGAAGGCCGGCAGCGCGACGCTGACCGTCACCCTCGGCGAAGGATACACCGAGACCGTGGAACTCGACGTGGAACTCAACGACGAGGCCACCGAATAACGCAAATAAAAACACCGAGATATGAAAACCTTTACCAAGATTCTGACGGCTGCGGCAGCGACGGCGCTGCTCGCGACCGGCTGTGTGAACGAAGATCCCGCCTATAAGAACAACGAGCCGGGCACTCCGCCCGATCCCAACGCCAAAGGCTACCTGACGCTGGCGGACATGAGCATGCGCGTCGTGGTCGACACCGATACCGAAACCCGCCCCGACGACACGTCAGACGAGACGGCGAAGCCCCAGACGCGCACCGACGAGGCGCAGCCCGACGTCGACACATTCATCATCGAAATTCGCGACGCAACGGGCAAGCTGGCGCTCCAGGAGACTTACGGCGATCTGAAGGTCTCGATCGGCGAGGCAGGCAGGCTGGAGCTTCCGGTGGGCGGCTACACGATGGAGGTCCGTTCGGAAGAGGCCGCCACGACGCCGGCAGCCGAATGGGAACACCCCGTCTATTTCGGTTCGCAGGAGTTCGTCATCGAGAAGAACCAAACCACGCCCATCAACGAGGTCGTCTGCACGCTGAACAACATCAAGGTGACGCTGATGTGTTCGAAAGACCTCGCCGACCAGCTCACCGCCGACACCAAGTCGACCGTCACGCTGGGCGAAACGACGATGACCTTCCTGAAGGATGAAACCCGCGCGGCCTACTTCATGCCGCAGGGCGAGACCAACACGCTCAAATTGCACCTCGAAGGGGCTTTCGCCGATACGCCCGACGCACCCGTCCGGATCAACAAGAGCATCTCGGGCGTCAAGGCCGGACAATGGCGCAAGCTCTCGATCGTGATCACCTACTCGGACAAGGGAGACATCAAACTGGACATCGACGTCAACGACTTCATGGAGGACGACGAAATCCCGGTCAACGATCCCGACAACCCCCGGCGAACCCGGACTTCCCGTCGCCCCGACCCTCGAATGTCCGGGCTACGACCTCACGAAACCCTTCCAGCTTCTGGCCTCGATGTTCGACGCCCAGGGCAACTACACCCGGCCGTTCGCATTCAATCTCGCCTCGTCCAACGGCATCGGGTCGTTCGCGGTGAAAATCACGTCGGACAACTCCCGGCTGACCGGCATGGTGTCCGGAATCGGCGGTCCGGAATTCGACCTCTGCACAATCGGGGCGTCGGACCCCGCCTACACGGTTCTCGCAGGCCTCGGCTTCCCGCTGGGCGACGATCTCAAGGGGGCGACTTCGAAGAGTTTCGACATCGCAGGAGCCATGAAACTGCTCTATCCCGCATACGAGGGCACGCACGCATTCGCCTTCGAGATAACCGACGCCAAAGGGCTTTCGGCCCGGGCGTCGCTGACGCTCACGGTCGATCCGGCCAACGAAGGCCCTTCGATTGTCGGCGTAGATTTCAATATCGACGAAACGCAAACGCCGTCCGCAGACCGCGACACGGAGATCGACATCACGGCGCAAACAGGCATCAAATCGCTCGACGTGACCATCGACTGCGACAACCTCGACGCCAAGGAACTCGGCACGATGGGCATCCCGGCCCGGTTCGATCTCTGCAATATCGAAGGCTTCGAAGATACGAACGGAACCATGCATCCGGCCGAAGATGTCCGGGAGGCGATTTCAGCCCTCGGATTCCCCATCGAGGACGCAGTCAAGGACAAACCGTCCATTCGGCTCAAGATCGACAAGATGTTCACCGGATTGCTGACAGGCTTCCCCGGCAACAACAATTTCATACTCACGGTGACGGAGAACAACGGTCTCAGCACGACCAAGACCCTGAAGTATTACGTACCGGCGAATTAAGGCTGACGAATTATGAAAAAATACATTACCGCCGCCCTGCTGTTCTGCGCCGCGCTGACGGCCGCCTGCTCGAAAGAGACGGCCGGGAGCGCCGACACAGGCGACACGGGTGCGCTCGAAATGCGGGTTTCGGCCACGCGGGCCGAAGCCGACGGGGAATACGACCCCTTGCAACGCCTTGCCGTACGCATCTACCGCGCGAGCGGCGAGCTGCTGCGCCAATACACCGCAGAGACGCTCCCCTCACGGCTGGAGCTGCTCGCGGGCGAATACCGCGTGGAGGTCGATGCGGGAGAAGCCGTCCCCGCGTCGTTCACCAAACGTTTCTACAAAGGCGAGAAGACCTTTACGGTGGCAGCCGGACAGACGACCGTAGCCGAAGTGGAGTGCAAACGGCAGAACGTCGTCGCCGAAGTGAAATTCGACGCCACGGTTTCCGCCGCTTTCGGCGAGAATTTCCATGCGTGGGTAGTCGCCGCCGACGCGTTCGACGAAGGGCAGGTTCAGCAGGGCGGCGTCCCGGCGCTGAACTACACGGCCGACGGCACGGGCTACTTCACCATGCCCGAGGGTGCGACCACGCTCACGACCCGCTTCGAGGGCACGCACCCCGACCGCGGCGTCATCGTCAGGGAGGCCAGATTCGAAGGCGTGCAGACCGGCGGCAAATACAGCGTCTCCTTCCGGTTCTCGAAAGACCTGCCGGGCTTCATCGAATGCTTCGTCGTCAAGGTGGACACCTCGACCGACGACTACGACGACACGTTCCCGTTCAGCCCCGAGCCGAGCATCGAAAGCGACGGTTTCGACATGGACCAGCCGCAGGATTTCATCCCCGGGACAACCTCCCCGAAACGTTACATGATAACCACGATGGCCGCCGTAAAGAGCGTCGTGATAGGCATCGGCGACGACAGCTACGAAGCGCTGAACGGCACGACCGAGGGCGTCGAGGTGACCAGGGAGAGCGACTTGAGCCTGACGGTCACCCTTTCCGACGCCTTCTTCGCAGGGCGTCCGGGCGGCAGCCATCCGGTGAGCATCCGCGTCACGGATTCGGCCGGCGCCGAAGCCACCGCCATCTCGGAATACCGTCTGCAAGGCCTTCTGCCCATTGAAAAGACGGATTACGACCTCTGGACGAACAGCCTCACGCTGCGCGCGCTGGTCCTCGATCCGAACGTCACGACGGCGACCTTCGGGCTGCGCGTCAAAGACGGCGAGTGGTCCGACGCCGAGGGCGTAAACGCCGGCGAGGGCATTTATACGGCCACGTTCACGGCCCAATGGAAGGAATCGGTCAATGCCGCGGGCCTGACCGTCCACACCCCCGTCGCAGGCACCGGCGTCTTCGCCGGCAACAGCTACGAGGCGCGGGCGGCGCTCGATGGCGAAACCGTCTCCTCGGCAGAGTTTCAGGCCGCTGCCGGGCAGGTCATCCCCGACGGGGATATGGAAAGCGGATCACTCCCCTGTTTCGGCAAAAGCACGTCGGAATCCACGACGTTCTGGGGCAGCGGCAATGCCGCAACTTCGAGACTGTGTGCGCAGTCGACCAAACCCGGCATGGGCGGCAGCTACTGCGCCAAGCTCGAATCGCAGCCGGCGTTCGGCCTGCTCGCCGCGGGCAATCTCTTCTCGGCAACGTTCCGTTTTGCGAGTCTCTCGGGAACGGCCAGTTTCGGAATGCCCTACCAGTGGACAGCGCGTCCGACGGCCTTGCGGCTCAAATACCACGCCACCGTGGGCGCCGTCAATAAGGGAACCGTCACCGAAGAGCACGAATACATTCAGGACGGCCAAGACCGTTCGCGTATCTTCGCCGTTATCGTCGATTGGAACAGCCGTCACGCGACTGTCGCCGGCATGGGGTCGCCGACAGGCGTGTGGGACCCCGCCAAAACCGCCGAAACCGCCGAAGGCCCCGTCATCGCCTACGGATCGCTGCTGATCGGCGAAACCACACCAGGCGACGCGATGACGACCGTGGAGATTCCGATCGAATATTACGACAGAACGACCAAACCTACGGGTGCATATACACTCGTCATCTCCTGTACGACGAGCGCCTACGGCGACTTCAAGGTCGGTTGTCTGGGCAATGTCATGTACGTAGACGATTTCGAATGGGTATACTAATCACTAAACGCAAGCAGATGCGCAAGCTATTCATCCGCACGCTCGCCCTCGCGCTGTGCCTCACGGGCACGGCGCAGGCGCTGCGCGCACAGGAAACAACCGCCGCCCAAACTGCGGCGGCAGCCGACCAGCGTCCGAAAACAATCAACGAAATGCGCCAGGAGCGCGGACTTACCGACACGCACAACCTGTTCGTGCCGAAAGGACAGTGGATTTTCGGCGGTACGGCCTCCTACTCGACCCATACCAACAAAGGCTATCAGTTCCTCGTCATCGAGGGAATCAACTCGAAAGGCTACACCTTCCGCGTCAGCCCGATGATCGCCTACGCCTTCCGGGACAACATGGCCCTCGGAGGACGCTTCATCTATTCGCGCACGCTGCTCAAGCTGGACAACGCCGAACTGCATTTCGGCAACGAGGAGACGGGCACGAACATCGTGGCCAGGGATTTCTACTCGCTCAAGCAGACCTATTCGGCGGCGGCGATCTGGCGGCAGTACATCCCGCTGGGACGCAACAAACGCTTCGCGCTGTTCAACGAGATGTCGCTCGCGGCCGGAGGCACGCAGGCGCGCTTCGCCAACGACTCGCCCGTGAAGGGAACCTACGAAACCGGCTACACCCTCTCGCTGGGCATTTCGCCGGGCATCGTAGCCTTCGCCACCAACAACATGGCCGTCGAAGTGAACGTGGGCGTGATGGGCATCAGCTATACCCATACCAAACAGGTTCACAATCAGGTCACCGTGGGCAAACGCAACACGAGCATGATGAACTTCAAGGTCAATATCTTCTCGATCGGCCTCGGCATGGCCTTCTATCTCTAAAAACGGCACACTATGACACGAAGCATACTCTGCACCCTGCTGATCATAATTATCTCGTGCGGCAACGCGCTGGCGCGGCAAACCGCCGCAACCGGGAATCCGAAGGAAACAGCCGCTCCGGCAGCCGCAATCGCACCCGCCGCAGCCGGAACGATCTCCACCGAAGAAGAAGCCCCGGCAACCGGAAATGCGCCGGCCGCCGAATCGCCGGCCTCGGAAGCGGCAGTCCCGGCCGACGGACAGAAGCAATTGCAGGCACTCAAGGCCGCGGAAGTTCAGTCGCCGATCCGCGGCAAAAAACAGTTCCTGCCCACACGCCGGCGTATCGACCGCGAAATCAACAAGCTCAAGTTCGCCTACAAGGGCGAGGTGATCATGGGTCTGACGGCCTCCTACGGCACGATGTCGAGCGACGACACGGACATCATGCTCATCCTCGACGGCATCGACGCCGACGGCACGGTGGCCACCGTCAAACCCTTCATCGGCTATTTCTACCGCGACAACAACTGTCTGGGCGTGCGTTTCGGCTACCGCCACATGGACGGCAACCTCGATGCCGCACGCTACGACCTGGGCGAAAGCAACGACGCCTCGGGCAGCATTCCGAAGGTCAATTTCAACAGCGACAACTACTCGTTCGGCATTTTCCACCGCTCCTACGCGGGACTCGACCCGAAGGGCCGTTTCGGACTGTTCGCCGAGTTCGAACTCTCGCTGTCGACCGGAACGTCGAAACTCTCCTACCAGCCCGACACCGCCAGCGACAACATGAAAACCACGTTCAGCGACAATACGCAGCTCAAATTGGCGTTTAATCCGGGAGCTGCCGTCTATATCTTCCCCAACGTCTGCGCCACGCTGTCGTTCGGGCTGGGCGGCATCCAGTACACCTCCGTCACGCAGAAGGACGACGCCGGCAACAAGATCGGAACGCGCAAGGCTTCGAACATGCGTTTCAGGCTCAACGTCGCCGCCATCAACTTCGGCATGACGGTACACCTGTGGGACAAGAAAAAGAAATAAATTATGACCAGATACCTGAAAACAGCACTCCTTGCAGCCGCGGCGCTCCTCGCGTCGTGCATCCACAACGACATCCCCTATCCGGTCGTCGAACTCCGCATCGCGAGCGTCGAAGGCCAGGGCTTCTCGGTCTCGGAAAACAACGTCACGTCGCGGACAGTCACCCTCTCGCTCGACGAAGCGACCGACATCCGCAACGTGCGGATCGACGCCGTGGGTTACGACGCCGTCATCCACAGCATCCAGCTCGACAAGGAGGAGGTCCTGCAACAGATCCGCAGCTCCCGGGAGCTGACCGGCACGTTCGACCTGCGTTCGCCGATCTACACCACGCTTTCGCTCTACCAGGATTACGAATGGACGATCCGCGCCACACAGACCATCGAGCGCCGTTTCAGCGTGACGGGGCAGATCGGCGCCACGGAGATCGAGGAGAAAAACCGCATCGCCCGGGTCCTCGTCCCCAGCGACACCGATCTGGCACATATCGAGGTCACGGAACTCAAACTCGGCCCCGCCGACATCACGACCTATTCGCCCTCGCTCGAAGAGCTTTCGGGCAGCAGCTTCGAATCGGTGCGTTTCGTAGACGTCACCTGCCACGGAATCACCGAACGGTGGCTGCTTTACGTGGAGCCTACCAATGTGAAGGTCGCCCTCCGGGCAACCGACCTGTGGAACAATACGGCCACGGCCACCGCTCTCGTCCCTGCCGAGGAGTATGCGGCCGGCGCCGCGCTGGAATACCGGATCAAGGGCGCCACGGAGTGGCAGAGAATGGCGGAGAGCAGCTACGAGGCCGGCATCCTGACGGCAACGCTCGCGCCCGAATGGAGCTCGTCGACCAACCCCTACGGGCTTGCCGTCTACAACTTCGTGCCGGACAAGGGTCTCTTCGCAGGGCACACCTACGAATTCCGCCTGACAGTCGGGGGCGAGCAGACCCAGCTGATGGAATATGCGGCCCCCGCGGGCAACACGATTCCCAACGGCGACCTGGAGGACAGCTCGCTGAGCTGCTGGACCCAGAACAACAAGACCGCAGAATTCTGGGGCAGCGGCAACAACACCTTCACCTGGGGACTCTGCACGCAGGCCTCCTTCGACGGAGGCACGCGCGCCAAACTCCAGGCTACGTCCGCCGTGGGAGTCCTCGCTTCGGGCAACCTCTTCTCGGGGCTGTTCCAGAAGGACGTCTTGACCCGGGGTGTCGTGTCGTTCGGCCAGCCTTACGCCTGGAAAGCCCGCCCCAAGGCGCTGAAACTGCAATACTATGCGGAACATATCGGCATTGCCGACATCGACAAGAATTTCGGCGCCCCGATTCACGAAGGAGACCGGGACAAGGCCCGCATCATGGTCGCCATCGTGGACTGGAACACCCGCCGCGAGGTCGGATCGGGCACGGAAGCCCCCACCGGGACCTGGGATCCGGAAGAGACCACTTCGGTCGACGAGGGACCGATCATCGCCTACGGCTCGCTTTTCATCGACCAAAGTTCGACCGGCGGCAAGATGATCGACGTACAGCTTCCGCTCAACTTCTACGACACGAAGGCCAAACCCTCCGGATTGTACCAGATCGTGATCTCCTGCTCGACGAGCGCCTACGGCGACTTCATGGCAGGCTGCAAGTCGAACATACTCTACGTCGACAATTTCGAGTGGGTCTATTGACAATGCCTATTTTCGCAACCCGCAAAAAGCAGAGCCTCACCGGTTCTGCTTTTTGTTTACCCTGGCGGTCCGAAAAAAAACACCGGAGGAGGTAGGGTTTCAGCGCTTTCATCCGTGATATAGATAGAATGAAGAGACCCGAACATATCATCGAAGATCTGATAACCCGCCAACTGGACGGCACACCCCTCACCGACACGGAACGCCGGGAACTGCAGGAGTGGCTCGAAGCATCCGAAGCCAACCGCGACGCCTTTCTCCGGGCTTACAAAGCCTGGGGAAACGCCCGCCTTGCGGAAACCCGGTTCAACACCGGGCAAGCCCTCGAAAACGTCATGGCCCGGATTGCCGAAGCATCCAGACCCCGGTCTTTCCTGCGGCCGCAACTGCGCCGTCTGGGCATCGGCATCGCAGCGGCAGCCTGCGTCATGCTGGCCGTTGTCGGTTACTACCGACTGCAACCGTCGACCGTCCCGGACATCGAAATGTTTATCCGGCAGGCCGACACCCCCGTATTCACCCAGAAAGAGGTGCAACTGGTGCTGTCCGAGCAGAAAACCCTCCTGCTCGAAACCCAAAAATCGACAATCCGTTACGATTCGACCGCCATCCGGATCAACAACGCCGAAAAAACCATTCCCAAAAAAGAGGCTGCGACGTTCAACCAGCTGGTCGTTCCCTACGGCAAGCAGACGACGCTGACGCTCGCCGACGGAACCCGCGTCTGGATCAACGCCGGATCACGGCTGGTCTACCCCGTCGTATTCGAAAAGCAGAAGCGCGAAATATACGTCGAAGGCGAAATCTACATGGAAGTGGCGCACGATGCCGAACGGCCTTTCTCGGTACACACAGGCAAAATGGATGTCTGCGTTTTGGGAACCAAATTCTACATATCCTCCTACGGCCGCGATCGCACGCAGGAGGTCGTCCTGCTCTCCGGCTCCGTCAGCGTAGCCCCTGCCGGACGATCCGACCGCGGAATTCGCATCGTTCCCGGCCAACAAGCCATCCTCGACACCTCGGAATCGCTGGAGGTCCGCGAAGTGGAAGCCGAAAGCTACATCAGTTGGATTCACGGATACCTGCCCTTCGACAACGACCCGCTGTCGAACATCCTCGAACGCCTTTCCCGCTACTACAATTGTCGGATCGAGTGTACGCCCGAAGCCGAAGCGCTGACGCTCTCGGGCAAACTCGAACTCAAAGACGATCCGGCCGAAGTGCTGAAAATCTTGAGCGCAACAGCCCCTATCAACCTGCAAATCACCGGATCCGGGAATTTCCGAATCGACTATAACCCGACTACCAACAACCCAAACTGACCTGCCTATGTAACAGCCCGTATCCCTCCAAAAAAAGACCGGATGTCGTCCCTCAACGACATCCGGAGCGATTGAAAATCTAAAATAGCCTTTTAAACTTCAAATCTTTACAAATGTACAACAAAAATGGTAAAATCGGTCTTTTTAAGGCCGATAATGGGGGATTATTCCACCTATTCCGGATAACATTCCTGTTTTTGCTGGCAACAATCGGGTTCATCCGGCCCGTCAGTGCACAAACGGCAGAGGCGGCGAAAACCATCACGCTCAACGTACAGAACCGCCCCATCAAGGAGGTCCTCACACTGATCGAACGCCAAAGCGACTACATCTTCGTTTACTACGACAACATCTTGGACATCCACCGCAAAGTCACCCTGAAAGTAACGAATCAGCCCATTTCGGCTGTCCTGAAACAGTTGTTCGCCGGAACCGACAACACCTGGAAACTCTCGGGAAGGCAGATCGTCATCGGACGCTCCGTAGCTGCGGCCGCAGCTACACCCCGGAAGATCACACGCATCACAGGCGTCGTCAGGGACCAGAACAACGATCCGCTCATCGGCGTCACGATCCGCATCAAGGCCCGTCCGAACATCGGTACAGCCACCGACATCAACGGCAAATACCTGCTCGACGTTTATCCCGACGAAGTACTGGAATTCAGCTATGTAGGTTACAAATCGCAGGACGTTTCGGTCGCAGGGCAGGAAATCGTCGACGTGGTTATGCTGCAAAACGACGCCATCCTCGACGCCGTGGAGGTGGTGGGCTACGGCGTGCAGAAAAAGATCAGCGTCATCGGCTCGCAGCAGACCATAGCGACCAAGGAACTGAAAGTTCCCGTCGCCAACCTCACACAAGGCCTTGCGGGCCGCGTATCGGGTCTGGTCTCGGTACAGCGAACCAGTGAACCGGGCTTCGACGACGCGAACATCTACATCCGCGGCATCTCAACGCTGACAGCCAGCATGAGCGCCCCTCTGACGCTCGTCGACGGCGTTCCCCGCTCGTTCTCCAACGTCGACCCCGAAGACATCGAGAGTTTCTCGATCCTGAAGGACGCCTCTGCAACTGCTGTTTACGGCGTTCGCGGCGCCAACGGCGTCATTATCATCAATACCAAAAGCGGTCTGAAAGGACGCCCCAAATTCAGCGTACGCTATACCGAAGGCCTCACCAAACCGACCAAGATCACCGATTTCGCCGACGGCGCGACTTACATGGAGATGTCGAACGAAGCGTCGCTCACCCGCGGCGGCGGCAAACTATACAGCCAGGAGATCATTGATAAGACCCGCCGCGGGGAAGACCCCTATCTCTATCCCGACGTAGACTGGATGAAACAGATCCTGCGTAACTTCAGCCGCAACCGCTCGGCCAACGTCAACGTGCAGGGCGGTTCCGATAAGGCGGTCTACTACATCGGCCTGGCCTACTACGACGAGAACGGCATGTACAAGGACACGAAACTGGCCGACTACAACTCGAACACCTTCTACCGCCGTTACAACGTCACCTCGAACCTCACGCTCAACCCGTTCCGCACCACCGAAATCAAACTGGGCATCCAGGGCTACCTGGCCAACGCCAACTATCCGGCATCTTCGCAGGCAAGCATCTTCGAATCGGCCTATTTCACACCTCCGACCTATATCGCGCCGCTCTACCCCGACGGCAAGCTCGGCGCCTTCTCGGGCGGCGATATAAACCCCGTGGCACAGCTCGGCGCAACGGGCTATGCCAACCAGTGGCGCAGCCAGGTTTATTCGAACCTGCGCATCACGCAGCAGATTTACAAAGGGCTCTCGGTTTCAGGCATGTTCTCGTTCGACACCTACAACTACACGAGCAACCGTTTCACCAAAACCCCGAACACCTACCACGCCACAGGACGCGACGCCAACGGCAACCTGCTCTACGAGCAAACCCGCCAGGGAACCGAAAACCTGGCCTACAGCCTCAGTGCAAAGGGTAACCGCGCCATCTATCTGGAAGCCGCAGTCAACTACCGCAACACTTTCGGCAGGCACACCGTATCGGGCATGATGCTCTTTAACCAGAGCGACGAAATCAATACCAAAGCCACCAACGTCGAAGAGGCGCTGCCCTACCGTTTCCGCGGCCTGGCAGGACGTTTCACCTACTCGTTCGACGACCGTTATTTCGGGGAGTTCAACTTCGGATACAACGGTTCGGAGAACTTCGCCCCGAAAAACCGTTACGGCTTCTTTCCGTCGGTCGGACTTGGCTGGGTAATCAGCAACGAACCCTTCTTCAGAGGCGCCACAGAGGTGATCCAGTACCTCAAACTGCGCGGCACATGGGGTCGTGTCGGCAACAGCCAGATCAGCGGACGCCGTTTCGCCTACCTGGCTACGGTCAAGGACACCAACGACACCAGTTACCAGTTCGGAAAGAACATGGACCAGACCTACGGGACTACGGCCATCGACGAATATGCCGTCGACGTAACGTGGGAGATCGCCGACAAAACCAACATCGGACTGGACATGCGCCTGCTGAACAACAAGTTCAACCTGCAATTCGACGCCTTCAAGGAGTCGCGCAAAGGCATTTACCTGCGCCGCACAAGCATTCCGTCCTATTTCGGTATGATCAACAACCCCTACGGCAACATCGGCAAAGTCGAGAACAAAGGTATCGAAATGTCGGTCAGCTATGCCAATTCGTGGCGGGACTGGTCGTTGAGCGTCATGGGTAACTACTCGTTCAACCGAAACAAGGTCCTCGAAGACGACAGCACCGTGGCCTATCCCTGGCAGAAAACCATCGGCAACAAGGTCGACCAGCGGTTCGGGCTCATCGCACTGGGACTCTTCGAAAGTCCGGAGGAGATCGCCGCAGCGCCTGTACAGGTCGGCGACACGCGCCCGGGCGACATCCGCTACAAGGACATCAACGGCGACGGCAAAATCGACGAATATGACAAAGTGCCCATCGGCTGGGGAAGTGTCCCCGAAATCGTCTACGGCTTCGGATTCTCCGTAGGCTGGAAAGGCCTCTCGCTGTCGGCCATGTTCCAGGGCGCCGCACACGTCGACGCGATCCTCAGCGGCGAAGGCGTACTGCCTTTCGCACAGGGATCGAGCCGCGGCAACCTGCTGAGCAACATCACCGACCGTTGGACCGAGGCCAATCCCCGCCAGGATGTCTTCTACCCGCGCCTCTCGATCGGCAACATGAACATGAACTACGAAGCCAGCACGTGGTGGCTCAAAAATACCAGCTACCTGCGTCTGAAAAACATCGAACTCTCCTATACGCTCCCCGACCGCTGGATGAAACGCATCCACATCAACAATGCGCGCATCTTCATACAGGGCGTCAATCTGCTTACATTCAGCAAATTCAAACTGTGGGACGTGGAACTGGGCGACGGCCGCGGCGCAAAATACCCCAACATCGGTTCCGTCAGCCTGGGTATCAATTTCAACTTCTAAAATCCCCGACAAGCTATGAAACTTAAAACAATACTCACTTTACTGGCCGCCCTCGGCATCCTGACCGCCTGCAACGACGACTTCTTCGACCAGGTTCCCGACGACCGGATCACCATCGAGCAGGTATTCCAGCGCACCTCCTACTCCGAGAAATACCTGGCTACCGTTTACAGCTACATCCGCGACGAGTCGCACCGCACCGACGGCGTGCCCTGGGACCCGTGTTCGGACGACCTGGACGTTACCTACGACCGCGAGGATTACAACTCCTTCAAGATAAACCTCGGCAACTGGAGCGCATCGTCGAACTACTACGAGTACTGGTCGCACTACTACCGGGGCATCCGCTCGGCAACCTACTTCATCCAGCACATCGGCTCGAACCAGGAGATGCTCGACGATCCTACGCGCGGCCCGATCGTCGTCGAACAATACAAGAACGAAGCCCGCTTCCTGCGTGCCTGGTTCTATTACTGCCTGCTGCGCCAGTACGGTCCGTGCGTACTGCTGGGCGACGAAGTCCTTCCGGGCGACCTCGACCGCGACGATGTGAAGATGAACCTGCCGCGCAGTTCCTACGACGAGTGCGTGGATTACATCGTCGGCGAACTGGACGACATGATCGACAACAACCGCCTGCCGCTGCACTTCACCGTGCAGGCCGACAAGGATTACGGCCGGGCGACACTGGCCATGTGCATGGGACTCAAAAGCCGCGTACTGCTGCTGGCCGCCAGCGACCAGTTCAACGGCAACCCGGCCTACGCCAACGTGGTCAACACGGACGGCAAACACCTTTTTTCGACCCGAAAAGACCCCGAAAAGTGGAACAAGGCCGCCCAGGCTGCAAAAGATGTCATCGACCTGGGAATTTTCGACCTCTACAAGGAGTACCACACCGACGGAACGCTCGACCCTTACCTGTCCTGCCGCAACGTTTTCCTGGAGAACTGGAACAGCGAGGTGATGATGGTCCGCATCAGCAACTACCTCAAACATTGGGAACGGTCGGCTTCTCCCCGGCAGTTCAGCGGCTATGAAAGCATGGGGGCGACCCAGCAACTGGTCGACGCTTTCCGCATGAAAGACGGCACGGCCATTACCCCGGACAAGGAGAGCGGCTATTCGAAGGCGAACTACTCCGACCCCAAATCGGGCTGGGTATTCGCTCCCGCCGGTACGCGCAACATGTTCGTCAATCGTGAACCGCGTTTCTACGTCAACATCTGCTTCAACGGCGCCTACTGGATCGGCGATCAGAAAACCCGCATCCAGCTCTACTACACCGGAGGATCGGGAAAGAAAGGCACGTGGGACTTCCCGCGTTCGGGATACATCGCCATCAAAAACGTTTCGCCCTCGTCCAATCCCAAGAACGGCAACTACATCAAGCGTCCCTTCGTCATCATGCGTTACGCCGAGATACTGCTCAACTACGTCGAGGCGCTCAACGAATACGATCCCGGGAATGCGGACATCGAAACCTACCTGAACAAAATCCGCGAGCGCGGCGGCCTGGGACCGGTCCAAAGCGATCTCAACCAGAGTCAAATGCGCGAGCAGATCCGGCTGGAACGCCGCATCGAACTCTGCTTCGAGCAACTGCGCTATTTCGACACCCGCCGCTGGCTGATCGCCGACCAGACCGACGGAGGACCCTTCTACGGCATGAACGTCGACGCAGGCAACAGCTTCACCGACGAGGCGTTCTACGAGAAAACCGTATTCGAAACCCGCGTGTTCCGGCCCGAGTTCTACCTTTTCCCCATTCCCCAGTCCGAAATCAACCGCGATCCGCAGATCGTCCAGAATCCCGGATGGTAACCGTAAAAACGAATAACGACTATGAAACTTACGAAATACCTGGCTGTCCTCTGCTGCGGAACGCTCTTCGCAGCCTGCGAAAACCCGATTCAGGACGACCTGAACGTGGACAACCCCGAGAACTATACGCGTATTTACACGGTCAACGCCGTCGACGACGCCTCCAAGAACACACTCTCATTCCCGCTCGAACGCGACACTTCGCTCAAGGTCTACGCCAACTTGAGCGGAATCCGCAACCCGGGATGCGATGTGACGGTCAAATTTCGCGTCGCCCCCGAACTGGTGGATACCTACAATCAGAAGCACCAGAGCAACTACCCGATGATGCTTGATGGAAGCTACACGATCGAGAACCTCGAAGCCGTGATTCCTAACGGGAAATACATCTCCTCGCCCATCCGGATCGCCATCAACAGCCAGGCGTTCGACGGCGTGGGCGTCTTCCTGCTGCCGGTACGGATCGAGAATGTGACACCCGACCTGGCCGTCAACGAATCGTTGCAGACGGCTTACCTGCGCATCAACGGCTACTACACCGAAAATCCGTTCCCGAGATACGACAGGAGCGGCTGGTCGATCGCCGGGTTCTCGACGCAGGAGGCTGAAGCGACATCAACCTACCCCAACCGCGGATTGGCCGTTTCGATCATCGACGGCGAAAACAACACCTATTGGGGTACGCAGTGGCGCAACGCCAAACCCGGCCCGCCGCACTGGATCGCCGTCGACATGGGCGCACCCAAGGAACTGCACGGACTCACAATCCGCGGACGGTCTGACAAAGAAGGCTCCGACGTTCCCAAGAGCAGCGGCAACCCGCGTATCTTCAACATCGACGTGAGCGACGACAACCAAAACTGGACCCATGCAGGGACCTTTACCGTCGAAAACCGGATCGAGAACACGGTATACCTCGACCACAAGGCAACGGGGCGCTATTTCCGTATCTTCGTCACCGCCACGCAGGCCGACCTCTACCAGACCTGCATCGCCGAAGTATGGGCATTCTGATCCGACTAACAAATTTTTAAACCAAACAAAAGACTATGAAAAAGACTATATGTCTGTGGGCGCTGCTCCTGATTGTCGTTTCATGCACCAACGACGACAATTACAACGACGAGCACGGAGACAAGGCAGTCATTCCACCCAAAGGCAGGATCATCCGCATAATGACCTACAACATTTACGGCGCACGCGCCACAAGCCCCGCCAATGCAGCCGATCTGGACGCGCTGGCCGAGGTAATCCGCCGGCAGGACCCCGACTTCGTAACCCTCAACGAGGTGGATGTCTTCACCAACCGCACGGGAAAAGACGTACACCAGGCCCGCGACCTGGCAGCCAAACTCGGTATGGAGTGGCACTTCTCGAAAGCCATCGACCGCGACGGAGGCGAATACGGCGACGCCGTGCTGTCGAAACACCCGATTATAGAGACCCCCAGTTACCGGCTCCCCTGCGCCGCTTCGCAACCGGGCGAGGACCGTTCGCTGTGCGTCATCCGCGTCGAGATCGACGGCAAAGACCTCTATGTCGCCTCGACGCACCTCGATCATCTTTCGGGCGATGCGAGCCGCCTGGTGCAGGCCAATGAGATCCGCCGTATCCGCGACACGGAACTGGACGGAGACCTCATCCTTGCGGGCGACCTCAACGCCATTCCCAGTTCGAACGTCATCGCCACGATGACCGCGTTCCTGACCAATGTCGGAACGATCGACCAATACACTTTCCCGTCGGAGAATCCCACCCGCAAGATCGACTACATACTGTATGCCCCGATCGGACACTTCGGCGTACAGAACTGCACAGTGGTTTCGCGCAGCGACCAGCAGGTCGACGGCGTCGACGCCTCGGACCACCGCCCCGTCGTGGCCGACATCCGGTTCCAGACCGAGGAAGACCTCCCGGAGAATCAGGAATAAAGCGTTCGGAAGATGAAAAAACTGCTATTCACACTCCTCGGGCTGGCAGCGGCACTGACGCTGCCGGCCCAGGATTTCAAGATCACGCATGGCCCGTGGCTGTGCGACATGACCGAAGACGGCGTAACCGTCCTGTGGACTACCAACAAACCCGCTTTGTCATGGGTCGAGGCAACCGAGGACGACGGACGCAGTTTCTACGCCGCCGAACATACCCGCCATTACGAAACCGTTGCGGGCCGCAAACAGGCGCACAAGACACTGCACGCCGTGCGGCTGAACAACCTGCGTCCCGGAACGAAATACTGCTACCGCATCTTCTCGCAGGAGGTACTCGAATGGAAACACGGAGACAACGTCCTCTACGGCAGGACCGTTGCCAGCAATGTCTACAAACGCGCACCGTTCCGGTTCCGGACATTCCCGGCAACGGGAACCGACTGTTCGTTCGTCATCCTGAACGACATCCACGGACGCGCCGACGACATGACCGAACTGTGCCGGGAAATCAATTTCGGCAAACACGACTTCGTAATGCTCAACGGCGACATGTCCAACAGCATTGAAAATGAGGAGCAGTTGTTCCGGGATTTCATCGACGCCTCGGTAAACCTTTACGCCTCGGAGACCCCGATACTCTACAACCGCGGCAACCATGAGACGCGCGGCGTCTTCGCCGACCGTCTGCACGACTATTTCCCGACGCGTA
>ENA-UOJQ01000930-UOJQ01000930.1-human-gut-metagenome-genome-assembly--contig:-P63-NODE-930-length-26831-cov-35.398529_pt1 | contig 26831 bp, 24 predicted proteins | sample MGYA00242352_ERZ723899 | MGnify/ENA metagenome assembly ERZ723899
GCCCTCTGTGCGAAAAGAGCGGAACGGTCGTTTCCCCCATTGCGTGGGAATGCGGCTGCATGATACGCAAGTGCGGTGCCTGTGCCATGCGGATCAATGGTCTGCCTCGTCTTGCCTGTTCCGTTTTTCTGCGGGACTGTAAGGGAAGCGTTGTTACTCTGGAGCCTTTGAGCAAATTCCCACTGGTGAAAGATCTGGTCGTAGACCGTTCCGTGATCTTTGAAGCACTGAAGCGGACAAAGCTGTGGCTGGAAGGAGATGCGTTCCAGACCAGCTATACGCACAGCCAGCGGTATCGATCTGCTAAGTGTCTGCTCTGTGGCTGCTGCTTGGAGGTCTGCCCGAACTTTGACCCGAACAGTGAATTTGCTGGAGCTGTTCTGCCCGTCAACGCTTACCGTATTCTGAACGAAGAACAGGATATTGCCCATCAGACAGAACTCGCAAATGCGTATCGTCAGCTTTATTTTGAAGGCTGCGGAAAATCTCTTGCGTGCCAGGACATCTGCCCAGCCGGAATCCCGGTCGAAGAACTGATGTCACGTTCCAATGCCGCAGCGGTCTGGAAGCGATAAAGTGTAAAAGGGTATGCGGTTTATAGCCGCATACCCTTTTATGCTTAATCTTCTAATCCGTGACTTCCCGCCACATTCTTCAGATACTCCTCTGGTTCGCCGTTCAGAATCAAGTCTGCATAGCCAAGCGGGTCATTGTAGATGAGATAATCTAACTCCAACCTCTGCGCCATGGTCACGTCCAATTCATCCTCGACCCCAGTGCAGTCAATGGAGATCATTCTCCCATCCCGGAGCAGCAGCTCCACGCAGCCGGTATCCATGTTGAAATGGCAGGCTCTTGCATCGTACTTCATGTTTGTGTCCTTTCTGCCTTACGGCACCTTTACAGTTGTGACTTTTGTTATACGGTTCTTCTGATAAGGTTTTGGACACACAGCCGTCGGGAAGGAGCCTTCATTTTGCTTTCCGAAGAAAACAAAAAATCCGAACCCTTCTCCTATCGAGAAAAGGTTCGGATTTTCATTGTTTGGTGCGGATAAGAGGACTTGAACCTCCACCGAGTTGCCCCGATTAGAACCTGAATCTAACGCGTCTGCCAATTCCGCCATATCCGCATATTCTGTTTTGTTCGTGAGCCGTGTCGCTCGGAACGATAGTAATTATACCAGATATGCGGGAATTGTCAAGCATTTTTTGCAAAAAACTTTTGCCTTTTCGCAAAACGTCATACTTTCGTGAAAAAGCCCGCCGTGAAGCCGGTTTTCCGGGCCCTGCGGCGGGCGGAAGTTTCTTGTTTTCGTGTCCCCATGGGGTGCCCGCCGGTCACGCCCGGCCCCACACCAGCCACAGATACGCCGCCCCGGCCAGCACGGCTGCCAGCGTGAAGGGCACGCCGATGCGCAGAAAGTCCTTCGTGGCCACGACCTCGCCGTTCTTGCGCAGGATGCCAATGGCGGCGATGTTGGCCGAAGCGCCGATGGGCGTCAGGTTGCCGCCCAGGGTCGCGCCGGTGAGCAGGCCGAAGTAGAACACATAGGGCTCCATGCCCGCACCGTTGTTCATGAGCCCGGCAATGCCCTGCACCACCGGCAGCATGGCGGCCACATAGGGGATGTTGTCAATGAAGGCAGACAGCACCACCGACACCGCCACCAGCAGCAGGTACAGCCGGAAGGGGTCCTCTCCGGCGATGGCGTGGAACAGCGCTGCCGCCGCGTCGATGACGCCCGCCGCGCGGACGCCCGCAATGACGATGAACAGCCCGAACAGCAGCAACAGGGTGTCCCGGTCCAGCTCCCGCACCACGCGGCTCAGCGGCTTTGCACTGCGGGCCCGCAGGCAGGCGCGCACCAGCCCGAACAGGCACAGCCCCATGCACACAAGCCCGCTGCGAAGTTCATACAACGCGCGCAGCACATCGCTGCCCGGCTGGGGCAGGAAGGATGCCGCGATGAGCAGGCCCACCGTCAGCAGCATGAGGGCGGCGGGCACGTCGTCCTCCACCTCGGTCTCCACTTTGGCGGTCACGGGCTGCGTTTCGCGCCGGAACAGCCACAGCAGCACCGCCATCGACGCCAGCGCGCCCAGCTCCACGCCCCAGAAGATGCCCGGGCGACCCCGCATCCAGAAGAAATCGAAGAAGTTCATGTCCGCAAAGCTGCCCAGCAGGATGCTGGTGGTGTCGCCCACCAGGGTGGCCGCGCCCTGCAGGTTGGAGGACACCGCAATGGCGATGAGCACCGGCACCGGCGAAATTTTCAGCTTGCGGGCAATGGCAAGGCCCACCGGGGCCACCATGAGCACCGTGGCCACATTGTCCACAAAGGCGCTGACGAACCCCGCGAACAGCGCCAGCGCGCACACCGCCCAGCGCACGTCCGGCACCCGAACGATGAGCATCTCGGCCAGGCGGGCGGGCATCTTGCTCTCAATGAACAGCGACACCGTCCCCATGGTGCCCGCCATCATCAGCAGGACGTTGTAATCCACGGCCCGCAGCGCTGCGCCCAGCGAGAAATCATAAATTCCCACTTCGCCCAGCGCAATGAACACCGCCGCGCTGCACAGCGCCACCCAGGGCCGCTCCTGCGGCAGGCGCAGCATCAGCACATAGGTCAGCGCGAACAGCGCAAGGGCCGGGATCATTCCAGACCCTCGCTGCGGGGGCCGGAGTCCTCGTCGAGCATCCGGTAGCCCACGCCCAGTTCGTTGAGGATGTAGGAATTGCTGCCCGGGCGGCTGCCCAGCTTTTTGCGGATGTTGGCCATGTTCACCTGCAGCTTCTTGGTGCTGCCGATGTCGGTGTCGCCCCAGATGGCCTTGACGATGGCCGCATAGGTCATCACCCGGCCTGCGTGCTGGGAAAGGAAGGCCACGATGTTGTACTCGGTCTGGGTCAGCTTGACCTCCTCGCCTTCCACGAACACCTTGCGGCGGTCGTAGTTGATGCGCAGGCCCTGGGCGCAGAACTCGCCGTTGGGGGCCGCACCGCCCAGCGGGGCACCGTAGCGGTTCAGCCGCAGCGCCGCGCGCACCCGGGCCAGCAGCTCGCCGGTGCCGAAGGGCTTTGTGATGTAATCGTTGGCCCCCAGATCCAGCGCTTCGATCTTGTCCATCTCGTCGGTGCGGGCCGACAGCACGATGATGGGGGTCATGTACTTCTGCCGCACGGTGCGGATCAGCTCCAGGCCGTCCCGGTCCGGCAGGCCCAGGTCCAGAATGACCAGGTCCGGATTGTGGGAGGCGAACAAAGTCAGGCCCATGGTGCAGGTGTGGGCCACCAGCGCCTGATAATCATTGGTGGTCAGCAGCGTTTCGATAAAGCTGCAGATATTCGCTTCGTCCTCCACGATGAGGACCTTGAACTTGTTATTGCTCATCTTCTGCATCCTCCAGTTCAATTTCTTCGGTCTTCAGCCAGAAGCGGATGGTGGTGCCCTCGCCGGGGCGGCTCTCGGCCCGGATCTCGCCGCTGTGGGCCTTGATGATGGCCGCGCACACCGACAGGCCGATGCCCATGCCGTGCTTGCGGCTGTCCGCCGGGGCGTCCGAGTCGGTGCCTCCGGTGCCGGAGAACAGGTTCTTCAGCCGTTCCTTCGGGATGCCGCAGCCGTCGTCCGTCACCTCGAACACCGCGCGGTCGTCCACCGTGAACACCTTCAAAACCAGCTTCGTCATGCCCTTGGCGTGGAGGGCGGCGTTCTCCAGCAGGTTCATCAGCACCTGCTGGATCAGCATGGAGTCCATGGGGATCACGATGAAGGCATCCGGCAGGTCCAGCTGCACCGGCACGGCGGGATAGCGCTTTTTGAACTTGACCACCACGGCATCCACCAGTTCGTCCAACACGGTGGGGGTCTTCTGCACGGTGACCTTCTCGCTGTCGATGCGGGTGACGGAAAGCAGGTTCTCCACCATGCGGTTCAGCCACTGGGCGTCCGAGCAGGCTTCGCCGAGGAGTTTTATCGTTTTGGTTTTATCCAGCGAGTCATAGTTTTCAATGACGGTGGAGCACGCGCCGTAAATGGAAGTCAGCGGCGTGCGCAGGTCGTGGGAGACCGCGCGCAGCAGGTTCGCGCGCATTTTTTCCTTCTCGCTCTCCATGCGCAGCTGCTCCTGCCGCTTGATGCGGGTGGTGAGGGTGCTGGTCATGATGGACACCACCAGCATCACCAAGCCGGAGAACAGGTTTTCCGACAGGGTAAAGTTGAAGGCAAAATACGGCGAGAGGAAGGCGAAGTTCACCGCCAGCACGCTGATGACCGACGCCGCCGCGCCCCAGAAGTAACCCTCGGTATACATCGACGTGATAAATACCGCCAGCATAAAGATGAGCATGGCAACGCCGTCGATGCGGCCCATGACCACCTGGGTCAGCAGCACCATGGCATAGGCCCCGCACAGCGCCCCGGCCATGACCAGCGCATCGTGCAGCAACATTTTCTTTTTCATTCGGCCGCTCCCTTTCCAAAGGATATTCTTGTTCAAGTATAAATTATACCACAGTCCCTGTTAAAGAATCAGCAAAAATCCTTTGCCGCAAACGGGGCCGGTCCGATTTGACTTTTCCCTCCCCCTCGAATTATACTGAACGTGCGAAGGGAGGCAACGTTCATGCTCACGATCCGTTCTTCAGACATCGACCTCTACCCCGGCAGTCAGGAAGAACGCCTGCCCGGGTTCTCGGCACAGTTCCCCCACATCTGCAGCCATGTGCTGCTGCCGGACGGCCCCGCCGGGGCCTGCACCTGGCACTGGCACAAAAGCATGGAGCTGTTCTATGTGGAGAAGGGTGCCCTCGTCTACCATACGCCCGGCGGGCAGCGGCTGTTCCGGGCGGGCAGCGGCGGCATGGTGAACAGCAACGTGCTGCACCGCACCCAGTCGCTGAAAAACGGCACCGCCCTCCGGCTGCATCTGTTCGAGGCGGAACTCTTGGCCGGTGTGCCGGGCGGCACGGTGCAGCAGCGCTATATCACCCCGCTGGTGCAGCGGCCCGGGCTGGAACTGCTGGCCCTTTCGCCGGAGGTGCCCGGACAGGCGGCAGCGCTGGACCTGCTGCGCCAGAGCCTGTATCTGGACGAGGATGCCTTTGGCTACGAGCTGCGGCTGCAGGCTTTGCTGAGCGAAGTGTGGCTGGCCTTTGTGCAGCAGCTGCCGCAGCTTGCCCCTGCCGCACCGGAACGCAGCACTGCCAGCGACAAGGTGAAGCAGATGATCCTGTTCATGACGGCTCATGCTGCCGAAAAGCTCTCGGTGGCCGACATCGCAGCCACGGCGTTTTGCAGCGAACGGGAATGTTACCGCTGCTTTGGCACCTGCCTGCACACCACCCCCTCGGACTACCTGCAGAACATCCGGCTGCAGATGGCAAGCCAGCTGCTCCTCCAGACAAAGCTTGCCGTCACCGACATCGCCCAGCGCTGCGGCCTTGGCAGCAGCAGCTACTTTGGGGCGCAATTCCGACAGCATTTCGGCTGTTCGCCCACCGCCTACCGGGCAAAATGGCAGGATATTGATACGCCCGGGCACAAATCCGATAGCAGGACTGCCGCTTCGGATGCTACAATGGAGCCGTAAAAAGACATCCTCATACTTCATCATAAACCAAAGCAGGGCCTGTTCCTTCGGGGGCAGGCCCTGCTTTGGTATGGTGGTTACCGGCACGCTGGCCCAGATGCCGCCATTTGACAGCACTTCTCTCCCGTAGTAAAATAATCTCATCGACACTTTACACCACTGAATCAGGAGTTTTTGCCATGCTGTATTTTGAAAACGACTACTGCGAGGGTGCACACCCCGCTATTTTACAGAAACTGACCGAGACCAACTTTGAAAAGGTGCCCGGCTACGGCACCGACCCCTACTGCGCCAGCGCGAAGGAGAAGATCCGCGCCGCCTGCGCCTGCCCGGAGGCGGACGTGTTCTTCATCTCCGGCGGCACCCAGACCAACGCCATCGTCATTGCGTCCATGCTGCAGCGCTGGCAGGGCGTGATGGCCGCCGCCACCGGCCATGTGGCCGCACACGAAGCTGGTGCCATCGAGTACACCGGCCACAAGGTCATCGCCCTGCCCGCCCACGAGGGCAAGGTGTGCGCCGACGATGTGCGCAGCTGGTGCGCCACCTTCTACGCCGATGAGAACCACGACCACATGGTGTTCCCCGGCATGGTGTACATCTCCCATCCATCCGAGTACGGCACCCTGTACACGAAAGCTGAGCTGGAAGAACTGCACGCCGTGTGTCAGCAGTACCACATGCCCCTGTTCATGGACGGCGCGCGGCTGGGCTACGGCCTGATGGCCAAGGGCACCGACGTGACCCTGGCCGACATCGCAAAGCTCACCGACGTGTTCTACATCGGCGGCACCAAGGTGGGTGCCCTGTGCGGCGAAGCCGTGGTGTTCCCCAAAGGTGCCCCGGCCCACTTCATGACTATGGTCAAGCAGCAGGGCGCTTTGCTTGCCAAAGGCCGCCTGATGGGCCTGCAGTTCGATGTGCTGTTCACCGACGACCTCTACACCCGCATCAGCAAGAACGCCATCGACACCGCCGACCGGCTGAAGGAGGGCCTTGCCGCCAAGGGCTACCGCTTCTATATGGATTCGCCCACGAACCAGGTGTTCCCCATCCTGGAAAACAGCCAGCTGGCCGCGCTGGAAGGCAAGGCCAAGTTCGGCTTCTGGGAAAAATACGACGACACCCACACCGTCATGCGCATCGCCACCAGCTGGGCCACCCGCATGGAGGAGATCGAGCAGCTCATTGCCCTGATGTGAGCTGTGACAGGGAAACGGCCCAGACTTTATGCAGGATAGCAATTGAATTTTTCGGCACAGTATGGTATCTTTTGGATAGAGCGAATTGCGAACCGGGCCCGGCAGGCCCTGCGGGGCTGTCCCGCATCCGCCGCGCCCGGATGAAGTGATCGGAAGGAAGGTATTTTGATATGGGATTTTTTGACAAGCTGTTCGGCGGCAAGGCAGAGCAGGAGGAGACCGCAAAGTTCTTCGGCCAGAGCAAGACCGTGCTGACCCCCATCCGCGGCAAGGTGCTGGCGCAGGCCGACATCCCCGACGAGACCTTTGCACAGGGCATCCTGGGCCCCGGCTGCGGCATCGAGCCCACCGGCAAGACCGTCTATGCCCCCTTTGACGGCACCGTGAACCAGGTGGCTTCCACCCTGCACGCCGTGGGCCTGACCAGCGACGACGGCATCGAGGTGCTCATCCACGTCGGCATGGACACCGTGGAGATGAACGGCAAGGGCTTCAAGGCTCTGGTGAAGGAAGGCGACAAGGTCAAGGCAGGCACCCCGCTGCTGAAGGTCGATCTGGACGCCATCAAGGCTGCAGGCCACCCCACCGCCACCGCCATCATCGTGACCAACGGCGACGACCTGGGCGAGCTGAAGATGCTGGCCGAGGGCGATGTGCTGGCAGGCACCCCGCTGTTCAAGTTCTGAGTTTAAATGCCCTCCGCTTCGCTCTGGGCATATTCAGAGGAAAAATTATTTTTTAATTTGTAAATCCGAAAAGCCTGCGAGCTTTTCGGATTTACTTTTTCACGGGAAAGGTCGTTAAGATCAACGGCATTTGCTGTCGCTGGCTCCCTGCGGGAGTATCCGCGTCAGCATGAAAATATGCCGTTGACAATTACGGCCCCTCCGGGTGAAAAAGCAAACAAGCCAGCCCCGCAGGGCTGGCTTTGTTTGCAATCTAAAAAATAATATTTCCGCTATTTATGGCGCAGCGCACGCGGAGCCATTTAAAATCAGAAACTTACTCTTTGTCCGGCTGATACTGCAGCACCTTCCGGGAGAAGCGGCCATCAAAGAACTGGATGAAGGGTCCGAGGCAGAAGGCGCAGAGGAGGGTGCCCAGGCCCACAAGGCCGCCCAGCAGCCAGCACAGCAGCGCACACAGGGCGTCCGTGAACACGCGGCACCCAAAGTACGGGAAGGGGGTGTGGTCCCGCAGGCCGAGGGAGAGGTAGTCATAAGGCGCGACGCCGAGGTCGGCGGTCTGGTAGAGCGAAACACCCAGCGCCGTCACCGGCACGGCCACGGCCATCCACAGCAGCTGCACCGGCAGGCCCAGCGCTTCCGCCGGGCCGAAGGCGGCGGCGATGGGGTCATAGAACGCCGTGACGATATACCCCATGCCAAGGCCGTTGACGAAGGTGCCAAGGCCGATGTACTTGCGTCCGAACCAGAACTCGACCACGAAGAACAGCACGTTGATGCCGATGTTCATCGCGCCCAGCGAGATGCCCAGCAGCTCTGCCAGGCGCATGTTCAGCGCACTGATGGAGTCGTTGCCGAGGTGGGACTGCTTGAACAGCGCGATGCCGAGGCCGATGATGATGACGCCAACCACCATGCCGAGGATGCGCCGTGCCGAGGGGGTCTGCCGGGTCTTTTCCATGTTCCTTCTCCTTTTTCACCGTGTTGTGTCCGCGCTGTGGAAAACTCAGCCGTGCAGGCGGGCCTCGATGGCCGCCTTGTCCAGCCCTTCGCCGATGACGATGAGCACGTCCTGCCCCTGCGGGATGGGGGCCAGCGTTTTTCCGGCAGCGGTGGCGTTCAGCTCCAGCCAGCCGGTTTCGCCTTGGGGGTCCGGAGCAAAGCCCTTCACCCGCAGCACATGGCCGCAGGCAGCATCCGCAAACAGGCGGTCGGCGGCGGCCTGCAGCTGGGCCAACGTCAGGTGCTGCTCCAGGAAGCACAGGGAGCTGAAGGCCTCGTGCTCGTCGAAGTGCAGCTTTTCGCAGCTGGCCTGCCGGGTGCCGCAGGCGGCAATGGCGGCCAGGTCTTCGTCGGTCAGGTCGGCCCAGTCCTTTGTGATGATCTCCTCCGGCGCGAACCGGCGGGAGCACTTGCAGCCTTCCAGCGCGCGGGTCAGGTGGGCAGCGGCGGCCTTGCACCGCTCCGGCCCGGCCTGCTTTGTGCGGCTGAGCAGCACCCGGCCCGCGTTGGCCGTCTCAGAGGCCAGAATGTACTCTGCCTGGGGCGAGAGGGTCTCTGGCAGCATGGCGTCCACGATGGCGATGACGTTGCCGATCTGATACCAGCGGTCCAGCGGGTCGTCCCGCAGCACGTCAAAGAACTCGTCCACATCAAAGATGCCGCTGGGCTCCACCACCACCCGGTCGAACCCGCGCATGGCCATGGCGATGAGCTTGGTGCGCATCCGGCGCTGGTGGGTGTCGCAGTCGCACCCGCCGCTGATGGTCTCCAGGTCGCACCGGTCGCCCAGCAGGTCCTGCACCAGCATGGCGTCCACATTCACCGCGCCAAAGTCGTTTTCCAGAATGCAGACGTTGTGGCCCTGCGCCACCAGATACCGGACATACTGCCGCAGGAACGTGGTTTTGCCTGCGCCCAGAAAGCCGGTGATAAGATCTACCTGTACCATATCAAAAAGCACCTCCCGTGCCGAACATTCATTCCGCTTCCCAGTATACCGCATCGCGGCGCTGTGCGCCAGTGGGCGATGAAAATTTTGGGGTGTGCCCTGCCCGCACCGTCTTGCCCTCGGCCGCCGGTTGTGCTATGCTTGCTGCAGAAAAAACACCGACCACTGCCCGGCCCACGCCGGAAAAGGAGCATTTGTATGAAATACGATTTCACTTCCATCATGGACCGCCGCGGCATGGACGCCATCGCCGTGGACGGCCTGGGCCACGGCTTTGCGCCGGACCCGCCCAAAGAAGGCTGGGACGTCATCCCCATGTGGGTGGCGGACATGAACTTCCCCACCGTGCCCACCATCCCGGAGGCCATCATCGAGCGCGCAAAGCACCCGGCCTACGGCTACTTTGACGCCGCCGACGAATACTATGACTCCATCATCCGGTGGCACGAAAAGCGCAACGGCGTCACCGGCCTGACGAAGGAATGCATCGGCTACGAGAACGGCGTGCTGGGCGGTGTCATCTCCGCCCTGACCTGCTTTGCCGCCCCCGGCGACGCGGTGCTGGTGCACAGCCCCACCTACATCGGCTTCACCTTCAGCCTGGAAAACAACGGCTACAAGATCGTCCACAGCCCGCTGGTGAAGGACGCAGACGGCGTCTGGCGCATGGACTACGATGACATGGACAAAAAGCTCAAGGCAAACCACATCCATGCAGCCATCTTCTGCAGCCCCCACAACCCCTGCGGCCGTGTGTGGGAGCGCTGGGAGATCGAGAAGGCCATGGAGGTCTACAAGGCCAACGACTGCATCGTGATCTCGGACGAGATCTGGTCCGACATCATTCTGGCGGGCCACAGGCACACGCCCACCCAGATGGTGAGCGAGGACGCCCGGATGCGCACCGTGGCCCTCTACGCCCCCAGCAAGACCTTCAACCTGGCGGGCCTTGTGGGCAGCTACCACATTATTTATAATCCCGCCCTGCGGGACCGCGTGGTAGCCAAGAGCTCGAAGCCCCACTACAACGACATGAACGTGCTGTCCATGCACGCCCTGATCGGTGCCTACAAGCCCGAAGGGCATGAATGGGCGGACGAGCTGTGCCAGACCATCACCAGCAACGTGGATTACGCCTGCCGCTACATCGCAGAGCACTTCCCGGGCGTGGAAGTGAGCAAACCGGAGGGCACCTACATGCTGTTCGTGGACTGCACCCAGTGGTGCAAAGCCCACGGCAGAACCATCGCGGAAGTGGAAAAAGCCTGCTGGAACGTGGGCGTGGCCGTGCAGGACGGCCGCATGTTCCACGGCCCCTGCTCCATCCGCATGAACCTGGCCCTGCCGCTTTCCCGCGTGCAGGAAGCCTTTGACCGGCTGGACAGGCACGTGTTCAACGGCGCGTGGGTGTAAAAGAACGAAAAAGTGCGCAAAAGGCCGCTCCCCGTATCAAAACCGGGGAGCGGCCTTTCCTGTTTATGGTTTGTTTTTACAGCCCGAACAGGTCTGCGTGGGTGCCGGTGCTGACCAGGTACAGTTCGGTCTCGGTCTGCCGATAAATCAGCAGCCAGTCCGGCTGAATATGGCACTCACGGCAGCCGGTATAATTGCCGGTCAGACTGTGGTCACGATTTTTCTGCGGCAGGATATCCGGCACGCGGAGCACATCCACGACCGCCTGCAGCAGCTCCATGTTATAGTGGCGCTTCATGCAGGTCTTGAAATCCTTTTTGAACTGCGTAGAAGTGTTCAGCTTTAACACGGTTTACCCCTCCGCAGCCAACTGGGCGAAAAGATCAGCAGTAGACCCTTCAAAATGTTCGCCCCTGTCGTTCTTCACCATGTCATCCACTTCGTCGATGGCCGCCAGTGTTCTGGCATTGGGCGTCTCATCGTCTTCCGGGGTGGTCACGCCCTGCAGATATGCGACCACATAGAGCAGCTTGCTTTCCGGCACCTGGTCAAGCAGGCTTCTGGCCAATTCTCTGGTACTCATATTACCGCCTTCCTTTCCTGTGCAGTTTACAGCCCGGCTGTCTCAGTGTATGCGGGCGTTTCTTTTTCTCTATTATATCACATCGCTCCCCTGCTTACAACGCCGGGGAACGCAGAGATAAGAAAAAGCACCTTGAATCACTTCAAGATGCTTGGTGGTTGCGGGGGCCGGATTTGAACCAACGACCTTCGGGTTATGAGCCCGACGAGCTACCAGACTGCTCCACCCCGCGATATTTACTTTTTGCATCTCAGCGGCTCTCGCTGACTGCTCAAGTATAATACCACAGGGCGGGGCAGATGTCAATAGTTTTTTCGAATTATTTTTTCTTCTTTTTCCAGACGACCACACCGGCTGCGACCGCTGCCGCGATCACCACCACCGGCCAGGCACCGGCGAGGGTGACGGCCAGCTGCTGCACGCCGTCCACAAAGTTCTGCCAGCCGTCGGCAAAGGCGCTGGCGATGCGGCTGCCAAAACCCTCGCTGGGCGGCGAGTAGGTGCTCACCTCGCTCAGGCTCACGTAGACCGTGCACTGTTCCACCTGATCGCTGTACCAGTCCATCTGGCTCTGCCAGCTCTCGATCTGGCTCTGCACGTCGGTCAGGCTGGACTCGATTTCCAAAAGGTCCGAGAGGTTGTCGGCCTGCTGCTGCAGCTGCTGCAGACGGGTGCGCTGGGCCTTGAGGTTCTCGAGCCGGGTCTCCACGTCCAGATACTGGGCGGTGACGTCGTCGGCCTGCTGGTTTTTGTAGGTCACGTTGCCCGCCTCGGCAATGGCGGCGAGGAAGCTGTCGTAGTTCTCCTGCGGCACCCGGTAAGTCAGGCTGACGCTGCGGCTGTCGTCGGTGCCCGAGTACTCGCTGCTGGACTCCAGATAGCCGCCCGCCGCCTGCAGGGCAGCGTCCAGCGCGGCGCGGGCCGCGTCGTAGTCCTTGCTTTCGAGGCTGAGGTTCGCGGTATAGATGATCTTCGCACTGGCGCTGTCGGTGCTGTGGGCACCCTCGACTGCGGCGGCATCATCCGCAGAGAAGGTGGAGACGCCGTTATCCGCGCTGCTTTCCAGCGCCATGGTATCCAGGCTGTAATCGGCTGCCATGGGGCTGTCCACTGCGGCGCGGTCCACGCCGCCTGCCGCCATCACCGCCGCAGTGCTGTCCGCCGAATAATAGGCCGCCGGGCTGCTGCTCTTTGCACCAAGGCCGATCTGGCCGGTGGCAAAGGCACCATAGCCCACCACGCACACGGCAAGGCAGGCGGCCAGCATGCCCACCTGCTTGCGCGGGAAGTGGATGAGCTTGCCCTTTTTCTTTTTCTCCGGGGCAGGCTGTGCCGGGGCAGCGGCCTGCATCATGGGCTGGTTCTTTTCTTCTTCGGTCAGCTGGCTTGTCATGGCCAGCAGCTTCGCTTTGAGGTCGTCCGGGGCGGCCAGGTCATCGGCCTCCATCTTGTACTCATACCACCTCATCTTCGATCTCCTCCTTCAGCATCGTCTGCAGCTGTGCGCGGCCCCGCCGCAGCCAGCTCAGCACCGTGTTGGCCGGTGCACCCAGCATCCGCCCGATCTCTGCCGCCGTGTAGCCTTCATAATAATGTAAGTAAATAGCGTTGCGGTAGTTCTCCGGCAGAGCGCGCACCGCGTCCATCACACTGCCGTCCGGGAAGGCATCCGGCGCGGGCAGATTCTCGTCCAGCTCGGTGTCCTTCTGGTGGGCTGCGCGGGTCAGGTCCCGGCAGCGGTTGATGGCCACCCGCAGCAGCCACGCTTTGAGATGCTCCTCATTCTCAAAGGTGCCGGTGTAGTGCAGGAGCTTCTCGTACACGTCCTGCACCACATCCTCGGCGTCTGCGGCACATCGGCAGTTGTGCATGGCGGCACGGTACACAGCATCGCTGTATTTCTGCACAGCCAGCGTAAACAATTCGTTTCTGGTCAGCTGTCCCATAGTTTCTAGCTCTCCTTTAAAGCAGTGGAATGGGGGACATTCACCCTATACACGGCTGAGCGGCCCCGAAGATTGCACGGCTGGAAAAATTTATGGAAAAATCACCGGCGGTAGACCCGCTGCAGCACGGCCACCTTCTCCGCAAGGAAGGTGTCGGCCCTGGGGTGGTGCAGCCAGCGCTTGCCCGCAGCGGTGTGCACCAGCCTGCGGCCCAGGGCGGCCGGGTCGGTGTCGGCCAGCAGCACATCCTGCCCGGTCAGCTGCAGCGTCAGCGCCGCCGGGGTGTCCGGCAAAGGCGGCAGCGGGTCCTCCCACACGAAGGGCGGCAGCAGCTGCACCGCCACGGTGGTGCGGGTGCACTCCTCGGTGAGCAGCAGGGCGGCGGGGGTGCCGTCCGGCTGGACATGCAGGGTGCTGTATAAAAGCTGCAGGCTGCCCTCGGCCAGCAGGCGGGTGCTGCCCTCGGCTGCGGTGGGCGAAAGGGTGAGGTAGTCCCGCGCCTCGTCCAGATAGATGTGCCGGGCCGGGGCCTGCAGGGCCGCGTACAAGGCCGGCAGCGCAAAGCAGCCCGCTGCATCCAGCGCGCGCTGCAGCAGCAGATAAAACTCGGTCAGCGGGTAAGCTGGGTCCGGCTGCGGCATGCCGAAGTCCGGCCGGGAAACGTGTCCTCCGCCCATGGGGTGGTCCCTCCTTGTCTGTGTTTATACGTCCATTCAAGTTTTTTTATTGTATCATGGTTCCCGCCGCATTACAACCGGTTCTCCGATTGTAAACCCCTTTGCAAATTCCCTGTTGACCAGCTGCAGCCCGGTGCGCTATACTCGGGCACAGATGCCTTGCTTCATTTTTTAAGAGGGGAATTACGATTATGAAAAACAAAAAGCTGACCACTTACCAGATGGCCGTCACTGCACTGATGGCCGCCGTGCTGTGCGTGCTGGGCCCGCTGAGCGTGCCCATCGGGGCCATCCCCATCTCGCTGTCCAACTTTGTCATCTGCCTTGCCGCATGGCTGCTGGGGGCCAGGTTCGGCACCCTGAGCGTCGCCATCTATCTGGCCATCGGTCTGGTGGGCGTGCCGGTGTTCTCCGGCTACGGCGCGGGCATTGCCAAGCTGGCCGGCCCCACCGGCGGCTATCTGGTGGGCTACCTGCTCATGGCCTTCATCGGCGGCCTGTTCATTGAAAAGAGCAAAGGCCAGCCGGTGGTCTCTGCCGTGGGCCTCATTCTGGGCGACGCCGCCTGCTATGTGCTGGGCACGGCATGGTTCGTGTTCCAGATGAAGTGCGAGCTGGGCTATGCGCTGGCCGTGTGCGTGTACCCGTTCATCGTCTGGGACCTGGCCAAGATCGTGGTCGCCTGCCTGCTGGGCACCCTGCTGCGCAAGCGGCTGGAGCAGGCCGGTGTGCTGAAGCTGAAAGAAGCCGCCTGACAGCGGCATGATGTGTTCCCTGCTTCGCGGAACATGATGTGCCTGCGGCATGATGCTGCTTCGCAATGATGTTGTGCGCTTTGCGCACAAATGTTCGGTTCAGGCAGCTGCTGCTATAAAACAAGCCCTGCATGGGAGTTTTTCCATGCAGGGCTTTGCTGTTTCTATCGGTTTGGTTCATGCCTGCGCAGCAGGCACATCATTGCTCCGCAGGAGCAGCATCATTTCTGCGCTGGCAGAACATCATGTCCCGCGCACGCGGGATGCATCATTTCTCGTACCCCAGCGTGGCCGCCATGACGGCCTTGATGGTGTGCATCCGGTTCTCGGCTTCGTCGAACACGATGCTCTGGGGGCCCTCGAAGACCTCATCGGTCACTTCCATGGCGTCGCGGCCAAAGCGCTCGCCCATCTCCTTGCCCACAGTGGTCTTGTGGTCGTGGAAGGCGGGCAGGCAGTGCATGAACACGGCATGCGGGCCTGCGATGTCCATCAGCTGCTGGTTGATCTGGTAGGCGGCGAGGTCGTGGATGCGCTCGGCCCAGACCTCCACCGGCTCGCCCATGGACACCCACACGTCGGTGTAGAGCACGTCGGCACCCTTGGCAGCCTTGGCGGGGTCCTCCTCAAAGGAGATGGTCGCGCCGGTCTCGGCGGCGATGGCCTGGCACTGGGCCACGAGGGCCGGGTCCGGCTGGTACTTCTTGGGGGCGCAGGCGGTGAAGTGCAGGCCCATCTTGGCACAGCCCACCATCAGGCTGTTGCCCATGTTGTAGCGGGCGTCGCCGAAGTAGACGAAGTGGATGCCCTTCAGCTTGCCGAAGTGCTCCCGGATGGTGAGGAAGTCGGCCAAAATCTGGGTGGGGTGGAACTCGTTGGTCAGGCCGTTCCACACGGGCACCCCGGCGTAGTGGGCCAGGTCTTCCACGATCTGCTGGCCGTAGCCGCGGTACTCGATGCCGTCAAACATGCGGCCCAGCACCCGGGCGGTGTCGGCGATGGACTCCTTTTTGCCGATCTGGCTGCCCGAGGGGTCCAGGTAGGTCACTTCCATGCCCAGATCGTGGGCAGCCACCTCGAAGCTGCAGCGGGTGCGGGTGGAGGTCTTTTCAAAGATCAGGGCGATGTTCTTGCCCGCCAGCTGGTCGTTGTGGCGGATGCCGGCCTTTTTTTGGGCCTTGAGGTCGGCGGCGAGGTCCAGCAGCTGCTCGATCTCGGCAGGGGTGTAGTCCAATAGCTTCAGAAAGCTGCGGTTTTTCAGTTCCATTGTATATTCCCCTCTCTATGCAAACATTCTTGAATATTTATTCGAATCATGATTCTATTATAGTACGTTGCATCGGGAAGGTCAAGAGGAAGCTTACAGCTCCAGCTCTGCCCGGCGTCCGGTGGGCCGGTAGGCGGTCAGCTTCACGCCCGCCTTCTTGAACATGAACCGCGCGGCCACACTGGAATCGCTGTCGTGGTATTTGTCGCCGTAGTACACCACCTCGGCGATGCCGCTTTGGATGATGGCCTTGGTGCACTCGTTGCAGGGGAACAGGGTCACATACACCCGGGCGCCTTTCAGGTTGTTGTGGGCGCTGTTGAGGATGGCGTTGAGCTCCGCGTGGCAGACATACATATACTTGGTGTCCAGCGGGGCACCCTCGCGCTCCCAGGGCATCTCGTCGTCGTTGCAGCCGATGGGCATACCGTTGTAGCCCAGGGAGAGGATCTTGTTCTCCGGGCTGACGATGCACGCGCCCACCTGGCTGTTGGGGTCCTTGGAGCGCATGGCCGTGAGCAGGGCGATGCCCATGAAGTATTCGTCCCAGTTGATGTAATCCGTGCGTTTCATTTTGGTATGCTCCTTGTGCCTGTATTCTGCCTTTTATTATAGCGTATCGCTGTGGATTTTACAATAAACTTTGGCACTGCCGTGCAACTTGCACAAAACAACGTCGCGAAGTTTGGCGGCCGATTCGCCAGAATTTTCAAACGAAATATTTAAAATTCGTTTTGAGTGTGGTATTATCTTTGTAAAATATGCCACAAAAGCGGAGAGAATGCTCCGTGCGGCGGAAATGAGGGAAAAACCGATATGAAATACGCAAGCAACAACATCCGCAATATCCTGATTGCCGGTCATGCCGGCAGCGGCAAGACCACGCTCACCGAGGCGCTGGTCTATTTTTCGGGCGCTGCCGAGCGTATGGGCCGAGTCGAGGACGGCACCACGATTTCGGACTTTGACCCCGAGGAAGCAAAGCGCAAGGCCAGCCTGTCGGCATCCGTGGTGCCCGTGGAGTACGAGGGCATCAAGTACAACCTGATCGACGCGCCGGGCCTGTTCGACTTCGAGGCCGGTGAGTACGAGGGCATCCGCGCCGCCGAGAGCGTGCTGGTGGTAGTGTCCGGCCGCAGCGGCGTCACCGTGGGTGCCGAGAAGGCCTTCCAGCTGGCCCGCAAAAACAACAAAGCAACGATGGTCTTTGTCTCCAAGTGCGATCTGGAGAACGCGAACTACTTCAAGATCCTCGAGGACATGAAGATCAAGTTCGGCTCCACCGTCTGCCCCTGCGTCGTGCCGGCAAAGCTCGACGACGGCACCCCCGTGTACATCAACCTGTTCAGCCAGAAGGCTTTCAAGTACGAGGGCGGCAAGCAGATCCAGGTGGACCTGCCGGACATCGGCCACCGCTTCCAGGGCCTGATCGAGGCCATGAGCGAGGCCATTGCCGAGACCGACGATGAGCTGATGGAAAAGTTCTTCGGCGGCGAGCCCTTCACCACCGAGGAGATCGTCGAGGGTATGCGCAAGGGCGTCAAGGACGGCCTGATCACCCCCGTGTTCTGCGGCAGCGCCGTGAACCAGCAGGCACTGGATATGCTGCTGTTCAACATGCATAAGCTCTTGCCCAGCCCGGAGCACGAAGCCAGCACCCTGGCCGAGGATGCAAACGGCGAGCCTGTGGAGCTGCACTGCACCGTGGACGAACCCACCGCCGCCTACGTCTTCAAGACCGTGGCAGACCCGTTTGTGGGCAAGCTGAGCTATCTGCGCGTGGTCAGCGGCAAGGTGACCGCCGGTGAGCCCCTCACCAACGCCCGCACCGGCGACGTGGAGAAAATTTCGAAGCCCCTCACCGTCATCGGCAAAAAGCAGGTGGACTCCGACGGCATCATCGCCGGTGACATCGGCGCCGTGGCAAAGCTGGTGAGCGCCAAGACCGGCGACACCCTGTGCGACGCCGAGCGTGTGGTCAAGCTGCCCGCGCCCGTGTTCCCGCAGCCCAGCCTGTTCATGGCCGTCACCGTGGCCAAGAAGGGCGACGAGGGCAAGATTTCCAGCGCGCTGGCCCGCCTGATGGAGGAAGACCCCACCCTGAGCTACCAGAACAACGCCGAGACCCATCAGCAGGTCATCGGCGGCCTGGGCGAGCAGCATCTGGATGTGGTGAAGGCCAAGCTCAAGAACAAGTTCGGCGTGGAGATCGGGCTGGAAGCACCCCGCATCGCCTACCGCGAATCCATCCGCAAGGCCTGCCAGAAGCAGGGCCGCCACAAAAAGCAGACCGGCGGCCACGGCCAGTTCGGTGACGTGGTCATCAACTTCGAGCCCTGCGACAGCGAGCAGGTGGTGTTTGAGGAGAAGGTGTTCGGCGGCAGCGTGCCCAAGAACTTCTTCCCGGCCGTGGAAAAGGGCGTGCGCCTTGCCGCTGAAAAGGGCGTGCTGGCCGGTTACCCCGTCGTGGGCCTGAAAGCCACCCTGCTGGACGGCAGCTACCACCCCGTAGACAGCTCGGAGATGGCCTTCATCATGGCCGCCAAGCTGGCTTACAAGGCCGCCATGCCGGAAGCCGGCCCGGTCATTCTGGAGCCCATCCACACCCTGAAGGCCCATGTGCCGGGCGACAACACCGGCGACATCATGGGCGATGTGACCAAGCGCCGCGGCCGCGTGCTGGGCATGGAGCCCGACGAAGACGGCCTGCAGACCATCATCGCCGAAGTGCCGCTGGCAGAGCTGGCCAACTTTACCACCTTCATCCGGCAGACCACCCAGGGCCGCGGCTGGTTCACCACCGAGTTCGCCCGCTACGAGACTCTGCCCGAGATGCTGGTGCCCGCCGTGGTGGAGCAGGCCAAGAAGCTGGGCAACCTGGACGAAGCCGCAGACGACTGAGCGCGCCAACTCCCCCAGCCGCCTGACCGGCGGCAGCCCCCTCCGCCATTGCCGCGCAGCGGCACATCATTGCGCAGGCACATCATTTGTTCCGCAGGAACAACCTCATTGCGCAAGCACATCATTTTAGACATCACCCCGGCCCCCGTTGACACTTTTCCCTCTGTCAGCGGGGGTTTTTTGTTGCGGAAAAAAGCGAGAAGTTCCTGCAGCCGCTGTCCGCTCTGCCTTTTCCCGCCATTCGCGCATATTTCGCCCCCATTCGCGCGGGTTTGCACAAATGGCTCGCCGCTTTATGGTATACTTGGGCCGGAAATACTGCGGGAGGGCACGGCGTGCGCTTCCTGCCCGGACAAGGAGGAACTTTGCATGAAACTGTACACGCTCACCCGGCGCTTCACGGCGGCCGTACTGACGGCGGCCATGGCTCTCAGCTTCTGCGCGCCGGCGCTGGCAGAAGCCCCCGGCACCGCAGCGGACCCCGCCGCACCCGCGGCATCGGCCCCCGCCGAGAACAGCACCGCGGACACCATCGTCTTTGACAAGCTCTATTTTGGCACGCAGGAGGACACCATTGTGGGTGCCCCCAGCGGCGACGTTGTGCTGCAATACACCGCCGCAAACCGCACCCTCACCGTCACCGGAACCTACTTCCAGGCGCTCACCATCTCCGCGCCCGGCGTGAACGTGGTGCTGAACAGCACCACCGGCCCGGCTGTGAAGGGCGACCTGAACATCACGGCCAGCGCCAGCGTCATCATCACCAGCAGTGCCGCCGGAGCACAGGCTGTCACCGGCAGCACGGACATCACCAGCGACGGCGCTGTGAGCATCACCGGCACTGACCGTGCCGTGGGCGGCAAAAACCTCACCGTGAATGCGGGCGGCGACGTGACCATTACCGGCGGCACGGCCAACCAGCCCACCGTCAACGACGCGACCGTCCGCTGCGGCGGCGAGTTCGAGTTGCGCAACCCTGCAGGCGGTTTGGTACTGTGTGATAAGACCAGCGACGGCAAGTCCGGCAACCTGCACTACTATAACACCGGTGCCACCGAGCTCGTATTCCGCGCATCTTCCATGGGTGCCACCTGCGATGTGTTCCAGCCGGGCGACAGCACCGTGTTCGGCACGCTTGGCAATCCCAGCTGGATCACAGCAAAACACGAGCAAAGCTATCAGCTCACCCTGACCGGCTGCGCGCCGGCAGATTCCGCCCAGGGCCGAACGGTGTTCTATGCGGGCGAAGAAGTGCGTCTGGTCTTGAAGCGCCCGGTGGACGGCACCACCTTTACGGGCTGGACCGTGACCAAAGAGGACGGCACCGCCGTGCAGTTTAACCAGAAGGGCAACGGCATCCGCTTCACGATGCCCGCCAGCGCCGTGACGGCCACCGCCAACTGGGAGCGGGCCACAGGCCAGGCTCTGTGGCTCAGCACGGAGCAGGAGCAGGGGTGGATCATCGTCACCAAGGATTCGCTGGAAGCTGCCCCCATAAACGGCATCACCTATGAAGACGGTGCTTTTGTCGTGGACGGCTTCATCGTGGACGACATAAAAGCAGCCAGGCCCCTCCGCGTTCTGGGCCTTGCCCCCACCGAAGACGAGCTCCCGGACGTGGTGCTGAAGAACCTGACCGTCGATACGCTCATCGTGGACGGCGTGCGGGACGTGACCCTTGACGCGTGCCGCATCGGGGAACTGGACGGTCACGACCATTTTGATACCGTCTACTCGCTGCAGATCACCAATGCCCGCGACGTGGTGCTGGCAAACACATCCAGCCGTTATTCCGACCTCTCCGGCGTGCGGAACGTGACGGCCAAGGCCGACGACACGCTCTGCGACCGGCTCAACATCGACTGCACCGGCGACATTGCACTTTCACTTTCCACCGCCGCCGACACCCTCGGTGTGGCCTGTTATCTTCAGGCGGGCGGCAGCATCCGGCTCATCGGTGCCCCGTGGTACGCTTTGCGGGTGAGCAGCGCCCAGAATGTGACCGTGGACGCGAACGCACTGCCCCAGCACGCCTCTTTCACCTGCAGCGGCATCGTAGATATCACCCAGCGCGACGGCAGTGCCATCGGGGATTCCGACGCTGCCTGGTATCTTCTGGAATACTACCCGGAGACCGAGCAGCCCTACGTCGTCACCCTGAACGGGGAGACCGGCGAGGTGCGGAGCGATCTTTACCAACTGGACGCGCTGGACGACCTGCGCGCGGTGCAGCACCTGCTCATCACTCCGGCGTCGTTGCTGCCGGATGATGTGGACTCGGACGCAGTCGGGCAGTTCATCACCGACGCCAGCGGCGTGCTGGTCAGCGCAGCCCTCGCGGGGGCCGCCGTGTGGGGCGGCTATGAGGTGACGACCCGCGTCATGCTGAAAAACCTGCTGCCGGAAGGCACCGCCATCCCCGCCACCCGCGGCGAACTGGCCCAGCTGCTGTGGAACGCCGCAGGCCGCCCGGAAGCCGGTGCCGTCGTGACCGTGTACCCGGACATCACGGACGCCGACCAGCAGGCTGCGGCCCGCTGGTGCACCGAGCAGGGCCTGCTCACCGCCCGCAGCGACGGCACCTTTGCCCCGGACGCCCGGGTGCCCAAGTGGCGGGTCATCGAAGTGTGGAATAAGGCTTTCGCCCGCAAATAAATACAAAAGCGCCCTCTCGGAGCTGCAACTCCGAGGGGGCGCTTTTTTGTGCGTGGATACAATGGAATGTTCCAACCAACTTCTTCGTGGCTGTCGCTGCACAGGTAGCAGGCGGTTATCTGTGCTGCAACGGCCACGATAAAATCAATCAGGACTTGAATCATCCTGTGACTCACCTCCCTTCTGTTGCCAGAATGGAGAAGGGCAGCACCGCCAGTATAACACACCTTTCCGCACAACTCAACAAAAAGCGACAGCGTACCACTCACCGTACCGTTGCCGCTTTTTTCACGCTGTTTTCCGGGCGATTCGCGCAGGTTTGCACCCGCAGCGGGCCGCCGTATGGTATACTTTGGGCAGAAGCATATCCCCCCCTGTCATTTTCATTCAAAGGAGGAACGCAGCATGAAACAACGCAACCTCATCCGACGCCTGACGGCGGCGCTGGTGTCCGGTGCCATGGCCCTGAGCCTGTGTGCGCCTGCGCTGGCCGCGGCAGACGAGCCCGCCGCAACGCTGCAGCCCGGCACCTACCCCGAGGGCAGCATCGCCGTGGTGTACAAGGATAAGGAACATCCCATCGTGGTGAAAGAGAACACCGACGACATCCTTGGCGACGGCACCCTTGCCTACGCCGACGGCGTGCTGAGCAGCACAAAGACCATCGAGGGCCTTTACATCGACGTGAACCCTGAAAAGACCGTGGACATCGACATCACGGTGGAAGACGGCCCGGCGGTGAAAACCGTGCTGAACACGGCAAACGTCCACAACATGAAGCTCTCGGGCTATGTGCCGGACGGCCTGGCGGTGAATACTGTTTACGCCAGCTGCACCGGCAGCCTGACCGTTAAAAACACCGCCGCGCAGGGCAACGCGGCGCAGGAAGTCGTGTTCATAAACCAGTCCAGCAGCGAGATGGTGCTGCGCCTGTCAGACTACCTTAAAGGTGTGCGTGCACCGGGCGAGATGTACCACTACCTCATGAAGGACGGCCCCATAACCACTCTGACCCGCAGCATTACGATCAACGCAGAACCCACCTACACCCTGACCGTGGAAAACGGCTACGCCGTCAATGACCGCACCGGGCAGGTCTGCACCCGTTTCTACCGGGGCGAGTTGGTGGACGTGCATGTGGAACGCCCCGCCGATGCGCTGGAACTGGACCACTGGGTCCTGCCGGAAGGGCTAACTTGCGGACGATGACCCGCCGGAATGCCTTTTCTACATGCCGGACGAGGATATCACCGTGGGAGCCAGCTGGAAAAAGGCTGAGAACACGGAAATGGAACTCCACGTCACCTATAACGATCACACCGAGGTCTTTACGCCGCAGCATCTGGAAAATGTTTCGAACGCGGATGTGACCTTTGCCAACGACACCTTCACCATCCGGCACGATTTTTTGCAAGATTATACAGATCTGAAGATACAGGGTCTGGCCGACCCCAGTACCGGCACGGTGCCCAGCGTGGTGCTGGACGGCATCGTGAATGGCAGTGTGTATGCGGACGGCGTAAAAAATGCAACACTACAGAGAGAAGATTATGATGGTTATCTCGTGGACGATGACGTTATGATCAGCGCCAGCGGCGACGTGACCATCACGAACAAGAGCGGCTCATGCGTGCACGATGAGTTGACTGTATACAATGCGCAGAGCGTGACCGTGACGGCCCACACCCCGGACAGCGAGGAGAGCGATTCCGGCGGCTATGCCGTTAAAGGCGATGCCAAGATCACCTGCACCGGTGATGCAGTCCTGACGAACACCGGCGGCGGTGTGGTAGGCGACAACCTGCTTGTGCACGACGCACAGGATGTGACCCTGGACGGCCGTTATGACTCCTATCTCGTTTTCAATTACGCCGACATCACCTGCCGCGGCAATGTTGAGATCACGAATCCCATCGGCGGCGGTGTGTGGGAAGGTCTGACCGTGTACGCCGCGCAGGACGTGACCGTGCATGCAAATTCGGGAAAGCGGTACGCCGTGGAAGGCGCAGCGAACATCACCTGCACCGGCGACATGACCCTGACCAATGACAGCGGTGCGGCGGTGGATTACCTGCTGACCATTGCAGGTGCCCGAGATGTGACCATCACCGGCAATGTGACCATCCCCCACAACAAGGACCGCGAGGAGCTGATCGGCTACGATGAGGATGAGGAACACAGCATCCGCTGCTCCGGCACTGTGACCCTGCGCAACGAGGGCGACGGTGACCTGTTCACCAACCAGCTCACCTATACGCCGGACACCAGCGTGGAAGTGTACGACATCGCAGTGGACGGCGAGACCAAGCGGAAGAATGCCACAGACGCTGTGGTGCTGACCTGTGGAAAGAATGTGACCGTGATCACGTCCGACGTGACCGACCCGGATGCCCCGGATGCGCCAGAATGGAACAACGACCTGACCGGCGCGAAGGAGCTGGTCATCACGCCCACCCTGAAGCCCGTGGACCCCGGCGAAGCAGCAGACGGCGACGGCTCGACCGTCGTGGCCGTGGTTGCCGGTACGGCCCTCGCGGGGGCCGCCATCTACGGCGGCTACGAGGTAGCGACCCGGGTCATCCTGCATGACCTGCTGCCGGAAGGCACCGCCATCCCCGCCACCCGCGGCGAACTGGCCCTGCTGCTGTGGAACGCCGCAGGCCGCCCGGAAGCCGGTGCCGTCGTGGCCGTGTACCCGGACATCACGGACGCCGACCAGCAGGCTGCGGCCCGCTGGTGCACCGAGCAGGGCCTGCTCACCGCCCGCAGCGACGGCACCTTTGCCCCCGACGGCCGGGTGCCCAAGTGGCGGGTCATCGAAGTGTGGAACCACGCCTTTGCAAAATAACGCCCCCTCATCAAAGGCCAGCGCTTCTGCGCTGGCCTTTTTGCTGCACTGCACCGCCCTTCTCTCCCCTTTTTCCCCCGCAGCCCCGCCTTTTTTATTGACAAACCCCCTGCTTGCTATTATAATAATGTAGTCAAAATGGCATCATTGCGCGGCTTTGCACCTGCGCGAAACAAATAGAGACAAGGAGAGATTCTCAAATGGCACAAGAGATCAAGATGTCCGCTGCTGGCCTGAAGGCGATGCAGGAGGAGCTGGAATACCTCAAGACCGTCCGCCGCAAGGAGCTGGCCGAGGAGATCAAGGAAGCCCGCAGCCACGGCGACCTGTCCGAGAACAGCGAGTACGACGAGGCCAAGAACACCCAGGGCCTGGTGGAGAACCGCATCACCGAGCTGGAGCAGATGATCAAGAACGCCGTCGTCATCGACGAGAGCGAGCTGAGCGTGGAGAGCGTGTCCGTGGGCACCCACGTCACCATCCAGATGACCGGCGAGGACGAGACCGAGGAATACGACATCGTGGGCCGCACCGAGGCCGACCCCCTGAACGGCAAGATCAGCGACGAGAGCCCCGTGGGCCACGCCCTGCTGAACAAGGCTGTGGGCGACAAAACCGAAGTGCTGCTGCCCACCGGCCACACCGTGGAGTACACCGTGCTGGCCATCACCCACTCCCAGGGCTGATATAGGATATAATAGGAGAAACCATGGAAGATCAAAAGAGAAACCCCGCACAGGGCCTTTCCGAGAGCGAGCAGGTGCAGGTGCGCCGCCAAAAGCTGGCAGACCTGCAGGCCGCCGGTCATGACCCCTTTACCCTGACCAAGTACCCGCAGGACGCCTACTCGGCCGACCTGAAGGAAGAATTCAAGGACCTGCCCAACGAGACCGACAGCGGCAAGCAGGTTGCCCTGGCCGGCCGCATGATGTCCAAGCGCGTGATGGGCAAGGCCAGCTTTGCCCACCTGCGCGACGACAAGGGCGACATCCAGCTGTATGTCCGCCGCGACGAGCTGGGCGATGAGCCCTACGCCGCCTTCAAGAAGCTGGACGTGGGCGATATCATCGGCGTCAAGGGCGAGGTGTTCCGCACCAAGACCGGCGAGCTGAGCGTGCGCGCCACCGAGCTGGTGCTGCTGGCCAAGAGCCTGCGCCCCCTGCCCGAGAAGTTCCACGGCCTGACCGACACCGAGATGCGGTACCGCCAGCGCTATGTGGACCTGATCGCAAACCCGGAGGTGAAGGACACCTTCGTCAAGCGCAGCCAGATCCTGAAGGAGATCCGCGCTTATCTGGACGAAAAGGGCTTCCTGGAAGTGGACACCCCCATCCTGACCCCCTTTGAGATCGGCGCATCGGCACGCCCCTTCTACACCCATCACAACAGCCTGAACATGGACATGGTGCTGCGCATCGAGACCGAGCTGTACCTCAAGCGCCTGATCGTGGGCGGCATGGACCGCGTATATGAAGTGGGCCGCATCTTCCGCAACGAGGGCATGGACCCCAAGCACAACCCGGAGTTCACCACCATTGAGCTGTATCAGGCCTTCACCGATTTCCACGGCATGATGGATCTGGTGGAGGAGCTGTACAAGCGTCTGGCTCAGAAGATCTGCGGCAGCATGGTCATCCCCTATCAGGGCAAGCAGATCGACATGGGCCACTGGGAGCGCCTGACCATGATCGAGGCCGTGAAGAAGTATTCCGGCGTGGACTTCAACGACTGGGCCACCGACGAGGACGCCATTGCCGCCGCCAAGGCCCACAACGTGGAGCTGCCCGAGGTGCCCACCAAGGGTGCCATCCTGGCCGAGTTCTTTGATGCCTTCGTGGAGGACAAGCTCATCCAGCCCACCTTCATCTACGACTATCCCGTGGAGATCAGCCCCCTTGCCAAGCGCAAGCCGGACGACCCCGCCTTCACCGAGCGCTTTGAGTATTTCATCGACTGCACCGAGTACGGCAACGCCTTCAGCGAGCTGAACGACCCCATCGACCAGAAGGGCCGCTTCGAGCGTCAGGTGGCCGAACGCAAGGCCATCGAGCCCGACTGCAAGGCCCAGGTGGACTACGACTACATCAACGCTCTGGAGTACGGCCTGCCTCCCACGGGCGGCCTGGGCTTCGGCGTTGACCGTCTGGTGATGCTGCTGACGGATAGCGCTTCTATCCGTGACGTGCTGCTGTTCCCCACGATGAAGCCAATTGAGCAGTAAAATGCAAAAATAAAGCGCAGATACGATGAAATTAAGAACGGATTTCAAGCAACATCTGCGGTACTACACCCGGGCTACACCAATTTTGGGACGTTTTCCCGAAAAGGAGCCTTACAAAGCGGTGTGGTG
>ENA-UOJQ01000933-UOJQ01000933.1-human-gut-metagenome-genome-assembly--contig:-P63-NODE-933-length-26745-cov-8.667891_pt1 | contig 26745 bp, 16 predicted proteins | sample MGYA00242352_ERZ723899 | MGnify/ENA metagenome assembly ERZ723899
CTACATCATATTTCATTTTGTTTTTCTCCTTATCGTAAAATAAACAATAATTTAGAGCAACAAGCTCAGGCAATTTATCAGCAAATGTTTATCGACAATCCTGATCCTGATTGGATTGAAGGCTCTCTAAGCGACATCGCTAATATTACTATGGGGCAATCTCCAAGTGGCAGTAGCTATAATGAGGACGGAATAGGCGCAATCTTCTTTCAAGGTCGTGCTGAATTTGGTTTCAGATTTCCAACTATCCGCCTTTATACCACCGAGCCAAAGCGAATGGCTTATGCAAATGACATCTTAATGAGTGTTCGAGCACCGGTAGGCAATCTTAATGTTGCTCATAACGACTGTTGTATTGGTCGCGGGCTTGCCGCTATTCAATCTAAAACCAACCATCAGTCTTTTGTACTTTACACGATGTTCTCGCTCAAAAAGCAGTTGGATGTATTCAATGGCGAAGGTACAGTTTTCGGTTCTATCAATCGCAATTCGCTGAATGATATGCCAATTCTTATTCCCGACGATGAGCAAATTGAGAAATTTGAACTGATAGTTGCCCCTATGGACGCTGCAATTCGCAATAATTGTGATGAAATTTGCCGTTTGCAGGCGGTACGAGATTCTTTACTCCCTCGCCTTATGTCTGGTGAGCTAGATGTTTCCAACCTCAGCCTCTAAGCCACTAAATTATTGTTTATTATAGAAATATAACGAAAAATACAGGAGGTTGAACATGCCAAATTTATTTACAGAGGATACATACGAACAGGCAATCATTGAATTGTTTGAAAACATGGGCTATGACCACCTCTACGCTCCGGATTTTGATAGAGATTATACCAGTCCGCTTCTGGACTCTATTCTGAGAGATAGCTTGGTGCGTATCAACCGTGGTCTGCCTGTAGAAGCCATTGATGAGGCAATGGCCAAATTGAATACTTTTGATACTGGAAGTCTGTTGCAGAAGAACATCATCTTTATGGATTATCTGCAAAATGGCGTCACGGTTAAGTTCTTTGTGAATGGTGAGGAGCAATCGTCCATTGTACGTTTGATTGATTACCAAAATGTAAAGAATAACTCTTTCTATGTGGTAAATCAGTTTACATTCCTTGAAAACGGAAATAACCGTCGTCCGGATATTATTCTATTTATTAATGGATTGCCACTTGTTTTGATGGAGCTGAAGAGCCCGGCGAAAGATGAAGTGGGGGCTGAGAATGCATTCCATCAGATTCGCAATTATATGCAGGATATTCCATCTATCTTTTATTACAACGCAATCTGTGTAATTAGCGATTTGTCTACGAATAAGGCCGGAACGATCACTTCCGGATTAGATCGCTTTATGGAATGGAAAACAAAAGACGGTAATTACGAAGATACTGCGTATGCGTCCTTTGAAACTTTTTATGAAGGTATGTTCCAAAAGGAACGTTTACTTGATATTTTGAAGAACTTTATTCTTTTCTCAGGCGTTAGCAATAGTCGTTTCAAAGTATTAGCCGGATATCATCAATATTTCGCAGTCCGCAAAGCAATCGAAAAAGCAAAGGTAGCAACTAAGACTGACGGCAAGGGTGGTGTGTTCTGGCACACACAGGGGTCCGGTAAGTCATTATCTATGGTTTTCTATGCACATTTATTGCAAGATGCATTAGACAGTCCGACCATTGTAGTTATGACAGACCGTATTGATCTGGATGATCAGCTTTATGCACAGTTTTCACAATGCGCAGATTTCTTGCGTCAGACACCGGTACAGGCGGAGAGCAAGGAACATTTGAAGTCACTTCTTGATGGCAGAAGTGCGAATGGAATCATATTTACTACGATGTTTAAGTTTGAGCGTGGAGAGAAAGCCTTATCGGAACGTAGAAACATTGTTGTTATGGCAGACGAAGCACATCGTGGGCAGTATGGTTTTGATGAGAAAATCGTTATGTCAGAGAATGAAAACGGTGAAAAGGAAGCGCATACTGTAATTGGTAATGCCCGTGTTATTCATGACGCATTGCCGAATGCTACATTTATAGGCTTTACTGGTACACCGATCTCAGCTAAGGACAGAAATACTCGTGAAGTGTTTGGTGACTATATTGATATTTATGATATGACACAGGCAGTGGAGGATGGCGCTACTCGTCCAGTTTATTATGAAAGCCGAGTTGTTCATTTGAAGTTGGATGAGAACACATTGGCGTTAATTGATTCTACTTATGATGTCTTAGAGCAGCAGTCCGATGCACAAACAATCGAGAAGAGTAAAAAAATGCTTGGTCAGATGGAAAGTGTACTGGGAGCTGATTCAACAATAGAATCTCTTTGCGATGATATCGTTGAACATTACGAAAAATACAGAGCAAATCTTCTGACTGGAAAGGCTATGATCGTAGCATATTCCCGTCCAATTGCAATGAAAATCTATCGCCGCATCTTGAAAATTAGACCTGCATGGACAAATAAAGTCGGTGTGGTTATGACTGGTGGCAATAACGACCCGGAAGATTGGAAAGAGATCATCGGAACCAAAGCGCACAAAGAAGAACTCGCGAGGAAATTTAAAGATAATAATGATCCAATGAAAAGAGCCATTGTTGTAGATATGTGGCTTACTGGATTTGATGTACCTTCTTTGGCTACCATGTATGTGTACAAGCCAATGCATGGCTATAACTTGATGCAGGCTATTGCCCGTGTTAACCGTGTATTCAAGGATAAAGAAGGTGGATTGATTGTAGACTATGTTGGAATTGCATCAGCTTTAAAGGCTGCAATGAAGGAATATACGAAACGTGATCAGTCTAAGTATGGTGATATGAACATTGCAAAGATGGCATATCCGAAGTTTCAGGAAAAGCTACAAGTCTGTAAAGATTTATTGCATGGCTTTGATTTTAGCGGATTTGTAGGTGGCTCTCCACTTACAATGGCTAAGCTCATTACGGGTGGCGTAAACTTTATCCTCGATGCAAGTGCACCAGAAAGAAAAGATTTGTTCTTGAAGGAAGCCATGCTTTTGAAACAGTCACACTCGCTTTGTTCCAGTATGACAACAGAGCAGGAGCGTCATGAAGTGGCATATATGGAGGCGTTGCGTTCTACGGTGACCAAAATTACTTATGGTGGCGCTGGTGGAAAAAGTTTGTCACTTACGGAGATTAATAACCAGATCAACGAACTTCTGAAGGCGGCAATACAGAGCGAAGGTGTTATTAACCTGTTTGACAGCAGTAAGAGTGGTGGTGAAAACTTCAGCTTATTTGAACCAGCGATTTTGGATGAAATTTCTAGAATGAAGGAAAAGAACATAGCTGTTGAGATTTTGAAGAAGCTCATGGCTGAGCAGGTGGCTCTCTACAAGAGAACAAATGTGGTTCAGTCACAGAAATTTTCGGAGAAGATAGCGCAATTAATGAACTCTTATTATAATGGACTTATTACCAATGAAGAGGTTATTAAAGAACTGTTGAAAACTGCAGAGGAGATTGCAAATCTTTATAAGAATGGTGAGAAACTTGGACTTTCACAAGAAGAGCTTGCATTCTATGATGCCCTTACAAAACCTGAGCATATCAAAGATTTTTATAAGAATGATGAATTGATTGCTTTAACAAGAGAACTTACAGAAATGCTTCGTAAGAATCGTACTATTGACTGGCAGAAGAAAGAAACTGCTAGAGCGCAGATGCGCAAGATGGTCAAGCGACTTCTTAAGAAATATAAATATCCGCCGGAAGATTATGATTTTGCCATCAGCACGGTAATCAATCAATGTGAGCTTTGGACGGATAATGTGGAACCACGAACAGAGGAAAGGCTCTATAAATATGTGTCTGAAATTGAATTGAGCAAAGTGGCAGAGAATACATTTTCCTATGGGAATAATAAGTAATGGAGGTGCAATATGGATGCTCGTAAAGGAAATATTTATGAAATATTGAATGGGAATAAACAATTTTTGATTCCGGTTTATCAGCGATTTTATAGTTGGGATATTGATCAGTGCAAAAGGCTTTGGAATGATATTGTAGAAATGCAGAGAAAAGGCAAAGTTGGTCATTTTGTTGGATCAATTGTTAATATTGCTGAGCAAGCAATGCCGACAGGTGTTCAGAAGTATATGATTATTGATGGGCAACAGCGAATGACTACGTTAACCTTGCTTCTTCTGGCTTTGCGTGATTATGCAATAAAGAATCCGAGCGACACAACAATTAATGCTCGTCGTATAGATAATATGCTTCTAAAAAATGAGTATGAAAGTGGTGACGAACGATATAAGTTATTGTTAACTGAGACAGATCGGGATATTCTCATAAGCATTGTTGAGAAAAAGCCAATTGCAGAAGGTACTCGTTCAAGATTGATTGAAAATTATAAGTTTTTTACCAATAAGTTGGCTGATAAAGAAATTCAGCCTGCTGAGGTATATGAGTCAATAGGAAAATTACAGATTGTTAATATTACATTAGATCGTGCTGTTGACGATGCACAAGCAATTTTTGAAAGTTTGAATTCTACCGGCAAAGAACTTTCAGAATCTGATTTGATTCGTAACTACGTACTGATGGGACTAAAGCCGTCAGAACAAACCTATGTGTATGAACATCTTTGGCGACCTATGGAACAGCTATTTGCCTATGAAACTCAAGGAACAGTAATGGATGCTTTCTTTCGCCATTACTTGACGATGAAGCTTTCTCGTATTCCAAAGCAGGGACGAGTATATGAGGAGTTCAAGTTGTATCATTTGAATTGTGAATTTGGAACAATTAGAGAATTATGTCAAGATTTATTGGAGTACGCAAAATACTATACAAACATTGTATTCAAACGAAATCCTGACGCAGGCTTAAAGAAGTTATATGAGGATATTATTGATTTAAGAATGGAAGTATCTTACCCATTCTTATTGAAAATTCACCGTGATTGCACGGAAGGACTAATAACATTAGATGAGTTGAAGAAAATTTTGAAGTTTTGTATTAGCTATGTATTGAGACGTGCAATTTGCGAGATCCCGACTAATTCAATGAACAAAACCTTTGTAACGTTGAAGAATTATATTAGACCAGATGATTACTTGAATTCGGTTAAGGCATTCTTTGTAATGCAGGATACTTATAAAGAGTTCCCGGATAACGATAAATTTGAAGCAGCATTTGTAAGTCGTGATATTTATAATATGCGTGCTAGAAATTATATCCTGAGTCGATTAGAAAATTTTGAAAATAAGGCTCCAATTATTATAGAAAATTACACCATTGAGCATATTATGCCACAGAATAAAAATCTTTCTTTAGAGTGGCAAGCTGATCTTGGTGCTGAATGGCAAGAGATTCAAAAGAAGTATTTACATACAATTGGCAATCTTACTTTGACGGCATATAATTCTGAGATGAGTGATAGACCGTTTTTGGAAAAGATGGACATGTCAGGTGGATTCAAAGAAAGCGCACTTAGGCTTAATAAATATGTGGTTTTGCAAAATGAGTGGAATAAAAAACATATTCAAGAGAGAGCGAATGAACTTGCAAAGAAAGCAGACTCCATTTGGCCATATCCATTCTTAACAGATGCAGAACTTGCGCCGTATCAAGTTGAAGAAAAACCTGTGCAGAAGGATTCCTTGGAAACATATGATGTAAATGCTTTTACAAGAATATTGTTCGAGTCCTTAGATAAGCGTATTATGAACTTGTCTCCGGCTGTAAAGAAAGAATATAAAAAGTTGTACGTAGCCTATAAGCTAGATACAAATTTTGTTGATATCGTCTTCCAGAAACAAAGGTTGCGAATTTCGATTAATATGAAGTTTTCAGAGATTAATGATCCTAATGGTATCTGCAAAGATATTACTGGTTTAGGACGCTGGGGAAATGGCGACGTCGAATTGTTTATGGAGCATCAAGATGAATTAGACCGAATTATGGAAATTGTCAAGCAATCTTTTGATGCTCAGGCGGAATAGTTACTTTGAGACGTTGAAGGAGGTTTTTTATTTGAAAAAGAAAAAAGACGAAATAAACATCCGTTCCAGTGCAGCGGAATACTTAACCTATGTTGCCTCTGTGGGTGATCAGCAGGACAGCATTGAGATGCGCTATGAAGATGAGAATATATGGCTGACGCAGAAGATGATGGCTACATTGTACGATGTGGGAACAAATACAATCAATTATCATATTAAAAAGATATTCGAGGATAGTGAACTACAGGAGGATTCAGTTATTCGAAAATTTCGAATAACTGCTCCAGACGGAAAAAGCTACAATACAAATCACTATTCTTTGGAGATGATTATTGCCGTAGGTTTTAAGGTCAATTCTGAGCGTGCGGTACAGTTCCGTAAATGGGTGAATCAAATTGCGAAGGACTACACCATCAAAGGCTGGGTCATGGATGATGAGCGTCTGAAAAATGGTGGCTCCGTGCTTACAGTAGAATACTTCGACCGTTTGCTTGAGCAGATTCGAGAAATCCGTCTGTCCGAACGTAGGTTTTACCAGAAGATAACCGACATTTATGCGACAGCACTTGATTATGACCGAACCGCCAAAACAACTAAGCAGTTCTTTGCCAAGGTACAAAATAAAATGCATTATGCAGTTCACGGACATACAGCAGCAGAATTAATTTACGAACGTGCGGATGCGGAAAAACCACATATGGGACTCACAACATGGGCAGCAGCTCCGGAAGGAAAAGTGGTAAAAAGTGATGTAAATATAGCAAAAAATTATCTTTCAGAACAGGAAATGCGGTCATTAGAACGTATTGTATCAGCTTATCTGGATTTGGCAGAGGATCGTGCAGAGCGTCATATTCCAATGACGATGGAGGACTGGTCAAAGCGTCTGGATTTATTTCTGATGGCAGATGACAGAGAAGTTCTTCAGGATGCAGGCAAAATCACAGCAGAGATTGCAAGGGCAAAAGCTGAGACCGAATTTGAAAAATACCGCGTCATTCAGGATAGATTGTTTGTATCTGACTTTGATAAATATATGCTAGAATTGGAAGAGAATGCAAAGAAGTAGCAATATTTTTTGTCAAGGTCCATATTGGTTCGTTTAGGTGCGTAATTTTGTTATGTCAATAAATTATATATAAGTTGCGACATGGATTGGAGGATGTATATATGGAAGTTTCAAAGAAAGATTGGAAATTATTCAGGGCTTGTATTGGCGAATGGCAGGAAGCATATATGGAGCGTTTGACTAAAGAATATATAGATTTGTTAAGTGGAGATGAGAACGCTTCTGATAAGTTTTGGGAGCTGGAAGAGCGAATAAAAAAGGATAAGAAACATCCGGGAGTAATGCTTGAACTAAGTAAAGAAAATATGATTTTTGATATTGTGGCACTGATTAATAGAGATGTAATTACGGTTGTTGATTTGAAGGATTTTAGTGATGAATTAAAAGAATATGTGAATTACCTTTTGCATAGATAACGGAGGGTATTAAGCACATAAGAATTGCAGGTGATATTTGTGAATATAGAAGCATATGATGCGGAGTCTTTAAGAAAGCTTGTCCGAATTCTTGAATATGAAAATAGGATATTGAAAGACAAGCTAAAGAAAGAAAATATTCCATATGACGAGGTCAATCCTTTCGAAGAGACAATTGATAGCGTAGAAGAGTATGACCCTGACCAGGGTGGTCGTATTGTCAACCCATCGTTTATAACAGAGAAAATGGCAACACACTTCTTTTCTATGTTTTGGGGACGCGAGGATGTTTATGCAAAGCGTGGCAAGAATGGAGGCTATTTTCTGCAATGTGATAACAGATGGGATAACAGACAGTGTCCAAAACAGCGGGGTGAGAAGATATTCTGTGATGAATGTGAAAACACTAAGTGGACGCGGCTGGATGCTAAGAAAATTATTTCACATCTATTAGGGTACAAGGAAGATGGATCGGATGTAATAGGAGTATATCCGCTGTTGACAAATGGGATGTGCAGATTTATTGTATTTGATTTTGATAATCATGAAAAAGGCGCAGAGGCGACAGATTTTGCTAACACGGATAATGAATGGTATAAGGAAGTAGAAGCCCTTAGGAAAATGTGTGAGATAAATGGTATTAAGCCGTTGGTTGAGCGTTCTCGTTCGGGTAAAGGTGCTCATGTATGGATTTTCTTTAAGAAAGCAATACCGGCGTCGGTGGCAAGAAATTTTGGGTTTATGTTATTGGATAAGGGTTCGGCATCTATTAACTTAAAATCATTTCATTATTATGACAGAATGTACCCATCTCAGGATGTAGTAAGTAGTATTGGAAATCTGATTGCATTGCCATTGCAGGGACAGGCGCTTAAACATGGTAACAGTGCATTTGTGGATGAAAATTGGAATGCCTATCCAAATCAGTGGGATGTTTTGCTAAATAAAACAGAAAAACTGGGTATGGAGGATATCGAAAAATATATGTCGAGATGGCAGGCAGAGTTGGCAGAAAGCAGGGGAATGTTTGCCGGTACAGATATGAATTGCAGACCAAAACCATGGAAGAAAAAATGTAAGTTTTTTAAGGCGGATGTTGTAGGCAAGCTACATATGGTACTTAGCAATGGTGTCTATATCGACACACTAAATCTTATGCCGAGAATTCAAAATCAGATTCGTAGTCTGGCTGCTTTTGATAATCCGGAATTTTACAAAAATAAAAGATTGGGATATTCCAATTACTATAATTTTAGTGCCGTATATTTGGGCAAAGACGTTGATGGGTACATACAGGTTCCGAGAGGGTTAAAAGAACGGATTATCGAGGAATGTAATAAAGCTGAAATAGTTGTAGATATATCTGACCAGAAAGAAAAAGGTCGTCCAATCAGAGTTTCTTTTAAAGGAGATTTGAGGATGCAGCAAGAGTTGGCAGCAGAGAAGTTATTGGCATATTCGGATGGTGTATTAAGTGCAGCAACTGCATTTGGAAAAACAGTTGTTTGTAGTTACCTGATTGCGGAACGCAAAGTAAATACTCTTATTTTGTTACAGAGCAAGGATTTGTTGAATCAGTGGGTGGATGAGCTGAACAAATTCCTGGATATTAGGGAAGAGCCGCCAGAATATGAAACAAAAACTGGCAGGAAGAAAAAGAGAGATAGTATTATAGGTATTTTGCATGGTAATAAAAAAGCTTTGACAGGTATTGTAGATGTTGCTATGGTTGGTTCTATGTATAGTAAAGGTAAGTTCAATGACTTAATTAATTCTTACGGAATGGTAATTATGGATGAATGTCATCATGCAGCATCCAATACCTCTATGGAACTGTTACAGAGAATTAATGCAAAATATGTATATGGTGTTTCTGCGACGCCGAAGCGTGGGGATAGTTTAGATAAAATTATCTATATGCTGCTTGGACCGCTTCGTCATAGATTTACAGCATTGGAGAGAGCACAGGAGCAGGGAATAGGACATTACTTTGTGCCAAGGTATACAAGGGTAGTAGACACAGTTGACAGCAAAGATGATATTAACAAAGCGTATAGTCTGATTAGTACTAGCAGGGTTCGTAATGAAATGATTATAGATGACGTAAAGAAGAGTGTTGCGCAGAAACAAACACCGGTTATATTAACCAGATTTAAAGAACATGCAAAACTTTTGTATGATGCGTTGAAAAATGAAGCTGACCATGTATTTCTTTTATATGGGGATAATTCAGATAAGGAAAATGCAGAGATACGTGTTAAGTTGAAGCAGATTCCTAAAAATGAAAGTCTTATTTTGGTTGCAACTGGACAAAAAATAGGAGAAGGATTTGACTTTCCAAGACTTGACGTATTGATGCTTGCTGCACCGGTATCTTTTGAGGGGCGTCTGGAACAGTATGTAGGAAGATTGAATCGTGACTATGAGGGTAAAGATTCTGTTTATGTATATGATTATATTGATGCCCATGTGAGATTCTTTAATAAAATGTATGGCAAAAGGTTGAAAACTTACAAGCGTACCGGATTTTCCATATGGACGGGCGATGTACGGTCTAAGCAGATAATTAATGCAATATATGATTCTGGTAATTATAAAGAAAAATTTGAGCAGGATATTGTGGAAGCAGAGAAATCAATTGTAATTTCCAGTCCGGACATACGACAGGTCGAGATTGACAGACTGTTATTACTGGTCAAAGATCGTCAGGAACAAGGGGTAAATGTGACGGTTATTACAACAGACCCAGAAGAAGTGATTTATGGTAGTGCGGATGTATGTTATCACTTGATTAAGTTGATGAAACAAGTGGGCATAAATGTAGTGGCCAAAACAGAAGTCGGAGAAAGATTTGCCGTTATAGATGATGAGTTGGTATGGCATGGCGGAATGAATCTGCTTGGCAAGGTAGATATATGGGATAATTTAATGCGAATTAAAAATCATCAAGTAGCGGCAGAATTGTTAGAAATTTCGCTTGGTACCACAAGAGAATTTAGAGGAGGCTAATAATTGTTATTCAAATTATCTCGGTTCGGGTGAATGCAGCAGACGTATTATATAATACAGGATTTTGGCGTTGAGTTTTCGAAAATATTTTTTCGTGTTCTTGACAAAAACACATGTAGCAACTATAATTAAATTACCTGATAGGTAATATGGCGAAAGGAGGGAGGACTTGGAATTAGTTTATACAGATGCAAAAACGGAGAAACAATGTACGAGTTTAAAGGTAGCAAGAAAGTTGTTTGGTGGAAATGCTGCACTTGCAAATAGCCTTTTTGCAAGAATAAATGCTTTGAAGCAGGCAGAAACTATTAAAGATATTATAGTCCAACCAACCTTTCACTTTCATAAACTTGAAAATAAAGGTGGAAGAAATCTGGATGGATATTTTGCAATTGATGTGAAATCGAGAAAGGATCAGTGGCGTATAATAATAGAACCACTAAATGAAAATAAGGAACCATATGTTCCGTGTAATATTAATGAGATATCGCAAAATGTGAGGATTGTTGAGATAACGGAGGTGAGCAAACATTATGAGTAATTACATTGAGTATAATGATACGATTGCATTTCACCCAGGATATTATATTAAAGAAATTGTGGAAGAAAGTGGATTGACTCAGGAAGATTTTGCAAAGAGATTAGATACTACGCCGAAGAATTTAAGTTTGCTGATTCGTGGGGAACAGAGCTTATCTATTGATATTGCAATGAAGCTTTCTAGAATGCTTGGTACTAGCGTAAATTATTGGCTTAATTTGCAGAATTCTTATGATGCTTTGATTGCAGAATTTAAATCACAAGAAGAATTGCTGGAAGAAAGAAAAGTATTTGAATTATATGATTACAAATATTTTAGAGAGAATTATGGGCTTCCGGATTTGCCTAGAAAAAAGGACGAACAGATTAAAGCGGTTCGTGAATTTCTGAAGGTTGCAACATTAACAGTGTTTACCAAGAGAGATATGGCAGTAAACTTTAGAAGTTCAACAGAAGCATTAGAAGAAGCTAGTACAGTTAAGGCAAATACTATGGTTCAGATTGCAACTAATAAGGCATTGGCTGTAGATGCACCCAAATTTAATAAAAAGAAATTTGAAGCTGCGGTACAGTATGCGCTGACATTGACTAAAAATCATAGCGAATTTTATCCATTGATTCGAAAAGCTTTCGAGGAGGCTGGTGTTATCTTTGTAATACTTCCTAATATTGTCGGCTCAAAGATTAATGGAGCTACCAAAAAAATTGGTGATAATATAATGTTGATGGTTAATGATAGAAGACTTTATTCAGACTCATTTTGGTTTACATTGTTCCGTGAGATTGGTCATATTATTAATGGTGATTATGGAATATCGTTTGAGAAAGAATCTGGGGAACAAGAGCATGCTGCTGACTTGTTTGCGGAGGATAGTCTTATTCCAAGAGAACAGTATAATGATTTTGTGGCAAGAGAAAGATTCGGATTAAAAGATATTATTTGTTTTGCAGAATCGATTAACAGAGATCCTGGCATTGTATTAGGAAGATTGCAGAATGATGGTTTGGTCGGATTTGATGATTGGACAATGAAGCCAATAAGACATAAGTATAGGGTTAAAATGGCGTAATATCATAGTAAAAGATTGAAGAACCGGTTTTTGATGGTAGGAACCATACTTCGTTCTGACCATAATCATCCAAGGGGAGAGTAGCGTCAGTAACACGACACAGACTCAATTTGGAATTCATACGTTACAATGAGGAAATCTGTATCAGATTTTACCTATGTAAAGAATAAAGAGGCTGAGTTAGCTTCTTAGCCTCATGAGATTTCAGGATATCATTGAGATGCGAGCTAAGATATTTGGATTATTGGGAGATTCTCCAAAAGAAGAGATACAGACTGCAAAGGATAGAAGAAAGGATTTCATAGAAAGGGTGATGAAAGATGAGAACATTTGATGATATGCTTTCTAAGCAGTTACAGGATGAAGAATTTAAAAAAGAATATGATGCAATCCAACCGGAGATGGATGTTATAAGGGCTATCGTAGATGCTCGTACTTCTCAGAATATGACGCAGAAGGAGTTGGCAGAGCGTACTGGTATTAATCAAGCAGATATCAGCAAACTTGAGAATGGAACAAGGAATCCTTCTGTTAATTTGCTTAAAAGATTAGCAGATGGCATGGGGATGGTTCTCAAGATTGAGTTTGTGCCAAAACAGAAAGTGTAATTATATGACATCACTAGTTTGTTGGCTGGTGATGTTTTTTATAGGTTTTAAGTTATTTGAATAAGGTGATTGTATACTACAGAAAGGGGAAAATATGGATTTTTTTAATAAAACCTTGAATTATGGTTATATATTTGAAAATCAAGAAACAATAGATGAATTGAAAAAAATAACTGATGAGATAAAAAAGTATGATGTTTATGATGTTTTAGCAAGAATATCAGGTTTGAATTTAATGCCTCATAACCAAAATAAATCCGTTTTATTAGATTCTTTGATAACAGTTATTATTTGTGAAAAGGAAAATACATACAATTCTACATATAAGATGAGTGCTGGAAGATTTAAGAAATTAATAGGAAAAATAAATGAAACTAATTTAGCATGCTCTATTGACCCAAATGAAAATGCTTTCTATCAGAATGTAATGTTGACGGATAATTATACAGTATTTAATGGAATTGATAATTCGCCTGCATATAATCTTCAAATGATTATAGACATATTGTTCAATTATGAAAATGATTTTCCAAAAGAATACAAACGTAAAATAGGAAGTTTGACAATGTTTATTCTGAGATTATCAGAAGAAATAGCTAGAAGGATAGGTGTAAAAGAATGTGAAATAGTATCTGATGAGGGAAAGTATGTGGTAATACCAAATAATGAAAAAGTTAAAGAATATGCAGAGTGTGTTGTGTTTGATGAACAGAGAATGCAGGTGTTTCTGAAGGATTATCCTGATTTGCTAGAAGAAATTATTATGCCTTTCGGAAGTGGTAATGTGGGTTCGATGAAGAATAGACCATTTTATAGTAAACCGTTTGTAAAAAATAGTAAAAACAATTCAATTATACTACTTAATATTTCACTATTACCGAATTTTCTTTTTTTTCAGACACTAAAAATAGCTTCAGAGTTTGGAATAAAGAATAAGGTGGTAAATAGATATAACGATTATGTATGGCGAGATTGCCGTAAGTCATTGGAAGCATTGGGACATCATAAATTGAAGGAGAGTACGCTTGGAATTGAACTAATGGATAATGCATATCATAAAGAATGCATCGTAAATGTGTATAATAATCAGTTAATGTTGACTGCTTTTATATGTGATGATGCATGTGATTATTCAGAGAGTACAATGCACGCAGAATATCCTAATGAAAAACATACTTTACTATTTGAAGAAAGAATGAATTACTTTTGGAAAAAAATGCAAGAAAATGCTGTTGAGAGAAATGATATTTATTGTCTGTTTATAATTAGCGGGTTTGGTAGAGGAATAGGATTAAGAGCAGCTAAAAATTTATCTAAATATAAGGCATTGCAATTGAATCCGTTTGAATTGCACTGTATAAGCGTCAATGAACGAAAAAAAGAAAATTTTTTACCAAGATATATACGTGCAAAAGAAAAAATAAACACACAAATGCCAAATTTGTTTAGTGAGCTAAATGCTATCAGTATATACACAAGTAATAAATATTCGTTTTATCTGGATGATGATTTTAATCCGCATAATACTAAACTTTTGATTGCTCCAGGAGATTCTGTTGATTATATTAATCAGTCAATAAGGAATGAAGGGACTATATTGATTGATTCTTATGAAGATGGTTGGAAAACAAAAGTGGTCTTGTGTGATGAAATGAGAAATATGTATACTGAAGGATGCATAATGGAGACAAAAAAGAGTACATTATGTATTCGTTATAATAACTGCGTTATCTGGATTACATCTGAAGAAATAAAGGAAATGGCAGATGTTAATTTGAATTTTTCAATTATGGACACAATATCTTATTGGTTGGCAGAATGTAAAGATATTATTGAAGACATGGAACTATTGAATACATTATATCATTTTTCAATAATATTGGAGGGTGATAAGAAAGCCTATTATTATGCTCCAACTGAGGATATCGCTGTATCAGATTTAATTCGTATTGAAAGAAAAGGTAGACATTATAATTTGACATGGACACCTAAGGCATATAGTCAAATGAGTTGTAAGACCAATGCAAAGGAAAAAGAATTGTGTCAGATGCTTTTGGATATTTTAAATAATGATGCATATGAGTCTGAGGATTATGCGGATAAGTTAGATGAATTGTTTGATAATCCAATGAGAAGAAAAATATTTTCTTTAGATTTTCAAGATAAACCATATTATAAACCTATATTGTTTACTACAAATAGGCGTGTCCGTGAAGAGGACGAGGATTATTTGCTAGATATAATAGGAAAATCTATATTGCAAAGTGGTAAATGGACGTATGGTGTTATTCCGGATGAAAAAAGAACAATGATTGCCAATGAGGTTGTAGGAATGTTATATAAAATGTTACAAGAAGAGATTGCGGTATTAAGTTCAGAACATTTGGTAGAAGCAATTTATGTTGATTTGGAAGAAGTTTTATACAAACAAATGCTTGCAAAAAAGAATTATGCTTATGAATTGTCATGTTATCCTGAAAAAGAGAATGAGTATGTTAAAGAATATAATGACTTGAATCGGGTATCGTTAGCATTAAAATTTATGATGGAATATGTTGCTGCTAAACCGCCTAAGGGTGAGGTGATACTTGGTATAGGAAAATATGAATATATATTGGCAATATGTTCACTTATTATAGAGTGGGCATATAAAAATGATTTATTTTATTATAACATTTTTAATGCACCAGTTGAAATATTGAAGTCGGATCGAATAGGGGTGAAACAGGATGAATTTTATACAATATTTCAATATGGTGATAAATATAGAAGAGAAGAATTATACTATAATTCTTCTAGTGACTTTCGTAAAAAATATACCCTCAATCAAGAAGATTATTCAGGGGATTTAGATGTTGCTTTTCAAGCGGAGTACGGGTATTCTTTTACTCAATTTTATAGGTTGATAATGGGAATGATAGAATATGGTAATGAGAGAGAAGAGGAGGAAGTTTATAAAGCATCTAAGCAAAAACTTATAGAATATATCGTTCAAATTGATGAGAAAATATCTAATGAAATAGCAATAGCCATACTTAAGGATATTTCCTTGACTGAAAGAGATGATTTTTTGAAATTGCCATCTGGATTTAGGAAGGAAGATGTATATCCATGGAGATTTAATCGTGCGTACTCGTTCAGTAGGCGTCCAGTAATAATCAGAAAAGACATGATAATTTGGGGAAATAGACAATTATATCATATGCTTATGTATGTAACGGACTTAATTTATGAGGGAAAAATATCAACAAAAAATGCTAAGATGTCCACCTTGATAGGTCGAATTAGTGATGATAGGGGAAGAATATTTAATAAATTAATTTCAGATATTTTGACAGATATGGAAGTGTTTGTTATTGATTCGAATGTTGATAAGATTAATAAAAAATATGTGGCTGACAAGAATGGTAATACATTAGGAGATATTGATGTGCTAATCATAGATAATGAGATGCATCATATATATGTAGCGGAGGTAAAGGACTTTAATTTTTCTAGAAATCCTTATGAAATTCAGTTAGAGTATCAGAAAATGTTTGTTGATGGTAAAAAGAAATGTTATGCAACGAAACATAGTAGAAGAGTAGATTGGGTTAAGGAACATTTGGAAGATTTAAAAATACATTATCAACTATCAGATGTTAAGTGGAATGTTTACGGATTATTCATTGTAAGTGAGCCATTAATCAGTACACAAGTATATAATCAAAAGCTTGAAGTTATATCGAGAGCAGAGTTAAGTGTGAAACGTATTAGAAGTATTAAATAATTTATTTAAATTACTAAATATGAGAAGAAGGTGTTAAAAAGCATACAAAATATTGGGATGTTCTGTAAGGGAATGTCTATACATTTAGGGACAGTTTATTAGTCCTTTATAAGGAGTATTACAGTCTGATTCGGAAGGTATTTTCCTTCCGAGTCTTTTTATCTACTAAACTTTGATATAGAGTGATATTAGAAATGGCACATGATAATATTAACCAGCACCCCCACAAACTTGATAAAAACTCTCACCTTTACCTATTGATTTTCACCCCGAAATTCAGTAATATAAAAGAGGTTAGACAAGACTAACCAAAATGTGAATAAATCATGTGGACTCCTCGTATTAGGTTGTGAATCCTGAACGCATCCTATGCAGAATTGAATGAAATTCTTGCGGGGAGTACTATTATTTTGCGGAAAAGGAGATAGTGTTACGATGAATTTTTTGGAAATTGAAAAAGTAGTTGGACGTGAGATTTTGGATTCGAGAGGCAATCCGACGGTGGAAGCAGAGGTAACTTTGGTAGACGGAACCGTGGGAAGAGGTACTGCTCCAAGTGGTGCGTCTACAGGTGAGTTTGAGGCACTGGAACTGAGAGACGGAGACAAGGACCGTTATCTTGGCAAGGGAGTTGAAAAAGCTGTCAACAACATCAATACTGTGATTAATGAGGTTCTTACCGGTTTAGATGCGTCTGATATTTATGCCATTGACAAGGCAATGATTGATGCAGATGGTACGAAAGACAAATCAAAACTTGGTGCCAATGCGATTTTGGCTGTGTCGATTGCAACAGCAAGAGCGGCATCTATTGCGTTAGACATTCCGTTGTACCGCTTTTTGGGGGGGATTTCCGGCAACCGTCTTCCGGTACCTATGATGAATATTTTAAATGGTGGTGCTCACGCAGATTCAGCTGTTGATACGCAGGAATTTATGATTATGCCGGTTGGCGCGCCATCGTTTAAAGAAGCGCTCCGCTGGTGTGCAGAGGTTTTCCATAAGCTGAAATCTCTGATTAAAGATATGGGAGATGTAACAGCAGTTGGTGATGAAGGTGGATTTGCACCAAACAAACTTACTTCCGATGAAGAAGCTATTGAGAAAATTCTGGAGGCTGTTAAAGCTGCCGGATTTGAACCGGGAAAAGATTTTATGATTGCTATGGATGCAGCTTCTTCCGAATGGAAATCGGAAAAAGGAATTGGTTACTATAAGCAGCCAAAATCCGGCAAAGAATTTACTTCGGATGAGCTGATTGCACATTGGGAATCTCTCATTGACAAGTATCCGATTATTTCTATCGAAGATGGTTTGGATGAGGAAGATTGGGAAGGCTGGAAGAAGATGACTGAAAAGATTGGTCATAAGGTTCAGCTTGTAGGAGATGACCTTTTTGTTACAAATACAGAGAGACTTTCCAAGGGTATTAAAATGGGAGCAGGTAACTCCATTTTGATCAAATTAAATCAAATTGGTTCGGTGTCAGAAACATTGGAGGCTATTAAGATGGCGCACAATGCAGGATATACAGCCATTTCTTCCCACCGCTCCGGTGAGACAGCGGACACAACTATTGCAGACCTTGCGGTAGCGCTGAATACATGTCAGATTAAGACAGGTGCTCCTTCGAGATCCGAGCGTGTAGCAAAATACAACCAGCTTCTCCGCATTGAAGAAGAATTAGGTGCTAGCGCAGTGTACCCGGGTATGGATGCATTTCATGTAGGTAAATAATAGAATTAAAAACAGACGATGAAAAAGATTTCCGGTACATGAATGTATGTGCCGGAAATTTTTGTACGTTAAAATCGAAAAGAAGGGTGGATGGTTTTGGTGCAAAGCTCGACGCAGGATATTGCGAAAACCATATTTTGGTGATATGATTATTGCAGTGTTGTGATAAAATGTTGGCTAAGCGCTGTTAAAGTGCTAGATACTTATGGGTACGGACAAAATAATACAAGGAAGGTGAATCTATGTTATTCATATGTTATCCCAAATGCTCAACCTGCAAAAAGGCAAAAAAGTGGTTGGACGAGCATCATTTAAATTACACAGAGCGTCATATTGTGGAGGAAAATCCATCGTATGACGAATTAAAAGAATGGGTTTCTAAAAGTGGGCTTCCTCTAAAAAAATTCTTTAACACAAGTGGATTGCTATACAAGGAGATGAAGTTGAAGGATAAGCTTCCGACAATGAGCGAAGACGAACAGCTTCAATTGCTGGCAACCAATGGAATGCTTGTCAAACGTCCACTGGTTATTGGAGATAAAGCAATTCTTGTTGGTTTTAAGGAAAATGAGTGGAGTGAAAAATTGGAATGAGAATATAATGAGGGGGAATAGTATATGGACAAAATATATATATGGATAATTGCATTAATGGTGCTTTCTGCGTTAGTAACCATTATTAAGCCGAGGATAAAAGGGAAAATGGGTGAAGCAACGGTAAGTATGTTGTTGAAAAAGCTGGACAAAAATAAGTATCAGGTAGTTAATGATGTTTTGTTGAGTGCAGAGGGTGGAAATACACATACAACACAGATTGATCATGTGGTTGTTTCAATTTACGGTATATTTTCAATTGAAACCAAGAATTATAAAGGACAGATTTATGGTTCGGAGTCTTCGGCAAAGTGGACACAGAACATTTACGGTCACAAATATTCATTTATGAATCCCATATATCAGAATTATGCGCATGTAAAGGCGTTAAATGCCTTGCTTCAAAGTCATGGTTATGAAAATATTCCGGTTTTCTCAATTGTGACTTTTCCCGGGGATGCTGTGCTAAAAATAAAGACAACAAAATCGCAGGTTGTGAAGTGGGGAGCAGTTACAAAGACGGTCAAAAAACTTTCTGTCCAATCGGTTCTTTCGAGAGAGGATATGGATAAGATTCTGGCAATACTTACAAATTATATGAGTACCAGGACGGATGCGCGTAAACACGTGAATGAAATAAAAGAAGCAAAATATGTTAAGAAGCAGAAAGAGAAATCAGGAATGTGCCCGAAATGTGCGGGCGCTTTAGTCTTACGCAAGGGCAAATATGGCAAGTTTTATGGATGCAGTAATTACCCGAAATGCAGATATACGGCACCGGTAAAATAAGATACTTTTCAAAGCTAGATAAAACAAAGAGGACTTGACAAACAAAAATCTTTCTGATATGTTGTAATGATTTAGCAAAGATGTTAAATGGGAAGGTATGGGGATAAAAGGAGGAAAAATATGTATCATTTTCAGTATGTAGCAAAAAAAGAGCTTAAACCGGCAAAAAAACAGCTTATGGAACTAATACACAAGGTACAGGATGAAGTTCGAGATAATTTTACCTTTCAGTATGAATTTGTTGGGAGTGTAAAAAGAAACATGGTAACGTGGGATGTAAAGAGTAATGTTGGTTTTGACTTTGATGTAAATATCAGGGTAAATGACGATGACGAGGAGTTCAAGGCAAAAGACATTAAAAAGATACTTGTGCGTGCATTCAACAATCATGCGTGGAAGTATGGATATGATTCCTGCGAGGATAGCACTAGAGTTTTTACAATTAAAGTGAAAGATAGAAAAAATTCTAGGATTCGTCATAGTTGTGACTTTGCAGTTGTGAATGATTATGGTAACAATCGGCAGAAGTACATACGTTTCAATAAGCAAAGAAAAAATTATACGTGGGAAGAACAAACAAAAGGATTTTATTATCTTCCTGAAAAGATAAAATTTTGTAAAGATAATCAATTATGGCAGGAAGTTAGAGAGATATATTTGGATAAGAAGAATTATAATACGGACAGTGACAAGAAATCTAGGTCGATATTTGCGGAAACAATTCATGAAGTCTGCCATAGAAATGGATTTTACGATTAGCACAATAAAGGAGAGGAGAAAGTGATGAGAACGGAGACAGTAACATTAACGAATATGTGTATGGTTTACGATGATGCGGGAAATGTTTTGGTTCAGGACAAAGTGGATAAAAAGTGGTCAGGACTTACATTTCCGGGCGGACATATTGAGAAGGGCGAATCGTTTGTGGATTCAGTTATTCGTGAAGTTTATGAGGAGACCGGACTCACGATAGAAAAGCCGAGAATCTGCGGTACAAAAGACTGGCTGCGGGATGACGGTTCAAGGTATCTTGTTGTTTTTTACAAGACAAATCAATTTAGCGGTGAACTCAAATCCTCGCATGAAGGGGAAGTAAAGTGGATGCCGTTAGAAGAGATGAAAAAGGGAAAGCTTGCAAACGGAATGGACGATATGCTTCGCGTATTTTTGGAAGAAGATATCAATGAATTTCATTACCGCAGAGAAGATGGTGTCTGGAAATATGAGCTGAAATAATGGAGGGTGTATTATGCAAATTGAGACGGAGCGTTTAATTCTTCGTGAGATGAACGAAGAAGATTTTGATGACTTATATTGTGTGCTTGCGGATTCGGATATTATGCAGCATTATCCGTATACTTTTGATGAAAAAAGAGTCCGTGGATGGATTGAAAAAAATCAGGAACGGTACCAGATTTTTGGTTTTGGATTGTGGGCTGTGTGCCTAAAAGAAAATGGAAAAATGATTGGTGACTGCGGGCTCACACTGCAACCGATTGGAAATACGATTAAGCCGGAAATTGGTTACCATATTCAAAAAACATATCAGAGAAAAGGATATGCAAAAGAAGCAGCAATTGCCGTAAGAGACTGGGTTTTTACACATACACCGTTTCAGACGATTTATTCTTATATGAATAGCACAAATCTCCCATCGATGCAGACGGCACAGGCGTATGGATGTCAACGGGTTGATGAATTTGTGGATGCGGAAAAAGAAAAAACGACAGTGTTTGCCCTCTCGAAAAAAACATGGCTTGAAAAGTATAAAATGAGGCAGGAAAAAGGGGCGCCTCTTTATCAGTATTTTCCATGTCAAAAAGAAAAAATGGCGATTGAACAAATTGAAAATCTTCGACAGGGAAACCTGCCTTTTCAGATAACGTCTGCAAAAAATACATTTGATGGTATTTGTGTGGAATATGATTTGCAGTCTGCGTATGCCGGATTTCCATGTGTGAAGTCGCTTACCTTTGGTGGAAAAACGGATGCTGTTTGCAAGCGAGTGCTCTGGAATCTTTGCAAAGAAAAGCAAATTGATTGTTATCAATTGATACCGCAGGCAGAACAGGAAAGAGTGCAGTTAAAGGATGCGGATTTTAAAATTAATGACGAGGAAGAAGTAGATTTGCTGATTCGGCTTGTTGAGCGAATTTGTTATAGTCAGGAGAAAATTGATGAGTGTTGTGAACGCTTTCAAGTTATGATTTCGATGGGAAATGTGGACGCCGGAATTATTGAGGAGATTCTTTCGGTTGTTGCTGACCAGCTGACAGATACTTATTTTTTGAAAATTTCCATGAATCAGTTGTGTAATAGAATGCAGAGAGAAGCGCAGAGAGTTTCACTTCCAAAACAGGTAGAGAAGTTGATTGAAGATGTAAGTCAGATGGTGGAACGCGTAAATCAATCGCTGCAGGAATTGACGGAGTCTGTGCCGGACTCTGCGAAAAAGGGCTTGATTCACAAAAATGATGTAGAGCGTATTACAAAATCAATTGAGAGCGCTAAAAAGATTTTGCAAATTGTCAATCATATTGAGTGGTATGCAGACAATACGCATTGATTAGAAGGAATCACATAAAAAATAACACACAAAAGATACTAGAAACTAATAGTAATTTTATAGAATGTTCGTTGTATAATTCCCACAAAGTATTAGAATGAAGTTAGAGAGTTTTGAGAGGAATGAAAGGAGTCATTCTATGAAGAGAAAAAGTCAAAAGGCGATGGCACTTCTCACGGTAACAGCACTTAGTATTTCGAGTGTTTTTACAATGCCTGCAAGTGCTAAATCAGCGAAACCAAAGTTAAGCAAGAAGCGTATTACCATGTGGGCTGGGACTAAGAAAAAAGTAACAATTAAAAATGCAAAAGCAGTAAAAAAAGTGGTGTGGAAAAGTAGCAAAAAATCGGTTGTTATCCTGAAGAAAAAGACGAAAAAGTCAGTTCAGTTAGTTGCCAAAAAAGCAGGGAAAGCTACGGTGACAGCGAAGGTAAAAGCAGGATGGAAAATGTATAAACTTTCGTGCAAAGTTACGGTTAAGAAAAAGACAGGAACTACCGTTGTTCCACCGGTGAATACACAAGAACCTGCGGTAGTAAATCCGGGGGATTCTTCCTCTGTGGTAAAAACTGCGGAGCCTGTGAAAGAGCCGACAGAAGAGCCAACAAGGAAGCCGGCAGTGACAGCAACTGCAGGTCCAACGGCGACCCCGACTGCGGTGCCAACGCAGAAGCCGACTGCGACCCCAACTGCGGTGCCAACGCAGAAGCCGACTGCGACTCCGACTACAGAGCCGACAAAGAACCCAACGGCAACTCCGACTACGGCACCAACGCAGAAGCCGACTGCGACCCCGACTGCGGTGCCAACGCAGAAGCCGACTGCGACTCCGACTACAGAGCCGACAAAGAACCCAACGGCAACTCCGACTCAGACACCAACGGCTGCACCGACCCAGAAGCCGGCGACGGAGAAAGTGACGCTTGCAATTGACAATACGTTTATTAATTCTTCTGCGTATTCGAGTGTGTGGAATGGAACGGTTTATAACCTGCTTCCACTGATTACGGCATCCGGACACAAAGTATCGGATTTTACACAGGTAAATGTTACAATCAACCTTTTGGATGCAAACAAAAATATTATTGAAAATACAGGTGGCGCATCGATTAAGTTGTCAGTTAAAAACAGCGACTGGGCTGGTTTTGTTGATGCCAATGGTATGCAGAGCGGTAAGGAGCAGGGCTTACAGTTAGATGCTTACCCGAGCGGACAGACGGCACTTTATTTGGTTGTTCAGAATTCTACAGAGGCGGTGAAATACATTCAGATTACATCTGTTGTTATGGAGAACAAAGGGAAAAAAGATGCGACGGAGGCAATTGAATCGTATCAATCGCTTGCGTCTCTCGGTGAGAAATATGGTTTCAAATTTGGAACAAATATCAATGAGGCGGCACTGAAAAATACTGAGCTTACCAAACTCATTAAGTATCATTTTAACAGGACGACGTTCAGTAATGAAATGAAGGCGTATTCGCTTTTGAGCCAGTCTGCTTCACAAAATGCATATGTGGATGAAAATTCACCGGCAGTTATGAACTTTACAAAGGCAGATTCGATGGTTGCGTATGCGGTTGAAAACGGATTATCCATTCGCGGTCATGTGCTTACCTGGGATGCCGATATGTGCGATTGGTTTTTCCGCGAAGGCTATAAGACGGATGGTGCTTATGTCAGCGCAGACGTCATGAAAAATCGTCTGAAGATGTACATTGATGAAGTAATGACGCATTTTGAAGAAAAATATCCGGGCGCGATTTACTGCTGGGATGTTGTTAATGAAGCGGTTGCCGACAATGCGGGTGAATTTGCGGATGATGATGTGCGTCATGTACGGCAGGTTCGCGGTGGCAAGACGAATCTTTTCTACGATTACATTGGCAGTGATTACGTGGAGCTTGCGTTCCGATATGCATATGAGACAAGAGCAAAATTACAAGCGGCAAACAGTAAGACAAATATTAAGTTGTTCTACAATGATTACAACACGTTTGCAACCTACGGCGCAAATAAGAGAGATGCCATTATTCAACTGGTAAAGAGCGTCAACAGTTTTGCATCCGATGGAAATGGCGGTTACCTGAAGCTCTGCGATGGAATTGGTATGCAGAGTTACATCGGTGGCTATGGACAGCAGAGTGGATGTATGAACGACAATGATATTACCTTAGTGAAAAATGCGATTGAGAAATTTGCAGAAAATAATGTTGAAGTTCACGTAACAGAACTTGCCGTCCGCAATTACGATAATGATGCAGAGCCGGAGCATGCAGCCTTTTACAAGAAACTCGTGCAGACATATGTGGGGATATTAACAAGGCGGCACAGGCAGCAGGAAAGACCGGACCGATTACGAGCCTTTCCATTTGGGGCTTGTTTGACGCACCATATCTGTCAACGGCAGATTACAGCTACAAAATGAACGGACCATACTGTGGTCTGTTTACGGAATTGTATCAGCCAAAACAATCCTTTAAGGAAGTTTATGAGGTATTAGCGGCAGAGTAAAATATAAACAAAATCTTAGTACAGTTTGTGAAGAATAGTTGATGCCAGTGTATTTGGTATTCGAGTAATTCAGCAGAAAAGCTTTGCGACTCGTGGGCACTCCCGTTTGTTGAGTACGTAGCGGTATGGGCACTGATACCACCAGTGCCGCATACCGACGTACTCAAAACCCACGAGGCACAAAGCTTTTCTGTTGAATTACGGAAAACGAAAAGATGGCATTAACTATTTTACACAGGAGCAAACAAGATTGGTGTTTAATTTTCATTGGCAAAAATAAGTGAGACTGTATAATGGAATTAATTGTAGACGAAAACTTAATATCTTTTAATGTGCTAGCGCAAAAAATATTTGATTATTTTTGTTGTCGGTTCATTTGGATTCCAGTAATTTCGTAGAAAGATTTTGCGTCTCGTGGGTTTGAGTACGTCGGTATGCGGCACTGGTGGTATCAGTGCCCATACCGCTACGTACTCAACAAACGGGAGTGCCCACGAGACGCAAAATCTTTCTACAAAATTACGGAAAACAAATAAAGTGCCGGAGCATCGCAGTGGAATTTCCGGCACTTTTTTCTTTATTATTTTGCAGCTATTACGCTGACTTTAATTTTAGCGGTTACACCATTTTGGGCAACGGCATAAATTGTCGCATGCCCTGCTTTTTTTGCTCTGATTTTACCCTTCTTTGATACGGTCAGTACAGAGGAATCGCTCACAAGGTAGCGGATTTTTTGAATGTGCCAGCAGGTTTTTTTCCCTTTTGGTACAATTACTTTTGCTCGTATTTTCTTAGTGCTTCCGATTTTTAAGGAAAGTTTTTTGCCACTGCGGATTTTTACGCGCGAAGGATTTTCATAAGTTTTACTTCCTTTCGTCAGCGAATGTAATTCCAGTGATTTACTGATTGCAGTTTTTTTCTTCCCGATAATGCGGTAAGCCGTAATACGGTATTTATACCACGTATCTTTCTCGCATTTTTTGTGAGTATAAGAAGTGGTTAATCGGTTTTTAATATCGGCAATTTTCTTTACTTTACGCTCTTTTCCGTTTTCGTTGCAGGCAGAGGCGTAAATGAAATATCCGTCCGCATTTTTTACCGGATTCCAGGAAAGTCTGTTGGCATTTTCGCTTGCTTTCACCGGTTGAATCAGCTTTTTGCTTACGGAAGCTTTGACTGGTTTTTTCGTAGGTGCTACGGTTGGCGCAGCGGTTGGAACTTGAGTTGGAACAGTCGTTGGTGCTATGGTTGGTGTCATCGTCGGAGTCGCCGTTGCCCGCTGCGTTGGAGTGACAGTCGGCGTAGTGGTTGGTGTGGCAGTCGGTGTAGCAGTTGGTGTAGCAGTCGGTGTAGCAGTTGGAGTCGGGCTTGGGGATGGTGATGGTGTCTGTCCCACTTCGGTTGGTTCCGGCAGAGGTCTGTATTTATCGTAATAAACTTTAAGTATCGTGGCATTGTTTGGCTTAACAATTCCAAATGTAGTAGTATCATCTCCACCCTGCATATATCCATCGGGCTCCTTAATTTCTGCATAAACGGTCTTCCCAATGTAGGTTGGTGGACTTACGTATTCGTTCAGCAGTTTATAGTTACCATCTTCTGTTTCCTGATAGTAGAGTACCTTATAGGTTGTTTTCTCCGGTTCATAATACAAATTCATTTGGTAATGTGTATCCGCGTTTTCGAGTGTGACGCGGGAATCCTGCGGTGTGATCGTGCTTATGTGATAGTAATCATTACTATATTTTGTCGCATAGCTGGCATCTGCATCAGCTGCAGTGACAGTGTCGCCAACGGCACCTGTCATAACCTCGGAAGATTCTGCCTTTTCATAATTTTCTGTGTCCGGATTTAACTTCCAGTAATTGATTCGATAAGATGCCTCTTCGTCAATTGGTTTATACTCATTGGTAAACTGGAAGGCGTGCAAAGTTGTATTTGCCTTGGAAAAGTTTAGTGATGATGCAAAACCAACGGCAACCGTTTTGTTGTCAAAACGGGAGTGAAGGTCAATCTCTTTTTCAATCTGCGGTTTGGCAGGTCTTTTCGCATTGGCAAAATCGCCATTGGCATAGCGGACATACATTTTTTCAC
>ENA-UOJQ01000941-UOJQ01000941.1-human-gut-metagenome-genome-assembly--contig:-P63-NODE-941-length-26591-cov-15.485303_pt1 | contig 26591 bp, 17 predicted proteins | sample MGYA00242352_ERZ723899 | MGnify/ENA metagenome assembly ERZ723899
CACCTGTATTTGAGTAAACCTCAGTATCGAATACCATTACGTTGATATCCTTACCGGATGCTAATACATGGTCTACACCACCGAATCCGATGTCGTATGCCCATCCATCACCACCGAAGATCCACTGAGACTTCTTAGCGAGGAAATCTTTCTCTTTTAATACATTCTTGGAAGCATCGCATCCGCAAGCCTCTAATGCTGCTACTAACTTCTCTGTAGCTGGTCCGTTCTCGATACCGGAAGCAAATGTATCATTCCACTCCTTGATGGCATCCTTAACATCAGCCTTATCTGTGTTAGCTGCGATCTCATCCAGCTCGTTCTTTAATCTGTCACGGATTGCTCTCTGAGCAAGTAACATACCATAACCAAACTCTGCTGCATCCTCGAACAGTGAGTTAGACCATGCAGGACCATGACCCTTCTTGTTTGTTGTATAAGGTGTAGAAGGTGAAGAGTTTGCCCAGATAGAAGAACATCCAGTTGCATTTGCAATGTACATTCTGTCACCGAATAACTGGGTAATTAACTTAGCGTAAGGTGTCTCACCACATCCACCACAAGCTCCGGAGAACTCAAGTAATGGCTGACGGAACTGAGATCCCTTAACAGAGTTAAGTTTGAATTTCTCGATAACATCTTCCTTATCCTCAAGAGATACTGCGTAATCGAAGTACTTCTGCTCATCCTCATGTGCCTCGAATCCGGTCATTGTGATAGCCTGTACCTTATCAGGACATACGTTTACACAAGAACCACATCCTGTACAGTCGAATGCGGAAACAACGATTGCGAACTTGTAACCTGGCATCTGGTTGAGATCCTTCATCTGCATTCCTTCCGGAGCCTTAGCTGCCTCAGCCTCTGTCATAGCGACTGGACGGATTGCTGCATGAGGACATACATAAGAACACTGGTTACACTCGATACACTTGGTAGCATCCCATACAGGAACGTCTGTTGCAACACCACGCTTCTCGTATGCTGCTGTACCGGATGGAGTCCAGCCTGTCTCGTATTTCTTAACAACAGATACAGGAATTGTGTTACCCTGCTGTCCGTTAACTTTCTGCTGAATATCTTTAACGAAGTCAACAACTTCCTTGTTGTCTCCCTTAACTTCTACAGAGTAATCATCATCTGTGCAGTTCTTCCAGCTCTCTGGAACATCTACCTTAACGTATGCTGTAGCACCGGCATCAATTGCGTCGTGGTTCATCTTAACGACATCGTCACCCTTCTTAGCATAAGATCTTGTAGCTGCGTCCTTCATAAGCTTGATAACTTCCTCTTCCGGAATCAGCTTTGTCAGAGAGAAGAATGCTGACTGAAGTACAGTGTTGATACGGTTTCCAAGACCGATCTCTTTACCGATCTTTACACCATCGATGATGTAGAAGTTGATGTTGTTCTCTGCGATGTATCTCTTTACCTGACCCGGTAACTTCTCATCCAGTTCATCAACTGTCCACTGTGTATTGAACAGGAATGTACCGCCCGGTACCAGATCCTGAACCATGTTGTACTTGTAGATGTATGCTGTACAGTGACATGCTACGAAGTTTGCCTGAGAGATCAGGTATGTGGAACGGATTGGAGAATGTCCAAAACGTAAGTGGGAAATTGTAACACCACCGGACTTCTTGGAGTCATAATCAAAGTATGCCTGAGCGTACATATCTGTGTTGTCACCAATGATCTTGATGGAGTTCTTGTTGGCACCTACTGTACCATCTGCACCAAGACCCCAGAACTTACAGTTTGTAGTTCCTTCCGGAGTAGTAACAGGATTTTCCTTAACATCCAGGGAAAGATTTGTAACATCATCGATGATACCGATGGTAAATCTCTCTTTCTCTGTGTTGTTGTATACAGCGATGATCTGTCCAGGAGTAGTATCCTTAGATCCTAATCCGTAACGTCCGCTTGTAATTGTAACCTGATCGAACTTAGATCCCTTTAATGCAGCAACTACATCTAAGTATAATGGCTCACCAAGAGAACCTGGCTCTTTTGTTCTGTCTAATACTGCAATTCTCTTAACAGTATCCGGAATAGCCTCGATTAAAGCTTCCTTTACGAATGGTCTGTAAAGACGAACCTTAACAACACCGACCTTCTCGCCCTTTGCCATTAAGTAATCGATGGTCTCATCGATTGTCTCACATACAGAACCCATAGCAATGATGACACGGTCAGCATCAGTAGCTCCGTAGTAGTTGAACAGCTTGTAGTCTGTGCCGATCTTGGCATTTACCTTGTCCATATATTCCTGTACGATTGCAGGCAGCTCGTCGTATGTAGAGTTGCAAGCTTCTCTTGACTGGAAGAAGATGTCAGGGTTCTGTGCAGATCCCATTTCTACCGGATGATTTGGATTTAATGCATTCTTACGGAAAGCATCAACTGCATCCATATCTACCATATCTTTCAGATCTTCATAATCCCATGTCTCGATCTTCTGAATTTCGTGAGATGTACGGAATCCATCGAAGAAGTTGATGAATGGAATTCTTCCCTTGATTGCTGCGCAATGAGCAACCGGAGTTAAGTCCATAACTTCCTGTACGGATGACTCACAAAGCATTGCAACACCTGTCTGACGGCAAGCATATACATCAGAGTGATCACCGAAGATGTTCAGTGCATGTGTAGCAACACAACGAGCGGATACGTTGAATACGCCCGGAAGTCTCTCACCAGCTACTTTGTACAGGTTCGGGATCATAAGTAACAGACCCTGGGATGCTGTGTAAGTAGTTGTTAATGCACCAGCTGCAAGAGATCCGTGTACAGTACCGGCTGCACCAGCCTCAGACTGCATTTCTGTAACCTGAACGGTCTGTCCGAAAATGTTCTTACGACCAGCGGTTGCCCACTCATCTGTAGCCTCAGCCATAACAGATGAAGGAGTAATAGGATAGATAGCTGCAACATCAGTAAATGCATATGAAGCATGAGCTGCTGCATGGTTTCCATCCATGGTTTTCATTGAACGTTTCATGAATTAGTCCTCCTATTTTTAATTAAAGTTCAAACATAAAAAACATTGAATCAGAATGTCTTCTAACTAAATAATATAGGATGAATGCACCCAAAAATCAAGCGATAGCGACAGCATTTCTTGTTTTTTTACAAATACATCTTTTCAAAGTCGCCAATCGGAACCGGACAATTGCATAAATATCCCTGTCCGCAGGTGAATCCACCTTCTTTGAGGAACTGCTCCTGTTCCTCCGTTTCCACCCCCTCTATAATAATATCTTTATGTAAAATCTTTACCATACGGCCGATTTCGTAAAGAAGATTTTTCTTTTGTTCCGTCATGCCTTTATTAATAAAACTTTTGTCAATTTTTATGACGTCTGCAGGCATATCTGCAAGTACGGAAAGTGAAGAATATCCTGTTCCGAAATCATCAATTGCCACACGGAATCCAATCTCGTGCAGCCGGTTCATACACTTTTCAAGGACTGCTACATTTTTTACAAGTACGCCCTCTGTCACCTCAATTTCTATATACTCCGGACGGACACTGTATTTGGAAAGCACATGCTGGATACGGTTTAAAAATTCCTCTCCGTCCGACTCAAAATGACGCCCGGAAAAATTGGTTGAAATCACAATTTTTCTCCGGTGCTGCTTGTCCCATTTTTCGAGAGTTTTTAACACTTCCTCATAAATATAAAAATCAAGCTCTGTGATATATCCTATTTTTTCGAGAGAATCAATAAACATTCCCGGCGGAAGAATCTTTCCATCCGGACGTTTCCATCGTGCCAGTGCTTCTGCCCCATAAACACTCCGGTCACGTAAAATAAACTTTGGCTGCAGATACATCTGGAAATCATCCCGGTATAATGCCTCATAAAATTCCCCGACTATTTTTTGCTCCTCGGTACGCTGGATACGCAGGGAAGGATTATACAGGGTAATATCCCTCTTCCCGGTATTTTTTGCATTTTTCCATGCAAGATTGGCATTTTCGATCGCAAACTCGATGTCCATTTTATTGTCTTCCAGAATATATACCCCTGCCGATATCCCCATTCCACTGTTTGGATACCTGTGATTCTGCATATTGGAAAATCTTTTATTTCTGTTGTGCAGACGATCGATCATTTTTTCCTGACTTTCATCTGCAATCAGAAGCAGAAAAAAATCCGAATACAAACGGCAGCCTGCACGGAAATACTCCTGCATAAAGATATCCTGTGCAAACATTTTAAGGACACTGTCCCCTACTTTATAGCCATAATTTTCATTGATATATCCAAAATTATTGATATCCATATACTCAATGGCATATACTTCATCCGGCTTGGAATGTGCCAGAATTTCAACCACCGCTTCACGGAATGCCTCCTGATTGTACAGCCCTGTCAGCGGATCTTTTTTCTGGATGGAACTGATCTGTTCCCGGCTTTCCGCGACCCGATAGCGCAGGGACACAAAAATAGCCATCATACGGGTCAGTTCCTGAAAAATTTCCAACTCTCCCGGCTGCCACTGCCGTTCTTCGTCCAGTGACACATAAATTACTTCCCCTGTACAGCCCCCAACATATTCAAATTTTCCAACCACAGCAGAAAACGGAGCTTTTTCGTTGTATGTATCCGTTGACTTAAGATAATTTCCCATCCCCGTTGCAAAATTGCTCCGCGAATTTTTAACTATCATATACTCCCCTGGCTGTAGTTCCTTTAGTGAAGGACTTTTCTTTGGAAACGCACTTTTCCCATAAAAAGAGAAATTATTTCCAAAATAATTGGTCATGACCATTCCGTCATTTTCGGTGTTATCCTCAAATACCATAACAAGATCCAGCTGGTATCTTTCCGTAATCCTGTTTAAAAGCATATTCAGCGACCCATCTATATTTTTGGCGTGCGCCATAAGACTGATGGAAAATGCAAGGAATTCACGGTCTTCTGCGCCCATGTTTTCCCGCCGCTCAATGTTTTTGATTCCGTTTCTGATCATTCCCACATCTTTTGCACCGGCAATCTCATATCCATTTTTGCCCCCCTGCTTGGTACGATACATGGCATGATCCGCTTTTTCAAACAGGGAACTGTATGTATTTCCATCCCCACCGTTACAGGCGGCCAGACCAATACTTGCCGAGATCCTGTAGTGAATGGAGCCCCCCGTATAAACTTTGCAGAGTGCTTCTCCAAGATTTCCGGCACGTTCCTTTGCCTTCTCGAGTGTTGTGTTCTTCATCAGCACAAGGAATTCATCCCCACCGACCCTTCCGGTCAGATCATTGTTGCGGAAAAAAGATTTGATGATATTTGCAACATCTACGATTACAGTATCACCGAATGTATGCCCGAAATTATCATTGACACCTTTAAAATTATCAATATCAATCAGAAACAATACATGGGTTCCGTCTTCTGTTCCTTCCAGAAATGCATCGGTCTCCCTTTGGATTTCCAGCTTGTTGAGCAGTTTCGTCAGCGGATCTCTCCGCACTTCTTCCTGAAGATTCTTATCTTCATCAATATTAAAACTTCTTCCGATAATCCGGGTGATCCGTCCATTATGGTCTGCAATGCTCTTGTAATAAGTTCTAAACCAGAGATATTTCGGTGTCTCATTTTCCGTATGGATATTAAACCTTGTATCCATACTTCCGGTTTTTTCCTCTGTGGCAGCTTCTTTCATAGCCTTCAGAAAAAGCTCCTGATCCGGTGGACAGAGTGTCAGAACTTCTTCATCCACCGGAAAATATTGTTCGGAATAATCGTATTGTCCCCTCAGTTCCATCAGCCGGTACGAGCGCAGCATCGTCCAGTTTTCCACATCCAGATCAAACGGATATTCCAAAGACAGCTGTTCCATCAGCTCATATTTCTGGTTCAACAGTTTCTGATGTTCTTCCCGTCTTTTTTCCTCATCAATATCCCATAAAAATAAAACCACATATGGTTTTACATCGTAATGTGCCAGAACACTGCACCGCATCTCCACCCACCGGGTTTTCCCATCGGGGCGTACGATACGAAGCTGCATTTTTCCGTTGTCATGTGTCCGGACAACATTTTCCAATACACTGACCAGATTTGCATAATCTTCGTCATATACCATTTTTTGTGGTCTGGTTTCCCGCAGTTCCTTTTCCGTGTATCCAAGTACATCCGTAAACTCTGCGTTTGCCTCTTCCACTCTCCAGTCTGCCCCACAACTGACAATTGCAACTGCGACAGGCAGATCCAACTGTATAAATTCCCTATAATCCATAGCTTTGCCCCAATTTCGTTCAATTCTTTCTCCATTATATCATTATTTCTATACATTTCCAACAAGAAAGCGTTTTTCTTCTTGAAATATATCCCATGTCATGTTTATAATAGAATTTGTGATTTTATCATAGACATATTAAGTAAAGCAATGAGGTTTTCGTATGATTAGTGCAAATAACATTACTTTAAGATTAGGCAAAAAAGCCCTTTTCGAAGATGTAAACGTAAAGTTTACCGAGGGGAACTGTTACGGTTTGATCGGTGCAAACGGTGCCGGCAAATCTACCTTTTTAAAAATTTTATCCGGGCAGTTAGAGCCAACCAGCGGTGACATTGTCATCACACCGGGACAGCGTCTGTCTTTCCTGCAGCAGGACCACTTCAAGTATGATGAGTATACCGTACTCGACACGGTTATCATGGGAAATAAACGTCTGTATGACATCATGAAAGAAAAAGATGCCATCTACATGAAAGAAGATTTTTCCGATGAGGATGGTATCCGCGCCAGTGAACTTGAAGCAGAATTTGCAGACATGGACGGCTGGAATGCCGAATCCGATGCTGCCACCCTGTTAAACGGTCTTGGAATTCCGACCGAGGATCACTACACACAGATGGCAGACCTGCCGGGTGCCGCAAAAGTCAAAGTACTTCTTGCACAGGCACTGTTTGGCAACCCGGACATTCTTCTTCTCGATGAGCCGACCAACCACCTGGATCTTGATGCCATCGCATGGTTAGAAGAATTTCTGATCAACTTTGAAAACACGGTTATCGTGGTTTCCCATGACCGTTATTTCTTAAACAAAGTCTGCACCAACATTGCAGACATGGATTACGGCAAAATCCAGCTGTATGCCGGAAACTACGATTTCTGGTATGAATCCAGCCAGCTTCTTGTCCGTCAGATGAAAGAAGCCAACAAGAAAAAGGAAGAAAAAATCAAAGAGCTGCAGGAGTTTATCTCCCGTTTCTCTGCAAATGCTTCCAAATCCAAGCAGGCAACTTCCCGTAAGCGTGCCCTGGAAAAAATTCAGCTGGATGACATCCGTCCTTCCAGCCGTAAATATCCGTACATTGATTTCCGTCCAAACCGTGAAATCGGAAATGAAGTTCTGACCGTAGACGGAATCAGTAAAACCATTGACGGTGTGAAAGTTCTTGACAACATTTCCTTTATTGTCGGACACGATGACAAAATCGCCTTTGTCGGTGGAAATGAGCTTGCAAAGACAACATTGTTTAAAATTCTCGCCGGGGAAATGGAACCGGATGAAGGATCTTACAAATGGGGAGTTACAACAAGCCAGTCTTATTTCCCGAAGGATAATACCGCCATCTTTGATTCCGATGAGCTGATCGTTGACTGGCTGACCCAATACTCCGAGATCAAAGACGCAACTTATGTCCGCGGTTTCCTCGGCCGTATGCTTTTTGCCGGTGAAGATGGTGTAAAAAAGATGCGTGTCCTCTCCGGTGGAGAAAAAGTCCGTGTCCTTCTCTCCCGCATGATGATCATGGGAAGCAACGTTTTGATCTTTGATGAGCCGACAGACCACCTGGATATGGAATCCATCACCGCATTGAATAATGGTATCATCAAATTCCCTGGTGTCATCCTGTTTGCCTGCCGTGACCATCAGGTCGTACAGACAACTGCGAACCGCATCATCGAGTTTCTTCCGGATGGAAGCATGGTAGACAAGGTTTCTACTTATGACGAATATCTCGAAAGTGATGTTATGGCAAGAAAACGTCAGGTATACAATACAACTGCAGATGAGGAGGCAGATGATTAATCTGTTACCCTCTGTCTGTTTGGTAAAAACAGGAAACCCTCTCTGCTGGTCTGTCCAGCAAAGAGGGTTTCCTGCATTTCGAAAACTCATTTTCAACTATTTAAAACATATCTGTAAAAATATTTCCGCTGTTATAATTGTAATTATACGTGCCATTCTTCGTATATGTATTGGATTTTGCGGCTTCTGACTTTGCATAGGACTCTGTCATGGCTGCCTTTGTTGCCACACTGTATGCGTAGGAACCGGTTCCATTGAACAGGTTCTTTATTTTCTCTGTGTCCGCACTCTTAAACGTTGTCTCATCCACCGACAGCTTGCCGGTCTTTTCATCGACCGTAATTCCTATTTCCTTTAAGGGTTTCTCATTGTAAGAAGTCTCATTTTTCATAGAACTTACCGACCGGGAAATGCGGTTCGTCGATGACTTGCCGGCTGTATCCAGCATGGAGTTGTAATCATCCGCAAAACGCTTTACTGCTTTGTAGATCTTGTCCGTATCGTAGCTGCCCCCGGAATCCTTTGTAAACACCTTGTTGTTACTGCGGGTATACAATGCCTTGGCAGAGTCTGTCAGTTCCTTGGCATCGGACTCAATCGCAGCCAGCGTCTTGGTACTGTCTTTTGACGTTGATGTGGTCGTGGCCAGATCCTCGATCGTATTTTTGGTGCTGTCATCCGACTTCGAGGTGCCCTTCGTGGAATCCATTGAAAAATAAGAGCGCATTAATTTGCCATAAGAACCACTGCGAATACTTGCATACTCACTTAAATTGATTCCAAACAGGCCACTTCCTGTGCTTTTCGAAGAACCCAGACTGGAAAATAAAGTACTTACTGACGATGAATCATACATCGAAATTCCTCTCATAGTATCACCTCTTTCACACAATTCTTTCTTTTATCCTATCGCTTTTTCACTGTTTTTACAATACTTTTGTGGTATTTTTCCCTATTTTGGTTATAATTACGAAAAGATAACAATTTCTTTTCGTTTTGTTCATATTTTATTCACAATCAGATGCTATTATAAGAACATAAAAGAAAGCAAAGTTACTAACTTGTTATTTTTTCATAATTCGCCCCATTGTCCATTGGACAATGGGGCACTCCTCTTTTTATCAAGAAATTTCTTAAATGTCTTCTATCTGCCAGTCAATCGGCTCGATTCCATGTTCTTTTAGAAACTGATTTGCCTGACTGAAATGTCTGCATCCAAAGAACCCGCGATACGCGGAAAGCGGACTTGGATGCGGTGCCTTTAAGATCAGGTGCTTTGGATTTGTAAGCATCGGTATTTTGCTCTGCGCCGGACGTCCCCACAACATATACACAATCGGACGATCCTGCGCATTCACTGCCTGAATGATCGCATCCGTAAACTGCTCCCATCCTCTTCCCTGATGGGAATTTGCCTGATGCGCCCGCACCGTAAGCACGGTATTCAAAAGCAGTACACCCTGATCTGCCCATTTTTTCAGATAGCCGTTGTTTGGAATTTTACACCCCAGATCATCCTGCAGTTCTTTATAAATATTCTGCAGAGATGGCGGAATTTCTTTCTGATCCGGAAGGACAGAAAACGAAAGACCATGTGCCTGATGTTCATTGTGATACGGGTCCTGTCCCAGAATCAGTACTTTTACCTCACTAAGCGGTGTAAAATGCAGTGCATTAAAAATATCCTCTGCCGGCGGATACACAACCGTGCGGCTATACTCTTCTTTCACAAACTGATACAGCTGCCGGTAATATGGTTTGGCGAATTCCTCACGGACTGCCGGAAGCCAGTCGTTTGTTATCATTGCCATAATTTCATTCACTCCTATCTACGCACGGAGACACCGCGGTCTGCCAGATAGTTTTTCAGATCCATGATCTCCAGCTCCTTATAATGAAACAGGGACGCTGCCAGTGCTGCATCTGCATATCCCTCTGTCAGGGCCTCATAAAAATGTTCTTTTGTGCCCGCACCACCGGATGCAATCACTGGAATGGAAACATTGTCTGCAATCTGTCTGGTCAGTTCAATATCATACCCTGCCTTTGTTCCATCGCAGTCCATGCTGGTCAGAAGAATTTCTCCCGCACCAAGTCTGTTAGCTTTCATTGCCCATTCTACAGCGTCAAGCCCGGTATCAATACGACCGCCGTTTTTGTAAACATTCCAGCCACTTCCATCCTCTCTTCGTCTGGCATCAATGGCGACTACCACACACTGGCTGCCAAACTTGTCCGCTGCATTTCCAATCAGCTCCGGTGTATTGATTGCGGAAGAATTAATGGAAATCTTGTCGGCACCTTCCCGAAGCAGTACCTTAAAATCCTCCACCGTACGGATACCACCGCCTACCGTAAACGGGATAAACACCTTCTCTGCAACCTTACGCACCATGTCTACCACCGTTGCACGGTGATCGGAAGATGCGGTAATATCCAGAAAGACTACTTCATCTGCGCCCGCCTTGTCGTAAGCTGCTGCGACCTCTACCGGATCTCCGGCATCTCTTAAATTCACAAAGTTAATGCCTTTTACCACACGTCCGTCATTCACATCCAGACAAGGAATAATTCTCTTCGTAAACACTATGCATTTCCTCCCTGCAGCTTTGCAAAATTTTTCAAAATCGAAAGTCCAACCGTACCGCTCTTTTCCGGATGGAACTGACATGCAAATGTATTTCCGGATTCTACCGATGCATGAATTGTCGTACTGTACTGTGTGGTTGCTTTCACTATCTGTTCATCCGCTGCTTTCAGATAATAGGAATGTACAAAATATACATACGGATTTTCCTCCAGCCCAGCAAAAAGTCTTCCGTCATTCTGTAAATGCAGAGAATTCCACCCGATGTGCGGAATCTTAAGTCCCGACTGATCCGGAATCCGCAGAATCTGTCCGTCCAGCACATGGAGTCCCTCTACACCCTGACTCTCATCGCTTCCCTCAAAGAGAAGCTGCAGTCCCAGACAGATGCCAAGAAATGGCTTATTTTCCGCTGTCACCTGATGAATCACCTTGTCCAGCTCGTATTTTTTCAATTGTTCCATCGCATCGCCAAATGCACCGACTCCCGGAAGAATCACTTTGTCTGCGGTCTCAATCTCGTGAAAATTACGTGTGATCACACAGTCTTCTCCGAGAAAATGCAATGCTTTTTCCACGCTTTTTAAATTTCCAGCGTTGTAGTCTATTATTGCAATCATATAGGTCTTTCTCCTAAATTAACATTCTCCTGCCTTACTTTCTGCTATTTTTTTATCCCAGCCCAAGTTCTTTCAGCTTCTGATGCAATTTTACCGTATAATCATCCCGCTTTCTGGTCTGGTAGATATCCAGTGCCTCATCCCCTGTCATATCATAATCTTTCAGCAGTGCTTTGATAATCTTTCCTCCGATCTTCTCAAGCTGATCTTCACAGCCATACTCTTTGGCATTTTTCTGGTTCAGGTCATAACGCCCATATGCACATACCAGTGCATCAAGCGCATCAATTTTTGAACCGTAATTATCAAATACGAGATATGCCTGATACTTTTCCGAGACAGCAGCAAGAGTTGCCAGCTGATGATAAAGCTTTTCATCGCGCTCCTTGATCGAAAGCCCCTGCAGCTTACGGTATGCCTCCACATAAGAACCCTGCTCATATTTTTCCTTTGCCTGACTTAAGTTTGCCTGATACCCCAAAAGATTTGTCACAATCATGACAAATGCAAACAATGACACTGCCATAAGAACAATCGCAATCACCGGTCCCTTTGGCAGCGGCGGTGTGTTATCCACTTCCTTAGGTTTTTTCTCCTTTTTCGGTTTCGGCGGTTTTGGCTGTTTTGGCTTCTTTTCTTTCTTCGGTTTTTTCTCTTTTTTCGGTTTTTCCTTTTTCTTTTCCGGTTCCCTTCCGGCATCACCGCCTGTACCTTCAAGTTCCTTTAAGATCTGCTGGTTTTCCTCCGAAAGTTCACTGACATCCGCTCCCTGTGTATTTCCAATGTCAACCGCCTGCTTTTCTTCCTCATCATCCTCTCCGAAAATAATCCGGGAAAGTTTCTGCCAGAAGCCGCCTTCTTTCTCTTTTTTCTCTTTCTTATTCTTTTTCTTTTTTTTATTTTTCCCATTGGAAGGGGTTTCTTCTGCCTGTGCCGGTATGTCTTCCTGCTCTGTAAGTTCTGGAATCTTATCTGCCTCTTCTTCCTGTGGATTCATTTCCGATCTTGCAAAATCACCGATGGAATCAGCTTCTTCCAAAGGTTTTCCATCTTGATCAGAAGAAAGCATATCCCCCAGATCCGATAAATCCTGATCTCCGGAAAGCATATCCATAAGATCCGAATCCGAAAGCCCTGACAGATCCAGTTCTCCATCCTCTTCTTTTGGCAGATTGCTGTCAAACGTTCCGACTGCATCATCAAGTGTATTCACCTCGAAATCACCCTCATCGGGTGGTATTGCAGTTTCCAACGGACTTTTCCCCTGAAAACCGGTTTCTTCTTCCTTTGCTGCATCCCCTGTCGAAAAATCATCCTGTGGAATATTATCGAGCAGATCATCCAGGGAAGCGTCAATCTGTGTGGCTTTTTCTTCCTGTTTTTTTTGATTCAGGCTCTCGGTATACTCCGGAATATCTTCCTTGAGCAGTTCTTCCTCAAACTCCCTCAAAAAATCTTCTTCATTTTTCGCTTTTGCCTTTTCCTTCGTTTCTTCTTCTCCAAACAATTGCTTTTCAAAATCATCTCTCAGAACCTGTTTTGCTGTCGGCTGTTCCTTCGGATGTTCCGTTTCTTCTCCATGCATGGAATTTAATAATTGATCCAGATAATTTTCCGATGAGTGGTCTCCCATGTGTTTTTCTCCATTCCATCTGTTTATTCCATAAACCTGCAAAGGGATGTGATGAAGCCATCACACCCCTTACTGTTTTGCCGGAATTTATTTGTTTCTCTTTGCAAGTAATTCATCAATGGCATCTACAAGACTTCCGATTTCAGGTTTGGTCAGCTGTGCATCTGCACCAAGCGACTCCCCTTTTCTTCTCATTTCCTCATTTACAAGAGAGGAGAAAATGATAACCGGAAGATGTTTCAGTTTGTCATCTGATTTGATCAGCTTCGTAAGACGATGTCCGTCCATCTGGGGCATTTCAATATCGGTAATGACACAATGAACGTTCTCGTCCAATGTCCCCGCCTTTTCAAATTCCTGAATCTTGTCCCATGCTTCCTGTCCATTACATGTAACAATCAGTTTTTCGTATCCTGCTTTTTTCAGGCAGTCCGTAATCAGACTGCTCAGCAACGGAGAATCCTCTGCAATCAGAATTGGATCCTCGCTCCGGCTTCTCTCCCCGATCTGTTCAATATCATTGACCCTGAGACCGGTTTCCGGACTGATGGATGATACAATTGCCTCAAAGTCAAGAATAACAACCAGTTTTCCGTCCATCTTGATCACACCAGTTGCAACACTTCCGTCTTCTCCATTAATCGTAGAATCCGGTTTGATGATCTCATTCCATGATACACGGTGAATTCCTACCACCTGATCCACATGAAATGCCACATCAAGTTTATTAAAATTCGTGATAATAAACAGACCTTCCTGTCCATCATCCTCCATGCCAAGACACTTTTTCAGATTGATGACCGTAATCATCACCTCGCGCGGCATAAAAATGCCTTCTACGCTCGGATGTGTATTCGGTACAGGAGTAACCTTCTGGTATGACAAAATCTCCCTGATCTTTGCCACGTTGATTCCGTAATGATTATCTCCTAATGTAAACTCTAAAATTTCTAATTCGTTCGTCCCTGACTCTAACAGAATATTTGTATCCATATACGTCCTCCCGCACTTTTCTGTATTGGTAATCCCTTATGTTTATTATATCATATTTTGTAAAATTTGGGGGCATTTATTTGTATTTCAGAGAATAAATTGTATCTTTTATTTCTGCATACAGTGTCTCACCCGAAATTTTATCAGCCTGGTCTTTCGGAATCTGAAACAGTAAAACCGCTGTTTTCTTCTTTCCGCCCCTGATGGTTTCCCCATAAGAGGAAAGACTTCTGGTTCCGAGCGAAGCAGTCTCCTTTATCCTGTTTTTTCCGTCAAAACATGCATAAAATGTAATACCGAGTTTTTCTGTATCCAGCCTGACCTTTTTCTTCCCCTTATTTTTAATTTCAAACTTCATCACAACAAGTTTGTTTCCATCCTCAGGAGTTACTGCAAAATAGTCTCCCTCTTGATAGATATTCTGAACCCTGCATCCTTTGTAAGAAACGGTCAGACCCGATGCATGTCCGATTGCCTCGGCGATCGGCATCGTCTCCATCTCCTGTGTCTGGGTTTCTCCCGTGGCATCTGACGCCATGTTGTTGTCCGCACTCTGGGTATTCTGGCTCTCCGGCATCTGGCTGTCCTGTTTTTGTGTTTCCTGTGTCTCTTCGGATGAAGCGGCTGTCATTCCGTCTTTCTGCTCAATATTATACTTTGCAAGAATATGCGCCGAATACTGCACGACCAGATTTTCTTCGTCCTCTGACAAATCATACATCTGGGTTCCACAGCCTCCCAACAGGAGTATTGCTGACACTGCCATCACAGGCAGACTTATTTTCTTTTTCATACTCTTTTACCCTCTTGTCACTTTTGCCCTATAATCTATGTTTTATGGTATCATATTCTGAAAAATAAGACAATCTTTTCTTTGCATTAATTATTGGTCTCCAATTCCATCCAAAACTCCACACCGTCCGGGTGATTGACTGCACCGCATTTCTGATGAAAAGAATCCATGATTGCCTTGACAATGGACAATCCGATTCCGCTTCCACCATATTCACGTGTTCTTGCTTTGTCTACTTTATAGAATTTCACCCAGATCTTGTCAAGATCCTCTTCGGGAATCGGGTCACCGGTATTAAACACACTCGTGCGTACCAGATGGTCATGTTTTTGAAAACGAATGGTAATCTTTTTTTCTCCTGCCGCATGGTTCATGGCATTGGTCAGGAAATTCGTAATCACCTCTTCCACCTTAAACTCATCCCCCCAGACATATACCGGACCTTCCCTGTAAAATTCGATATTCACCTGTTTTTGTGCCGCCATGATGGATGCAGACTGGATCACGCCGTCAATCAGCTCCGTGATATCAAACCGTGTCATTTCCACGGTATCATTGCCAAACTCCAGCTGATTGAGTGTCAGCAGCTGCTTTACCATATGATTCATCTTTTCCGATTCATCCATAATCACATCACAGTAAAAATCACGGCTCTCCGCATCATCATTGATGCATTCTTTTAATCCTTCCGCATATCCCTGTATGAGTGCCAGCGGTGTTTTCAGCTCGTGTGAAACATTCGAAAGAAATTCTTTTCTCATTTCATCGATCTGTTCTTTTTTCTCGATATCCTGCTGCAGGCTGACGTTTGCTGTCTTTAGTTCCGAAATCGTCTCTTCCAGTGTCTCCGACAATTCATTCATGGAATTTCCAAGTTCATCAATCTCCCGGCTCACATGACGTACCGGTATATACTTTGCATCAAAATCCAGCTGTGTCATCCTTCTTGCAATATCGGATAAGGCATGGATCGGATGGGAAATTCCTTTCGAGAGAACGATGATCAGAATCACACTTAAGATGATGGCTCCCGTGCTCACCATTACAAAAAACTGGTTTGTTATGCTCGCACTTTCCCGAATGCTTTCCACAGCCGCACGCATGTAAAGATTGTTTCCATTTTTTAAAGTTCCCAGAAGAACCAGATACTCCGACTGCAGCCGTTCATCGGTCTGCCGAAGCAGCGTATAATCCTTTCCGGATGAAAGCACCTGCACACGGCTGCGGTCACTTCCATACAGCCAGTCCTCCATCTGCATCTGAAAACGCTGTGCACTGCTGTAGGAACTCCATATCAGGTTTCTGTCCTGATCTGCAATAAGCATATTGATATTTCCGTTTGCACAGATTCTCTCGAACTGCACATACGCATCATCACTGGAATCCCCCTGCTTTTCACAAATCAGCCTTACCTGGTCAAAACTGCTTTTTAACTCTTTTTCCTTATGAAAAATATAATATTTTTCCAAAAAGGTGGTATTAAAAAACCAGCACATCGCAACCGTTCCCGCAACAATGACAACCATCGTCAAAATCAGCTGCCACGTCAGGGAAGTCTTTTGTTTCTTTTCCATTTAGGACACCTCAAACTTGTAACCCATTCCCCATACGGTTTTTATATAACTTCCACATGCCCCGAGTTTATTTCTCAGTTTTTTTACATGTGTATCAATCGTCCGTGCATCCCCAAAATAGTCATAATTCCACACACTGTTTAAAATGCGTTCCCTCGAGAGGGCAATCCCCTGATTATTCATAAAATATTCCAGCAGTTCAAACTCCTTGAAACTGAGTTCCACCGGATTTCCCGAAATTTTCACCTCGTGCGCTGTCTTATCCAGAATAATCTCTCCTGCCGTCTTAAAATCGGCCGCATCACCGATCTTATTCGTCCGGCGCAAAATCGCTTCGACACGTGCCACAAGAATTTTCGGTGAAAACGGTTTGGTTATATATTCATCAACTCCAAGGTCAAATCCCATAAGTTCATCACTCTCATCACTTTTGGCCGTGAGCATGATGATCGGAACTTTGGATGTCTGACGGATTTCCCTGCAGACTTCCCAGCCGTTCATCTTTGGCATCATCACATCCAGAATCAGCAAAGCGATCGCTTTGTCTTTATAAAAAATATCCAGTGCTTCCTCTCCATCTGCTGCTTCTAAGACTTCATAGTTCTGCCGGGTCAAAAAATCCCGTACCAGCTTCCGCATCCGGCTCTCATCATCTACCACAAGGATCTTCACTTTGTCCATCTCTATTCTGCCTCCTGTTCCGTCAGTCTCAATTCCCTCTCCTCAAGCTGGCTTTCCCGTTCATCCAGCTGTTTTTCCCAGATTTCGTATTTATCAATCACCTTATTTTCATAGTTTAAAATCGTCACATTATCTTCGCTGAGCCACGTAATCACAAGCATCCCAATGATGCCAAGTGCAAAAACAACTGCGAAAAATGTACTGATGTGAAACAGTTTCTGATAATCCCGGTTCTTCTTCCGGCGGTTTTTACTGACCACATGCTCTTTGTTTTTCTGTCTTTTTTTCTTCTGCTTTATTTCCTCTTTGCTTCTTTTTTCTTTTGAAACCATTCCTTCTGGTTCATACACCGTGATCGGAAGAATATCTTCTCTCCGGATATAGGGAATGGTATACAGATATTCCTGAAGCCTGTGCAAAAAATCATATCCGACCGGCGTGACAAAAATTTCTTTTAACACCAGTTTGTTATATAACGCCAGCACAATATCCGGATCATCCATTCTCGTATTTTTCCGGATATACCCGATGATCTCTACCTCATGTTTTGCTGTATGTTCCTGTTCCTTTGTTTCAAATGCGTAGCCTTCTACCTGATACATAACTTATCCTCTACCATTTATAAGCACTGCTGGCATCCCGTTCGGCGATTTCGCCGTCCTGATATGCCTGAATCAGTTTTTTCAGTTCCTCAATGCGGATCATCATGCGCTTACCAACGTCTGTATCACCCACCAGAATACGTTTATCCCGGTATTCCACTGCTTCCTGATGCGATACAATATCCAGTTCATCTCTTACCGCCTCGTTTGACCAGTCAAACGGTTCATGGGCAGAAAGCGTCAGTCCATAAGAATTGTACGTCAGTGTATATCCTGCAATTCCCGTTTTTCTCCGGTATGTTTTTGAAAATCCACCGTCGATCAGGATCAGTTTTCCGTTACACTTGACCGGATTTTCGCCGGCAATGCGCTCTACCGGTACATGACCATTGATGATATGCACAAAATCCCCCGTCAGCCCGAATTCTTTAAGTATATTATCTGCCGTTTCCTCTTTGTCAAACAAATGATAATACGCATTCTTACTCTCATGATGCATGGACTTGTCCGCAAGAAAATACCGCTCAAACGTTGCCATCTTACTCCGTCCGTACAAAGGAGAATCCGGTGCCGTCCAGATATACCACATGATATCCCTTCCTTTTTCCCTCTCTTTTTCATCCAGAGAGAAAAATGCCTTGCGGACATAGGATTCCAGCACATCATAGAGTGCTTTTCCGCTGTATTCCCTGCCATATACATTTACTTTCTTAAATGTCCCATCCGGATTCAGCGGCACACATCCATGATAAAGCAGATTTCCGTTGTAGACTTTATACATGCTGCCTCGTTTTAGCAGAAGCCGTACATGGCGCTGCAGTTTCTCACAGTGTATAAACGAGGTGCGCAGCCGGTTCATGACTTCCTGTTCCTCAGGTGTCAGATCATACGGATGTTCCGGATCAATGGTAGGAAAACTGGTATCCAGCATGTCATAGGTTTTTCCATCAATTTCCACTGTTTTGTTCTCGTAATTAATACGGTGCAGCAGACAGCGGTTTTCCATACCATACTCCGGCCATTTGTGGATCAGCTGTCCTTCCAGTTTAAACTTTATGATGGCAATTGCCTTATGCATTTTCCGGTTCATCAGCGTTTCTTTCTTGCTGCGTTCTTCATCCGTGGAATCTTTCAGTATAAACTGTCTGCACGGATCATCGCGGTAAGCATCCATGGCAAATGTTGCAAGCGGAACCATATTGATGCCATAACCATCCTCAATCAGATCCAGATTTCCATACCGGATACTTGTCCGGATCACAGATGCAATGCAGGCAAGCTGCCCGGCTGCTGCCCCCATCCATACCATATCGTGATTCCCCCACTGGATATCAAACGAATGATATTGTTCCAGCTGATCCATAATCCGGTCCGGTGACGGACCGCGGTCATACACATCCCCGAGAATATGCAGATGATCAATGACCAGCCTCTGCACCAGTTCCGCCAGTGCCACAATAAAATTATCTGCCTGCCCAAGTTCCAGAATGGTGTTGATAATTGCCTCGTAATAGGCCTCTTTATTCAAAACCTCCTGCTTTTCCGTAATCAGTTCCTCGATTACATACGCATAATCCTCCGGCAGCGCCTTGCGCACTTTGGATCTGGTGTATTTGGAAGATACTGTCTTACACACCTCGATCAGCCGGTACAGTGTGATCTTATACCAGTTCTCGATATCGTCCTCGGTCTGACGCACCAGCTCGATTTTTTTCTGTGGATAATAAATCAGTGTTGCCAGAGACATCTTATCTGCCGTACTTAGCGTATGCCCGAATACGTCATCAATCTTTTTGCGGACGGCTCCAGACCCGTTTCTCAATACGTGGGAAAATGCTTTAAATTCCCCATGTATATCCGACAAAAAATGTTCCGTGCCTTTTGGCAGATATAAAATAGACTGCAGATTGATAATTTCCGTAGATGCTTTTCCAATCGTCGGATACAGTTCTGCAAGCTGTTCATAATAATGTAATCGTTGTTTTTCCACTTATAATACCCCTTTTCATGAGCATACATCCGCTCATTATTCCTATGAAACAGTTTACCATAATTTCCTGCTTTTGTGCACTCGTTCACATAAAAAACAAAAAAAGAACTGTATGCCGGACGCATCAGTTCCCTTTTATGTATTTATCCTATACCTTTCGTCTTTCCCCTTTCTTTTTGTTTTGACTGAATTTGACTTTTTATTTACATATTGATTATATCTTTCCTATTTTTTCAATTCGGGGCTAAATTTTTTGATATTTCCGGCGACTTTTGTCGGTCAGGGGTCAGAAATGATCCTTATCCGGAAACGCGATATGTCATTTGACCTTTTTAGCGTTTATTATTATAATAGATTTGATATTTTATTCGGAGGTGATGGTTCATGCTGACACGCGAACAATTATCCAGAAATCTTGGAACAAATCTGGAAAGAGAGCGCTTTAAACTCGGCTATTCACAGCAGGATATGGCAAAAGCACTAGATATGTCCCTTTCCTCGTACAAAAGACTTGCCAATGGGGATACCGGAAAAGTCGATGTCTATACCGTATATAAGCTCAGCCAGCTTACCGGAAAGATGTTCTATGAATTATGTGGCGAATCCTCTGATTTATTCCAGACCTATGACCGCATGCGCAGTCTTTCGCCTACACAGTTACATTTTATTGAATCCCTTGTACAGTTTGAATTCGATTTTGCCAGAAATCTGGAAACGGTTCCATCGGTTTCCCGCGAGGACTATACCACTATGATCATTCCAAGTGGAAACATGCACGATGGAATGGTGTATGATTCCTGCTCCCTCGAAAAAATCAATATTTCCGGATACCGCAAACGCTATGGAAACCAGATTGATTGTGCACTTCTTGTCACAAGTGATCATATGTCTCCTGTCTATCATGCAAACGATATTTTATTAATCGCGCGGAATCCCATACGTGATGGCGACACCGGTATTTTTATTAACAAAGTGACCGGTCTTCTTTACATCCGCCGCCTTCGCCAGACAGATCCCTGGCGCTTAGAACCTCTCACCTATTACGGACAGACGTTTTATATCGACAGTAATAACGCATCGGAGATGTCCCACTGGATTATCTTTGGTCACGTTATTTCCAAAACCCGTGGATAATTCTTATTCATGCACAACAAAAGACGCCATCAGATACTTCTGATGACGCCTAATGATTTCCACACTCCATTGGACTGCTCCTCACTTCATCTTTTGTTCTATATCCATTCTTCTTTTGTTTACCGAAATGACGTTCTGGACAAATCACCTTTTATCCGTTCCTCTTTGTCCGCTCTCTTTTGTACTCTGTCACTGGTTTCCATTCCCGAATGTTTATTCTTTCATCAAGTGAAGCCTGATGACCTGTGTTTGGTTGCTCCCTGCCAATGGCTTATGTTCCCTTTGGACTGTACCTCCTTACATTAGATTTCACGTCCAGGGCTTTCTCGTCACCCTTCGTGATGGCTGCTTGTTTTTTGTTGTCTTAAATATAACACGCATTTTACATTATGTCAACCTGTTTTTTTATTTCTTTTTATTTTTCCTTTATATTTCTCATAATTGTTTATTTTATTATGTTTTTTCAGATAATTTATTTTTTTTAAAAAAAGAACGTGCTTTCGCACGCTCTCTTTTTGTATTTATGCCGGCATAGCCAGATAGTATCCCTGAAACAGATCCACTCCCAAAGACCGTAAAAAATCACACTCTTCTCTTGTCTCCACACCTTCCGCAAGCACCTGCATTCCTCTTTCATGGAAACTTTCCAGATATGTACGGACGTTCTCCTGTTTTCTGGCATCGTTGTCAATTCCACAGATCAGGGAGCGGTCCAGTTTTACGATATCCGGTGTATACAGATATACGGCATTCATATTGTTTTCACCCATGCCAAAATCATCCAGCGATACCTTCCAGTGCTTATTCTGGACCATCTCACTTTTTCTGACCCACTCGCGCAGGGAAACTTTCGGATACTCTAAAATCTCAATGATCCTTTTTCCTTTCTGGTTTCCAAAATAAGTATCAAATGCTTCTGCCTCATTCTCCGTAAAACTTTCCGACGGGAAAGAATTGATACAGAGATATTCCTGATATCCCCGCTCAATATACGCCTGTGTTGCACCAAAAAAAGTGGCAACTTCCAGTATATGCAGTTTCTCATCCCTGGCAAATTCATCAATCAGCTGCCCCACCGTCATCTTCTTCGGTCTCATCAACGCTTCATATGCATATATTCTCACACAATCTTTATAAAAGATCGGCTGGAACACATATTCAATCTCAAGTCTTTCTAAAGCTGCCTTCACTTCATTGTCCAGCGGTAATTTTTCATATGCTATCATAAATCTGCTCCAAATTTTTTACTTCTGTTTTTTACCTATTAATTTTTAAAAGAATGGATCGGAGCCGGAATACGTCCTGTACGGTTGATAAAGTCATCACAGGAGTATTTGTTTACCGGCATAACCGGGGCATATCCAAACAATCCTCCAAATTCCACTCTGTCTCCCACACCTTTTCCCACAGCCGGAATCAGACGTGCAGCGGTTGTCTTCTGGTTCACCATTCCGATTGCCATCTCGTCTGCAATCATTCCGGAAATGGTTGTTGCCTTTGTATCTCCCGGGATGGCGATCATATCCAGACCTACCGAACATACACAGGTCATTGCCTCTAATTTTTCAAGGGAAATTGCGCCTGCCTCTACCGCGTTGATCATCCCCTGATCCTCGCTGACCGGAATAAAAGCACCACTTAAACCACCCACATAAGAAGAAGCCATCACGCCGCCCTTCTTTACCTGATCATTGAGCATGGCAAGTGCTGCAGTGGTTCCCGGTGCACCTGCATACTCCAGACCGCACTCACAGAGAATATCCGCAACACTGTCTCCAATTGCCGGAGTCGGTGCCAGGGAAAGATCCACGATACCAAACGGAATGTTTAACATCTTAGATGCCTCCTGTGCCACCAGCTGGCCGACACGAGTAACCTTAAATGCCGTCTTTTTGATCGTCTCACAGAGAACCTCAAAATTCTCTCCGCGTACTTTTTCCAGTGCATTTTTTACAACACCCGGTCCACTGACTCCGACATTGATGATCGCATCTGCCTCGGTCACTCCGTGGAAAGCTCCTGCCATAAACGGATTATCGTCCGGTGCATTGCAAAAGACCACCAGCTTCATGCAGTCGGCAGAATCGTTGTCCTTTGAAATTTCTGCCGTCTGAAGAATAATCTCGCCCATAAGCCGTACTGCATCCATGTTGATGCCCGTCTTGGTGGATGCCAGGTTTACGGAACTGCATACACGTTCAGTACTGTGCAGTGCCTGTGGAATGGAACGGATCAGAAGTTCATCCGCTTTCGTCATGCCTTTAGATACCAGTGCGGAATATCCGCCGATCAGATTGACGCCGACCGTCTTTGCTGCACGATCCATAGTTGCGGCGATTGTAGCAAAATCCTCCGGTGTCTTACAAGCCGAACCGCCCACCAGCGCAATTGGTGTCACAGAAATTCTCTTATTTACGATTGGAATGGAATAACTTTTTTCAATCTTTTCTCCGGTCGCTACCAGATCTTTTGCCACGGTTGTAATCTTGTTGTAAATATTCTGATTCAGACGATCCAGATCCGAATCAATACAGTCAAGAAGACTGATCCCGAGTGTGATGGTTCTCACATCCAGATTCTCCTTCTCGATCATTTCGTTGGTTTCCTGTACTTCCCAGCTGTTAATCATTCTTTGCTTCCTCCATGTTTTAGATACGATGCATTTTTTCAAAAATTTCTTCGCGCTGACATTTGATTGAAACGCCTATTTTTTCTCCCAATGCATCCATTTCTCCGGAAATCTCTGCAAAGTGCTTCTTTGCATCTGCCATATCCACAATCATCATCATATTAAAAAATCCAGAAACAATCGTCTGTGAAATATCAAGCACGTTTACGCCGTTGTCAGCAAGATAAGTACATACCTTTGCAATAATACCGACGGTATCTTTTCCTACTACTGTAATAATTGCTTTGTCCATTGTTTTTTCCATAATATAAACTCTCCTTTTTACTCTGCACGAATTACAGGCGAAACCACATTTCTTTTTGCCACATACATCGGGAAATCATCCGCTTTGTACGGATTATCCCCCATCGTAACTTCCAGACGCACTGCTTCATACGCCAGTTCCTCGTAATTATTTTCCTTGCTTAAATGGCCCAGTACCACTGTGCCGAATTTATCATGAAGAAGTTCACAGAGCAGCTGGCCGCTCCGCTCATTCGACAGATGTCCCCTGTTTCCCATAATCCTGCGTTTCAGCGGATAAGGGTATACGCCCGTTTCGAGCATATGAATATCATGATTTGCCTCCAGCAGCAAAGTATCAAGTCCCTGCAGCTGCTGCACAATCTCATCATCATAATTTCCCAGATCGGTTACTACCGCAAAGGTACGGTTTCCTTTTTTTATCCGGTATGCCACAGGATCCGCCGCATCATGTGAGATATGGATCGGGGTAATCGTCAGGTCTCCAATTACAAAATCTTCCTGCGGAACAATTTCATGAAATAATTCCGGGTCGATCTTTCCCACAGACGGCGTGTTCTTAATGGCTTCAATGGTTCCTGCCGTCGCATACATCGGCAGCCCATATCTTCTTGCCATAACACCAAGTCCCGCGATATGATCCAGATGTTCATGTGTAACCAGAATCCCATCCATATCCTGACTCTTTAAATCCACCTCGTTTAATCCATTCTCAATCCGCTTTCCGCTGATCCCCGCATCAATTAACACATGGTGGTTGTCCGAGCCTACACAGATACAGTTTCCACTGCTGCCACTTGCAATACTGCATAATTCTAACATACTATTTCTCTTTCCAGTAAATTTCTACCCGGTCTCCATTATTAAGCGGCTGGGAAAATTCAGCTTCCATGCCATTTACAAGCGTTGCAATTGCACGTCCGTTTCCGGCGTTGAGATCAAACGTGATCCGGTCAAAAACATCCACAAATATGTAATCTTCTTTTCCCGTAAGTTCCACCGTCTCGCCATTTACCGTGACAACACAGACCGTATCTTTTTTCTCCGACTCAGCCGCCTTGGTCTCCCCGGAGGTTTCCGGAGTCATTTCTTCCTGCGATATTTCCGCGGAATCTGTAACCCCCTCTGTTGCATTATACCGATTCTCACTCTCTGACGCAACCCCGAAGCTTAACGGTGTCCAGTCAATGGAGAAATTTTCGTATACCAGGGTCTCCATCCCCGCTTCCCTGTTATTGACCAGAATTTCACTGTCCGGGTCAATTTCCACGTCCATAAATTCTGCAATCTGTGCAACGGTATAAAAATTCCGTGTCTCGATGGAATCTCCCTCCTGAATTTCATAGGAATCCGGTTCAAGGCTTCCGTTTACCTCGACAAATTTCGGACATACCACGTTCTGTCCATTGATCACAAACGAAATCACGGACTCGTGATACTCCGGAAGCTGTCCGATGGTATACACCGCATTATCTCCTGCCGTTGATGGCTCAATCGTAATATCGGAATTTGGCTCCAGCGGTGTGTTGATATTTGCCGGTTGGCCATTCATCGTCACTATGGCGGCCTCCCCAGCCTCTCCTCTTGCGATTCTTGCGCCTCCATTCACGGTGAAATTGATCGGCATTCCGCGTTTCGGAAACAGCTGGTCATTCGGAAATCCCGCCTGCATTGCCGCATCCACAATGGTAAGTCTGTTATTATCATACAGTTTCAGGCGTTCTCCGTTGAAGCGGACCATAATAAAATTATTTTTCTGTTCATAATAATTCAGGCAGATTCCAATCGGTGTGACAAGCAGCGGATCTTTTTTGATATCTTCCTGCTCAAATGTCACTTCTTTAAGCACTTCTTCGCCTCTTAATGCCACACGCTCCGTCGGCAGATCCAGATGCCCGGCAAGTTTTTCCGTAAATCCGTGAATCTTTCCGCCACCACCGACAACAAAGCAGGCGCTTACGGTTTTATCCCCATTCAGTTCCTTGATCTTTGCAGCCACCTCGGAAGTAATCTTCTCCACCGTCGGGGCAACCAGCTCCCAGATCTCCTTGGATGGAATTGTATGGGAAATACTCATAATATCCTCATATGTCACTTCATCCTCACTCGAAGATGCCAGTTTCATTTTCTCTGCAGTCTGAAAATCAACCAGATACTGCTGCACGATCAGCTCGGTCAGTTCATCCCCTGCATATGGAATCATACCATAAGCTATGATACTTCCCTCTCTTGTGATGGAAATATCCGATGTTCCCGCTCCGACATCGACCAGTGCAATATTTAACATCCGGAAATTTTCAGGGATTGCCACATTGATCGCCGCAATTGGCTCCAGTGTCATATTGGCAACCGTCATTTTAGCCTGACCGACTGCGGAATACAGCCCGTCCACAACATCTTCCGGCAAAAATGTTACGATAATGTCCTCACCGATTTTATTTGCTTTATGTCCTTCAATACTGATAAATACTTCTTCGTTTAAATAATATTTCACAACCGAATATCCGACACAGTAAAACTTATATTTTGTGTCATTCTGTTCCCGCAAAATATCCTGTGCCTGCTCTACCCCCAGAAGATTTAATGTGTGGATATCTTCTCCTGTGACGACCGACTCCTCCGCATACTCATACTCCACATGCGTAGTGACGGTTTTTAACACACGGCCGGCGGCTGCAATACACACTTCCGAAAGCGGTGCATCCAGCTGCGCCTCCAGCTCTGCTTTTACAGCGGAAATCGTACGCGCCACTTTTCCAATATCATGAATCTGTCCATCCAGCATGGACCGTGTCTCATGCTGTCTGACATACTGTGCCTCTACAATAAAGGCTCCATCTTCTGTCCGGTGTCCAACCGTTCCCACCACATTGCGGGTTCCTATATCCAAACCAAATACGTTATTCATATGCTTCTCTCCTCAGCGCTTCCTCTGTCTGTGTCAGTGTTTCTTCCAATGTCCCGTTATTATCTATTACCACCCGGCAGTGTCTGCGGTA
>ENA-UOJQ01000953-UOJQ01000953.1-human-gut-metagenome-genome-assembly--contig:-P63-NODE-953-length-26360-cov-22.250751_pt1 | contig 26360 bp, 18 predicted proteins | sample MGYA00242352_ERZ723899 | MGnify/ENA metagenome assembly ERZ723899
CTGCCGCACCTCGCTCGCCGTATCGGCACTTAGAATTATGCGGTATTGCCCTAGGCCCATCCGGGATGTCGAGGACGCCGTCCCCTACATATAGTTTCATGATTCATCACAAATTTATTTTGCTCCATTCCCCCCGACCTCCCCACCACCTTTCCCCGCCCCAATTCCTAATTTCTAATTCCTAATTAACTCCTACCTCCTCCCTCCTACCTCCTAACTACTTCCTTCGCCCCACCGCAATTTTACAACTCCGCCCCCTTTCCGCCGGGGGTAAAATGTGATATAGTATAGAGGTATAGGATTTTGTCAAAAAGGGAGGGCTGAAATGGCACCCATTATCCATACCGTCAACCTGCGCAAGGTGTATGCCGTGGGCAAAGAACGGGTCATTGCCCTGAACGATGTTTCTATCTCCATTGAAAAAGGGGAATTCTGCTGCATCGTGGGCCAGTCCGGCAGCGGCAAAAGCACCCTGCTGAATCAGCTGGCCGGGCTGGAAAAACCGACCCGCGGCAAGGTATTCATCGGTTCGCACGAGATCAGCGCTATGACTGAAGATGAGCTGGCCAAGTTCCGCCAGGCACACCTGGGCTTTATTTTTCAGAGCTACAACCTGCTGCCCACCATGACGGCGGCCGAAAACGTTGCTCTGCCGCTGATGTTCAAGGGCATTTCCCGCTCCCAGCGCCTTGCCATGGCCCGCAAAGAGTTAAAAACCATGGGCCTTGGCGGCCGTGCCGAACACATGCCCACCGAGATGAGCGGCGGCCAGCAGCAGCGCGTGGGCATCGCCCGCGCCTTTGTCAGCAAGCCGCGCGTGATCTTTGCGGACGAACCCACCGGCAACCTGGACTCTATCACATCCAAACAGGTGCTCTACCGCATGCTGCAAATATCCAAGCAGATGGGCACCACCTTTGTCATGGTCACCCATGAACCGGAGCTGGCCTCCTGTGCAGACCGCATTATTACCATTCTGGACGGCAAGGTGCAGTCCGATGTGGTGCAGGATCCCGCCACAAAGGAGCGCAACCGCGAAGCCCTGTTCGCCAGCCTGGAGGGCAACATGCGGATCGGCGGCGACTCTGCCAGCGGCGAAGTTCACCAGAAAACCGCAGCCGAGCTTGCCTCTTACGCAGCCCCTGCTGCCGCAGCCCAGCAGCCCGAACAACCCAAACCGTAAATTTTGCCCACTCATTCAGGAATATCAAAGCCATAGGCAATACCGCATAATTCTAAGTGCCGATACGGCGAGCGAGGTGCGGCAGCTGCTAGGCCAAAAGCGCAGATAATACTGGATGTCTTATCGAGCATTTTGGCAACGCAGATGCCGTGCCGCAGCCGTCGGAGCGGTGCTTAAGCCGTAAGGCGGGAATTGTGCGGTGTTGCCCATAGAAAAAGATGGAATCAATTTAAGGAGGACCCCGGAGTGAAAAAAGCTTCCCGTTTTGCCGCCCTGCTGGCGGCCGTCATGCTCTTCGGCAGCGTGGCTGCCATGCCCGCCCTTGCCGCCGAAGGCGAACCCTCTGCCCCTGTACCGACAGCAACCACCGAGCCTACCGTGACCCCCAACAACAGCGGCTCGGCCTACATCATTGCTCAGACCGTGACCGATGCCGCAGGCGGCGAGATCACCACCATTGACCGGGACAGCCGGTTTAACCTGATTCTGCGCGTGGCGGATTACGGTGCTTACAACAACTTCATTCCCGCGGACCAGATCTCTGCCCGCATCAACTCCTCCGCGTTCACCTTTACCGGCAACGCCGAAGTTGGCCAGCTGTACGAGGAAACCGACGCCAACGGTGCCGGTTACTACAGCTATGTACTGCTGTTCCGCGATGTGATCTACAACGGCGGCGGCAACAGCGTGCCCATCAACCTGAGTTACCTGAATTCCACCATGGCGATGCAGCAGCTCAGCGTTACCCTGGGCCAGTGTGTGGACGAAGACCCCGATACCCCCAACCTGATGATCCGCGCTTCCAGCTACGGCAATGAAGCGGTTGTGGCCGGGACGCCCTTTACCCTGACCCTGACTCTGTACGCCACCGGCGGCCAGGAGAACCTGAACGATGTGGTCATCTCGCTGACCCTGCCGGACGGCATCACCATGACCAGCGGCAGCCTGAGCAGCTATCTGGGCACCATGGCCCCCAAGTCCACCCGCGATGTCAGCTTCAGCCTGACTCCCAGCGCCGGCTTTACCGGCGGCGTGGCCAACATTACCGTGAACAGTGTGGGTACCGGCGCGGACACCAACAAGGCCGTTACCGGTATGTCCACCACCATCTCGGTTCCGGTATCTCAGCCGGACCGCTTTGAGCTGGGCCAGCTGGAACTCAGCGACAGCATTACGCTGGGCGATTCCGCTTCCGTCACCCTGAACTTTGTCAACAAGGGCCGCGACGCCCTTTCCAACCTGGAAGCCACCCTTTCCGGCGATAACCTGGGCGCCGACACCACTGTGCAGTACATTGGCAACCTGAACGCCGGTTCCTCCAACAGCGTGGATTTTGACATGACCCCCACCCAGGAAGGCACCTGCAACGGTACCATCACCCTGACCTATGAGGACGCCAACGGCATCCTGAAAACCGTCAGCAAAGATTTTTCCTTCTCTGTTCAGCCGGCCATGGACTACGGCAATTCTGGCGATATGGACAATAACATGGATGACATGCAGCCCCAGCAGACCGGCCTGCCCCTGTGGGCCTATCTGGCAATCGGCGCTGCTGTGATCGTGGTGGTAGTTGTGATCGTTGTGGTGGTACGCAAAAAGAAGAAGGCCGCCGCACTTGCCAAGCTGGAGGAAGGCAACGATGAAGATATCTGACCAGATCGGGCTGGCTGTCACCAACCTGTCCCGCCGCAAGGGCCGCACGGCACTGACCGTTGTGGGCGTCGTTGTGGGCATCTGTGCGGTTATCGTTATGATCTCCATGGGCATTGCGGAAAGCCATAACAACGACGAAATGCTCAAAAATATGGGCGGCCTGACCAAGATTGAGGTATACAACTACGGCAGCCAGAACATCAATGGGCAGGAGGTCAAGCTGGATAACGAAGCCGTCCAGCGGTTCCGCAAGATCGACCACGTTACGGCTGTCACCCCCTATTACCAGCCGGACCTGAACCTGTATGTAGAAGCAGGCAAAAACAACCGCTACCGCGCCAGTTATGTATGGAGCGTTCTCGGCCTGGACCCGGACACCATGCCCCTGCTGGACAACAAGCTGGAAAGCGGCGACTGGCCCAAAAGCGGCGTGAATTACGGCAAGGATGTGATCCCCGTTGTGGTGGGCAAGGAGTTTTTGTATCAGTTTGAGGATACCCGCCGCAGCCAAAACAGCTCCAAACGCCAGCGCTGGAGCGGCGAAACCGATGCCAACGGCAACCAGCTGCCGCCCTTTGTGGATGCTACCAAGGATACCTTTACCCTGACCCTGACCAATGGTGACACCGAGAGCCCCAAGACCCAGAGCTACAAGCTCAAAATCGTTGGCGTTGTCTCGGAAGAATCCGAGGATTACATGCTGCAATACGGCATTACTTTCCGCCTGAACGACCTTCTGATGCTGAGCGAAGCCTACAGCAAGCTGGCCAAAACGAATTTTAACCCCAAAAAAGTGACCTATAACGAAGTGTACATTAAGGTCGATGACATCAAGAATGTGGATAAGATCTGCGATACCTTAAAAGAGGAAGGCTACCAGATCAGCTCCATGGTGGATTACCGCAAGCAGATGCAGCAGCAGACCGCACAGCGCCAGCTGCGCCTGGCGGGTCTGGCGGCCATCAGCCTGTTTGTTGCCGCGCTGAACATCGCCAACACCATGACGATGGCCATTTACGAGCGCACCCGTGAGATCGGCGTGATGAAAGTTCTGGGCTGCGAGATTGGCAACATCCGGCGGATGTTCCTGATTGAAAGCGGTATGATCGGCTTTATCGGCGGCGTAGCCGGTACGATTTTAAGCTACATCATCAGCTTTGGCATGAATAACATGACGATGATCGTATACGGCCTGAACACCCTGCTGATGAAGCTGGGCATCAACGCCACCATCGACCTCAGCTCCCTGGTGGGCAGCAGCGATTCGATGTATTACGGCGGTGGAATGTACATGTCTGATTCCGGCAGCGGAACCGTCATGTCCATCATTCCTATCTGGCTGGTGCTGGCTGCCATCGGCTTTGCCGTGGTGGTGGGCCTGCTTTCCGGCATCGTTCCCGCCAGCCGCGCCGTTCGCATCAGCGCCCTGGAGGCCATCCGGCACGATTAAATCAAATGCGCCTTCCCGCAAGGGAGGGCGCGTTTTTGTTTGAATGAAAAAAGAATAAATAATAATAAAGAATAAAGAATAATTTCGGTGGACCGCAGAGTTCTGCATTCTATGTATTAACCTTTTAGTTTATAGAGACCATAGGGGGCGCACATTGTGCGCCCGCCATCTTTATTACAGAGTGTCATTGAAATCATATCTGTAGGGCGGGATGCCCTCATCCCGCCGCAGAGAGACATCATAAAATTGTACCACCTGCCCACGTTACGGCCCGCCCCACGGGACGATGCAAGCATCGTCCCCTACAAATCTCTTTTTCTGTTCGCGGCAAAATTTTACCTTTCTTCCCCTTCCATACATTTTCTTCCTCGTCATCATACAAAAAACGCGCACAGCGCCCGATATTTATCGGCGCTGTGCGCATTTTGCTAACTCCTAACTTTCTCCGGTATCTGCGCTCCAATAATTGCCGCAAACATCAAAGCGCACCCTGCCAGTTCTACGCCGGAAAGGGTCTGGCCCAAAATCAGCCAGCCGGCCAGGGCGCTGAACACGCTTTCCATGCACATGGCCATGCTGGCAATGGTGGGGTCAAGTTCTTTCTGGCCCACAATTTGCAGCGTGTAGGCCACACCGCTGGACAAAATGCCGCAGTAAGCAATAGATACCGCCGCCCCCTGGATCTGGGCAAAGGTCGGCGTTTCAAACACAAGCATAAAAATAGTGGAAAGGACCGCCGTTGCAAAAAATTCCGCAAAGCTCAGCTGCACACCGTCCAGCCTGGGGCTGTAATGATCCACCAGCATAATCTGGAACGCAAACAGCAGCGAGCAGAGCAGCAGCATCCATTCGCCGCCGGTCAGGGTCAGGGTATCGTGCCCCGCCAGGCACAGCAGGTAAAGCCCCGCCAGGCTGATGCAGGCGCAGATTCCCAGTTTGACCCCCGGCCGCCGCCCAAAGAACACCCCCAGCAGCGGTACCAGCACCACATACAGCGCCGTCAAAAAGCCCGCCTTGGCCGTGCTGGTGGTGCCAATGCCGATCTGCTGTGCCGCCGAAGCCGCAAACAGCGCAATGCCGCAGAACACACCGCCCCGCAGCAGCATCCGGCCGTTGATCCAGAACGGAACACCGGGATCCGCTTTGCGGGCCTTGCCGCGGCGCAGCAAAACCAGCACGATCAAAAATGCGCAGGCCAGCCAGCTGCGGGCCGCCAAAAAGGTATACGGCCCCACATAGCCGCTGCCCACACTTTGCGCCACAAAGGCTGTGCCCCAGATCAGCGCCCCCAGCAGAAGCAGCATGGTGTTGCGCAGTTGTTTTTTATCAAAGTTCATCTTTTGATTCCTTTTTTGTTTCAGTCATATCCGCAAAATGCCCCGGCGTCGGTCTGCGTTGACCGCTGCGCCGGGGCACGCTTCATTTTTGGTTATTCTGCATCCGGGGCAACCAGGTCGTCGCTGCCAATGCCCTCAATTTTCACGCCGCCGGTAATGTAGAACATACCAGAGTCATAGCTGACATTGGCCTTGTACAGCCTGCCGGGGGTCAAGCCGGAGATGGTATAAGTGCTGCACTCCCCGCCGGTCGGGAAATACACCGTGGTGCCCGCCACATAGGAAGTGGTTGCCTTATCCTCCGAAAGTTCCCACAGCGCCACCTTGAACTCCAGAATACCGGTGGATTCGGTGGTGCCATAGCCCGTTACCTGCACGGTATCGGAACCCGCCACAAAATACTCGGTGTTGCGGTTCTGGATGCTGTTAAACGCAACATACAGCGTCCCATCCTGCACCTGTTGGTTCCAGTGGACCGAGGTATCCTGCAGCCCATCCGGGAAGTTCACCTCACCGCCGGGCTGCGCCACAATTTCGTCCGCCTCATCGTCATCGGAACCTTCTTCACGCAGGCCCAGCAGGTCTGCCGTTTTCAAAATCAGATTGCTTGCTACTTCCTTGGGGCTGCAGGCGGTCAGGCTGAGCGCCAGAACCGCTGCCAGCACAAGTGCAGCTGCACGTTTTGCCAGTTTCATCATTCATTGCCCTCCATGGCAGGTAAAGCTGTTTGTAACCCTTTTATTATATCCCAATTTGCCGGGCAGAACAAGTGCTTCTTGGTGAAAACCTGGTAAAACCTAACCCCTATGGTGTGTTATCCGCGGGTGCCCTCAACGCTGGAATCGGTGCTCCAGCCCTGCAGGTCAGTGGGGTTGATGGAGCCGTTCCAGCGGCCATCGTTCTGGGCGTCGTTCCATTCGTTCCAGGCTGCCTCGCTGCGGATAGCTGTACCGTTGCGGAATGCTGCATCCCACGGGTTGGCGGAATCCGGGTCGGTGGGGTCCCAGCCGCGCTTGCTCTCGTCCGTCGGGTCGGTGTAAATGGTGCCGGGCTTTCCCATGGGGCCGGGGTCATCGGCGTTATCATAGATCACCACGCGGGTGCCGATGGGGCAGTTATCATAGATCCACTTTACATCACAGACCAGCAGCCGGATACAGCCCAGGCTGGCCTGGGTGCCCAGCTGGTTGAACTGGTCGTACTCGATATCGTCCTTGTGCTGGCTGTAATACGGCACAGTGTGGAACAGATAGGAATCCCAGATGCGGGTAGCGTACTGACCATAGCTCGGCCCGGCCAGCAGCCGCCAGTCATAATTGACCGGCGTTGCAAAGAATCCCAGCGGGGTATCCGCGCCGCCGGAGCACACCATGGCCATATACGGCTTGGTGTAGTTACCCTCATCGTCCAGCGCCAGTACCGTCACGGTAGAAGCCGCGCGGTTGACCGCGATCATATAGGGGCAGCCATCTTTGGCACTGTATTTCAGCCCCTCGCTCTGGTAAAATTCATCGGCAGCCAGCTGTTCCATCAGGGCTTTGCCGCGCTCATCCCAAAGCGCTGGGTCCACCACCTGCGGGGCATCCTTGGTGCAGTTTGCGGATGCCGTTGAGGTGGCATCGGCAATGCGCTGTTCTTCCTCGGTCATGGTGGGCTGTTCCTGCTGGCTGTCGCCATCCGTGGTGCTGTCTGCACCGTCGGGCGCGGCGGAGCTGGAATCCGCCTGGCTCTGGTTGGGCTTGTTGGTAATGGTGCCATCGGTTTTTACCAGCAAAAAGCAGCCTGCGCACACCAAAATAAACACGGCAATGCAGAAAATTAAGGTGATCAGGGCATGCACGCGGCGGTTCTGTTTGCGTGAAACAGCGCGGCGGCGCTGCATATTGCTGCTCCTGGCAGCGGGTGCAGGGCGGCGCTTGGGTCCCTGCGTCGGACGTTTTTGTTGCGGCATTGTGCAGACCTCCCGTTTATGGTGTCAAAATCGTATGTTTCGGGCTTTGCTTCCCACTGCGGGCGGGCGCGGCCCGAACGGAATTCATTTCCCGTATTCTTCCGCCACAAATTTTTCCAGTGCGGCAAAGCTGCGGCGGACCTTCTCGGTATCAATGCAGTACGCCATGCGGAAGTAGCCGGGGCAGCCAAAGCTGTCGCCGGGAACCAACGCCAGGTCATACTTCATGGCCTTTTTGCAGAACGCATTGGCGTCCTCCTCCAGCGCTTTGGGGAAGATATAGAAGGTGCCAGAGGGTTTGACCACGGTAAAGCCCAGCTTTTTCAGCTCGGCGTAAATCAGCTCCATGTTGGTTTCGTACACGCCCAAGTCGCTGGTTTCGTCCAGGCATTCGGCCACGGCCAGCTGGATCAGTGATGCCGGGCAGTTGTGGCCGGTTCCGCGGCTGATCTGGCCGCACATTGGCACAATATACTCGGCGTCCTCGCAGCGCGGGTTCGCAGCCACATAGCCGATGCGCTCGCCCGGCAGGCTCAGGCTCTTGCTGAACGAATAGCAGGTCAACGTATCGTCATAGAACTTGGCGACGTACTGGATGGGCTGCCCGCCGAACATGATTTCGCGGTACGGCTCATCCGAGATCAAAAAGATTCGGTGCCCATACTTGGCGCTGGCGGCGCGCAGGCGGTCGGCCAGGCCGGTCAGCGTCTCGGCGCTGTAGGCTGCGCCGGAGGGATTGTTGGGGGTGTTGATCAGCACGGCGGCGGTGTTCTCATCCAGCATCGCGTCAAATGCGTCAAAGTCAATCTGGAAATCCTTCGTGCGGGGCGGAACGACCTTCAGATTCAGGCCTGCGCCCTCCACATACGGCTTGTATTCCGGGAAGAACGGCGCAAAGGTGATAATATCCTGCCCCGGCACCGCCACGCAGCGCATGGCGTGGGCCAGCGCACCGGCAGCACCCGTTGCCATAAAGATATGCTCCATACCGTAGTCCATGCCAAAGCGGCGGTTCAGGCTTTCGGCCACTGCCTTGCGCACGGCGGGGATGGTCAGCGTGGGGCTGTAGCCATGCAGCGTCACCGGCTCCTTGGTCTGCAGCAGATCGATGCAGGTTTTGGTAAAGTGCTCCGGGCAGGGCACCGAAGGGTTGCCCAGCGAATAATCAAACACATTTTCATAGCCGATCTCGGTCCCGCGAGCCGTGCTCCACTCGGAGATTTGGCGAATAACGGACTTGCCGCTAAGCATATCTTTATAGCGCTGCGCAATCATTTTACAGTTCCTCCCACCGCGATTTTGCAGTTATTTCATGATAACGTCATACAGTTCATCGCTGTTTTCTGCCAGGTATTCCGCCCCGGCCGCATTCAGTTCCTCCCGCGTGCGGAATCCCCACACCGCCCCGCAGCAGGGCAGGTTCGCATTGTGGGCGGTTTCCACATCCACGTTGCTGTCCCCCACATACAAGGTGCTGGCCGGGTCGGCATGCAGGGCCTGCAGCAGGGCGTTCGTGCCCTCGGCGGCGGGCTTGGGGGCCACGCCGGTCATCTGGCCGCGCACGATCGTAAAATACTGCGTGCCGAAATAATCCTTAACGACCTCTTTTGCCAGCGCATCTGCCTTGTTGGAAAACACCGCCAGCTGCACGCCGTTCGCTTTCAGCTTTGCCAGCATTTCTGGGATGCCGGGGTACGGTGCGGTAGTGTCCCGCAGGTGCTGGCCATAATCCCGCTTAAAATCCGCCAGGGCCGCTTCCAGCACCGCCGGGGTGCGCTGGTCTGCCGGGGCCAGGCGCTCCACCAGTTTAGGGATACCGTTGCCCACGAAATAGCGGTACGCCTGGCGCTCATGGGTGGGCCAGCCATATTTCCGGCACAGCCGGTTGCCGGCATCCGCCAGGTCAGTCAGGGTGTTCAGCAGCGTACCATCCAGGTCAAACACTACAGTTTTATACATTTTGTAATATCCTCTATTCTCTATACACATTCTAACTTTTCCCACTGATACGGCAAAAGCCACACTTCTATTATAGGAGCATTTTGCCAAAACGGCAACCGCTTTTGCCCGTTGTTTTGGAACAAAAGTGTAAATTATACAGCGGCAGGGTGCAATATCACGTAAAGTGTGCTACTATATATTTGTATTGCTGGACGGGAGTGATCCCGCCAAGGGGAGGAAAAAAGATGGACCTGTTTCTTTCAATTCTGAAATCCGTCATTTACGGTGTGATTGAAGGCATCACCGAATGGCTGCCGATTTCCAGCACCGGGCATATGATCCTTGCCGAGCAGGTGCTGAAGTTTGGCTATACGGAAGATTTTATGGAAATGTTCCGCGTTGTCATCCAGCTGGGTGCTATCCTGGCTGTTGTGGTGCTGTATTTCCACAAGCTGTGGCCGTTCTGCAAGGATAATGGCCGCGATACCGGCTTTGCCGCCCACCTGCGCTGGCCCGTGGTCCGGCTGTGGTTCAAAATTATTGTAGCCTGCATGCCCGCCGCCGTGCTGGGCATTCTGCTGGACGACTGGATGGACGCCCACCTGTATAACAGCGTGGTGGTTGCCCTGATGCTGATTGTGTACGGCGTTGCCTTTATCCTGATCGAGCGCCGCCCGCGGGTGCCCACCACCACCAAGCTTTCCCGCATTACTTACCCGCAGGCGTTCAAGGTTGGCTGCTGGCAGGTGCTCTCCCTGATTCCCGGCACCTCCCGCAGCGGCTCCACCATTCTGGGCGGCATGCTGTGCGGCATGTCCCGCCCGGCTGCCAGCCAGTTCACCTTCTTCCTTGCCATCCCGGTCATGGCCGGTGCCAGTTTGCTCAAGCTGGTCAAGTTCTTTGGCAAGGGCAACAGCTTCACGCTGGATCAGACCGTTGTGCTGATCGTTGGCTGTGCGGTTGCCTTTATCGTTTCCATCATCGCCATCCGCTTCCTGATGGATTACGTCAAGCGCCACACCTTCACCGCGTTCGGCGTTTACCGCATCGCGCTCGGCATTGTTGTTCTGGTGATCTGGGGCGTACAGACCTTTGTGCTGAAAGCGCCCGCCGCCGTGTAACGGCCCGGAGTGTATCTGAAATCGAAAATCTCCCCGCTGCATTTTGTGCATCAGCACATTGCAGCGGGGAGATCTTTTCTTGCCATTTTTGTTTTTAAGGCAATACCGCATAATTCTAAGTGCCGATACGGCGAGCGAGGTGCGGCAGATGCCAAGCCAAAAGCGCAGATAATACTGGATGTCTTATCGAGCATTTTGGCAACGCAGATGCCGTGCCGCAGCTGCCGGAGCGGTGCTTAAGCCGTAAGGCGGGAATTGTGCGGTGTTGCCCTAAATCAGAGGAATCCTGGCTGACGTCTGCTTATCAGCTTCTTACTTTTCCACCTGGAACAAATTCTGCTGACTGGTTGCTTTGGCGCCGATGTTGTTATACTCCAAATAGAAGTACCCATGCACCCAGGCATCCAGCTCTGCATTCTCGCCGTAGGTGTGGGTCACGCCGTCCGCGTCCATATAGTCATTGGCGGCTGTCACCACCGGGGCCACCTGCTTGAGTGCCAGCAGGTACTGGTAATACGGGGTCAGCGGCAGCCCGGCATTTTCCACCAGGGTGGGAGCCAGCATGCACATATCCATGCGGTTGTACTCGTCGGTGGCGCTGGTCTGGCCTGCGTTTTCCAGCGGGTAGTTTGCCCAGATCAGGTAGGGCGTGCTGCGCTCCAAAATCTGCAAATTGTTCTCATCGGTAAAGGTATGGTCGGCCACATGATCCACAAAGCTGGGGGCGTGGTCGCCTGCCATGGCAACAATCACCTTGCGGCCGGTCTTTTTGTACTGCTCGGTCAGGTATTCGGTCAGTTCGCCAAAGGCACGGTCGGTCATATAGATGTTGCTCAGGTATTCATCCATGATGGAATCATACTCGCCGTAATCGGTTGCGGCATGCACGATATCCTCCTCCGGAGGGTTCATATCGTAATCGCCGTGGCTCTGGATGGAAACCAGGAACACAAACCGCGGCTGGTCCTCCGGCATTGCTTCATACAAACCTTCCAGGTCGCGGTAGGTGGCGCTGTCGGTCTGGTAGGGGCGGCTGCCATAGGTTTCCTTGGTCGGAAAATCATCCTGGAAGTGGGTCTCGTCAAAGCCCAGCGTCAGCCAGGCGGAATCGCGGCGGTAGTTGGAGTTGGTATAGGGGTGGGCTGCCAGCGTGGCATACCCCAGATCTTTCAGGTTGCTGACCAGGCTGTTTGCCTTGTGCAGGTTCAACCAGTTGAACGGTGTGATGGAGGGCATCAGCATCAGCGAGTTGGAGGAAAGCATCTCGTACTCGCTGGAGTTGGTGCCGCCGCCCACATGCGGGCTGATGGTGTGGCCGTAAATGGAGTTGGGCAGGTTTTTGGTCACCTGCATGATCTCCTGGTCGGCCTGCAGGTCTGTTACCAGGTCAAAGTCATAAAAGCTTTCGGACAGGATCAGGAACACATCGGGGTAGTCCTGCTCGTTTGCCGTTTCGGGGCTGGCCTGATAGTCCTGCGCCATTGCAGCGGCCTCAGTGGCGGCGTCCTCGCTGTAGCCGTCCGGCTGCAGGATGGGGTCCACCATCAGGCTGGCGGCTTCAAGGCTACCCGCCAGGTAGCCGTACTTATAATAGGTTTCCTGCCAGGCCCAGCCGTAAGTGGTGGCGGGCTTGATGGGGTTGGGGCTGAAATACCCCAGATACAGCACCGCAAAAATGCCGCAGGCGCAGGCCAGCGCATGGGCGCCGCGCTGTTTCCAGCTGCGCTTATGCTTGCCGGCCAGTTTGACCTGCACAACGGCAGCCACCAGCACCGGGATGTACAGCAGCGCAATGGTAATAACTGTCTGGGTAATGTGCAGGGTATAACTGCCCATCACCTCTGCCGCGGTGCCCAGGTTCAGGATGTCCTGCGGCATCAGGGCGGAACCATGCAGGTCCCGCGTGTAATAGTTGACCAGCGCCAGCACAGTAAAAATCAGGCCGGAAACGCCGGTTGCAATGCCCCAGCTGCCGCACAGAGCAAACACCACCAGCGTCAGGCAGAACGCCGTCAGCGCATTGAGCGGTGCGTATACCGGCCACTGCCCCGCCATGTAGTTGGCAGTTACGCCGTCAGAAATTTCTAACTGGTAGCGCGCCACAAAGGCCGCCGCCACAGCCAGCGCAAATGGCAGCACCGTGCCAAGCCAGAAGCGCTTGCTTTTTAATGTTTTTTTGATGTTTTGCATGGGTATCCAGTTCCTTCGCTTTGTTTGTTCATTAAGTTGCGGTCAACATTCCGCGTCAACACACCGAATGTCCGGTATGCCCGCAAAAGGGCATATTAGGTTAGTATATCATATTTTATGCCGGTTGTGAATCACCGTTTTTCGGCCAAATGCTGCCACTTGTTCCAAATCCGGCCCGCCCGCGCAGATTTTGCATTTACCAACCTACGCTTTCATGTTATAATATTAGTTAATCATCATTTTACCCCATAGACGGAGGCTATTCTATGAAAATTCCTGCAAAAGGTTTTACTCACGGCGGCAAGTTCCATGCAGACGATGTGTTTGCCACAGCGCTGCTGATGATTGTGCGGCCGGATATCAAAGTAACCCGCGGTTTTGTTGTGCCGGATGGTTTTGACGGCATTGTGTACGATGTGGGCTGCGGTATGTTTGACCACCACCAGGAACCGCGCGAAAGCCGCCCCAACGGCGTGCCCTATGCGGCCTTTGGCCTGCTGTGGCGCGTGTTGGGTGCCCAGCTGGTGGGTGCCCACCAGGCCCGCCTGCTGGATGAAAATTTTGTTCAGCCCCTGGACTTGAACGATAACACCGGCGAACAGAACTCCCTGGCCGATGCCATCGGCAGCTTTAACCCCGTGTGGGATTCCGGCGAAGATTCCGATGCCTGCTTCTGGCGCGCCGTGCCCTTTGCCAAGCAGGTGCTGGAAAACGAGATTGCCGCAGCCAACGCCGTGAACCGCGCGGACGAGACCGTCCAGAACGCCTACAAGAACTCCAAGGACGGCATTGTGGTCCTGCCGGACTACATGCCCTGGAAAAACGGCCTGTACAAAACCGATGCCCTGTTTGTTGTCTACCCCAGCCAGCGCGGCGGCTACAGCGCCCAGTGCGTGACCGATTACAAGACCCGCCGCAGCAAGGTGCCGTTCCCGCCCGCATGGGGCGGCCAGCCGGAGGAGATCCTGCGCGAAAAGAGCGGCCTGGCTCTCAAGTTCTGCCACCCCAGCCGTTTCCTTGTCACCGCGGAAACCAAAGAGGATGCCATTGAGGCATGCCGCCGTGCCCTGCGCGCCGCCGGAAGGCCGGTGAGCGCACAGTGAGCGCCGAAACTCTAGAGCAGTTTGGTCCCCGCCCCAGCACCGCGGCGGACTGCCAGCCAGACCCGGCTTCCGCCTGGGTCTACATGGTGCGCTGCGCGGATGGCAGCCTGTATTCCGGCTGGACCAATGACCTTGCCCGCCGCCTGCGCGCCCACAAGGGCGGCAAGGCCGGTGCCAAGTATACCCACGCCAAAGGTGCCGTTAAGCTGACCTATGCCGAGCGCTGCACCGATAAAAGCGCCGCCCTGAAGCGGGAAGCCGCCCTGAAAAAGCTGCCAAAACCCGAAAAGGAAGCCCTTGCCGCCCAGTGGACCGCTGAAAACACCATCACCCTGCGGGATGCCGCGCCGGAGGACGCCGCCGCCGTGGCGGAGCTGTACAACTGGTATGTCACCCACTCCACGGCCACTTTCCAGTATGACCTGTGTACCGAGGAATTCCAGCGCGAAAATATCGCCTATGTGCAGCAGCGCGCGCCGTTCCTGGTTGCCGTCAATGCAGCGGGCAAGCTGTGCGGCTTTGCCTGCGCCCACCCCTGGCACAGCCGCACAGCTTATGCGTGGGATGTGGAGCTGACCGTTTACTGCGCCCACGACTGTGTGGGCCAGGGGGTTGGCGGGCGGCTGTACAAAGCCCTGCTGGACGGCGTGCGCCAGCGCGGCTACTGCAACGCCGTTGCCCTTGTGACCGGCCAGAACAAAGAGAGCTGCGCGTTCCATAAGGCGCTCGGCTTCAAAAAAATCGGCGTGGAACCCCGCACTGGGTACAAGTTCGGCCAATGGCTGGACCTTGCCTATTGGTGGATGGACCTGCGCCCCGGCCTGGAGCCTCCGGAGCCGGTACGCCTGGGGCGATAAAACTGCATAACACAAAATTAAGCGGGGCACTGCTGATTGGCAGCGCCCCGCTTTTGTTATAAAGGCAATACCGCATAATTCTAAGTGCCGATACGGCGAGCGAGGTGCGGCAGCCGCCGGAGCGGTGCTTAAGCCGTAAGGCGGGAATTGTGCGGTGTTGCCTTCACTTTTTCCCTGTCGTTACGCGGTCTGCATTCCTGTTTTTGCCCACAAACTGCCCTTGTTCACGCAAAGTTTACCGGAATTTCCAGCTATTTCATGCCTTGTTCATCCGCAGTTCATTTTTATTCTTCATGATAGAACCTATCGGGGGCCCCTATTACCGCCCCCAACTGGAGGAATTGTTATGCACGAAACCCAACAGCCGCGCGACCCCAAAAAGACGACCGGCATTGTATATGCCGTGATCCTTGTGGTGTTGCTGCTGCTCAATTTCTGGGCCTTCCCCGCCATGATGAAAGGCCAGGTCAAACAGGTCGATTACGGCACCTTCCTGAACATGCTCGAAGGCGGCGAACTGAGCACCGTTGAAATTCAGGATCAGCAGATCTATTTTGTGGACAAAAACGATACCACCTACTGCACCAACTCCATTGCGCAGGACCTGCAGCTGGTCAACCGGTTGGAAAGCGCCGGCGTTTCCTTTGGCAAGGTGTACAACCAAACCACCTGGGTGGATACCCTGCTGGGCTGGGTCATCTCGCTGCTGCCCATGATCATCCTGATCGTCTGGTTCAACCGCATGATGCGCAAGCGGGTCGGTGAAATGACCGGCGGCGCCAACAGCATGATTTTTGGCGGCGGCAAATCCGGTGCCAAACAGTATGTCGTTGAGGATGGCAAGTCCATCAAATTTGCCGATGTTGCCGGTGAGGACGAAGCCAAAGAGAGCCTGCAGGAAATCGTTGACTTCCTGCATAACCCCAAACGTTACGAGGATATCGGTGCCAAAATGCCCAAGGGCGTTCTGCTTGTCGGCCCCCCGGGCACCGGTAAAACCCTGCTGGCCCGCGCTGTTGCCGGCGAAGCCGGTGTTCCCTTCTTCTCCATTGCGGGTTCTGAATTTGTCGAGATGTTCGTCGGCATGGGCGCTTCCAAGGTGCGTGACCTCTTCAAACAGGCCAACGAAAAAGCCCCCTGCATTATCTTTATTGATGAGATCGATACCATCGGCAAAAAGCGTGACGGTGCTTCCGGTATGGGCGGCAACGATGAACGCGAGCAGACCCTGAACCAGCTGCTGACCGAAATGGACGGGTTTGACGCCGCCAAGGGTGTTATCATTCTGGCCGCCACCAACCGTCCTGAATCCCTTGACCCCGCTTTGACCCGCCCCGGCCGTTTTGACCGTCGTGTGCCCGTGGAGCTGCCCGACCTGAAAGGCCGCGAAAGCATCCTGCGTCTGCACGCTCAAAAGGTCAAAATCGGCCCCGACTGTGACTTTGCCGTGGTTGCCCGCATGACTCCCGGTGCTTCCGGTGCCGAGCTGGCCAATATCATCAACGAAGCCGCCCTGGGCGCTGTGCGCCACCACCGCATGGCCGTTACCCAGTACGACCTGCAGGAAGCCGTGGATACCATCCTGGCCGGTGCCCAGAAAAAGAATAAGATCCTGAGCGACAAAGAAAAGTGCATCGTGGCCTACCACGAAGTCGGCCATGCCATGGTTGCCGCCCTGCAAAGCCATTCCGCCCCCGTGCAGAAAATCACCATTGTGCCGCGCACTTCCGGCGCGCTGGGTTTCACCATGCAGGTAGAGGACGGCGACCACACCCTGATGACCAAGGAAGAGATCCTGGCCAAAATTGCCACCATGACCGGTGGCCGTGCCGCCGAAGAAGTGGTGTTCAACTCCATCACCACCGGCGCATCCAACGATATCGAGCAGGCCACCAAGATGGCCCGCGCCATGATTACCCGCTACGGCATGACCGACGACTTTGACATGGTTGCCCTGGAAACCGTGAACAACGCCTACCTGGGCGGCGATGCCAGCCTGGCCTGCAGTGAGCGCACAGCCGCCACAGTGGACGATAAGGTCGTGGAAGTCGTCAAGCAGCAGCATGAAAAAGCCAAACAGATGCTGATTGAAAACCGCGGCAAGCTGGACGAGATTGCCAAGTACCTGTACGAGAAAGAAACCATCACCGGCGAAGAGTTCATGCGCATCCTGACCGCTGTTCCCCAGCTGCCCACCGGTGCCGTGGAACAGTAAAGTCTCCGCTCTGCGCGTTTTCTTTGTAAAATAACAGTGCCCCCGCCCTATGCAGTTCATTTACCGCACGGGCGGGGGTGTTTTGTTGTAATTCCGTAGGGGCGCACACCATGCACCCATCCGTTTTATATCATCACACTACAGCGCTTTCTCACAAAGCACACCATGTAATAGCGCCATTTTATGGCCAGCCGTTACCCATTTGTAGGGTCCGCTGCTCACCTCTTTCCGAAAAACGCAATAAAAATGCTGTCTTTCTCCACATCAGGGAAAGGCAGCATTCTTCTTTATCCGTTCAGATCTTCGCCGTTGCTGGCAATCACATTTTTATACCATCCAAAGAACTTTTTCCTGTACCGTGCCTCCGCCCTGTTCGAGTACCGGGAAAAGCACCCGTGATCCTGCCGGGCTTCATTTTGCCTGTGCGCCCTCTGGGAAGATGATCTTGTTCACAAAGAAGAAGATCACCATAGAAATGCCGCCATTGAGCACGGTGGTACCAATGTTGTAGATGAAATCCGGCACCAGCAGGCCCGCAACCGCCACCCACACGCAGTTGATGGAGTTGACGATGCAGGTGATCAAGCAGAACGCCACCACATACCAGGCGATCTGCTTGGCCAGGTTGCCCTTGCTGCGGAACACAAAGTTGCGCTGGATAGGAAAGTTTATGCATTCTCCCACCACCATGGCAACCATGTAGGCGCAAAAGTACGGCAGACCGCCATGGGCGGAATCATACCCCAGGATGTTCCACTGGAAGGTTTCGCCAAACAGCGTGACCGGGATGCCCGGCCAGCCAAAATCCACCACCGGCAGGCTGCTGAACGCCGCCGGCAAAAATTGCAGCAGCAGGTATTTGAAGACCGTAACCAGGTTGGATACGATCACAAACAGTCCGCCTTCGCGCACCCACTTGGCTGCGGCGGGGTGTTTTGCCGCAAAATTATTCCATAGCTGCATAAATAGCCCCTCTCTTTCCTCAGCTGTTGCGCAGGCGCTGTTCCAGCTGTGCGTTCAGTACCAGGTTTTTCACGGCTTCTATGATCACCCGCACAAGGCCGATGATCCAGAATCCCTGTAATTCCATCACAATGCCATCCACCATGCCCATGCTGATGGCACCGCTGGTCATTTTGGCCAGGGCACGCAGCGGCATGTTGTACTGGAACAGCACATTCAGGTCCGGCTTGCCGCGCTTGTAGCTGGCGTTCAGCAGTGCGGTAAGCACCAGCCAGATCAGCCAGCCCAGCGGGCTGCGGCTGTGGTTCAGCTCGCCCAGGGTCATGTTGCGGTCAATTTTAACTTTTCCCTGCTGCACCGGGCGGCCCAGCAGGGTGGCCCATTCGTCATCCGGCACGCTCTGCACCTTGCCGCTGGTATAGTGCGGCAGATGCTTGCCCGCATAGGGGTTGGGTGCGCCGGTACCGGCCACTTCCACCACGGCGGTCAGGCGGATGTCCGCACTGGACGCGCCGACCCGCAGCTCATAGCTGCCGCCTTCCACTTCCCAGCTGTCGGTCTTGGTGTTCCAGTAGCGGAACGCCTTGTCGTCCAGCGGGATGGTCACGGTCTTGCTTTCGCCGGGCTGCAGCTGCACCTTGGCAAAGCCTTTCAGCTCCTGTGCGGGGCGGAACACTTCTGCCCCGGGTTTTGCCACATACAGCTGCACGATCTCTGCTCCGGCGCGCTTGCCGGTGTTGGTTACGGTCAGGGTCACGCCATTGGACGCGGCCTGCAAATTGCTGTAGGCAAAGCTGGTGTAGCTTAACCCATAGCCAAAGGGGAATGCCACCGGCACACCGGCGGTCTGGTAATAGCGGTAGCCGACATACAGCCCCTCGCGGTACTGCACCATGCGGCCCGGCCCGGCAAAGTTATCCTTGGCGGGGGTATCCGCATAGGCGTTGACCCAGGTTTCGGCCAGCTTGCCGCTGGGGTTCACTTTGCCGGTCAGCACATCCAGCATGGCGCCCGCCCCCGCCTGGCCGCCCAGCGCACCATACACCAGGGTACGGCAGTGTTTGAGCCACGGGGTTTCCAGCGAAGCCCCTGCGCTGAGCACCACAACGGTGTTGGGGTTGGCCTGCTGCATGGCCTTTAACAGTTCGATCTGGTTGTCCGCAAGGCGCATATCGCCGCGGTCCAGACCCTCACTTTCCTTGATTTCATCCAACCCCAGGCAGAGCAGCACCACTTCGGCCTTTTGGGCCAGGGCTACAGCCTCGGCCTGTTTGGCGGCATCCGGTTTGCCCTGGCGGTCAAAGCCGGGGGCAAAGCCCACGCTGGCCAGGCCGCTCTCTTTCAGGCAGTCCAAAAAGGTATCCACCTTGATGGAGTTGACCGCGCTGGAGCCAGCGCCCTGGTACCGCGGTGTCTGGGCAAAGTCGCCGATCACGGCAACTTTTGCGCCCTCGGCCAGCGGCAGCAGGTCGTTCTCGTTCTTCAGCAGCACAATGCTTTCGGCTGCGGCGCGGCGGGCCAGGGCGTGGTGAGCGTCCGCATCAAAGGTGCGGCTGTGGGACTGCACGGCGGCATGGGTATCAAACACCAGCGTCAGCAGCTCGTCCAGCCGGGCGTCCACATCCGCTTCGGTAATTTTGCCGCTCTGCACAGCCTGCATCAGCTCGCGCACCGCGTCTCCGCCGGGGGCGGGCATTTCCAGCGTGGAGCCGTTCTGCACGCCCAGGGCATGGTCATTGCTGCCGCCCCAGTCCGTTACCACAGCGCCGTCAAAGCCCCATTCCCCGCGCAGGATGTCCATTAACAGGTGGCGGTTCTCGTTGGCGTAAGTTCCGTTGATGAGGTTATAGCTGCTCATGATGGTCTTGGGCTTTGCTTCCTTGACCACGATCTCAAACCCGGTCAGGTACAGCTCCCGCAAAGTGCGTTCATCCACCACGGAATCCGACGCCATGCGGCGCAGCTCCTGGCTGTTGACGGCAAAGTGCTTGGGGCAGGCCGAAATACCGTTGGACTGGATGCCCCGCACATAGCTCGCGGCCATTTTGCCGGAAAGATACGGATCCTCGGAGAAATACTCAAAGTTGCGTCCGCAGAGGGGGCTGCGCTTGGTGTTCAGGCCCGGCCCCAACAGCACGGCAACTTCCTGCGCGGCGGCTTCTTCGCCCATGGCCTGGCCGATCTGCTCGCCCAGGGCGGGGTCCCAGCTGCACGCCACGGTGGCGGCAGTGGGGAAGCAGGTGGCGGGAACGCTGGGGTTCAGCCCCAGGTGGTCCGCCGCGCCCGCCTGCTTGCGCACACCGTTGGGGCCATCGGACAAAGTGATAGCCGGAATGCCAGCCTTTTGATACGCACGGGTGGTAAAGGTACCCGCGCCCGAAAGCAGCGCACATTTTTGTTCAAGCGTCAAAGCTTGCAGTTGTTTCTTTTGCATAAGGTGGTTCCTTTTCTTAAAAACAGCCTTGCGGCCCACCGCACAACCGCGCAAAGTCGGCGGCGATGGACCGCAGGGCAGCTGCACAGCTTACAAATTACACTTTACTGTGCCTTTTTCTTCTTGTAGCTTTTGAAGGTGAGAACTTCCAGCACGACCAGTAGTACAGCCAGCAGCACGTTGACCACGATCATAGCGGTACGCCAGATGGGGGTGGAAACAGTGTTGGCGGGGTCGTAAACGCGGGAGTTGACCACGGTGTACATGATGTTCTTGCAAGCCTGACGCATAGCCTTAACGCTGGTAGCACTGGTGGTATCGGTCAGGTGGTTGGTGGCAACATCGTAGTTCTTCAGCATCAGGTCGCAGCCGTTGCGGATGGCAATATCTGAATCCATGTAGTCAGTGAAGTGGAAGCCGTCGGTGATGACCATACCGCGGAAGCCCCACTCGCCGCGCAGCACGCCGTTCAGCAGTGCATTGCAGGCACCGGTCCACTGGTTGCCAATATAGTTCCAGCTGGACATGACGGCCTTGCAGCCGCCCACCTTGGCGCTGATCTCGAAGGGACGCAGGTAGATCTCGCGGATAGCCTGCTCGTCAGCCCAGGTGCAGAGCATCTCGCTCTGGTTGATCTGCTGGTCGTTCAGGGCAAAATGCTTCATGTAAGCGTAGACGCCGTAGCTCTGGGCACCGGCAATGGAGCTGGCACCGATGTAACCGGCGAGGACGCTGTCCTCAGAGTAATATTCGAAGTTACGGCCGTCAAAGGCGGAACGGTGGCCGTTCATGGCGGGGGCGTACCAGCCGGTAACGTTCATCTCGCTGGCCATGCGGCCGATGCTCTCGCCGTAGCGGCGGGCCAGGTCGGTGTTGAAGGTGGAAGCGATGATAATCTCGGACGGGAAGCCAACGGAAGAAACGCCGGTAAAGTTGTTATTGATGGCAGCGGGGCCGTCGCAGTCGATGGTCGCGTACTTGTCAACGCTGGCCTCGGCCTTGGTCTGGTAGCCGCCCAGGGCGATCAGGTCGTCCATCTCGGTGACGGTCATCTGGTCGAGCAGGGTATCCCAACGCTCGTCGTCGTAGTCAGCACCGCGCAGATCAGCCAGCTTCAGGCCGTTGTTGGCACCGGTAACGGGCATCTCGTCGTTGGGGTCGTTGTGGTCCTCGGGGGTCCAGTTGTGGTCGTTGTACAGGGTGTTCATGCTCTCCTCAGACATGGTGAAGTCGGAGGGAACGGCGACAGCCTCGGCATAGTTGGCAAAATGGCCTGCACGGGACAGGGTGACGAGCTTGTCGTCAGCGAAGTCGAACTTGGTGGTAGCAGCTTCGGCGTCGGTGCTGCGGGGGTTGGACTCGTCATAGACGATGGTGGAAGCGACGTTGTAGGTCTTGGAATCCAGCACCGTGTGGGAATCCTCGTTGATGCTGATGATATAGTCGCCCTCTTCCAGCACATAACAGCCCTTGTCCTTGCTGTCAAAGCTGGCCATGTTCTCGGTGTTGAAAGTCAGGGTCAAGGTCTGGGAAGCGCCCGGCTCAATGGAGTCGGTCTTGCCGAAGGTGACGAGGTTGGCGGAAGCCTTCTCAATGCCGCCATCGGTGTACGGCGGGTTGAAGTAGACCTGCACGGCGTCCTTACCGGCCACACTGCCGGTGTTGGTGACGGTGACATCCAGGGTGATGGTGCCGTCAGCCTCGGTCATGGAGTCGATTTTCTGGGTAAAGGTGGTGTAGGACAGGCCGTGGCCGAAGGGATACTGCACGGTCTTGTCATAGTCGATCAGGCCCTCGGCGGCGGCAGTCTCGTAGAACTTGTAGCCGACGTAGATGCCCTCAACATAGTTGACGAAGTGCGGGGGAACGAGCGTTGCATCACCGCCAAACAGGCTGGCAGCGGTGTAACCAACGGAATCCGCATTGGTGTAGGCGAAAGCGCCGATGTTGTTGAAGTACGGTGCAGCGGTCAGGTCGTAGACGAAAGTGTCGGCAGAGTGGCCGGAGGGGTTGACCTCACCGGCAACAATCTCGCCCAAGGCGTTGAAGCCGGTCTGGCCGGTGCCGGGGCACCAGATAACGCTCTTGATCTGGGGGTGCTCATCGACGAAGCCCAGCTCGAGGGTGTTGGCAGCGTTGTAAACCAGCACAACGTTGTCGAAGTTGGAGCAGACGAGGTCGATCATGTCGCGCTCAGTCTTGCTCAGGGAGAGGTAATGCTGGCCATCCTCGAAGTCCTTGTACTCGGTGGAGTTGTCGGTGTAGTTGACGGTGCTCATATCGGTGGGCAGGTCAGCAAACTCACCGCCAACGCGGCTGATGACGACCATCGCAGTGTCAGAGAAAGACTTGGCGTTGTCGATCAGCTCCTGGGTGTAGCTGGCGGCGGTGGGTTCGGGCAGGGTCCAGTTATGGTTGCTGTAACCCAGCGCCGGGCGCTCGGCGCAGTAAGCGGTGTAGAAATCGCTCAGCTCGGTGTTGGTGTTGATGCCGGCGTTGTGCAGGCCATCCAGCAGGCTGACGGTGGGACGGTCGGCAGAGATCGCGCCAGCGCCGGTGCCGCCGTAGACAGGGCCGACAGAAGCCCAGCCAAAGACGTTCAGGTTGCTACCGGAAGCGAGGGGCAGTTCGTTGTCATCGTTCTGCAGCAGGACAATGCCTTCCTCGGCAATCTCGGTGCACAGGGCGTTGGCCTCGTCACTGGATTCCTCGGTGATAGTGCCGTTGCCGGTGACCAGATCGAGCATGGTGCTCATGGGGCCAAAGGCAACCAGGTTGAGCATGATGCCGAAAGCCAGCAGCACGGCCAGGCCAGACTGGGCGCGCACCATGAATTTGGTGGGCTTGGCCAGTTTCTTGTTGACCGCCATAGCGATCAGTACGATAATGGCGGCGGCAACCACAACGCCAAAGAAGATGAGCTGCGGGATGCAGTTATTGACCACATCGGCAACGTCGTCCAGGTTGACGCCCATATTTGCCAGGGTTAGAAGCAGGGTGTTTCATTGTTTTCCTCCTTTTATTGTGCCGCCCTCCGGATGGCGGCTGACGGGATTTCCGCTTTTATTGATGATATTGTACCAAAACAATTTTCTTTCGGCTCATTTTTTGCACAAACTGTTGTTTCCGTTGCATGTTTTGCAAAAGTTTCAAAAACATTTCATTTTTTGTTGTGCATCTCTCACAAAGCATCTCGACCCCGTTTTGTGCACCCCGCCCAAACACCAAAAATGGCCGGGTGCCTTATCCTAGACCCCCAGCCATCCATTCAGCTTTTCTGCGGCAGCAGCACCCTTAGCGTAAACCACTCATTCTCCCAGTGCAGCGTCATAGTTCCGCCGCGCTTTTCGGCGGCGGCGCGCACACCGCGCAGGTCGCTACCGCCATGGGTGTTGCGGCGCGGCAGGCCGTCCGCGCCCAGCTCCACTTCCTGCGCGCAGTAGTTTTCAAACCGCAGCATCACAAAGCCGTTCTGGGCGTACACCGCTACCCGGATCAGCCGCTTTTCGTGGTCGGGCTCGGTCTCCACGCTCTCGGTCGCATTGTCCAGCGCCGTGCCCACAATCGTGCAGATCTCCCCTGTCTCCAAAAAGTCCAGCAAATGCCCGTCCGCCACGCAGGTCATCGTGATGTGGTGCTGCTGGCAGTACAGGCTTTTGGCCGTCAGCAGGGTGTCCAGCACCGGGTTGCCGGTCTTGTTCTCCGCCTCGTACTGGCGGATGCCGCTTTCCATGGCCGCCAGCGCCACATCCTGCTTGGCGTGGTCCCGCTCCGCCCGGATGGCCGCAATCTGCATTTTCAGCTCGTGGTAGCGCCGGTTGATCAGGCGGATGTTCTCCTTGCTCTGCTTGTACTGCTCGTACTGGCGGTGCAAAACACCGTCCAGCTCCGCCAGCTCGCTGTGCAGGGCGGCTTCGCGCAGCTGCTCGTGCTGCACCGTCAAAATCAGCACCCCGGCCAGGTCCACCAGCGTGCGGATGTAAAACATGTTCATGTTGGCTTCGCTGCCGTTGGCAAAGCTCAAATTGCTCACGGCAAATGCGGTCAGCGCCATGACCACCGCCACAAAAGTTCCTGCGGGCGTTATTTTCAGCTTCCCGGCCGGGCCAGGGCGGCGGTTCTCCACAAAAAGCATCGCGGCAAAAATGCCGCCGTACACCGCCGCCAACAGCAGCAGCGAAAGCGGCTCCGTCCCGCCGCGCTGCGGCCACAGCACGCAGTGCAGCTGCCATTCCATGCTGGCCGCCAGCTCCGCCAAAATAAAGGCTCGCGCGCACACATAGCCCGCTTCCAGCAGCGTAATGCTGCGTGTGACCCACAAGAACAGCAGCATGGAAAGAATCGCCATTGCCATGCAGGGGATCCACCACGCCAGCGGAACTTTCCCCGTGGCCTGCAAAAACGCCCCCAGCAGCACCGCCCAACCGGCTTCCACGCCCCAGATCACGCGCTGGTCCATCCGCGGCGGCAGCCTGTGCGCATACAGCAGCGCCGCCAGCACTTCCGCCAACGCGGTGTACAGGCGGGGAATATCCGGCAATGTCGTCACTGTCCCGCACCCCCAATGTAATCCGCCAGCCCCGCCATAAACGCCTTGCGCCGCGGGCGGCTGATTTGCAGCGTATACGGACCAACCTGCACCATATCCTGCTGCACGCCGGAAACCTGCGCCAGATTGACCAGATACCCGCTGTTGCACCGTGCAAACGCCCGACCCACCAGCTTTTCCTCATAGTTTTTCAGGGTGCCCGGCACCACAAAATCTTCTTTTTCGGTGTAAAAATGTACCTTGTGGCCTTCGCTTTCCAGGTAATAGATTTCCGCCGCGTCCAGCCGCCGCATGCCGCCGTCCACCGCCACAGCCAGATAATGCTGCTCCCGCTTTTTCAGCTGTCCCAGCGCCTTTTGCAGCTGCTGCGAAAACGCAAAGTAGGGCACCGGTTTCAGCACATAATCCAGCGCCCCAACGGCATATCCGCGGATGGCATACTGCGCCATGTTGGTAATGAACACGATCAGCACCCCGCCGTCCCGCTCCCGGATGCGGCGTGCGGTCTCCATGCCGTCCAGGTGCTTCATCTCCACATCCAGAAAAATGATGTCGAACTGCGGGCGGTAATTTTCCAGAATTTCCATCCCGTCCGCAAACTCCGTTACCTCAAACGGCGTGCCGTACTGCCGGGTGTACCGCTGCACATACCCCGCCAGCTGTTCCCGCACCGCCGCCTCGTCCTCCACAATCGCAATCCGGGTCATCTGCTGTTCCCCTTTCTCAACATCACACTGCGGCCCCGCACAGTCCACATCTGGTGCGGCTTCTTAAGGTGGATCTGAAAACAAAGAAAATGACGGATATTTCACAAGCGCAAGACGGATTTAAGGCAAAGAGCCGCGGGAATCCTTTGTGGATTCCAAGGACTTTTAACGCAAAATCCCGCTGCGTTTGTAGAAATAGACGATATTTTCGACTTTTCAGCTGCACCATCGATTGTTTTTAGTATAGCACATACAACCATACACAGCAAATGCGGAGTGAAGCAGTTTGTTTGCCCTCAAAGCGTTTTGTCGGTCGGGGCTGCCAGACCAGGCCAGCCCTGGCATGCCACAAATATACAGGTTCGTTGCGAATGCAGATGTGGCGTTAAACGGAACAAAGCACACCCTCCATGATTACAGTCCCGAGATAAACAAAAATCTTATCATCCATTGCTATCAGCCCGAACCCGGCTATTGTGCCTGTGTGCTGCAAGTGACGGAGCAATAAATCAGCGGGAAAAGCATCACGGAAATCGATGCGCATCTTGAAACCACTGCCCTGCCGGAAAAGCTTCCTGTACCTTGCTGTTTGTGCGCTCCGCCTCCTTTCTGCCGTCGTTGACTATTTCTGCCTTTAGTATATAGATCAACAAAAAAACGCCCTACACTTTCGTGTAAGGCATTCTTTGGTGCACCATCAGTGGGC
>ENA-UOJQ01000961-UOJQ01000961.1-human-gut-metagenome-genome-assembly--contig:-P63-NODE-961-length-26188-cov-7.294455_pt1 | contig 26188 bp, 19 predicted proteins | sample MGYA00242352_ERZ723899 | MGnify/ENA metagenome assembly ERZ723899
GCAATTTGGTATGAGCGCACTAAATATAGCACCAAATTCCTGTGTCCAACGCGTAAATGACTTGATTTCTCTTCTCATCACAAATCTTTTCTGCCGATGTATAACATGCAGAATCCATGATATGTATTTTGTCAGATCCGATTTTATAGTAAGAAAAAGCATACTTTTCTTTTCCTTCTTTTCCATACGGTTTGCTTTCTAATATAATTTTATCTCCTATATAAAATTTTCTTGCCGCAATAAAATACATATTTGTCAGTGGGATTCCTTTCACATTAACAAACTTTTTCTTTTTCCTATTATACACACCAATATCATGGTAATTTGTATTATATACAAGATAATTTTCATCTACATACAAATCGAATATCTCTGCCATATCTGATGACATTTTCTCATATATAGGGCAGATTTTTCTCGCCTTTGCCATCTGAGGAAAATCATTTCCATCCACATTCAGTAATGGAACTGTATAGAAATAACCCTTTTTATTTTCTCCATAAACACGAAATATCAATTCCTTATCATTCGCATACAACAAAGACCAATCATACAAATCATGCGTAAAAATACGGCGTACAAACTTTCCATCCAGTGTATATTCATCCAATACGTCATTGATTCCATTGTCATCAATTATGTTTTTGATAAACACATTATGATTATTTGCATTCTTATACTTTTTATCTGCATTTACTAATGGTTTTTTTAACTGGTATTCTTGTTGTTTTTCAAGTCTGCCCTCTCGCTCCCGCTGCATTTTCCCCGTCTGTATGTCAACAGAAAAAACAACACTTTTCCCTTTGTCATAAACTTCCAATTTCAAAATTCCATCTTCATATGCCATTTGTCTTAGCAAATCAAGTCCATCCTCTGGTTTTTCCGAAAGATTATTTTTTATTTCTCCTTCTGATACAAGAACAGACTTTTTCTCACTTTGACAATCATATTGAATTACATCATAACAGAAGGCTCCTTTTCCATCCTTCACGCCACTAAAGAACAATTTGCCGTCCCCATACTGATATAACATGCAGTTATTATCCTCTGTAATTTCCCGCACCTCTTTTTTTCCATAAATATACTGATATGCTGCATGTTTATGCGCATCCTCACATTTTCCCAAAAACAAAAAATAATTTTTGCTTTTTATCGATGATAAAGATGCCTTATAATATACCTGTTTATGATTATATTTTAACTTTGCAAACTTCTTGTCCTGACGATTATACTCCGTCATCTCACCATCCCAGTCCAATATAATATGAGCCTTGGTTCCTGCAATATACTCCGGAGAATTATCGGATTCTTTAGAAAAAAGCAATTTTTTTTGACTATAATTAACTTTTTCTTTTCCATCTTTCCATACAAGAGGAACCGTGTACACGCTTGTGTGATATACATCTCTTTCACCGTATTCATAGGTAAACAGTAACTCCCCCTCTGATACATTGATAACAGAAAGCTCGGATGAGTCCTCCACACCAAATTTATCTGCAGGAATTTTCTGTAGCACCTTTCCCTGATAATCACACTGAATAAGAATCTCTTCATAATCATCTTCCTCATCGATATCTGTGCGATATGTGCAATGACTGGTAATCCACTGATAATCACCTAAAGCTTCTGTTTGTTTCTGTTCTAATACATTATTCTCACTTTGTTTTGTCTCTTTTGGATTTATCCGGCAGCTGGTTAGAATCAGACAAAAAATCATAGAAAGTACAATTATTTTTTTCATTTGATATTTCCTCCTCTATTATCTATCAAGCTTATTTATATAATATAACACTTTTTTATTCTTCTGTAAATGTGTTATACTATTGGTATGCTTAATTAGGAGGACTTTTTATATGATAACCATACCACTTGACAATACCGACTTAAAACCTTTTTATATACAGATTTATGAATACATTCGCAAAGAGATATTGAACGGAAATATTGCTGCAGAAGAAAAACTGCCATCGGCACGTAATTTAGCCGCGAACCTAAATGTGAGCCGGAGCACGGTGGATACCGCCTACGACCAGTTGGTTGCCGAAGGATATCTGGACGCCCGCCCAAGACAGGGATATTTTGCAAACCACGTTACGCATTTAAAGCAAATCCCGACTTCTGCTCCACAAAAAGAAAACAATGAAAAAAACACAAAGGAAGCACCACCGGTACGCTTTGATTTTAACCCGGATTCCATTGATTTAGAACATTTTCCTTATTCGATTTGGAAATCCATCGGAAAAAACCAGCTGGATTTACCATCCAATTTCAGTGCCGGTGATGCCAAAGGGGATTTGCCGCTTCGTCAGGCAATTGCGAATTATCTTCGTGGCTCCCGTGGGGTTATATGCCGCCCGGAACAAATTATCATCGGTGCCGGACTTTCCAATCTTCTTCAGATGCTTTGCATCCTTTTTTCCGGGGAAACCATATTTGCCATGGAAGACCCCGGATATTTGAGTGCGCGTCAGGTTCTCTCGACCAATGGTTATTCCATTTTGGATATTCCGCTAAAGGAAAACACCATGGATGTTTTGGCACTTGCAAAAACAAACGCGGACATCTGCTATGTAACGCCAAGCCATCAGTTTCCGCTCGGCAGTGTTATGCCGGTTTCCACCAGACAAAAGCTTCTGCACTGGGCAGAAAAGAAAGAAAACCGCTATATTTTGGAGGATGACCACGACAGCGAATTCCGCTATAAAGGAAAACCGATTCCCGCGCTGCAAAGTTTAGACAAAGCAGGAAAGGTCATCTATATCGGAACATTTTCCAAAGCCATTTCACCTGCTATAAGAACCGGTTACATGGTGTTGCCGATGGCATTGCTGCCACGTTTTGAACGTCTGATTGACAATTACTCCTGCCCGGTTTCACGTATTGAGCAGGCAATTTTAACCGATTTTATTAAACAGGGATACTTTGAAAAACACTTAAACCGCATGAGAAAAATATACAAAGGGAAACACGACTGCATGATGGAACAACTGCAGAAGTATTTCCCTGAAAAAATTCTTGAAATATCCGGCGACAATGCCGGGTTATATGTGCTTATCCGTTATTTGGGACCACAGACTGAAGAAGAAATATTACGCAGAGCACAAACACTTGGTATGCCGTTAAAATCATTAAAGGGATATTACCAGAATCTTCCTTTCCACTATCTTCCAACTTTTCTTCTCGGTTTTGCAAACCTCAGTGAAGAAACGATTCCGGATGCCATTCGCTCTCTTTCTGAGAAAGTATTTGCTTCGCCAAAACCGTATCTCTTGTGATCTGTTCTTTTAATTGCGTAAGAGAGGCAAACTTTCTCTCTTCCCGCAAAAATGAGACAAAGTATGCTGTTAATTCTTTATTATATAAATCACCGGAGAAATTAAACAGCCAAACCTCAAAGCCGACTTCATTCTCACCGGGGATGGTCGGCTTTACTCCAAGGTTACAAATTCCTTTATATCTTTTTCCTTCAACATCAACAAAAACCGCATACACACCATATGGTGGCAGCACTTTATAAGCATCCGGGTATATATTTGCCGTTGGTGTTTCCATCGTCCGTCCCAGCTGATTTCCCTTTTGTACTACACCGGTAAGAAAATAAGGCGTCCCCAAAAGTTCATTTGCCTGTTCCATCTTACCGGTTCCAATCAACGAGCGGATTCTGGTACTGCTCACGACTTCACCGCCTAATTCCAATTTAGAAAGAACCGTTACCGAAAAACCAAGTTTTTCTCCTAACTGCTGCAGTGTATTTGTATCGCCGCTTCTGCCGGCGCCAAAGCGAAAATCACTGCCAACGATGACCGATGCGGCATCGCAGGTATCGCACAATAATTTTTTTGCAAACTCCTCCGGTGTCTGGCTGCAAAATTCCTTTGTCAAAGGAATCTCAAGCAGACAGTCGATTCCTAAATATTCTGCTAATTTTTCTTTTTCATAAGGCGTATACAAAACCTTCGCTTCATCCACGGAAAACGAAATCATAACAATCGGTTTGTTTTCTTTTTTTGCCTGTTCAATCAGCAGACGGTGCCCTTTATGAATCCCGTCAAATTTGCCGATACAAACCGCTGTCTGTTTTCCCTGAAACTCTAAATTTCGTATTATTTTCATACGTCATTCCTCAATTCTAAAACATCTTCACTACGAAATACTTATCCTCCCTTTGGCAGTATTCGTAAATCGCATAAAATTCATTCTCCATGGAATACATTCTCACCCGCTCTTTGTCTTTTGGCATCTGATATGAAGTATCCTTTTTTGCAATGCAGTTTCCATTAATTAAAAGGCGCAGTGCTTCATCCGATACCACACAGTCTTTTAAATCTGAAAACATGGCATCAATCGGAATCAGATAATCCTGTATCTTTCCCTCTTTTACTGCCTGCTCTATCTGTCCTAACGTAAGTGCCTGCTCTAAAAAAAACTCAGAAACACGAGTGCGCACAAGAGTTTTCATCGCCGCACCGCACCCAAGGAACTCCCCAATATCTTTGCAGAGTGTACGGATATACGTTCCTTTGGAACAGCTTACTTCCATCGTAAATTCATTTTCCGAAAAATCAATCGACAACACTTTAATTTCGTAAATTGTCACCTTGCGGGCTTTCCGCTCAACTTCTTTCCCCTGTCTTGCCAATTCATAAAGTTTCTTGCCATTTATTTTTATGGCAGAATACATCGGCGGAACCTGTTCGATTTCACCCACAAACTTAGAAACTGCCCTTTCAATTTGCTCTTTCGTAACCGACACCGGATGTTTAGCAAGGATTTCTCCTGTCATATCCTCAGTATTTGTCATGACACCTAATTTTACAACTGCACAATAAGTCTTATCCTTGTCCGTGAGAAGCCCGCAAACTTTCGTTGCCTTCCCTATGCATACAGGAAGCACACCGGTCGCATCAGGGTCGAGCGTTCCGGTATGCCCTATTTTTTTCATATGAAGAATGCCGCGTAGTTTTGCCACCACATCGTGAGAAGTAAAACCACGCTCTTTATACACATTAATAATTCCATTCATGTTTGACTACCCCAGCTGTTTTTCAATATGCCCGGTCAGATTATTGATTACATCAAATGCAGAGCCTTTAATGGCACAGCCTGCCGCTCTTACGTGACCGCCGCCACCAAAATAGCGGGCGATAACACTGACATCGACAATCTCATTCGAGCGCATGCTTACCTTAAACTCGCCCGGTTCTCTCTCATCAAGTAAAATTGCCACCTCGACACCCTCTGTCGTTCGCATTTCATCAATAATTCCATCCAGATCCGATGGCTTTGCCTCATACAATTTCATCACATTCTGACGCACAATAGAAAACAAACAGCGCCCATCCATAATGCGGACACTTTCCATCAGACAGCGTCCCATAATTTGAAGCTGTTTATACGTTTTTCGGTAAAAACTGTCATCGATAATCTTGCCAAACGGGATTCCAAAAGCAATCAGCTTTCCGGCAATTTCCATAGTCTCTTTTGTTGTGTTGGAATGTTTAAACACACCGGTATCATGGATGATTCCGGTATAGAGTGCACCGGCAATACCGGCATCTAACTTTTCTTCCTCCATCAAACCATACAAAATCTCACAGGTTGAACTTGCTTCTTTTACAACATTTTCATTGCCAAACTTTGTATTTGTAATGTGATGATCAATATTTAACACATACGGCGTTTTTTCCATCACCTTTTGTGCATCACCAAGACGCTCCTCATCTCCGCAATCAAGGGAAATAAACAGATCATAGGAAGGCTTTTCATAAAAAGCATCTTCCTCCTTTAGGTAATCAAAAGCATCCGGTATCTCTTCCACATAAACACAGACCTGTTTGTCCGAATAATTCTTTTTTATGTACCGGAACAATCCCATACAGGAACCGATGCAATCGCCATCCGGGCGCACATGCCCGCCAATGGCAATCGTTTCTGCTTTTTCTATTGCTGACAGCAATTTACTCATTCGCTGTCACCCCCGTCCTCATCACGATGATTCAACTCGCGGATTTTCTTCGACATCTCTACACCATACTCAATGGACGTATCCAGAATAAATGTTAATTCCGGTGTATTCCTGAGATTCATACGGTGCGCTAACTGATGTCTGGCGTAAGCGGCACTCTTTTTGAGTCCCTCCATCGTCTTTTCCTTCGCCTCATCATCGCCGAGAACGCTCACATAAATTTTAGCGAATTTCAAATCCGGCGTTACTTCACAAGCCATCACCGAGGTCATCGGATGAATTCTCGGATCCTTAATGTCTTCTCGGATGATCTGGCTCATTTCACGCTGTACTTCGCTGTTAATACGAATATTTTTTACACTATTTTTTCTCATTTTCCATCTCCGTTCCTAACGATTTGACTATCTCGGAACCTCAACCATCTTGTAGCATTCAATCTGGTCTTCTTCCTGCAAATCATTAAATCCATCAAATACAAGACCACATTCATAACCGGCAGCCACTTCTTTGACATCGTCTTTGAAACGCTTCAAACTTGACAAATCGCCCTCGAAAATCTGCTCGCCCTCACGCGTGATACGTGCACGACATCCGCGCTCAATCTTACCATCCAAAACGTAAGAACCGGCAATCGTACCAACACCGGAAGCCTTGAATGTCTGACGAACTTCTGCATGAGCAATGACTTTTTCCTCATAAATCGGCTCAAGCATACCTTTCATCGCTGCCTCAACATCTTCGATTGCATCATAAATGACACGATACAAGCGCACATCTACATTTTCTCTGTCTGCTGTCTCTTTTGCTGCATTATCAAGTCGAATGTTAAATCCAATGATAATCGCGTTGGATGCACTTGCCAAACTTACATCGGACTCATTAATCGCACCAACGCCGCCATGAATCACACGTACAGCAACTTCTTCGTTACTTAATTTCACAAGACTCTGTTTTACAGCCTCAACAGACCCCTGCACATCAGCTTTGATAATCAAGTTCAATTCTTTGACATTACCTGCCTGAATCTGACTAAACAGTCCATCTAAAGAAAGTTTCTTCGCTTTTGTTTCCTCCAAAAGTTTATCTTTACCCTGGTCTACATAAGCCTGTGCAATCTGTTTTGCTTCTTTATCATTTTCTGTAGCAACAAAAATTTCTCCGGCACTTGGCACACCATTCAGACCAAGAATCTCAACCGGTGTCGAAGGTGTTGCCTGTTTTACACGCTCTCCCTTGTGGTCAAGCATCGCACGGACTTTACCATAAGCAGTTCCTACGGCAATATGGTCACCAACGTTTAATGTACCTTTCTGTACCAAAACGGTTGCAACCGGTCCACGTCCTTTATCCAGCTGCGCTTCAATTACAATACCTCTTGCACGGCGTTTTGGATTTGCTTTGAGTTCCAAAACTTCTGCTGTCAGAATAATCATTTCCAAAAGGTTTGAAATACCTTCTTTTGTATGTGCCGATACCGGACAGAAAATCGTACTTCCGCCCCACTCTTCCGGAATCAGTTCATATTCAGACAACTCCTGTTTTACCCGCTCGATGTTTGCGCCTTCTTTATCAATTTTGTTAATTGCTACAATAATTTCTACACCGGCTGCTTTGGCATGGTTAATCGCTTCTACCGTCTGCGGCATAACACCATCATCTGCTGCGACAACAAGCACTGCTACGTCTGTTGACTGTGCACCACGCATACGCATAGAGGTAAATGCCTCATGTCCCGGTGTATCCAAAAATGTAATTTTTTCACCATTAATGCGGACAACATAAGCACCGATATGCTGTGTAATACCACCAGCCTCATGTTCCGTTACATCAGTCTCACGAATGGCATCCAAAAGGGAAGTCTTACCATGGTCAACATGACCCATTACACAGACAACCGGTGGACGTTTTTTCATCTTGCTTTCGTCCTCTTCTTCCTCTTTGAGAAGTTCCGCTACCATATCTACTTTTTCTTCCAATTCCGCAATAATATCGAAAGAAAGAGCGATTTCTTCTGCTTCATCAAAAGTGATTTCCTGATTCAGAGAAACCATCTGACCCTGCATAAACAATTTCTTAACTAAAGCTGCCGCCGGCATCTTCATCTTATCTGCCAATTCGCGGATGGTTAAAGATTCCGGAATTGTAATCTGCTTAATATCTTCTTCCGGCTCCTGTTTTACCGGTTCCGGCTTAATGAAAGCACCCTTACGGTTCGGGTCTTTCTTAGAGCGGATTCTGCTCATTTCTTCTTTTGTACTCTTGCGGTATCCGCCTGTCTTATTATTTCTATCATCTTTCTTACGGTTTCTCTGACGGGAGTTTTTTTGCTCCTGCTTAATTCCGTCAAAACCACTCTGTGCCTTCTCAAAACGTTCAAACACACGATTATTATTGCCATTACCGTTTCCATTTCGGCGGTTATCTCCGCGTGAATTTTGTCCGTTGTTATTGCCACGGCGGTCTCTGTCATTTCTGTCGTTTCGGCGGCCGTTGTTATTGCCATTATTCCCGCGGTTATCCGGACGGGAACCATTACCGTTTCCATTTCGGCGGTCTCTATCGTTTCTGTCATTTCTATCGTTGCGTCCCTGACCGTTATTGTTTGGCTTACGGTAATTATCGTTTTTCTTTGGCTGCTGAGGTTTCTGTGAAAAAACTTTTTTCTCTTCCTGCTTCTTCTCTACCGGTTTCTTTTCTTCCGGCTTCTTCTCCTCCGGCTTCTTTTCTACCTTAGGTTCTTCTTTCTTTTCTTCCACTTTCTTCTCAACCTTAGGCTCTTCTTTTTTCTCAACCTTTGGCTCCTCTTTAACCGGTGCTTTTACTTCCTCTTTTGGCTCTGCCTTTGCTGCGGCTTTTTTCTTTTTGAAATAATTCATCAAAAATCCAATTGCTTCGTCTTCGATATTGCTGTTTGCACCTTTTACTTCGAATCCGTTCTCATTTAAAAGTGTTACCAAATCGCCACTTTTTATATTTTTGTCCTGCTGCTGTATGCTTCGGGCAATCTCATATATTTTCATTTTTGCCATACTTTGTTACCTCCAAATCTAAATTCTTGCCAATTGCTTTTGCAAATCCACTATTTGTCACTGCTACAGACGCCCGGAATTCCTTTCCGATTGCCTTGCCAAGCATTTCTTTGTCCCCAAACTCCACATAAGGAACATGGTAAAAATGACACGAATCTGCAAATTTCTTTTTGGTATTACCGGATGCATCTTTAGCGACTATAACGAGTCTTGCAATCCCCTCACGAATCGCTTTCTCCGTCATAAATTCTCCGCTGACCACATCGCCGGCCTTCATCGCCAGTCCTAAAGAACCGAGGACCTTTCTAATCTGTACCATCTTTTAACTGCCTTTCTAACAATAGATACGTTTCTTCTTTTACATTCATTCGGAATGACCGGCTTAGAGCGTTGCTTTTCCATGCTTTTTTCAAACACTCCTCATTCGCACAAAGATACGCTCCTCTGCCATTTTTTCGTCCCGTACGGTCAAGCATAATTTCGCCTTCCTTTGTTTTCACGACACGAATTAAATCCTGTTTATCCCTGCACGCTCTGCAGGCAATACACTGTCTTTGTGGTTTTTTTCGCTCCTGCATGCCGCATTCCTCCTTTCCATATCATAAAAGAACTTACGATAAACTTTGTGTTTCGCTCTTGATATCGATTTTATATCCTGTCAATCGGGCAGCCAGTCTTGCATTCTGACCCTCTTTACCAATGGCAAGAGACAACTGATAATCCGGAACAATGACCTCTGCACTCTTTTCGCTAGGATCAACCGTAACCGATACGACTTTGGATGGGCTGAGAGCATGCTCAATGAAAATAGCCGGATCTTCGTTCCACTCTACAATGTCAATTTTTTCTCCATATAGCTCATCAACTACAGCATTGACACGCGCACCGTTCATACCAACACAGGCACCTACGGCATCCACATCAGGATTGTTGCTGTAAACCGCAATCTTAGAACGGGAACCTGCTTCACGGGATACATTTTTAATTTCCACAACACCACTCTGAATTTCAGCAACCTCGGATTCAAACAAACGTTTTACCAGTTCCGGATGTGTACGTGAAATCACAATTCTCGGTCCTCTTGGTGTATCCTTTACTTCTGTCACATAAAGCTTAATTCTGTCATGTGCCTCAAAGTGCTCACTTGGAACCTGCTCCTGTTTGGTAAGTACGGCATCAATTTTGCCAATATTTACATTATAATTTCCATTGTTATAACGCTGTACCATACCGGTTACAATATCATGCTCTTTTTCATAATACTGTTCAAACAGCACTTTTCTTTCTTCTTCACGAATTTTCTGAACAACAACCTGTTTTGCTTTCTGGGCTGCAATACGTCCAAAGTTTTTCGGTGTCACCTCAATACTGACGGTCTCACCAAGTCCGGTTCCCGGATATTTCACCTCTGCCTCTGTCTGAGACATCTCAAGCATGGCATCCTCTACTTCTTCTACGACAACCTTATCCTGATATACATGGAACTCACCTGTCTCGCGGTCTAAATTCACACGAATGTTATCCGCTTTTCCATACTCATTTTTGCATGCTGCCACAAGTGAATTTTCAATAGCCTCAAGCAAAATCTCTTTGCTGATATCCTTTTCTTTCTCAATGGCATTTAATGCCTCAATTAATTCCGGATTTCCTTTCTTTGCTGCTGTCTTTTTCATTTTTTCTATTATCCTCCTATTCAATCATTCTATCGTATATCTGCAACGACTTAAAAAGTTATATATTTGCGAATCAGCGCAATTTCTTTGACCGGCGTTTCCATCTCTCTGTCATCCATTGAAAGAACAATCGTCTCCGTATCTTCCCGATATTCCTTCAATACACCAACAAATTCTTTGGCTGAATATTTTTTACCTTTTTCTTCCCATGTAACCGGTGAAAACAATTTCATCTCCACATCCTCACCGATGTTTCTCATAAAGTCTTTCGGCTTCTTAAACGGACGCAGTAATCCCGGCGAACTGACTTCCAAAATATAAGATTCCTCAATGAAATCGTCTTTGTCCATCTCATCACTCAGCTCATGATTTACAAGGGTAAGGTCATCAATCGTAATGCCGCCTTCCTTATCAATATAAACCCGAAGATGCCAGCTTCCCGCTTCCTTGACAAATTCCACATCTACCAGTTCAAATTGGTGTTTTTGCAGAATTGGCTCTACTAAAGCCTCTGTCTTTTGTACATAGTCCTGATGTTTACTCAATTCAAAACCTCTTTTCTTTAGCCGGAATGACTTCCGTCTGTATTTGAATCTACACGAAAAGAATGAGTGGACCAAAGTCCACTCATATCAATTAACAGTATCTTCATATAATAAAGTAACACAATTTCCTATGTTTGGCAAGAACTTTTTTATTTTAATGCTTCAATCATTGCCTCATAAGACTTCTTTGGCACATAAGAATATACCGTTTTGTACTTACCGGTTGTCTCGTCCTTAACTCTAACGCTCTTTCTTGTAAAGAACAATGGCTTACAACTGCCGCGCCAGGATGTCTGATCGCTGATTCCCCATACCGTAATGCCGGTAATTCCTTTCGGGCTTATGGTCTTGTCACGGTTTTTCTGAATATCTACAATCTGCTTAATAAAATCTTTCGTAAAGGCAGCTTGGTCAGCATCGGTTTCCTTTTCATTTTTATAAGCATATGTCGGCGTTCTTCCATCCGTATCGTCCGTATCAAAATTAATCGTAATATCAAGTTCCGTAATCTGAACTTCGAGTCCTGCATTAATAAATGCTTTTAATGCATTTCCATATTCTTCGAGAGTCGGACGCTTAATATCCACGTGGCTCTGCATACCGATACCGCCACAGATTTTCGCTTCCTCTCCTTCATTAATATAGGAAATAAGCGCAAGTTCATCGTCTACACTAAAATATGTGTCATAATCATTGTAGAACAAAGTAACTTTATTCTGAACATTTTGCTTCTTCAATTCATCATAAGCATATTCAAACGCTGCTTTTACATACGTAGGCTTCAATCCCATATCACCGTATACACTAACCCATGTTGTCGCTGCGGCAGCATTCGAACGATGAATGTATTCATTTAACACATCCCATGCATATACGATTGAACCAACTTCTCCGGTCAATTCTTTTTCTTTCTGCATCGTATATCGCATTACTGTTCGAACGAAAAACTCAAGACGGGCATTCATCGTTGCTTCATCTACAACCGCCTCGTTATCATCGTAATTCTTCTTAAAAAACCATGTTGGTGTCTGCTGATGCCACATCAGAGTATGTGCACGCATACGGATGTTATGCTGTTTGGCAATTGCAAGTACACCATCAATCGTTTCCAATGTAAGTTCCGGAACTGTGGATTCCTTGTAATCGTCACTAATCACATATCCTTTTGCCTTGGCATCTGCAACAGAAATTGTAGTCTTTTTATTCAGCATGTTATCCGGCTTCATTTCATTTTCCAATGTAAAACTATTGAAATGTTTGTCGACAAATTCCATGGTACTTGCATCCTGCATTTCCTTACGCTTATTCCATGTCTGGTTATAAGTCAAACATGTTCCGACATTGTCAATCACACCTTTAAAAATTTCTTTCATTGCCGGTGTCGTATCCTGTGGTTCGGCAGTTGCGGTTGCCGTCGGTTTAGCTGTCGGCACTTCCGTTGTCTTTGGCGCATTGGAAGGTGATGTTGTCGGCGTATTCACCGGGGTCTTAGTCACTTTAGGTGCTTTCTTTTTCACCGTAATTTTACAAACCAGCTTCTTTGTTTTCTTACCTTTTTTAATTATTGCTGTCAAAGTAGTCTTACCGGCTTTCTTTGCCGTCACTTTCACTGCATATTTACCGCTCTTTTTGAAAGATGCAACCTTTTTACTTTTTATCTTCCATGATACTTTATACTTCTTGGCATTCTTTACGGTAACCTTTTTTGTTTTCCCAACCGTAATTGATACGCTCTTTTTTGATAGTTTCGGCTTGGCAGCCGCCTCTGATGTAATCCCCTGTACTCCGGCAAATGAACTAATAACCATTGCCGCTGTGAGAACCTTGGCGAGTACCACCTTTGTTTTTCTCATGATAAGTAATACCTCCTTCGCATGTATTATATCTACGATAATATATTATATATACTGTCAGAGCCAATATAAATGTACTATTATATGAAATTGATGAATTATTCTATTCTAAAAGGGGGGTGATCTATATATGATATTTTCCACAAAAAAAGAAAGGTCTCCTGACCTTTCTCCAAAAGAAAAATTTCAATATGTTTAATAAAGTAAAAAGTAGTCCGTAGGGGAATCGAACCCCTGTTTCTGCCGTGAGAGGGCAGCGTCTTAGCCGCTTGACCAACGGACCATCAACAATTGATATCATACTACAGACGAAAACAAATTGCAAGTACTTTTTTTATTTTTTTGAAAAAAAGCAAAAAATACATATTAAAGCTATTTTTTCAGTCGATTAATCAGATTCGCTAATCTTGACAATTCTCCCCTCTGACAATATACTAAAAAGGTGGCAAAAGCCGCCTTACATTTATTATATTTAAGAAAGAAGGGATACGATGCGTTCTTCCAACGACCGCGAATCAGCCACTTACACGCGCAGTGCTCTCATCTGCTTTGTCTGTGTGGGCATCTGTCTGTATTTTGATATACAGAAATACACAAAAACCGGCTTTACCTTTGACCGGGAATTTTTCATATCACTCGTTTTTTATGTTTTGCTGACCGTCCTTGGTATCTGCTCCATCCTCAAAGGACGGAAGTTGAAAAAGGACGAATAGTTATCACATAAAATCTAACAATGACATCTGGTCGCTGAGCGGGAGGTCGCCGAGCATTCCCATCTCCCGCATCTTATCCACAATCGTTCCGCTGACTTTACTGCGGGTTTTAAAGTTTTCACATGAAGTAAACGGGCCATCTTTTGCGGCTTCCACAACACCTTCTGCCGCCTTATCCCCCATACCATCAATTGTATTTAATGCCGGCATAAGTTTCCCGTCAATAATTTGGAAATGTTTCGCCTTTGCCTGAAATATATCTATCGGCATAAATTCATAGCCTCTGGCATACATTTCCTGAACAATTTTCATATCGCCATACGCTGCTTCTTCTTTGGGAGACAGCTGCTTTGCGGACAAACGCTTTTTGTAGTCTTTCATCGTCGCCTCTAACCGCTCTCTTCCCTGACACATCAACTCATAGTCAAATGCTTTTGCGCGAATGCTGAAGAAAGCCGCATAATAAGCAAGTGGATAATACACCTTAAAATATGCGATACGAAATGCCATCATGACATAGGCAACCGCATGAGCTTTCGGGAACATGTACTTAATCTTTCCACAGGATTCAATGTACCAATCCGGTACTCCCGCCTGTTTCATTGTCTCCTTCCATTCTTCCCACTGTGGCACTTTTCCTTTCGCCACCAGTCCTTTACGAACTTTTTCCATGATATTAAATGCCGTGCCGTCTTCCACGCCTGTGTGTATTAAATACGTCATAATATCATCACGCGTACAGATTGCGGTAGACAGTGTACAGTCACCTCTTGCAATGTAATACTGCGCATTATTAAGCCACACATCCGTACCATGTGACAAACCGGAAATACGCACAAGGTCAGAGAAGTTTTTCGGTTTCGTATCACGAAGCATCTGCATAACAAATTCCGTACCAAACTCCGGCACACCAAGGCTTCCCAAATCCAGTCCCATCAAATCATCCGGCGTAACACCCAGTGCCGATGTATTGTTAAACAACGACAACACCTGCTCATCATCGAGCGGAATATTTAAGGCATTGACACCGGTCAAATCCTCAAGCATCTTAATAATGGTAGGATCATCGTGTCCGAGTATATCAAGTTTTAACAGGTTATGGTCAATCTTATGATAATCAAAATGCGTTGTAATAATGGATGTTGTCTGGTCATTTGCCGGATGCTGCACCGGTGTAAACGTGTCAATTGACCATCCCATTGGAAGTACAACAATTCCTCCCGGATGCTGTCCGGTCGTACGGCGCACGCCAACACAGCCCTCCAACAGACGCTCAATTTCCACCGTCCGCTTAGGAATTCCTTTCTCCTCAAAATAATTTTTCACATAACCGTATGCCGTCTTATCCGCAAGCGTACCTACCGTACCGGCACGGAATGTCTGTCCGGCACCAAAAATAACTTCCGTATATGCATGGGCTTTACTCTGGTATTCACCGGAAAAGTTCAAATCAATATCCGGCTCTTTATCCCCGTAAAATCCAAGGAATGTTTCAAACGGTATGTCATGTCCATCGCGCACAAGTTCTGCCCCGCAATTCGGACATTTCTTCGGCGGCATATCAAATCCGGAACTGCCGGCAAACGCTTTTACCTCGTCCGAATCAAAATCCGAATAATGGCATTTTTCGCAGTAATAATGTGCCGGAAGCGGATTTACCTCTGTGATACCGGACATTGTAGCAACGAAAGAAGAACCAACGGAACCACGCGAACCAACAAGATACCCGTCCTCATTCGATTTCCACACAAGCTTCTGTGCAATAATATACATTACGGCAAATCCGTTGGAAATAATGGAGTTTAACTCCCTCTCCAGCCGCTCCGAAACCTGCACCGGTAAATTTTCCCCGTACATACTGTGCGCCTTATTGTAACAAATATCACGAAGCTCCTGATCGGAATTTTCAATAACCGGCGGACATTTATCCGGAAATACCGGCGATATCTTCTCAATCTGATCGGCAATCAAATTCGTATTCGTTATAACAACTTCTTCTGCTTTTTCCTCTCCTAAGTAGGAAAATTCCGAGAGCATCTCCTCAGTTGTTCTAAAATAAAGTGGCGGCTGTTTACCATCATCCATCTTTTTACCGGCAAGCAGAATTGTACGGTAAATATCATCCTCCGGGTCAAGGAAATGGACATCACAGGTAGCGCAGACAGGCTTGTTATATTTTTCGCCAAGCCTTACAATCCGGCGGTTCATTTCCTTTAAATCATCCCATGTATTGATGTTTGCGTAGGCACCTTTTTCCTTGTCAAACATAAATTCATTGTTGCCAATCGGCTGAATTTCCAGATAATCATAGAAATCCACCAATTCTTCAATTCTCTCCTCGTCTGCATCATCTAACAGTGCACGGTACAGTTCGCCCGCCTCACATGCCGAACCAAGAATCAATCCTTCCCTGTATTTCATTAACTGACTCTTTGGAATACGTGGACGTCTGGCATAATAATCCAAATGTGCCATTGATACCAAATGATACAAATTCACACGTCCAACTTCATTTTTTGCAAGAATAATCGCATGATAACTCGGCTTTTTCTTAATGATTTCCGGTGCCGAATGCGTCCTCTCATATAACGCCTTCAAATCTGTAATGCCCTGTTTTTCTAACATTCGGATCATTTTCTCAAAAATTTCCGCAGTTGCCTCAGCATCCTCGACCGCGCGATGGTGATTCACAAGTGAAATCTTCATCGTCTTTGCCACATTATCAAGCGTATATTTCGCCAGATGTGGAAATAACACACGTGCCACACCAACCGTATCTACAACCGTATAATGAATATCTCTGCCCTGCTCGGCTCCTTTTTTGCAGATAAAACTATAGTCAAATCCGGCATTGTGGGCAACTAATACACACCCCTTGCAAAAGTCAAGGAATTCCGGAAGTATCGTCTCGATTTTTGGCGCATCACTTACCATGTCATCCGTAATACTTGTCACGTCAGTAATTCTCGGTGGAATTGCTACCTCCGGATTTACAAATGTACTGAAGCGGTCCGTGATTTTACCCTTTTCCACTTTCACCGCACCAATTTCAATAATGCGGTTTCTCGTTGGCGAAAAACCGGTTGTTTCCAAGTCAAAGACAACAAACGAATCCTGCAAAGTCTGCCCTTCTTCATTGACAACGGTATCGTCCAAATCATCTACTAAGTACGCCTCACAGCCATAAATCACCTTAAAATTATCATCTTTAATGGCATGGTCAGCATCCGCAAAAGACTGAACAACACCATGGTCAGTAATTGCAATGGCAGGGTGTCCCCACTCCTGCGCTCTTGTTACTAATTTCTGACAGTCTACCACCGCATCCATATCACTCATCTGCGTATGTGCATGAAGTTCCACACGTTTTACCGGTGCCTCATCTTTTCTGCCAACACGGAAATCATCAATTTCTTTGGCACCATCTATGTTTTTAATGACAATTTCCTTTGAATAATCATCAAAAGAAGCATGCCCTTTTACTTTTACATAATTTCCGCCCTTTATAAACTCAGAAAGAGACAATTCCTCTGCCTTTGTTTTTTTCACAAACATAAGACAGCGAATCGTATCGGTAAAATCAGTAATAGCAAAAGAAATTATCAATTTTTCACCATTACTGAATTCTCGTTCTTCCACACTTCGAATCATACCGGCGATAACGACTTCTCCAATTTCGTCCACAATATCGCTGATTGGCATAACTGCCCCTTCCACATTGGAGCCAAAAAACACACTGGGGTCTCTTGTCTTTTTTTTCTTTGCCACATATGTTTTCTTTTTTTGTATCTTGCGCGCCTCTTCCACCGTTTCTTCATTTTCTTTCTCTTCTTTTTTTCGTACTACTGTATAAACTTCCGGCTCCTTGTTAATCTTTCGCTCCTTCTTCTCATAGCGAAAAGAAATGTCCACTTCCTGACCGAAACTGCGTTTTAATCGTTTGGATAAAAATTCTTTAATTTCCTTACTTTTTTCATGACACAAAAAATCATCGTCGCAGGTTAAAACAATCGAGTTTCCATCCACTTCAAATGGATGGCTGCAAAACTTCATATGTTCAATCGTGTCATGTTCTTTTAACTCTTCTTTTAAAATTTCTTCGCATTTTTCCACCAGTTCATCCACCTCATAAGACGCTGCAAATGGGTAATACATCTCTAACTTTGGCTGCACTCCCATTTTACGGAACACCTGCGAATACAAAGCATGCTCCATCGTATGTATCGTTCGTCTGTGAAGCAGCTGGTCACTTTGACAGTAAATAAAGGCCAGCATCTTCGTACGCGATGCGCTGACCTTCTCCACCATAGTTCCTGAAAAATAATTATATAAGGAGTCCTCGATTGATAATTCCGGAAATGCTTCAAAAAAATGTACCACAAAAATCAACCCTTTCTCAATCTTTCCAATTTAAAAGTTCCTGCCGCAAAGTTTCTAACAACTCGCTTTCCGGCACTTTCTTTACAATTTCGCCCTTCTTAATTAATAAACCTTCACCAATTCCTCCGGCAATCCCGATATCGGCTTCCTTTGCCTCACCCGGACCATTTACTGCGCAACCCATAACGGCAACTTTGATATCCAAATCAAAATCTTTCACCATTTCTTCTACTTTACCGGCCAATGAAATCAAATCAATCTGGGTACGTCCGCAGGTCGGACAGGATACAACCTGTACACCACCTTTATAAAGTCCTAATGTCTGCAAAATCAGTTTAGCTGCCTGCACCTCTTTCACAGGGTCTCCGGTAAGAGAAACACGGATGGTATCGCCAATTCCCTGATACAAAATTGTACCAAGACCAACTGCCGATTTAATGCTTCCCGAATACACCGTTCCCGATTCCGTAATTCCTACATGCAGTGGAAAATCCGTCTGCTTTGCCAGTTCTTCATGCGCCCTGATACACATTAAAACGTCGGAGGACTTGATGCTGATTACAAGATTATCATATCCCATGTCCGTAATTATGGACACCTTGTCAAGTGCACTTTCAACCAGCCCCCGTGCCGTGACGCCACCATATTTCTCAACCAGATTTTTTTCCAGAGAGCCACTGTTTACGCCTACACGAATTGGCACCTGACGCTCTTTACAGCAGTCAACAACTGCCTTTATTCTCTCATTGTTGCCAATGTTTCCCGGATTAATTCTTATTTTATCTGCACCGTGTTCCACCGCCGCAATGGCAAGACGGTAATCAAAATGAATGTCCGCCACCAAAGGAATGTGAATCTGTTTTTTTATCTCTTCCAAAGATTTTGCCGCTTCCATGGTCGGAATGGCACAGCGGATAATTTCACAGCCTGCCTTCTCCAGCTGCAAAATCTGAGATACCGTTGCTTTCACATCTTCTGTTTTCGTATTTGTCATAGACTGAATGGCAATCGGATTTGTGCCGCCGATTGTCACTTTTCCAATCTGAATTTCCTTTGTTTTATGACGCATTCTTTTCAACCCCTTTTACTAGAACAAATTGATAATATCATGCCCAAGAATGACCACCATTAACAGCATCAAGAGCATAAAACCTGCCATATTAACATAGCCCTCATATTTTGGATTCATCGGTTTTCTGCGAATCCACTCAATAATCAAAAACAGTAACCGTCCGCCATCCAATGCCGGAATCGGAAGTAAATTCATAACGCCAAGGTTGGCAGATAACATACTACACCAGAAAATCATGCTCATAACCATCATACCCGGTCCACCGCCATTGTCTTTGTCACCACTGGCTTCGATGTTTTTGCCCATCGTTGATACAATGCCGACCGGTCCTGACACATCACTTGCCTTAAAGCGTTTTGTCGCCAGTCCCTGCAGACTCTTTACAACCGTTTCAATCCAATACTTCATTTCGTAAGTGGAATACTTCAAGGTGCCAAGGACGCCTACTTTTTCCCATTTTCCGTGATTAATTCCGATGCGGTAATTTTCATTTCCACTTGCATCTTTCATAAGTTCCGGTTTCATGACAATCGTTTTTTCCTGACCGTCACGCTCTACAACCATCGTCACATCTTCGTCCTTAGGAAAGCCATAATAAGCAGTATACAGACTGATATCACCGTCAATTGTCATCGTTTTCCCATTGATTTCTTTGACTACATCACCAACCTGCAAACCACTCTTTTGTGCCGGCGTGTTGTCTGCCACAACCGTAATCTGCGGACTTTGATATCCCATTACCGCAGTCAGTATAACAGAAAATATAAATGCTAAAATGAAGTTAAAAAATGGTCCCGCAAAAATAATTGCCATCCGCGCATAAACGGATTTTCTGCTAAAGGAAGAATCATCTTCGATGTCCTCTTCTTCACCTAACATCATACAGGAACCGCCAAAAGGAAGCAGTTTCCAAGAATAAATTGTCTGTCCATTATACTCCGGGTGTTCTTCTAAAAACGCGGAGGATTTCAAAAACATGATTTTTCTTCCCTCACTTGTTTTCACCCATGAAATTAAACGCGGCCCCATACCAAGCGAAAACTCTAAAACTTTCACCTTATTCCATTTTGCCACGATAAAATGTCCAAATTCATGAAATAAAATAATTACACTAAAAACTAAAATTGCCAAAAAAATGATCCATGCACTCATCTGCTTACATTCCTCCAATCTTTATTTAAACGTTCATATGTTTCCCTTTCGGTTTCTAAAATCTGAGACAAATCAGGATGCTTAATTACCCGATGTTTACTCATAGCATATTCTATCATATCATAAATTTGAAAAAAAGCGATATCTTTCTTTAAAAATCTCGCAACTGCATACTCATTCGCCGCATTCATCGCAGTCAGCATACTGCCGCCAATCCGGCTTGCCTCCACAGCAATTGGTATTCCCCGCAGAACATCCGTATTTGGTTTTTCAAATTGAATATTCGCTAATGCCTCAAAATTAAGCCTTTCTCCGCCCAAATAATTGCGCTCCGGATAATATAGGGCATACTGAATCGGAAGCCTCATGTCCGGTGTTCCAAGCTGCGCCATCACAGCACCGTCAACAAAGCCTACCATGGAATGAATCACGCTTTTAGGCTGAACCAACACATGAATTTTATCAATATCCACATCAAACAGCCACTTTGCCTCAATCATTTCCAGACCTTTATTTATCATCGTCGCTGAATCAATTGTAATTTTTGCCCCCATGCTCCAGTTCGGATGCATAAGTGCCTGTTCTACCGTTACTTTTTCCAGTTCCTCTTTCGTACCGTGGCGGAACGGCCCGCCGGACGCTGTCAGAAAAAGAGTTTCAATCTGTGACTTTTTCTCACCGTTTAAACACTGGAAAATAGCGGAATGTTCACTGTCTACCGGAAGAATTGACACGCCGTATTCTTTAGCAAGCGGCATAATGATATGTCCTGCCGTCACCAATGTTTCTTTATTGGCAAGGGCAATATCCTTTCCCGCACGGATTGCCTCCATGACCGGTCGAAGTCCAATCATGCCAACCATCGCAGCAACTACCACATCTACATTTGGCAGAGTAGAAACCGCAACAAAGCCATCCATTCCGTATAAAATCTCACAGGAATGATTCGGCAGCAATTTTCTTAACTCTTCCGCCTTTTCTTCATTTTTCATAACGGCATAAGACGGACAGAAACGCTGAATCAATTCTGCCATTTTTTCTACACTCTCACTCGCCGTCAGAGCAACCACTTCAAAATCGTCCGAATTCTGTGAAATAACATCCAACGTCTGTGTTCCAATGGAACCAGTCGCTCCAAGAATCGTTACTCTTTTCAATTTCAATTCCTCCCAATCAGCCAAGATTCATTGTAAGGGCTAATAAATAATAAACAAAAGGTGCTACAAATATTACACTGTCGAACCGGTCTAATACGCCGCCATGTCCGGGAATTATCTTTCCATAATCCTTGATTTCATAATTTCTTTTAATCGCAGAGGCTGTTAAATCACCAACCTGCGAAATCAACGCTCCAATCACTGTAACCAACGGAAATACGATATATGGATTTGCTGTAAAAGCGGCATATTCCGGAAAGAAAAAGGCATAGCAAAAACCAAGCAGTCCGGCACCGACAACACCACCAATGCAGCCCTCAACCGTCTTTTTCGGACTCAGTTCTGAGAAATGATGTTTTCCAATCAGAACACCGGTCACATAAGCAAATGTGTCAGAGCCCCAGGCAGAAATTATAATCAGCCATACTAACCAGTTTCCGGCAACTAAATCTCTCGTTCTTGCAATATAACTGAACAAAACACTTACATACAAAAAAACAAACACTGCTTTCGTAATATCTTCAATTCGTAACTTTGGATAAGAAAATACATAAATCACTAACAGGGCAAGCATCATAAATATGAGCAGTCCCAACAACAGCCAGTCAATTCCTCCATAGATACAAAGCATGCCATAATATACCGCAGTCGCCACATACGTCACCACTGCCAGAGAAGATTTTTCCATCTGAAGTACACGCAGCAGTTCATATAAACCAAGAAGCGATAAAACAGCGAGCGCAAAAAGCAGAAAATAACCTCCCTGAACAAAGAAGAAAATTGCAGCAAGCACTAAGATAATCCCACTGATTAAACGAGTAAAAAACATGATTTGCTCCTCCTAAACTCCTCCAAAGCGACGGTCTCTTTTGTTATAATAATCAATCGCTTTTTGTAATTCTTTTTTATTAAAATCCGGCCACAAAACATCCGTAAAATAAAATTCGGTATAAGCAAGCTGCCAAAGCATAAAGTTAGAAAGTCTTTCTTCCCCACTTGTGCGAATCAACAAATCCGGATCCGGAAGACCTTTGGTGTCCAAATATCCGGCAAACATTTCCTCGCTGATATCCTCAGGCTTTACTTTACCGTTTTTAACATCCGCCGTCATCGTTCTCATTGCACGTGTCATTTCATCCCGGCTCCCATAGTTTAAGGCAACCTGAAAATGAAGTCCGGTATTATCTTTCGTTGCTTCTTCTAGTTCTTTGATACTCTGTTTCATGTCCTCTTCTAACGGAGTAATATCACCAATTACACGAACGCACATATTATTTTTTTTACTTCTCTTAATGCAGTCTTTCAAATACTGTCTGAGAAGTTTCATCAGCGCATTAACCTCATCCTGTGGCCGTTTCCAATTCTCCGTAGAAAACGCATATACGGTAAGATAATTTATCCCAAGATTATAGGCATCCTCACAAATCTGCTCCACGGTTTTACTTCCGGCAACATGCCCTGCTTTACGTGGCAGCAATCGTTTTTTTGCCCATCTTCCGTTACCATCCAAAATAATGGCAACATGGTTTGGCGCATTTAATTCTGAACGTTCCATAAAAATTCCTCCATCTTCTAAAAAAAGGAAGGACAGACAAGACTCCTGCAAAGCAGGAACAGGCTGTCCTAATATCCGGCACATGTGCACCGAAACTCCTTCTATACGGTCATTACTTCTGTTGATTTTGCATCAATTGCCTGATCAATTTTCTTTACATACTCATCGGTGAGTTTCTGAATCTTATCTTCTAACTGTTTCTGGTCGTCTTCTGAAATCTCGTTTGCCTTTGCTTCTTTTTTCACAGCATCATTGGCATCTCTACGAATGTTTCGGATGGCAACCTTAGCTTCCTCACCTTTTTTCTTGACATCTTTTACCAGTTCTTTACGACGTTCCTCCGTAAGTTCCGGAAATACCAGACGAATCACTTTTCCATCGTTTGCCGGTGTAAGTCCCAAATCAGAAGCTAAAATTGCTTTCTCGATATCTTTAATAAGACCGGCATCCCACGGCTGAATCTGAATCATGCGGGCTTCCGGTACGGAAATATTGGCAACGCCCTGCAAGGAAGTCGGTGTTCCATAATAATCTACCTGAATACGATCCAAAATTCTTGGATTTGCACGTCCGGCACGAATTGCACCATATTCTTCTTCCAGATTAGCAAGTGACTTTTTCATCTTCTCTTCATATTGATTTAATTCCATGACTGTTTAACCTCCATTAATCCACAGTAATAATCGTACCGTTGCTCTTTCCTGCTACGGCGTTTGCAATACTGTTTTCTTCATTCAAACCAAAAATCAGCATTGGCATTTTATTTTCCAGACAAAGCACGGCGGCCGCCAAATCTACAACACCGAGTTTGTTGTCAACAATATCTGCCATCTGCATTGAATCATACTTTTTCGCATCCGGATTTACTGCCGGGTCGGAATCATATACACCATCAATGGATTTCGCTGCGAGAATAATATCGGCATCAATTTCAATCGCACGAAGTGCCGTTGCGGTATCGGTTGAAAAATACGGATGTCCGGTTCCACCGGCAAAGAATACTACCATTCCTTTGCCGAGATATTTGTTGACGCGGTCTTTGGAAAATAACTTCGTAAAAGAACCACAGGAAAATGGTGTTAATACTTGTGTCATAAGTCCTACGGAACGACAGATTTCTGACATATAAATGCAGTTCATAACCGTAGCCATCATACCAATCTGGTCTGCTTTGGTGCGGTCTATCGTCTCACTGGAACGTCCGCGCCAGAAGTTTCCGCCACCAATTACAATGGCAACTTCAGTTCCGGCATCCACCAAATCTTTAATCTGTTTTGCAACCGGTACACAGGTTGCCTCGTCAAAACCGGTCCCCTTGTCTCCTGCCAAAGCCTCACCGCTTAACTTCAATAATACTCTTTTATATTTGCTCATTGCGAAATAGCCTCCTGTTATATTTCTTATTCAAAGAATGAATCCAAATCCACATCGGCATATGCCAAAGAGCAATGTCCATCAATAACAGCTCCACTGTTAATCTGAATGGATTTTGCTTTAATATCACCTTTCACTACCGCTGTAGAATCCACAATAACAGGACCATTTACTTCAATGTTTCCTTTTACTGCACCGGCAACCAGTACGGAAGTGCAGCTAATACTACCGATTACGACTGTTCCTACGTCAATTTTTACAATACCGCGGCTGTTAATATCACCTTCCAGTCTTGGTGTATTCACATAAATTTCGGAAGCAATTGTATTACCTGCTACTTTACCAGTAATTGTTAATTTTCCCTCACATTCTACATCACCTTCAATGGTACCTTTTACAACAAGAGATGTATCGGATTTGATACCACCGTTAATGGTTGTTCCTTTCGTAATTACGGTAACTTCCTGTGCAGCATCTTCCACCTCTTCCACTGGTGTATTATCAATGCTTGCTTCTTCCATTACTTCTTCATTCATGACGTCTTCCTCCTCGTAATCTTCAACCGGTTCTTCAATTTCCTCCGGCTCATCTACTACTTCTTCCACCGGTGCTTCCACAGGTTCCTCTATTACTTCTTCCGGCTCTGCAGCCACCGCAATTTCATTTTCTTCCGTCTCACTATTTTCCACAACTAATTCCGGAACCTCTTCTGTCGGTTCTTCCGGCGGAAAATCGGTTGTCAATTCACTCATCGGAACTGTCTCTTTTGTTTTCTCATCATCCACTGCCAGATTTTCATCCAGACTCTCTGTCAACTCATTCACGGACTGAGCAATATCCTCTTTTAAGTCCTTAAAAAAACTCATTTTCCTTCCTCCTGATTTCCATTGTTGTGCTGAATGAGTATCATCGACTCATCCACCGGCAACAATTCATAATTTTTAGCTTTAATTTGCTTTATAATAGATGGCAGTGCTTTTACCGTCATCGGTTTGTCTGCCACATCATACATAAGTACAACTGCTGTATCATATGCATCAACGCCCTGCATAACGCCGGTTACCACTTGTTCTTTTGTGGCATTTGCATTATTGATATCAGGACTGATAACATTCCAGTCTAAATACAGATAATGGTTTTTCTTTAACACATCAATAAAATTCTGGATTGGAAGTGATGTGTTCTGCGTACTGCTTCCTCCCGGAAAACGATAAAACTTCGTGTGTACTCCGGTTGCTTCATATAAGCAGCGGTTGATTTGCTTTAAGTCTTTCTCAAAAGCCTCTTTAGAATCATAAATCACATCCTGAATATGTGAATAAGAATGCATTGCTAACGTGTGGCCTTCTTTTACAATCCGCTGATATATTTTCTTCGACGAAGCGTCCTCTTTTCCTGTCACAAAAAAAGTTGCTTTCACATGGTTCTTTTTCAGTATATCCAAAATTTTCCCCGTCTGGCTTCCCGGACCATCATCAAAAGTCAGATAAACCTTTTTTGTAGTTGTATCATCCGTTGGTTTTATCGTTGGCTCGGCAGTCGACGCTTTTTTTGGCGCTTTCGTTGTCTTCACCTCTTTTTCCTGTGCTTGGACAGCACCCGAATCCGACACCTTGGTAATCGTCTCAATCTGCTTTTCCAGTGAATGAACCTTCACTAATAAAAACAAACACATTATCGTAGGCAGCAACAAAAGTACAATAGCCGTCCCTACAATAAT
>ENA-UOJQ01000985-UOJQ01000985.1-human-gut-metagenome-genome-assembly--contig:-P63-NODE-985-length-25804-cov-8.442308_pt1 | contig 25804 bp, 24 predicted proteins | sample MGYA00242352_ERZ723899 | MGnify/ENA metagenome assembly ERZ723899
AGAAGCTGCATTCAATTGCTGTCGATGTGGCGCTGGATGCGGTCGATGATCATTTCGAGCGCGACCAGATTCTTGCCGCCCTCGAGCACGACGAGATCAGCATTTTTTTTGCTCGGCTCCACGAACTGCTCGTGCATGGGCTTGACCGTTGCAAGGTACTGGCCGAGCACGGAATCGAGGCTGCGGCCGCGCTTGGCAACGTCGCGGCGGATGCGGCGGATGAGGCGGACGTCGGCGTCCGTATCCACAAAGATCTTGATATCCATCTGATCGCACAGGGCGCGGTTCTCAAAGATCAGGATGCCCTCGACCAGAATGACCTTGCGCGGCTCGACCGTAACGGTTTCGCTCGTGCGGGAATAGGTCGCATAGTCGTAGACGGGGCATTCGATGCTGTGCCCGGCCTTCAGCTCCTTCAAGTGGCCGATCATCATGTCGGTATCGAAGGCGTCCGGATGATCATAGTTGAGCTTGCGGCGCTCCTCGATGGTCAGCTCGTCATAGGGCCGATAGTAATTATCGTGGCTGAGCACGGTGACATCGTCCTGAAAACGGGCGATCAGGTTCTTCATCAGCGTTGTTTTGCCGCTGCCGCTGCCGCCTGCGATACCCAGCACAATGATATTTGACATTCTATTTCTCCTCTATCGAAATACCGGGCTGCGCATGTCCCGGTGCAAAGGATTCAGCTTGTCAAAAAAATCCAAAGGGACTTTTTTGACAAGCTGCTTTCAGAATTGCAAAATTAAATTTTGCAGCATGATTTTGCAATTCTGCCGCTGCGGCGGGTTATTTGACGCGAAAGGACACCCTGACGGTTTCCTTTCACACTTTTCTTCCCTCCGAAACTTTCGGCTGGGCAGGTTTTTTGACAGTCTGGGATTCTCCTGACCCCGAAAGCGGGAGCAGGAGAACCGGTTTGAACAGGACTCAGCGCTGACCCTTATCGTAGGGGATGCCCTCAGCCTTCGGGGCTCTGGACTTTTTGGACGTGAAGGCCAGAACGATGAGGGAGACGAAGTAGGGCAGCATGTTGTAAACAACGCTGGGCATGTTGAGCTTGAGCAGGAAGTCAAAGCCGGAGTAGACATTGCCCAAAGCGCGGAAGAAGCCGAACAGGATCGCAGCCAGTGCGATCTTCACCGGACTCCAGCCGCCGAAGATCATGACGGCGAGGGCCAGGAAGCCGAAGCCCGCGACGCCGTATTCAAACTTCCAGACACTGACGCCGGCCGTGATGAAAGCGATGCCGCCGAGGCCGCCGAGCACGCCGGAGATCATGACACCGGCATAACGCATCTTGTAGACGTTGATGCCGACGGAGTCCGCCGCCTGCGGATGCTCGCCGCAGGCACGCAGGCGCAGGCCGAAGCGCGTCTTATACAGCACAGCGAACGAGACGATCAGTGCAATGACGGCAACCAGCATGAACCAGTTGAACTCGAATTTGCCGATGTTCAGGATGAAGAGCTTCTTCGGCTCGATGTAGGAGATATCGGAGGAAACGTCGTTGCCACCGGACATCGACGCGTTCATAGCCTTGACCGCGACAGTCGCAGCAGCCGTTGCCAGCAGGTTCATGGCCGTGCCGGTGATGGTCTGGTCCGCGCGGAACGTGATCGAGGCAACGGCGAGCAGCAGCGAATACAGCAGGCCCGCCGCAGCGCTGGCGAGGATGACCGTCAGGACCATGACCGGTGCGCCGACGGAGACCGGCAGGAATTTCATGACAAGTGCGCCGCCGAGTGCGCCGATGACCATGATGCCCTCAAGGCCGATGTTGATGACGCCGGAACGCTCCGAGAAGCAGCCGCCCAGGGCGACGAGAAGCAGGACCGAGGCAAAAATGATCGTATACTGGATCAGCAGTGTCATTTCTGCGCACCTCCTTTCTGTTCTTCCGCAAGCTTGGCGCGCGCGGCACGGCGCTCATCGCCCTTCCGCAGCGAGGCCTGCAGGCGCTCCTTCAGGAAGCCGCTGAACGCGCACAGGAAGATGATGAGGCTGGAGATCAGGCTGGAGATCTGCGGGGAATAGACCGTCAGGTCGACATTGCCGCCGCCGGTCGTGATATGCTGGATGAAGAACGAGGCGAGAATGGAGCCAAAGGGGCTCAGACCACCGAGGAAGGCAACGGCGATGCCGTTGAAGCCCATGCCCGGAACGGAGGAGATCGTCGTCTCCCAGTCCTCGATGCCGGTCAGATAGTACAGGCCTGCGCCCATACCGGCAAGACCGCCCGCGATGACCATCGTGAGGATGACGTTGCGGTTTTCCTTCATGCCGCAGTACTTCGCAGCGTTAAAGTTGAAGCCGGTCGCCTTCAGCTCATAGCCGAACTTCGTCTTGTTCAGGATGACCCAAACGAGGACCGCCATGAGGATAGCAAGCGGGATGGCAATGGTCACGGTCTTCTCGCCTGCAAACAGCTTGCTCAGGCCGAGGCTCGGGATGAGAGCCGAGGGGTTAGCCGCCGTCAGGGACTTCGTATAGGGGCTGTTCGGGTGCTTGACCGTTGTCAGGATCAGGTTCGTCAGATACAGGGCGATCCAGTTGAGCATGATGCCGGAGATGACAACGTTGACATTGCAGTAGGTACGCAGCGCACCGGAAATGGCACCGAGGAACGCGCCGGCAGCAATAGCCAGCAGCAGGCACAGGTACCACGGCAGCTGCCAGGCGATCGCGGCATAAAGGCCGACGCATGCGCCCGCGACATACTGACCGGCCGCGCCGATGTTGAACATGCCGACCTTATAGGCGAACAGGATGGACAGCGCACACATCAGCAGCGGCGCCGTGCGGACGAGCGTCTGGCCGAAATACTTCATGCGCAGCTTGCCCGCCGGATAATGGAAGAAATTCTTCAGCAGGGCGGACATGGACTTCCATGCGCCCGCGGGGTTGATGATGAGCAGGACGACATAGCCGATGGCCACGCCGAGAATGATGCACAGCAGAGAGGTCAGAAGGGTCTGGAAGCTGTCGCTGCGCAGCAGAGACTTGCGCTTTTTCATGCCCCGTGCACCTCCCTCTTTGCACCGGCCATATAGAGGCCGAGCTCTTCAACAGTCGTTTTCTTCGGATCGAGCTCGCCGACGATCTCGCCCTCGTACATGACGAGGATGCGGTCGGAGAGGCTCATGACCTCGTCCAGCTCCAGCGAGACGAGGAGAACGGCTTTGTTCTTGTCGCGCTGAGCGACGATCTGCCTGTGGATGTACTCAATGGCGCCGACGTCGAGGCCGCGGGTCGGCTGCACGGCGATGAGCAGCTGCGGGTCCTTATCGATCTCGCGGGCGATGATCGCCTTCTGCTGGTTGCCGCCGGACATGGCGCGCGCCAGTGTGATGGGCCCCTGACCAGAGCGGACGTCGTACTGGTCGATGAGGTGCTCGGCATAGGTACGGATGTTCTTGCGCTTCAGGAAGCCCGCACCGTTGACGAACTGCGGCTCAAAGTAGCGCTGCAGCACGAGGTTGTCCTCGAGCGTATAGTCCAGCACGAGGCCGTGCTTATGACGATCCTCCGGGATGTGGCTCATGCCGAGGATGGAACGCTTGCGGATCTGCATATTCGTGATATCCTGACCGCACAGCGTGACCGTGCCCTCTTTCACAGGTTCGAGGCCGGTCAGGCCGTAGACGAGCTCCGTCTGGCCGTTTCCGTCGATGCCGGCGATACAGACGATCTCGCCCTCGCGCACGTTGAACGAGACCTGCTTGAGGGCGTTGTTGTGGTGGAGCTTCGAAGCAACCGTGAGGCCCTTGACCTCCAGGATGGGCTTGCCGGGCTTGGCAGGCTCCTTGTGGACGGCAAATTCCACATCGCGGCCGACCATCATGCGGGAAAGCTCTTCCTTCGTCGTGTTCTTGATGTCCACGGTGCCGATGTACTTGCCCTTGCGCAGGACAGTGCAGCGGTCCGCCACGGCCATGATCTCGTTGAGCTTGTGGGAGATGAAGAGGATGGACTTTCCTTCCTCTGCCAGGCCGCGCATGATGTCCATGAGCTCTTCGATCTCCTGCGGCGTCAGAACGGCAGTCGGCTCATCGAAGATCAGGATCTCATTGTCGCGGTAGAGCATCTTGAGGATCTCCGTGCGCTGCTGCATGCCGACGGTGATGTCCTCGATGAGAGCATCGGGGTCGACGTGCAGGCCATACTGCTCAGAGAGCTTCATGACCTTTTCCCGGGCCTGATCCTTCTGCAGGAAGCCCGCCTTGTTCGGCTCCACGCCGAGGATGATGTTTTCAAGCACCGTAAAGCACTCCACGAGCTTGAAGTGCTGATGCACCATGCCAATGCCCAGTGCATTGGCATCGTTCGGATCATTGATCTTGACTTCCACGCCATCCTTCTTGATAATGCCCTCTTCCGCCTGATACAGGCCGAACAGGACGCTCATCAGCGTGGACTTGCCCGCGCCGTTTTCGCCGAGGAGCGCATGGATCTCGCCATGGCGAAGCTGGAGCGTGATGTTGTCGTTTGCAATGATACCGGGGAACCGCTTGGTGATATTCAGCATTTCGATTGCATACTGTTCGTTACCCAAACCGATTGCCTCCCTCTCTTATGGTTTCAGATTCTATTATAATCAATTCCATGTTTGATTTCAAACACAAAAAGCTCTCGCAGCTAACTTTTTCATTTTTTTATGCATTTCAACCAAAAGTAGTATTTTATCCCTGGCGTAAGCATGTATTTTGCAGCATTTTGACGGATCGAAAAAGGACGGGTCAAAGCCCGTCCCAGATATGTCGAACAATTTCTTACAGCCGTCCGCCGCTCAGCGCATGCTTCACCCTTTTCTTGAACAGCGCAGCATCGCGTTTGCCAACGCCGCCGCAGCGATCACGGTATCGCGGCGGGGCGCGCTGACCTCGATCCCGACGGAGGCCGAGGTCACGGCGCTGATTTCCGGCACAGATAATGGCTGACCTGTCAAAGCACCTATCCCGAAGTCCGAAAATAAGAGGAGAGCACAACGATGAACACGCCCAAGCTTTTACCCTCGCTGATGTGTGTTGACTTTTCCCGCATGGCGCAGACGCTGGAGGTTTTCGAACAGTGCGGCATCGACGCCCTGCATGTCGATATCATGGATGGAGAATTCGTGCCGAACTATGCGCTGGGCACGGATTTCTGCAGGCAGCTGCGCAAGCTGACGCCGATCCCGCTGGACATTCATCTGATGATCTCGCGGCCCGATACGAAGCTCTCATGCTTTGCGATCCAGCCGGGCGAGTATGTCTCGGTGCACTGGGAGAGCACGCCGCACATCCATCGCACGATCGGTGCAATCGCCGCGCTGGGCGGAAAGCCGATGCTCGCGATCAATCCTGCGACACCGTATGATGTGATCCGCTATCTGCTGCCCGATCTGGCAGGCGTGCTGGTCATGACGGTCGATCCCGGCTTTGCCGGTCAGCAGCTCGTTCCGGCCATGCTGCAGAAGCTGCGCGATCTGCGCGCATTTCTGGACGAAAACGGCTACCCGGATCTGGAGATCGAGGTAGACGGAAACGTCAGCTTTGAAAATGCGGAGAAAATGCGGCAGGCCGGGGCGACGATGTTCGTCGGCGGCAGCTCCAGCGTCTTCTGGAAGGGCGCTTCTCTAAGCGAAAACATCCAGAGAATGTACGCCGTAATAGGAAAGCGCAATATTGCAGTTCTGCGGGCAGTAAAATAAGATAAGCAAGAAAATAGCCGGGCTGACTTTGTAATAGGTCGGCCCGGTTTTCGGCTGAGCAGCTTTCGTTGTCCGAACGCGTCGGCATACAAAAAGGACGGGCCGAAGCCCGTCCTTTTGCGGTTCCTTATGGGGAATTAGCCCTTGATGTTGCCGAGGTAGTTCACAGCGATGTTGGAGACGGTCGGCTCGACAGTGGTGTCGTTGGAGACCTTCACCTTGCCGTTGAACATATCAGCGACGAGAGCGGTGTAATCCTCAACGGTGAACTTGCCGTCTGCCCACTGCGTGGTCTCGAGCGGGAGCTGGACATAGTTCGCGGAAGGATCGTCAGCAGAGACGAGGCCCAGGGTCTCGATCTTGCCGGCGTAGTTGGCCCAGTTGCCATTGACAATGACATCGGTCAGGGTGTCGATGGTGGTGGGAGCAAGGCCCTTCATAGCGGAGGTAACAGTCATGCCTTCGCCGTAGCCGCCGTCGATGACAGCGGACTGGTCGGTGTCGACGCCGATGACCTTGCCGTTGACCTTCTGAGCAGCCTCAGCAGCAGAGGTGAAGATGCCGCCGCCGCAAGCGAAGACCAGCTGAGTGCCGTTGGAATACCAGGTGTCCATAACAGCGGTGATGTCGCCGTCGCCGTTGAACTGGCCGCCGTAGATGTAGTTGACCTCAACGCCCTCAACACCCTTGGCAGCAGCAGCGGCGTCAACGCCCTGCACGAAGCCGTAGCCGAAGCGGATAACAGCAGGAACAGCCATGCCGCCGAGGAAGCCAAGCTTGGTGTAGCCGAGGCAGACAGCAGCGTAACCGGCCATGTAGCCGCTGAGCTCTTCCTGATAAACAGCGCAGTAAACGTTGCTCAGGTCGACGTAATCAGCGAGGTTCCAGTTGTCGGGGTTGTAGTCGTAGGTCTCACCGGCGTTGGCAACAGCAGCCTCGAGCAGATCGCCCTTGGCGACGTCCAGTGCGATGAACTTCACATTGGGGTACTGCGGAGCGACCTCAACGATGGTGCCGCCGAAGGCATAGCCCGGCATCACGATGACGTTGTAGCCGTCAGCGATGGCCAACTCGGTGGAAGCAACACGGCCGGCAGTGGAGTTGTCGGTGGGCTTGTAGTACTTGAAGTCATAGCCGTTGTCGCCGGCAAACTTCTGGCAAGCCTCATAGGTGGTCTGGTTGAAGGACTGGTCGGTGATGTCGCCGTAGTCGGTGATCATCGCGATCTTGACGTCGCCGTTGTTATCATCGGGCTCGGTCGCATCGCTGTTGTCCGTGCTCTCGTTGGTCTTGGACTCATCCGTAGGATCAGTGGTGGGTGCATCGGTCTCGCTGTCGTTGTTGGCACAGGCCACGAACAGGCAAGAGATCATAGCAAGAACAAGGAGCATTGCTAAGAGTTTCTTCATTTTCTTAACCTCCATTTATTTTGGCTCAAGGCCGTAAGCAATTATTACACAAATTGGTACAAAAATCAAGACACTGCAAAATTTTTGTGAAAAGCGCCAAAAATCAGGCCTCCATACTGTCTTTTGTAAAGCCGAACGGCAGCAATTCGGGCAGTTTTACGGTGAACACACCGCCGCCGGCCTTCTGCATATGGATCTCGAAGTCCGGGCCGCAGAATTCCTGCATGACCTGACGGCACACACCGCACGGGCCGCTCGGCTCGTCTTGAGCCTGCACAGGCTTCCCGGCAGGACCGCCGACCACGGCAATGGCGGCAAAGTCATAGCAGCCGTCGTACACCGCCTTGAAAAAGGCCGTGCGCTCCGCGCAGTTCGTGGCGGAGAAGCTGGCATTTTCAATGTTGCAGCCCTGATAGACACGGCCGTCCTTCGTCAGCAGTGCAGCGCCGACAGCATAATGGGAATACGGCGCATAGGCGCGCTCGCGGGCCTCATGCGCAAGCTCCAGCAGTTTTTCCGGTGTCATGGCGATCTCCCCTTTCAGAAATTACAGGATCTCGGTGGCAAAGCTCGTGCCGGGCGTCTGATACGGAACACCGAGCAGCTCCGTCACGGTCGCGGCAATGTCCGCAAACGACTTGCGCGTGCCGAGATTCACAGGGCGCAGGTGCTTGCCCGCCATCAGCAGCGGCACATACTCGCGGGTATGGTCCGTCGTGCGGGTGTAGGCAGGGTCGCAGCCATGGTCGGCCGTGATCATAACGAGGTCCTCGTCGCCGAGCTGCGGCAAAAGCTCAGCCAGCCAGCCGTCGAATTCCGTCAGGGCGGCAGCATAGCCGTCGATGTTGCGGCGATGGCCGTAGAGCATATCGAAATCAACGAGATTCACAAAGCACAGGCCCTGGAAATCGCGCTTGAAGTAGTCCATGGTCTTGGCGAGGCCGTCGGTGTTGCCCTTCGTGTAGACATAGTCCGTCAGGCCGCGGCCTGCGAAGATATCGTGGATCTTGCCGACGGCAAGGACATCCTGACCGGCGGCCTTGATGGCGTCAAGCATGGTCTCCGCGGGCGGCTCGAGCGAAAAGTCGTGGCGGTTGGACGTGCGGGTGAAGCCGTCCTTCTCGTTGCCGATGAACGGACGGGCGATGACGCGGCCGACGCCATGCTTTCCGACGAGGATCTTACGGGCGATGCGGCAGTATTCATACAGCTGCTCCAGAGGGACGATGTCCTCGTGCGCCGCGATCTGGAACACGGAGTCTGCGGACGTATAAACGATGAGGTCTCCCGTGCGCATATGCTCCGCGCCGTACTTTGCGATGACCTCGGTGCCGGACCAGGGTGCGTTCGCCAGGACGCCGCGGCCCGTCGCCTCGCGGAAGGGCTTGAGCACTTCCTCGGGGAAGCCGTTGGGATAGGTGGGCAGCGGATTCGGGGAAACGACGCCCGCGATCTCCCAGTGGCCGATCGTGGTGTCCTTGCCCATGGAGGCCTCTGCCATGCGGGCGCAGGCGCCCGTCTGCGCGGGATCCGTGCCGAGGAACGACAGGCCCTCGATGTTGCCGAGGCCGCAGTGCACCATCGTGGGGATGTGCAGCTTGCTGGACGTGGAACAGCTCTTGAGCGTGTTCACGCCGAAATCACCGAACTTTGCGGCATCGGGCATCTCACCCGCGCCGCAGGAATCCAGAACGATCAGAAAAATGCGCTTCATTTTGGTATTTGCTCCTTTTTGTCGTGATAGAAATTTGAGAAGAGAAAGAAAATAAGGGGTCAAAATTCGGAAGCGTTGTTTTACGCTTCCGAATTTTTTAGATTACTTTTCCAGTTTGACGGCTGTTTCAAGCGCGACCTCCATCATCTGCGTGAAGGACGTCTGGCGCTCCTCGGCGGGCAGGGCCTCGCCCGTGAGCATGTGATCGGAGATCGTGCAGATGCACAGGGCGTTCTTCTTCCAGCGGGCGGCAGTCATATACAGGCCGGCAGCCTCCATCTCGCAGGCCATGACGCCCATCTTGATCCAGGCGGGAACGGTCTGCAGGACCTCGGGCATGCCCTCGTCGTCGTTATAGAAGTTGTCCGTTGACAGGACGTTGCCGACGTGATACGTCGCGCCGACCTGTTCGCAGGACGCAACGGCGCGGCGCAGCATCTCATAGGAGGCAATGGGTGCGAACGTGCCGTCAATGTGATACTGGTGCAGGAAGTTCGAATCGGTGCAGGCGCCCTGAGCGATGACGATGTCGCGGACGTGGATATCGGGGTTGATGGAACCGGCCGAGCCGATGCGCATGATGTTCTGCACGCCGAAGGCGTTGTAGAGCTCATAGGAATAGATGCCGATGGACGGGATGCCCATGCCGGAGGCCATGACGGAGACCTTCACGCCGTGATAGGTGCCCGTGTAGCCCTGCACGCCGCGGACGTTGTTCACGAGGCGGGCGTTCTCCAGGAAATGCTCGGCGATGTACTTCGAGCGGAGCGGATCGCCCGGCATCAGGACGGTCTGGCCGAAATCGTCGGGCGTGGCGTTGATATGGGGAGTCGGATAATTCATAACAGGATCTCCTTTCAAAATTCAGCGGTTCTTTACTTTGCGGTGCTCGCGGATGTTGCGGATCCAGCACTTGTGGCACATGGCAAGATAACGGTCGTTGCCGCCGAGCAGGAGCTGAGCGCCCTCGGTGACGATGCAGCCCTCGCTGTCCAGCCGGGCATTGACCGTGGCCTTGGCCCCGCAGTCGCAGATGGCCTTGATCTCCGTGATGGTGTCCGCCACCTCGAACAGCCTGCGGCTGCCGTCAAACAGCTTGCACTGGAAATCCGTGCGCAGGCCGAAGCACAGCACCGGGATGTTCTCTACATCCACGATGTCGCGGAGCTGATCGATCTGCGCGGGCGTCAGGAACTGGCACTCGTCGACGATGATGACATCCGTCTTCTCGCGGCTGCGGTAGAGCTCGTAGATGTCGCTGTGCGGCGGAACGACCTCGGCAGGGGCCTCCAGACCGACGCGGCTGCGCAGGATGATCGCGCCGTCGCGCTCATCGGCCGCAGGCTTGATCAGCCAGACGTGCATGCCGTTTTCCTCGTAGTTATACTTGGTAATGAGCGCCTGTGCTGTCTTGGACGAGCCCATCGAGCCATATTTAAAGTAGAGCTTTGCCATTGGCTATCCCCCATTTGCTTTGAGTAGGACTATTATACCGGATTGTGTCCATTTATGCAAGCAGAAAAGCATTCTTGTACCGCGTGCATTGACAAGGCACAGCCGTTCCGTTATACTGAAGGCAGAATCGAATCGAGGGGGATTTTCCATGTTTTGTCCGAAATGCGGAGCGCCGAACGACACCTCCGCCCGTTTCTGCTCTACCTGCGGCGCGGCGATGCCTGCGCAGCAGCCCATGCAGAGCACACAGCCGGTCCCGGTTATCGTGCAGCAGGTCCGCCCGGCGCCCGTGCAGCTTGTGCCTGCCCATCCGACGGCCTATACCCATGCCCTGACGGGCTGCGGCCGGTCGCTGTCCTACCTGTTTGCCGCCATTGCCCTGAACGCTGTCGCGGTGCTGCACCTGCTGGACCTGCTGCTGGGTATTTCCGGCGGCATCGAGAGCGTCTGGGCGGCCATCGACGCAAGCCCGAGCGGCCTGATGCAGTTCCTGCAGGCTGCCTTCTGGCTGCCGGAGCTGCTGACCGTCATCGGCGTGTGGTCTGCTGCAGGGGCCTGCAGAAGCCGCGGCGCGCAGATCTCGACCGGCGGGCTGAATTGCCTGCGCACGGCGGCCGTCTTCCGCATCATCTTCGAGGCACTTGAGCTGACGTTCCTGCTGATCTATCTGCTGTTTTACAGCGCCGAGGATTTCTTCAGCTTCCACTTTGCCGGCGAAGAATACGTCGTCTTTGTCATGGCCGGCGGCTGTGCGCTGACCATTGTCCTGCAGGGCTGCATCATCGCCGCGCTGAACTCCGCAAATGAGGCAGCTGTCAAAGCCCGCGCCACAACGCTCCCGCCGATGCTCCTCGCCGTCATCGTCATGGCAGAGGCCGCCATGCAGATCATCGGTCTTGCTATGTACTGGGTCGCGCCGTATCTGGACTACGACATCGCCCTCCAGCTCTACGGCATGTTCGGCTATCTGAACGGCAGTGTTCTGCTGCATATGTTCTCCCTGCTCTTCAGCGCCGTCTCCGGCATTCTGTTCTCCGTCGTCACGCTGCGCTACCGCCGCGAGGTCAGCGCAGCCATGGAAGCGGAATGAGCTGAGAACAGTACCCTGTCAAATTGAATCATCAAAAGAGCGAGGAAGCCCCGAAACAAAAACTGTGGACCGTTCATCAGGCGGCCCACAGCTTTTTTTCGGGACGTGTCCCATTTTCAGGAGGTGATTTTTGCTGATTACGATCTATTTGTGCTCTGGCGTGGTCGATCTATCAGGCAGTGCCGCACAGGGCTCCGGCAGGGATCGCCGTCCTAGTGCGGACCCGCCCGTTACACCCGGGATCAGCCGGCCAGCGTAGCACCCAGCTTCTTGCACTGCGCAAGCGCGTCGTCTTCCGGCGCTTCGCAGCAGATGACGCTCTCACAGGCGAGCACCGCGCCGTCGGAACGGCAGGTGTCCTCCCAGGTGCGCATCCATTCGCCGTCGCCCCAGCCATAGGAGCCGAACAGCGCGAGCTTCTTGCCGGACAGGGCGGACTCACAGCCCGTGAACATCGGCTCGAACTCGTCCTCTTCCAGCGTCTCCGCACCCATGGCGGGGCAGCCGAAGGCAATGGCGTCAAATTCCGCGACCTTCGCGGCGGAGAGCTGATTGGCGGTCAGCGTGCTGACCTCCGCACCGGCCTCTTTGGCTCCCTCGGCGACGGCGTTGGCCATCTGCTCGGTGTTGCCGGTACCGCTCCAATAAACAACTGCGATCTTACTCATGATCCATGATCCTTTCTGTTTTGAATTTTTATCACGGCAGCTCCGGCTTAGACGGCCAGAGCGAGCCGCTCCACCCCGGTCCCACGGGCCCAGGAGGCCAGATAGCAGCGCGTGCAGCGTTCGAACTTGTCGAACAGGGCGCGCGAGCGTTCCTCGTCTCCGTAGACCTTCCAGTAACCGGTGAATTTGTAATTTCGGCTCTCGTTTTCAATAAAGCCGCGCACGTCCTCCGGCGGATAGCCGAGGAACAGGCCGATCTCGTGCGGGAAGCCGTCCTTCTGGCACTGCAGACGGCCCATCAGGCAGCGCAGGCAGCCGGAAGGCTCCGTGCCATCGTAACCGCTGCCGTTGAGCAGGCAGGCCGCATCCTCACAGGCCAGGTCGCGCGCCAGCGCCTTCGGCCGGTAGAGGTATATGAGTGCCCGCCCGTTCCAGATGCGCAGCGGAAGCATCCGCAGGCCCTTCGGGGCAAGAGAAGTGTTCCAGTGGCGCAGCTGCCCGAGCAGCTCTGCCTCATCCGGCGCATCGCAGCAGAACAGGCTGGCGGTTTTCAGCCCGGCGAGCGTCGGCGCACAGAAGCGAATGATCTGATATTCGGACATATCGTCTCCTCCTTCTCTTTCAGGATGCCCCGTTTTCCTGCGAACAGCCCGGTATTTCGCAGTTAGTCATCTCTAACCAACGTGCTGAAGAAAATGCTTCCGGTGCATCGGGCAGCAGCCCGGTAAGGGGAAGCATATTCCATCGGGGCCTCACTTCTGCGGGTGTCCCGAGCCTCAGCAGTGTGCTGCGCAGGCGGACGACTGGCACAGACGGCCAAGATGGTCCGGCGGCAGCTCCGCAAGGAAGGCGCACAGTGCAGCACGCAGGGCGGCCTCCTCGGAGGAGACGCGGTGCAGATAGCCCGCCAGAACGTCGTAGCAGGCGGCGTACTGATCCGCCAGGCTGCGGCCCTCCGGGGTGAAATGCACCATGCCATAGTGATTCTTTTCAATGAGATTCTTTTCCTTCAGGGCATTCATCATGGCATGGACGCTGGCCTTGGAGATGCCGAGTGCGTCTGCCACGCTGACACAGCGGATCTCATTGCTCGGACCGCACAGACTGTGCAGCGCGAGAAGATATTTGATGTTGCTTGCAGAAAGCGCTTGCTGCATTCCGGTTCCCTCCGCTGAGTGTTTTGTTCCTGCGGGGCGGGCGGACCCGCCCCGCAGACGGTTCAGAGGTATTATTTCGAGTGGCACGAGCCGTGCAGCGCACAGTGCCCGCAGTCACAGCCGCAGGAGGTCTTTCCCTTTTTGCGGCTGCGCACCATCGAGAAGATGATCGCGAACACGATACCGCCAAGTGCAAGGCACACGAGGATCGTGGGCCAATAATATGCTAACCATTCCGGCATGAGAAGTTCCTCCTTTCAGGAAGGTGCGATGATTATTTCTGTGCGAGAGCCTTCGCCTTTGTGCTCAGGTGCTCCGCTTCCTTATACGGGCGGAAGAGCATGTAGCAGATGAAGCCGATGAGCAGGACAGCGACGATGATGCCGAGGACATTGCCATGGCCGGTGAACAGGCAGCCGAGCTGATAGACGATCAGGGAGATCGCATAGGCGAAGCAGCACTGATAGCCGATGGCAAACCACGTCCACTTTGCGTTGTTCATCTCGCGCTTCATCGCGCCGATGGCGGCGAAGCACGGGGCGCACAGCAGGTTGAAGATCAGGAAGCAGTAACCGGCCAGCTTGGTCATGGAGACGAAGTCCAGGACGCCGAAGACGCCGACGACCTCTTCCTTCGCCACAAGTCCCATGACGGTCGCGATTGCGGCACGGGCATTGTCAAAGCCAAGCGGAGCAAAGATGAACTTGATGGCATTGCCAAGACGGCCGACAAGGCTGTAGTCCAGTTCCATCTCAAGGTCGAACACGAACTTGCCGTCCACGACGCCAAAGACGGAGCCGAGCCACATCACAATGGAGGACAGCAGAATGATCGTACCGGCCTTCTTGATGAAGGACCAGCCGCGCTCCCACATGCTGCGCAGGATATTGCCGACGGTCGGCCAGTGATAGGCGGGCAGCTCCATAACGAACGGAGCCGGGTCGCCTGCGAACATCTTCGTTTTCTTCAGCATGATGCCGGAGACAACGATGGCGGCAGCGCCGAGGAAGTAGGCGCTCGGAGCGACCCACCATGCACCGTGGAACAGAGCCGTGGCGATCATGGCGATGATCGGGAGCTTTGCGCCGCAGGGGATGAACGTCGTCGTCATGACGGTCATCTTGCGGTCTCGGTCATTTTCAATGGTACGGGAGGCCATGATGCCCGGAACGCCGCAGCCGGTGCCGATGAGCATCGGGATGAAGGACTTGCCGGACAGGCCGAACTTGCGGAAGATACGGTCCATCACGAATGCGATACGGGCCATGTAGCCGCAGGATTCGAGGAAGGCCAGGAAGATGAACAGGACGAGCATCTGCGGGACGAAGCCAAGGACTGCGCCGACGCCGCCGACGATGCCGTCAAGGATCAGGCCGTTGAGCCAATCCGGGCTGTGGATGGCGTTCAGGCCGTCTTCCACAAGGACCGGGATGCCGGGGACCCACACGCCGTAGTCGCTCGTATCCGGAGCGGACTCCATGGCGGTGTCATAGACCTCGGAGATGTCATAGCCCGCAGCGGCGAGGGAGTCGCCGTAGCTGCCGTAGGCTTCGTCAAATGCGCCGAAGTCCTGGTCGTTGATGGCGTCCAGAACGTCCTGCGCGCCGATAACGCCTTCGTCAGCGGCCTTGGAGACCTCTGCGACGACCTCCGGTGTCCAGATGTTCTCTTCGGCGTACTCGTTGATGGCATCGTCATAGGCGCTCGAGCCGATACCGAACAGATGCCAACCGTCGCCGAACAGGCCGTCGTTCGTCCAGTCGGTCGCCCAGGAGCCGACCGTCGTAACGGAGACATAGTAAACAAGGCACATGACCAGGGCAAAGATCGGCAGAGCCAGCCAGCGGTTCGTGACCACGCGGTCGATCTTATCGGAGACGGTGAGCTTGCCGGCGTTCTTCTTCTTGTAGCAGCCCTTCATCAGGGAGGCGATATAGACATAGCGCTCGTTCGTGATGATGCTCTCGGCATCGTCGTCCAGCTCCTTCTCGGCAGCCTTGATGTCCTCCTCAATGTGCGCCTGCACATCGGCAGAGAGCTTGAGCTGTGCCATGGCCTTCTCGTCGCGCTCGAAGATCTTGATGGCGTACCAGCGCTGCTGCTCCTCCGGCATCTGATGCACGGCGACCTCTTCGATGTGGGCCAGCGCATGCTCGACCGGGCCGGAGAACGTGTGCATCGGAACGGTCTTCGTGCCCTCGGCGGCTTTGATGGCAGCCTCGGCGGCTTCCATGACGCCGGTGCCCTTCAGGGCGGAGATCTCAACGACCTTACAGCCAAGCTCGCGGGACAGCTCTGCGGTATTGATCTTATCGCCGTTTTTGCGGACGACGTCCATCATGTTGATGGCGATGACGACCGGGATGCCCAGCTCGGTGAGCTGCGTGGTGAGGTACAGGTTGCGCTCGAGGTTCGTGCCGTCGACGATGTTCAGGATCGCATCGGGACGCTCGCCGATCAGGTAGTTACGGGCGACGACCTCCTCCAGCGTGTACGGGGACAGGGAGTAGATACCGGGAAGGTCGGTGATCGTCACACCGTTGTGCTTCTTGAGCTTGCCTTCCTTCTTTTCCACGGTGACGCCGGGCCAGTTGCCAACGAACTGGTTAGAACCGGTCAGCGCGTTGAACAGCGTCGTCTTGCCGCTGTTCGGGTTGCCCGCAAGGGCAATTCGAATGTTCATTTTGCTTCCTCTCTTTCCGGATTTCAGTGAGGGTAGTTTTGGCTAACCCTCCTGCAAAAAGAAACGGGGTTACTGCACCTCGATCATTTCCGCGTCGTTCTTGCGGATGGACAGCTCATAGCCACGGACATTGACCTCGACCGGGTCGCCCAGCGGCGCGACCTTGCGGACGTAAACCTGCACGCCCTTCGTGATGCCCATGTCCATGATGCGGCGCTTGACGGCGCCCTCGCCATGCAGCTTCACGACGGTAACGGTTTCGCCGACCTTGACCTGCCTGAGTGTTTTCATCGAAATCTCCTCCTTTTCTGTAATGCATTGCATATGATTGAAGTGAGAGAGCCGCTGCAAATGGCTCCCGGGATCAAACCATGATCTTCTGTGCCATTTCGCGGCTGATCGCAACGCGCGCTTCCTTGACGTTCACGATCAGGTTTCCGCCGATCGTGTTGATCACGCTGACATTGCCGCCTACTACAAAGCCAAGGTTTTCCAGATGCTGCCGCACCTCCGGCTTTCCGCCGATTCTCTGGATGATGGCGTCCTCACCGGGCGACATCAGGGTCAACGGCATCATACGTTCGCCTTCTTTCTCCGGTATTGTGATTAGCTTTTGCTAACCGAAGTCTTTTGAAATTGGTTAGGTTTCCCTAACCAAGAGTCATTATAACGGGAGGGCGGCCTTTTGTCAAGCCCGGAATTTCATTTACCCACCGATTTTGTGTGTTTTGTATACATGCCCAAAAGTTTGTCCCGTCTAACCTTTGATTTGTAGATTTTTCCAGTTCGCGGGCAGCGAACTCGCGAGGCTTTATGCCGGAACATGCATCAAGTTTTGTAATAGCAGTGGGCCAATTAAATTTTGTCATAAACCCGGCGGGCCGTCACGGCCGGATTTCCGGCCAGATATTCGCGCTCGAGCAGGTCGAGATAGGCGCCCGGCGTCTTGAGCCCGAGCATGACCGTGCGGCCGATATCCGTTTTCTCCAGCAGCTCATTCGTCAGGGAGACGCAGTTGATCGTCGGGATGAAGTACGTTGCATACGGCCCGCGCTGCACGCGCCAGAACCGCACGCCGCCGAGCCTGCGGAGCCGCCCGGCAAAGCAGTCCTCCGGCAGAGCTTCCGGCTGCCAGGGTGACAGCGTCTGCCGGAAGCGCTCCAGCTCCGCGCGCAGCTGCGCGGCCTGTGCAGGCGGCAGGCGGAGGCTGTAGCTGATGACGCGGCGGTGATGCGTGCCGATGCACCACCGGAGATACGGCTCGCGTGGGGCGGAGAAAACGATCCCGGCGCCCGCCGTACGGAGCAGGCGCTGATGGACCGGGTCATAGGCACCGTAGGTCAGCGTCCGGCCGTCAAAGCAGAGCTCGCAGTGGCCGACCAGGCCGATGCCGTGCGCGGACGTCTGGAACAGGAACTCAAACTCCTCCGTCCCCTGCTGCGGGACCGGGCCCAGCGGAGCGCGCGGCAGCACGTCCGCCGTCCGCTGCGGCAAAAACAAGCTCATCAGATCCGGCAGCGCCACGCGGATCGAGCCGAGCACCCGCCGGACGCGGCGGCTGCGGATCGTCAGGGCAAGGACATCGCAGACAAGCCCCGTGCCGAACACCGTCAGCAGCAGCGCGGCCGTATAGCGAAGCGCAGCGTCCCGCAGCGCCGGAACGAACACGATGAGCACAAACAGGCCCGTGCCGCCCACAGCGGCTGCCATCGCCGGAAAAAAAGCGCCCCAGCGGCGCATTCTGCCATAGAGAATCGCATTGACTGCCTCGACCGTGACCAGCAGCGTCAGATACACCGCAACGACCACGGCAAACAGCCGCACCGACAGCTGCGGCAGGAGCAGCAGGCCCGCGCCCAGCAGCAGCTCGACAGCCGCCAGCAGCACGGACATCCGGCCGGGGCGGTTGCCGCGCCGCCGCGCGAGCAGCAGGTACATAAGGCCGCGCAGCGGCAGGAGCAGGCCCGACAACAGCAGCACGACATGCGCCGCTCCGGCGCGTCCGGCCATCAGCGCGGGGCCGAGGCCGAGCATACCGATGCCGGACAGCATGGGAAGCAGCAGCAGATACAGCAGAGTCATCATGGGGGTCCTTCCTCCCGGCAGGCGCTGCGCGCTTCAGCTTGTCAAAAAGGCCCTTCGGGCTTCTTCGCCAAGCTGCTTTCAGAATTGCAAAATCAGTTTTTGACAGTCTGACGCGCTGCGCACGTTACTCCGACTGGATCGACTTTGCGTATTCCGAGGGAGACATGCCGAATTTATCCTTGAATTGGCGGGAAAAATGGTGGATCGTGGAATAATTGAGCTGCGCGGCGATCTGGGAGAAATTCATCGTCCCCTCCCGGATGAGGCGCTTGCTCTCCTCCAGCTTGACCCGGCGGATATATTCGCCGGGCGAAATATTCATCTGCCGGTGGAACAGCGCCGTCAGATGCGACGCGCTCACGCCGACTTCGCGCGAAACGATCTCCACGGAGAGCTTATCGCACACATGATCGGCCACATACTGCAGCGTGCGGCTGACGATCTCGTTTTCGTGGTTCAGGGCCACCGGCGTTTTCAGGCGCTTTTTCTCGCTGCCCGTGTCGCGCAGAACGGACAGAAGCAGCAGCTTGAGATAGCTGCGGATAAAATCGCCGCTGTAGGCATCCATATTTTCGGACTCGCGGACGATCTGGCGCAGTTGAGCTGCCTCGGCGGACGACAGGTCGAACACCCGGTCCGGCAGCCGCGCGGCAAACTCGCTCTCCAGATCAAAGCTGACCGTGAGGAAGCGGGCCGTCATGTCCAGATCCGTATACTGCATATGCCATTGCTGCGGGCCGAACACCATGAGCTGGCCCTGATGCAGCTCGACGCCGTTGCCGTCCACAACGCAGTGCAGCGCGCCGCGGTCGACGTACGTCAGCTCGAACATGGAGTGCTGCTCGCCCTTGAACAGGAAGCCGCTCTCCACCTCGCGATAAAACAGCGTATAGATCTCGCCGACGCGCAGGCGGTCGCCGAGCTTGAGATTCTCGGCCGCCGTCACAGGCTCGAGCACCTCAAGCTGCGCGCCCGCAGGCTGTGCCAGCCGGACGGAACACTCCGTCTGATACGGCAGGATGGCAAACTCCCGCCCCACAGGCAGGCAGACCGGCTTATCGAGATAAAAATACGCCGTCTCCCCTTCCCTGCGCACGGCAAGCACCGTCATGCCCAGCTCGAAATCCAGATAGACCGGCCCGGCACTCTGGCGGTAAAAGCACAGGCCCTCCGCCGAGAAATACTGTACGGACTCCTGCCACTGCGCTCCGGACGGAAAGCCGCGGTTCGGCAGGCTGTCGCGCAGCACGCGGCCGTAGCCGGAAAAGGTCAACTTGTTCAGATTTTCAACCAAGGCGGGTCCCCCTCCCGTTCCGCCGGCCGTTATTCGAACAGCACGGGCGGATAGATACCGGCCGCATGCATGGCGGCCACGGACTCCTGCACGGAGGCAAGGTCCTCGCGATAGGTCACGCCGTGCCAGCTCTCGTCCGTGTGGAGAACGCGCACCGTAGCGCGGTTGGCGGCAAGCTGGTTGTTGGCGACCGTCGGCAGATAGAACTCCGCCTTCAACGGGTTAACGGACACGGACTCCTGCAGGAAGCGTGGGAACTCTGCCGCCAGCTCGTCAAGGATGCGCGGCGTGAAGCCCCAGAAGTTCATGGAGACGGTCGTATCGCCGGACAGCGGGGTGAAATGCTCGCCGTCCTCCGTAAAGGCCGCGTCGTCGCCGCGCTTTTCGATGTGCGTGCGCTCCGTGATTCCGGTAAGGTAGCCGTCGCGCAGCTCGCAGACGCCGCGGGCCACGGAGCCGTGCTCCGTCATAGCGTTGTGCAGGCGGTAGCCGACCATGGCATAGGCATTATCGGCATGCTGCCCGGTCAGGAAGCCGCCGATGGCCGTGAACGCGCCGCGACCGTAAAAATCGTCGGAGTTGATGACGGCGAACGGCCCGTCGATCACGTCGCGCGCGCACAGCACGGCGTGGCCCGTGCCCCAGGGCTTCGTGCGGCCCTCCGGCACGGTAAAGCCCTGCGGCAGGCAGGACGTCAGCTCCTGAAAGGCATAGGAAACGTCAAAATACGGCTCAACGCCGCGGCCGACCTTCTCGCGGAAGTCGTGCTCGATCTCGTGCTTGATGATAAAAACGACCTTGTCGAACCCGGCAAGGCGCGCGTCATACAGAGAATACTGGATGATGCTGTTGCCCTGCGGATCAATGGGCGTCATCTGCTTCAGACCGCCGAACCGGCTGCCCATGCCCGCCGCCATCACGACCAGCGTCGGCTTTTTCATGGAAATACTTCCCTTCTGCTGCGTTATTTCGGTTTTCTGCGCGGCATCCGCCGCGGGGCAGGCCGCAGCGCGGCCCGCTCAGTGCGCACTATTATAACAGCTCTTTTCCAAAAGCTCAATGGTTTTTGCAAAAAACGGCGCATATTTCGGCAAATATTTTGCACGTTGGCTTGCATGCGCGGAAGGATCTGGTAAATCTGCACGCAAAAGCGCCCCGGCCGAAGCCGGGGCGCGCGGGGATGTAATGGAGAGTAATCACTCTGCCTTGGCAATGCAGATGGCGTTGTTCTCGGTATCAAGGTAGAACGTCGCCTTCGGATTGGCCGATTTGACCATGGCCAGATCAGCCTCGGTGAGCTTGTATTCGTCCGTGCCGACGACGAGCGGCATGCCCTTAGCCGGGACGCGATTATCCGCGATATACACGGAGATCGTATGTGTCAGGGCGCTGTCGACGACGATGCGGCTCATGAAGACCTTGGCGCTGTAGGGCGTCAGGTACACGTTCAGGTCCGCAGAGAGCTTGCGCACATAGACATTGGAGCCGAGCTTCTGGGAAACGTCGCGCAGATAGATGCCCTCATAGTTCTTGCCGGCTGCAGTCGTGTTGTTGGCAAACGTGCCGCCGTAGAAGTGCAGTGCACCCGGAGACTTCAGGCGGGCGATGGAGCCGGAGCCGTAGGACGTGCTGCTCAGCAGGCAGGCATTGTCCGTGAACGTGCCGCCGTAGACGTTGATCGCAGAGGCGTTGCCCGCATTCGACTGATCCATCAGGAAGATCGCACCGCAGCCCTTGACGGAGTTGTTCGTAAACGTCGCATTCTCGATGTTGATCGTGTGCGTACCGCCGCCGTTCACATGGACCAGCCTGGCCTGATTGTTCGTGAACGTGCCGTTCTTCAGGTTCAGAACGCTGCTGCCGCTCTGACCGTACATGGCGAAAACGGAAGCGCCGCCGGTCTCGCTGTTGCTGGAGCTGTAGGTCTGGCAGTTCGTGACCGTCACGTCCTCAACGTTGACCGTGTTCGTCTTGCCTGCACGGCTGAACGACCACACAAAGACCTGCGAGGAACCACGCATGTTGCGCACGACCGTACCGGCCTTAACGTTCAGCGTGCCGCCTTCATCCACGCGGACAAAGGCGCTCGTTGAGCGCGTCTGCGGGGTATACATGCACAGGCCGTCGAGCGTGATATTCTCGAGCGTCAGTTCACCCTCGACCCAGACGGCCGAGCCGGTGCTGCCGTTGAGATAGCGGGAAAGCATGGCGTTCGGAATGCCCTCGAGGGACCAGACCTCACTCGTGCCTGCTCCCAGCGTGCCGCCGTTCATAATGTAGATGATGTTGTCGCCCTTCTCCTTGGCGTTGGCCTTCAGAATCTCCTTGGCGCGCGCGAAGGTGGCGACCGGTGTCTGCGGCGTCAGGCCGTCGTTGGCATCATTGCCGGGGTTCGTGGACATCGTGCTGTCGTTCATGTAGACCTCGGCGCCGATAACCTGCGCGGAAACAACGCAGTAACGGTTGTTCGCCGCGTCGATCTCCGCCTTGTAATACGGGTCGAGAGAGTTGACCAGCTGATAGGCCTTCGTATCCTCGGCTGTGAGCTTATAGGTGCCGTAGCCGATGGCCAGAACGATATCCGTGCCCATGTAGTCGAGGGTCACGCGGACGCCGCCGCCCGTCACATTGCTCAGGGGCTTGGCGATGGCGACTGGGAGCGCTCCTCTCTTGGTGTTCAGATACAGGCCGGAGAACGTCAGGGCATCCTTTTCGGCGCCAAAGACGACCTGAGACTTTTCAAGCATGGCGACCTGATCGTCGGGGTAGCCTGCACCCGGCGTGTTGTTCTCGATCGTACCGCCGTTGAGGTACCACGTCGAGCTGCCGGAGTTACCGTAGGCAACAAGAGCCGCATAGGTGCCGGAGACGTTGTTGCGGATGATACCGCCGTTGAGATAGCCGACCGCATGCTGGGCAAGACTGACGGCACAGCCCTTCAGGGATTCGTTATTCTCGATGATGCCGCCGTTGATAGTCAGGATGCCGGGAGCGTTGGCTTCGCCGCTGCTCACGCCAACGGCGGAGCCGCGGTGCGGGAGGGTCGTGCCGGTGTTCGTTGCCTTGTTGCCGGAGATGAGGCCGCCGTTGATCGTGATATGCGCACCGGAGGAACCGGCGATCGCAGACATATAGCCGCCGTAGTTATTGATGATCTTGGCGCCCTCGTTCATCTCTACCGTGCCGCAGTTAAAGCCGCTGCCGGTGACATAGATCGCGCCGCCGACCATACGGGACGATGCCGCGGAGTTCTGCACCGTCGCGCCGCTGTTCAGGACAAGGCGGCCGCCGGCCTCGATATCGAGGATGTACCAGACCATATTCTGCGTCAGCAGCTCCGGCCACATGGTCGCACCGCCGTCGAGCGTGATGTTCTCGAGCGTCAGCGTTGCGGAAGCGTCCTCGGCCTCCGGCTCGATGACGATCATGCGCTTCGTGAAGGAGCCTGCACGCATGACCTTGCCGCCCTCAAGGTCGGCCATGGTCCACGTCGTGTCCTGCGTAATGGTCACGGTGCCGCAGATCAGGATGACGGGGTTCTTGCTCTCTGCGAGCAGCGACTTTGCACGCTCGAAGGTCTTGACGGCGCTCTCCTCGGTCGTGCCGTCGTTCGCATCATCGCCGTCCGTGCCGTCGAGGTAGATATAGTCGGAGCGATCGTCCTCACGCCACTTGGCGTACAGGCTCATATCGCCGCGGCAGCGGTCGATGAAGTCGAACATCTGCGTCAGCTCGGGATCCTTGAACCAGCCGGTGAACAGGTAGCCTTCCTTGCTCGGAGAAGTCGGGCGGTCAATGACGGAGCCGTAGCTGTATTCCTGCGTGTAGAGCACGTTTTCGCCGTCATAGTATGTCACAACGTACATGCGAACCTTCCAGGTCGCATAGAGTGTCACGTCCTCACGAACGGGCTGGGAGAAGTCAAACGGTGTGCCGTCCTCCGTCGTCCAGCTGACGAACGTATAGCCGCTGCGCTCCGCCGTGGCGGGCTCAACGGTCTGGCCCCAGGGCACCTGCACCTTTTCGGGTGTGACCGTGGCGACCTGCTTGGAGACGAACGTCACGGTGACGATCATGCCGGTCGTCGTAAACGTGACGGTCACATCCTCGGTGATGTCGCGGAGGATGAACTCGGAGCGCACGCGCTGCAGTGTGCCGGAGGAGGCGGCGACCTGATCGAGATCAAAGCCCTCGCTGTGATCGCCGTAGAGGTTGAAGTTCAGCCAGTTCACGCCCGGCTCGAGCGTCACGGACGTGACCTTCTCACCGTTGACCTTGGCATAGCCGCCCTCGCCCTTGAACGTAACGGTGAAGCCGGTCTCCGGCTCCGTCGGCTCAGTAGAGCCGTTTATTTATGCACAACATTAGATTTTCCTTTGTGTTGAATAGGCAAGCCGTTAGATTGCCTTGTTCTCAATCACTCGGATAACGTTGTGGTTATTCTCGATGTAATCAATAATTCGCTGGTACTCGTCGGCAAAATTGAAGTCAACCGTTATTTCCCCGTTCTCATGCACCCAAACCGCTTTTACGAGTTCAACCATAATCCCGCGGTTAAGGCTCTGAATGTTTTTGTATTTCAGAAAGGCGGTTAGATACGGGTCGTCGGTTCCGATACCATCAGCCATTACCTGCATTTCCTCTTTCAGATAGGAGATGTTCGCTTCAAGCTGTTGTATCTGTTCTGCAATCTTGCCTTTCAAGCGGCGGTATTCCTCTTTGGTAATCTCACCGCTTTTCCAATCAAGGTACAAGCTATCGGAAGCGTCATTGTACTGTTTTAGCTGCTTCTCTGCCTGTTTCAAGGAATGGGATAATCTCTTGCTTTCCCGGTTGATAACAGGCGCGTTGTTAATCCGTTCAATTTCTTCTGCAAGCCGATCTACAAGGGCAATTTGCATTTGCAACGCTGCCAATACCGCGTTTTCCAACTTGTCTTGCCGGATAGAATGTTTGCTGCAAATCTTCTTATCGGTGTAGCTGCGGCAAGAGTAGTAGGCAATATCGCGGGCGGTTTTGCGCCGCATGGCCTTTTTGCAATCCGCGCAACGGACAAAGCCGGACATGAGATAGACTTCCTGTTTGCCGGGGGCTGTCCTTGTGTCGCGCTTATGTAGGGCTTGCGCTTTCTCGAATGTTTCCCTGTCAATAATCGCTTCGTGTGTGTTGGGGACGACAAACCATTCTTCTTCGGGGACGTTGATCTGCTTGTGTACTTTGTAGCTTATTACGCGATTACGGCCTTGCACCATTACGCCCGTATAAACTTCATTTTGCAATATCCTTACAATCGTGCTGGCAGACCACAAACCATCGTTTTTGTCGGAATTAGGGTTGTTATACTTAAAGCCTTTTTTCTTCTTATAGGCTTCGGGGTTCGGCTCTCCCATTTGGTTAAGCCGCTTTGCAATCCCCATTTTACTGTACCCCTCATTGACAAACCAATGGTAAATGCTTTTGACAACCTCCGCTGCTTCTTCATCTACAATCAAGCTGTTTTTGTCGTTTGGGTCTTTCTTGTAGCCGTAAGGGGCAAACGCGCCTATGAACTCGCCGCGCTCCCGTTTCATCTTGAATGTTTTGCGGATTTCTTCGGAAGTGGTCGCGGCAAACTGCTCGTTGAACATTCCCCTAATAGGTACTTCAAGGCCGCTTGCAGAATGGGGATTTGCGTAAGTGTCAATAAATGGTGTGCCTGTGCAAATAAACCTTGCACCGTTAATGGGTATGAACTCCTCTAAAAACTTTTGCTGGTCGGCAAGGTTGCGGAAACCGCGTGCAAGGGATTTGATAATCATGCAGTTTACTTCTTTTCGGACAATGCAGCCCTCAAGCCGTTTGAAGTTTGGTCGCGCTGTGTCGGTGCCTGTCAATCCGTCGTCGGCAAACACGTCTACAATCACATAGGTTCCCGGCTCAAAATAGCTGTCTACAAAGTCGCGGAGTATCTTTTCTTGGTTGATAACACTCTCGCTTTCGTCCTCGTTGTCGTCCTCTCTGGATAGTCGAATGTATAGCCCAATTTTCCAAAACGGCTCTGCATAACTGCGTGCCATTTTGTCTTTGCGTATGCGGGGCATTATACCTCCTTTCCCCCTATAATTACGAGTTAATTATACCATTTTCGCCCCGTAATCACAAGGTCTTACCCATAGAGTTAGGGAAAGTCGGCGGTTATTTCAGACTTAAAAAGTAATCGCACAATGATTGCTTTAGCGTTCTATCCTCTGCGACAAACCGTATTCTTACGGGCGTATCGCCGCAAAGAAAACAATACGGATTGACGATCTGCTCCAAGTAGCTTTGCATTTTTTTTGCTGCTGGCAAAGAACTGTCAATATGGATATTACGAATATCAACCAAAGTGCTGCGGTCAACCTGTGTAATATCAACATTTCTCATTTGTTGAAGTTGTAACTTGGTAATCATCTTCTTTCCCTCCCGGTTAGCGGCATAGTACAGAATATGCGCTCCGGCTTGTACGATATGAGAAATAAGGCTGAAACGGGCGGTTGTTAGCTGCAACCTCACGGGAGTTTCACCCCGGCCCATGCTTA
>ENA-UOJQ01001001-UOJQ01001001.1-human-gut-metagenome-genome-assembly--contig:-P63-NODE-1001-length-25521-cov-7.574334_pt1 | contig 25521 bp, 25 predicted proteins | sample MGYA00242352_ERZ723899 | MGnify/ENA metagenome assembly ERZ723899
TGGAGCGTATCGGTGCAGATACGCTCCATTTCTGATCCATATGGTGCAGCTGCAGTCCCTGGGCTCAGCTTGTCAAAAAAGCCCGGCTGCTCTCAGTGAGCGGCCGGGCCTGCTGCATCCTGCTGCGTGAGGTTGTTCAGCATCTGCAGGCACACGCTGCGGAAAACAGCCTCGTCCTCCGGCCGGATTCCCTGCAGAAGCAGGCGGTCCGTTTCATCCAGACAGGTAACAAACTGTGCATGCATGGCGCGTGCTTTTTCGGTTGGAAGCAGCTGCTTGCAGCGCTGATCGCGGGAGACTGCGCGGCGCTCGAGCAGGCCTGCGGCCTCCATGCGCTGAAACAGGCGGCTGAGCGTTGCACCGCGCAGCTGGAAGCGCTGCTCTACGTCGCGCTGCGTCAGGCAACGGCCCTCGTTGCGCAGCAGATAGTGCAGGATCATGCCCTGTGTGCCGGTCAGCTCTACAAGCCCGGCCTCCGATGCCGCTGCGTCCAGATGGCGGCGGATCTGATTGGACAGACATTTTACGACACCGCCGATGGGCTGCTCCATCTGCTGCATGGATGCTCCGCCTCCGTTTCTGCTTTTGGAATTTATAAATCTTATTATACCGCCGGATCGCGGCTCCGTCAACCGTGGAATGACAGAATTAACAAAAAATCCATTGACAATTTAGTGATATCGCCATATAATTAGCATGCTAACAATTTGAAGCAAGGAGGAATACCATGCTGAAAACCTTGGGGGCGCAGGTGAAGCAGTATCGCTGGGTCACGTTCATCACGCCCGTTTTTTCTGCGCTGGAGGCCGTAGCTGACATGTTCCTGCCGATGCTGATGTCCCAGATCATCGACAAGGGCGTCAAGGTCGGCGGGCAGGCAGGTATGCAGGCTGTGCTGCATTACGGCGCAATCATGGTGGCCGTTGCCATCGGTGCGCTTGTCTGCGGCATTCTGGCGGGCCGCTTCGCCTCGATCGCTTCAACGGGCTTCGCGGCGAATCTGCGGCAGGCCATGTTTGCCAACATCCAGAGCTTTTCGTTCTCGAACATCGACCGCTTCTCCACGGCAGGCCTTGTTACGCGCCTGACGACAGACGTCAGCAACGTGCAGCTCTCCTATCAGATGATCACGCGCATCTGCGTGCGCGCGCCTGTCATGCTCATCACGGCGCTCATCATGGCATTTTCCATTCACGCCAGCCTGAGCATGATCTTCGTTGCGGCCATCGTGATTCTGGCGGCTGCGCTGTCGTTCATCATCTTCAAGGCGACGGGCACGTTCAACCGCGTGTTTAAGAAGTACGACGATCTGAACGCCAGCGTGCAGGAGAACGTCGGTGCTATCCGCGTCGTCAAGGCCTTCGTGCGCGAGGATTATGAGCGCAGCAAGTTCAACAAAGCGGCCAACGCCGTCTACCGCATGTTCGTAAAGGCGGAGACCTACGTGTCGTTCAACAACCCCGTGATGATGCTGACGGTGTTCGGCAGCATGCTGGGCCTGTCGTGGCTCGGCGCAAAGGCCATCGTGCTTGAAGGCTTCACGGAGGGCGGCCTGATGAGCCTGTTCAGCTATGTCATGAGCATCCTCATGAGCCTGATGATGCTCTCCATGATCTTTGTCATGATGAGCATGAGCGTGGCAAGCGCCCGCCGCATCTGCGAGGTGCTGAACGAAAAGGCCGACCTCACCAGCCCGGCGCAGGCGCTCACGGCCGTTCCGGACGGCAGCGTGGATTTTGACCACGTCAGCTTCTCCTACCGGCAGGGCAAGGGCAAGCCCGTCCTGCAGGACATCGACCTGCACATCGAGGCCGGGCAGACCATCGGCATCCTCGGCGGCACGGGCAGCGCGAAGTCGAGCCTCGTCAACCTGATCTCCCGCCTGTACGATGTATCGGAGGGCAGTGTTCGCGTCGGCAGGCACGATGTGCGTGAATATGACCTGACGACGCTGCGTGACGAGGTCGCGGTCGTGCTGCAGAAGAACGTGCTGTTCTCCGGCACGATTCTGGAAAACCTCCGCTGGGGCAACGCGGAGGCCACGCAGGAGGAGTGCGAGCGTGTCTGCCGTCTTGCCTGTGCGGACGATTTCATTCAAGCCATGCCGCAGGGCTATGAGACCTACATCGAGCAGGGCGGCACGAATGTCTCCGGCGGGCAGAAGCAGCGCCTGTGCATTGCCCGCGCCCTGCTGAAAAAGCCGAAGATCCTCATCCTCGACGATTCGACGAGCGCCGTCGATACCGCGACGGACGCGCGTATCCGCAAGGCCCTGCGCGAGGAGATCCCGAATACGACGAAGATCATCATTGCCCAGCGCATTTCCAGCGTGCAGGACGCCGACCGCATCCTTGTTCTGGACGAGGGCCGCGTCAACGGCTTCGGCACGCATGAGCAGCTGCTTGCCTCGAACCGCATCTATCAGGAGGTTTATCAGGGGCAGACGCAGGGCGGCGGCGACTTCGACGAGAAGGAGGGTGCATAATATGGCGACGAAACCGATGCGCGGCCCTGCCGGGCGCGCGATGCACGCCACGGAACGGCCGAAAAATACCGGCAAGACCATGCGCCGCACCATGGCCTTCATCCTGAAGCACTATAAGTGGCACTGCCTTGCCGTCGTGATCTGCATCGTCCTGACGGTGCTGGCCCAGCTGAACGGCACGCTGTTCCTGCAGAAGCTCTATGACAGCTATCTTTCCCCCATGCTGGAGAGCGGCAGCACGGACTTCACGCCCCTGCTGCACAAGCTCATCCAGGTCGGCGCGGTCTACGCCATCGGCGTGCTGTGCTCGTGGGGCTATACCCGCCTGATGGTCAATGTCTCGCAGGGCACGATGCGCAACTTCCGCGAAAAGCTCTTCGGCCATATGGAGAGCCTGCCTATCTCGTATTTCGACACGCATTCCCACGGCGACATCATGTCCGTCTACACGAACGATATCGACACGCTCCGCCAGTTCATCGGCCAGAGTCTGCCGCAGCTGTTTTCCAGCATCATCAGCATCGTGAGCGTGTTCGTCAGCATGATCGTGCTCAATGTGCCGCTGACGCTGCTGACGCTCGTCATGGTGGCCCTGATGCTGTTCGCAACGAAGAAGATCGCCGGGAAGTCAGGCAAGTTCTTCGTCCGGCAGCAGCAGGACCTCGGCAAGGTCAACGGCTATATCGAGGAAATGATGCAGGGCCAGAAGGTCGTGAAGGTCTTCAACCACGAGCAGGCCGCCATCGAGCGCTTCAACGAGCTCAACGAGCAGCTGCGCGACAGCTCCTGCCGCGCCAACAGCTACGCAAACGTCCTTATGCCGGTCAACGCCCAGCTCGGCAACGTCAGCTACGTGCTGTGCGTCGTGGCGGGTGCGGCGCTGGCGCTGCATGGCTATGTCGGCCTGACGCTCGGCACGCTTGCGGCGTTCATGACGCTCAACCGCAGCTTCAACCAGCCCATCACGCAGGTCAGCCAGCAACTGAACTCCGTCGTTATGGCCATGGCCGGTGCGGAGCGCGTGTTCCGGCTGCTCGATGAGAAGTCCGAGACGGATGAGGGCTATGTGACGCTCGTCAACGCGGTCGAGCATCCGGACGGCACGCTGACCGAGAGCGAGAAGCGCACCGGCGTGTGGGCGTGGAAGCATCCGCATCAGGCGGACGGCACCGTGACCTATACGAAGCTCGCGGGCGACGTGGTGTTCCACGATGTGGACTTCGGCTATACGCCGGAGAAGATCGTTCTGCACAACATCGATCTCTATGCGACGCCGGGCCAGAAGATCGCCTTTGTCGGCTCGACGGGCGCAGGCAAGACGACGATCACGAACCTCATCAACCGCTTCTATGACATTGCGGACGGCAAGATCCGCTATGACGGCATCAATATCAACAGAATTCGCAAGGACGACCTGCGCCGCAGCCTCGGCATGGTCCTGCAGGATACGCACCTGTTCACCGGCACGGTCATGGAGAATATCCGCTACGGCCGCCTGGACGCTACGGATGAGGAATGCGTCGCTGCGGCGAAGCTGGCCAATGCGGACGGCTTCATCGAGCGCCTGCCGAACGGCTATGACACCATGCTGACGAGCGACGGCGCGAACCTCAGCCAGGGCCAGCGCCAGCTGCTTGCCATTGCGCGCGCCGCCGTGGCAGACCCGCCAGTGCTGATCCTTGACGAGGCGACGTCCTCCATCGACACGCGCACGGAGGCGCTCGTGCAGGCCGGTATGGACGGCCTGATGAAGGGCCGCACGACATTCGTCATCGCCCACCGGCTTTCGACGGTGCGCAATGCGGACTGCATCATGGTCCTTGAGCAGGGCCGCATCATCGAGCGCGGCACGCACGACGACCTCATTGCCCAGAAGGGCCGCTATTACCAGCTCTATACCGGCAAAAAGCCGGAGAAATAAAACCAAAGACGCTGCAGCTTTTTCGTGGCTGCAGCGTCTGTTTTACTTTTTCGGCAGGATGACGCGGAACGTCGAGCCCTGCCCGGGGGCGCTGTCGACCTCGATGACGCCGTCGGACAGCTCGACGATGCGCTTGACGAGCGGCAGGCCGAGGCCGTTTCCCATGGCCTTGCGGGAGCTGTCGCCCTGATAGAATTTCTCAAAAATGCGCGCCTGCACTCCGGGCGTCATGCCGCAGCCGTGGTCCATGACGGAGACGACGGCGCATTCCGTCTGGTCGAGCAGGCGCAGGGACAGCTCCTGCCCCGGCTCACTGAATTTGATGGCATTGCCGATGAGGTTCGTCCAGACCTGCAGCAGCAGCGGCTCGCAGGCCGTCACGCTCACGGCGTCCAGCTCGGCACGAAAGCTCAGCGACTTTTCCTCCCACTGCGGCTCGAGCATCACAACGGCCTGCCGCAGCTGCTCATCGAGGCGGAACGTGCTGCGCTGGTCGGAAAGCGACTGATTCTCGAGCTTTGAGAGCATGAGGATGTTGCCGACGAGCGTGGAGAGGCGGTGTGTGTTATAGAGGATCTTGTCCAGATATTCGTCGCGCTCCGCCTGCGTCAGGCCGGTGTCCTGCAGGAGCATGGCATAGCCCTCGATGGCGGTCAGCGGCGTCTTGAATTCGTGTGAGACGCTGGAGACAAAGTCGTTCGTGACATTGTTGATCCGGTTCATCTCGCGCACGAGTGCGTTGAAGTTCCGCAGGGTCGTCTGCACCTCTTCAAGCTTACTCGGGTCTTCGACCGTGATGCTGTAGTTGCCGCGCGCGACCTCGCGCGAGGCCTTGCTCAGCTTGACCATCGGGGCCAGCACGCGCCGCCCGACGAGAAAGCTGGCGCTGCCGCTTGCGGCGGCCGCCACGAGCAGCAGGGCCACGAGCGTGGAGACGTTGATGTGGCCGATGACGCCGAGCTGCTGCAGGGCCGTCAGCGCGCCGACAACGGCACCGAACGAGATGATGACGACGATGGCGATGATGAGCAGGTAATACGTCCGCAGACGCAGGGAAAAGCGTTTATCCTTCTTCATGCTTCCGCTCCGCCTTATAACCGATGCCCCGAACGGTTATGATCTCAAAGTCCTGATTCTCCCGGAAGCGGTCGCGCAGCCGGTTGATGTGCACGTCCACCGTGCGGGGGTCCGTGTGGGTGTCGATGCCCCAGATGTCGTCCATGAGCTGCTGCCGCGTGAAGATGTGCCCCGGCGAGGAGACAAGCTTGTATAACAGCAAAAACTCCTTTTGCGGCAGGACGGTCTGCACGCCGCCCGTCAGAACGGAGAACGAGTCGAATTCGAATGTCGTTGTGCCAAGCGTCTGCCGCCGGTCCGCGACCATCTGCGCGCGCCGCAGCAGGGCGTTGATGCGCAGCACGAGCTCGTTGACGTTGATGGGCTTGACCAGATAGTCGTCCGCCCCTGCCAGAAAGCCGAACTGCATGTCCTGAAAGCCGTCGCGCGCCGTGATCATCAGCACGGGGATGGTATTGCCGCTGTCGCGCAGGCCGCGCACCAGTGCATAGCCGTCCAGCTGCGGCATCATGATGTCCGAGACGATGAGGTCGATATAGTCGCGCTCGAGGACCTGCAGCGCCTCCACACCGTCGGCTGCGCCGATGGGCTGGAAGCCGTGGCGCGTCAGTACGCGGCAGAACAGCTGCCGCAGCTCGGCGTCGTCCTCGGCAACGAGAATCTTGAACATGGGGATCCCTCCGTTTCCGTCTTCTCAGTATACCACAGACGGCCGGATTTTGGAACGGAAAATTTCCGGTTTATGAACTGAAATTCATAATCGGTTGACGCAGAATTGATAATTCCGGGATATGATATCGGTAGAAACATGAAAAGGACGGGAACGGAATTGAAAAATAAAATGTCGCGGCAGGAACGCCGCGAGGCGCGGCTGCGCCAGGAAAAGCTGCGCCTGCAGAAGAAGAGCAAGCTGACGCTCATCGTCTATGCCGTGATCCGGCTCATCGTGGTCGGCGTGCTCGTCCGCTCGGCCTTCAACGGCCAGATCGAAAGCGTCTACACCTGCCTCCTGACGCTCGTGCTGCTGCTCCTGCCCTCCATTCTGGAGCGGAAGCTGGGGGTACGCCTCCCGGCCGGTTTGGAGATCACGGTTGTCGTCTTCATCTTTGCAGCGGAGATCCTCGGTGAGATCGCCTGCTTTTATGTGACGGTCCCGTTCTGGGATAAGGCCCTGCATACGACGAGCGGCTTTATCTATGCGGCGGTCGGCTATTCCATGGCGGACGTTCTGAACCGCCACAAGAAGGTCAGCTTCGAGCTTTCCCCGCTGTTTCTGGCGCTCGTGGCGTTCTGTTTCTCCATGACGATCGGCGCATTGTGGGAAATTTTTGAATTCTCCGTGGATAACCTGTTCCACAAGGATATGCAGAAGGACACAGTCATCCAGCAGATCACCTCCGTGGCGCTCGACCCGACGAACCGCAACATTCCCATCACCATTTCAAACATTCAGGATGTCGTTGTGAACGGCGAGAGCCTCGGCCTCGGCGGCTATCTGGATATCGGCCTGTATGACACCATGGGCGACCTGATCGTCAACCTCATCGGCGCGGTCGTGTTCAGCGTCATCGGCTATTTCCATCAGAAGCACCGCAAAAAGTCCGTTGTGACGCAGTTGTTCGTCCCGCAGGTGGACGAAAAAGAGGAGGATGTGCAGCATGAATGACAAGGAGCACCGCAATCTGGAGCGCGCGGGAAAGGCGGATACGGACCGGATCCTGACGATCCCCAATGTGCTAAGCTTTTTCCGGCTGGCGCTCATTCCCGTGATCATCGTACTGTATGCAAAGAATGAGGTCTGGTGGGCGTTCGGCATGCTCGTGCTGTCCGGCGTGACGGATGTCGTGGACGGCTGGGTCGCGCGGACGTATCACATGGTCTCGAATTTCGGCAAGGCCATCGACCCCGTTGCCGACAAGCTGACGCAGATCGCCGTGCTGCTGTGCCTTATGCCCATGAAGTGCTGGTGGGTCGTCGGCATTCTGGTTTTGAAAGAGGTCTCCATCGGCATCATGACGCTCCTGACCCTGCACCACACCGGCATGGTCTACGGCGCGGGCTGGTACGGCAAGCTGTGCACGGCCGTGATCTACCTTTCCATGTTCGTCCTGATGCTCTGGCGGACGGCGCCGGACTGGTTCCTGTATGCGGATGCCGCGCTCTGCGCCTGCCTGATCCTGCTGGCGTTTGTGAAGTATGCCATCCGCTACGGCGGCATTCTGCGGGAGGCGCGCGCAGACGGCGCGCGGAAGCAGGCATGAATGCGCCGATCCTCTCGTTTTTTGCGGCGCATGCCCCGCGGCAGGCGCTGCACCGCGGCCGCAGGAGGCGCTTCTTCCGCTGCCCGGCCTGCAGAGCCGTGCAGATCGTCCCGGCAGGCTGCGGCCAGACGAAGATCGTCTGCCGCAAGTGCGGGGAGATATTCTTACGGAGAACCTGAATAATGACGGACCGCCTCGGAACACCCTTCGAAAGGAAGGTGCTCCGGGGCGGTTTTTCTGTAAGAGAGCTTTCAGACAGTTTAGCAAGCAGACGATTCAGTTTCCTGCACTGCGCTGATAGCCCGTTATCAGAATGTACGGGTTTTCCTGCGGGTCTAGCCACAAGAGTGTGTTTACCATATCGGCTTCGGGAAGCCCGATGCAGCCTCCCGTTGCACCCTTGCTGCAATGAAAGAATATTGCACAGCCGCGTTCCGGAATGGTATAGGGAGCAGTGTTAAAACGGATGACGCAAGCATATGCATAGGCGCTCTGATAGTCTTCCAGATGCTCAACATCATCGCTCCACAGATCGAGGATGGACGGGTCGTCGCGTTCCTGCCACGAATTAAAGTAAATGGAATCTTCGTCACATACCCAATCTGAGCTTGGCGTAACGTCTCGCCATGGCATCTTCAGTCCATCTGGCTTTGGAGAATTTCCGAAAGCCAAACCCAGCGACCAGAGTCCCGCAGGAGATGTGTTGCTCCCGCGTTTGCGTCCGTGCATAATGCCGTTACCTCCAACCCAGCCATGCATCCTGCTCAGACCGGATACAGGCTGCCAGGCTCCGCCCGCCTCCCGCTGATAACACACGGTTTCCGTCTGAATGCCATCCGTCTCCTGTGCTACGACCAGCACCAGTTGGTTACACTCGCGAGAGTCAAGGCCTTCCGGCGTAAGCCCCTCAACTGCCATCCATTTTTCCAACAGCTCCATCTCATTGCAATTCTGATCAGCGGGAAATGTTTCTGCCAGTTCAGGCTGCCATGTAGCCTGCGTGTCTCCCGGCTGCGGCGAAATTGGTACACCGTTTTGATAGAAGGATTCGTCCCAAACGGCGTATGTGCGCTCAGGCTCCGTGGCAATGACCGATGGCGCCTCCGGCATATGGGTGCTGTTCTCGGTATTCTGTGGCTGGGAGGGAACGTTTCCTGCCTCTGTGGCCTCCGTGGGTGCGGTACGGGGTGGAATGCTCTCCTGTTCGATGGTTGGTATATTTCCCTCAATGTCGTGAAGTATATCTGAACAGCAGGCGGAGAGATATATTGACAAAATAGTACAGCATGCACATGGGAAAAGCAGTGCAATAATGCGTTTGCGAAATCCTGCCTTCATCAAATGTAGTAGTAGCCGCCAGTAATATGAGCAGCTGCAAAGCAACTTGCAGAATAGCTGCAATACTGCGCAAGAGGCATATAGGCAGATGTCGTCGAACTCGAATTTGCTGCTATGCAAAAATTACTCACGCCGCGTGAACCAACTGTTCCTGTTGTTCGTGTAACTACCATTGCGTGATCATAGGTTCCACTGTCTACACTTCGCGTGCCAGCTGTGTCCCAGATAATTACATCGCCAACACACGCTTTGGCTAAGCCCAGCCAATAATAGCCTTGTGGACCGGATATAGTATGATCACTGAGCCAGATGATTTTGAGGAAGCCGTTTACATTATCCCATCCCCAATTTAACCAATATTTATCACCATAGTAGGTAGTGTATTGATTTCTGCACCAGACATTTGTAGAATTAGTGCCTGTCCAAGCTGTAGAAACAGCGGGGAATGCAGTTGTCGAAGTACCTGAAGCGCCACATCCAGATAGAAGTCCGGCCCAAACACATTGCGACGCGAAATTTTGGCAATTAGAACTGCTTGCACCAAATAAACTATTAGTTTTATTGTAATATTGCTTGGCGTAATTTACTGCCGCCGTCGAGCTATATGATGTTGTTTGGTATGTTGCTGTGGTTGTAGCTGTGTTATTCGTGTTGGCGGGCTTTTCCATTGTCGAAAAATCATGGTCACCGACAACGGCCAAAGCGGCTGCGTGGGCATCGAATGAGTCATAAACAAACCCGTCTGCTTGTTCATTCGGCATACTTGTCTTTGCTGTGACGATGCCCCAGTTTCCGTTGATTTTTTCCAGTGTCAGATAATAAACACAGTTTAGATAAAATGTATCCTCGAAAGCACCTTCCATTTCATAACAATAATGAACGCCTATTTCCGCGGTGCAAGTATTCCCAGTTAATACGCCCGAGAAATTTTCAAATTCAATACTATCAGAAATGATCTTAAAATCGCAAATATCAGCAATTTCACGCTGGTATTGATTCTGGCTTTCGATATATGCGATCGTGCTGTCAACCTGCTCATTCCGAATAGACTGAACAGTAAACGTAGTGCAGTTGTAATCACTATCTCGTCTGCTGGCATAGATTGAAGAAATAAAAAGCTCACAGGTCGCCTGTATTTCGGCAGCTGTTCCCGCGTTATCAGTCAGACTTGCCCAAGTGCGTTTGTACTCATCTTGTGAGAGTTGTGTCGTGCCTGCAACAGGTATAACTTGATTTTCGTTATGAAGCACAGTCGCATGGTTTGTCACCGGGTCATAAGAGGCATTTGCTTCAACAGCGGAAGCAGAAAATGCTGTTGCAATGAGCAGAGAAACAATGGACAAGATGGCAACCACTTTTTTGATTTTTTTCATGACACTTTCTCCTTTCAGAATCTTATCGTTATGAGCAAATGTGCTCAAATTAATGTATGTACGTCTTTATGATGGTAAATTAAATCAATCAGCACTGAACCAAGCAATGGCTATGCGTTAGCACTTTTAGAACCTCAGTAAACGTACTGGATATTTCGATGAATCAGTTATAAAAATCAACTTTTGTATGTTGCATAGCTGGTGTCGGTTATGTATTCAACCGTAGCTGCGGTTAATACAAATTGCGACGTTGCCCGATATTGCCCCACACTATCAAGCGCGACAATGTATTCTTGACTAAAAGATTGGCTCGTAGTAGAATATGTCCAAGTATTATTTGGTGCTGGAATATTCACCCGAATCCACGTACCGCTGACCTTTTTTTCAAGATACGTTGTCACATACACTGATTTTAATCCGTTTGTCCCGTAACACTTAACAACAACAACTGCTTTTCCGGAGCTACTGATAGAAAGAAGAACCTCCGCCTGTCGAGCATTTGCGTATTGTGGCCGAATGCTATCTGCCCGAAGTGCTTGCACATTATATGATATTGAAATAGTAACAATAATTGCAATTAGAAAACTGAATACACGTTTCATTATTTCACCTCCTATTTCTGTATGGTGTATGCTACGCTTACCATTGCCTCTATTTTCTAAGACAGCTGCTGGGGCAAAAATGATACAACTTTTTCGCTTTTTACATACATTTTGGACAGATGGGTTGCTTGACAGTGTGCGGCGTGCGGGGTATCATGATGAATAGTTGGGAGGTGCGTTTCCTTGCTGATGCTGTATTTTGCCCTGATTGACAGCGAAGCCGACCAGCTTCGCTTCTCCGATATTTACAGCAACTATCAGAAGCAGATGCTGCTTGTGGCGAAGCGTATTCTGCACAGTGATGAAGATGCGGAAGATGCTGTTCAGATCGCATTTCTGGGCATCGCACAAAGGATAAAATCCCTGCCGGTTGATGATAGGCGTTTACGGGCTTATGTACTTACCGCAGCCAAAAACGCTGCACTATCGTTGCTTCCGCAGAAGAAACGGCAGGACAATATGCTTGACATTGATGAGCTTCCAATAGCCTCTGACGAGGATTTGTTTGTGAAGGTTATGCAATCTCAGGACTATGACACATTACTGCGTGCTGCGAGAATGCTGCCCGCTCCATATCGTGAGGTATTGCTGATAATCTGCGTAGAGGGGCAGACTGTAGCTGCATCAGCGGCCATACTGCATCGCAAGCCGGGGACAGTGCGCCAGCAGCTCAATCGCGGGAAAAAACTCCTGATTGATTTTTGTCGGAAGGAGGGAATGTGCTTTGAAGAGCAGGGCTGAAACGCCGTTTGAGCGGGCGCTGATCGATGCGACGCTGGAGGAGTACTCGGATGTACCAGATTGTGAGGATAAAATTGCAATTCAATTGTCGGATCACTTTATCCGAAAGACAGAAAAGCTGAACAGGAAGACAGTATCCAAAGGTTGGAAGTATCAGAATACAGTGTGGAAGCGAGTGGCCCTTATTGCAATCCTTGCGGCAGTATTGGCGGCAAGCGCAATGGCGATTCCGGCAGTCCGTGAAGCAATTATCAAGTTCTTCCTCCATGATGAGGGCACCCATTATGAGGTTTCATTCGACCCAATACAGGCGGCTTCTGCCCCGGATTCTATCGAGACAGTGTATCTCCCAACATATATACCGGATGGATATCAGCAGGAATTCAAAACAGTCAGCATTGCAGCTGTGTCAATCGGCTGGCACAATGCGAACAATTGGTGGATTTGCTTTGATCAAGTCCCCATGCCGGAGGACTACGAGAATGCAACAAGGGGAGGCATTAATTCGGAGGGAGCAACAGCGGAATCAACCGGCATAAATGGATTTGAGGTGATCAAAATTACCGATAATGAGGTCATAACCTACATCTGGACAAATCATGAGTATATGTTTACGCTGATGTGCGAAAAAGAAATCCCGGAATCGGAGATGTTGAAGATATTCTCCAGCGTGCAGGCGGATGATCATGCGATCATTGACGGCATGCAATAGGTGCTTTATTAGAGAATGATTGTTGGAGAGCGACTGCCTCCTTTTTGCGGGAACTTCCGGTGCTCTGCTGCGTCTAACCAGCAGAACATCTGCAAAGGAGGAACCACGCATGAAGCTGAAACAACTCATCTGCCTGCTGCTGGCAGCACTGCTGCTCGGCGCCTGCGGCAGTCCTGCCGGACCGACGGAAGCAACGGAGGAAACAAAGCCGACCGATGCCTGGCTGGACCCGGTTGTTCCGACGGATGCTGCCGAATCGTTGGGAAAGCCGGAGCCGGTCGAGGATCTGACCGTGCCGGATCAGACCGCCGCTGTGGGTGGGGCGAATTTTGCACTCGGTCTGCTGCGCAGCGCGGCAAAGCCCGACGCCACGACGATCCTCTCGCCGTATTCCGCCCTGCTGGCCCTCGGCATGGCCGCAAACGGCGCGGGCGGCCGCACGCTGGAGGAGATGGAATATGCCCTCGGCGCGAAGCTGGACGATCTGAATGCCTGGCTTGCTTCCTGCCGCGCGGCGGAGGACGGCGAGGTCGTCTCTGCAAATTCGATCTGGACACGGAATGGAACCGTGCAGCTCCTGCCGGAGTTCCGGCAGACCATGGAGCAGAAATACGGCGCGGAGGTCCATGCCGGGGACCTCAGTGTTGCGGCCATCAACGAATGGGTCGATTCTAACACAAAAGGGCGCATCAAAAAGCTCCTGGAGCAGGACGACCCGAGCATCGTGACCTATCTCATCAACGCCATGACGTTCGACGCGGAGTGGGCCAGCCCCTATGAGCCGCAGAGCTGCAGCGAGGGCACGTTCCACGCGAGCGACGGCACGGAGCAGACCGTGACTTACCTGTCCGGCGAAGAGCGCGGCTATCTCGAGGTCGCGGGCGCAACGGGCTTTGTAAAGCACTATTCCGGCGGACGCTATTCCTTTGCGGGCCTGCTTCCGGCCGAAGGGAGCACGCCGGAGGAGCTGCTCGAGACGTTGGACGGTGCGACACTGTTGAATGCCCTTTGTGAGCCGCAGGCGAAAAAAGTCTATACGCGCATGCCGAAATTTACCGCTGCGACCACGGCAGAGCTAAAGCCGGTGCTGGAGCGTATGGGCATGCAGGCGGCCTTTACGGACGCTGCGGATTTCTCGCTGCTGTCTGACACGCCTCTGAAGATCGACGCCGTCCAGCAGAAGACCTATCTGCAGGTCGATGAGAGCGGCACGATCGGCGCGGCCGTGACGAGCATACCGATGATGGAGGCAACGGCGGTCCAGACCGAGGAGCCCAAGACGGTCTATCTCACGCGCCCGTATCTCTGCGTGATCTTCGACCATGAGACACAGAGCATTGTGTTCCTGGGCATTGTGAACCGGGTGGACGGCTGAGTCGGAGGGAAACGGAATGAAGCGAAGCTTGCTGGCAGGAGCCCTGCTTACAGCCCTCCTGCTCGGGGCCTGCGGCACGCGCGAACCTGTGACGCTGACGGAAACGGACTGCCGGACTGCCGCCGTAGCGGCGGATTTCTCCATCACGCTGCTGCGGAATGCTGCAAAGCCGGATAAAACGACTCTTCTGTCGCCATATTCCGTGCTGCTGGCCCTCGGCATGACCGCAAACGGCGCGAACAGCGCTACGCTGCAGGAGATGGAGCAGGCCCTCGGCGCAAAGACGGACGACCTGAACCACTGGCTTGCCGCCTGCCGCTTGGCGGAGGACGGCAAGGTCGTCTCGGCCAATTCCCTCTGGACGCGGCAGGAGCTGGAGGTCCGGAAGGAGTTCCGGAAGACGATCCGGAAACAGTATGATGCGGAGCTTCACGAGGGCGAGTTCAGCATGGAAGCTGTGAATGACTGGGTCCGGAAGAACACGAAGGGCCGGATCGAAAAGATTCTGGAGCAGGACGACCCGATGAGTCAGGCATGTCTGGTCAACGCCCTGACATTCGATGCCGAATGGCCCGTGGCCTATACGCCGGAATCCGTCTATGACGGTACGTTTTTCACAAGCGACGGCAGCAGGCAGGTCGTGCCGTTCCTGCACAGCGTGGAGGAGAGCTATTTCGAGCTTGCGGGCGCGGAGGGCTTCGTGCGGCCGTATGCGGGCGAGCGCTATGTGTTTGCGGGCCTTCTGCCTGCCGAGGGCACCACACCGGAGGAGCTGCTGCAGGCGCTGGACGGCGAGGCTCTGCTAAACGCCCTCGGCGAGCCGCAGACAGAGGAGGTCCATGTCGCGATCCCAAAGCTCATCGCTGCCACGGACAGGATGCAGCTGAAGGAGCCGCTGCGCGCCATGGGCATGGAGCTGGCGTTTACCGACGCTGCGGATTTCTCCCGCCTTGCAGAGAAGCCGCTGAAGATCGATTCCGTGCAGCACAAGGTTTGGCTGCAGCTCGACGAGCAGGGGACGCAGGCAGCCGCCGTGACGAGCACGCTCATGGCGCCCACTGCAGCGGCAGATATGGAGGAGCCGAAGACCATTGCCCTCACGCGGCCGTTCCTCTTTGTGATCTTCGACCATGAGACGCAGAGCATCGTCTTCCTCGGGATTGTGAATCAGATCTCATAACCTGCAGCCCGTGCGCGGAAAATTCCGCGCACGGGTTGATTTTTTCCCCCATTAGTGGTATAACTAGTGATACAAGTTATACAAATCGGAAATGGAGGAACGACCATGGGAAACAATGGCTTCCCGGAGGGAAAATACATGACGACCGTGAAGGTCGGGCCGAAGGGGCAGATCGTCATCCCGGCCGAGGTGCGCGAGATGTTCGGTATCGCGCCGGGCGACCAGCTTCTGCTGCTGGCAGACACGGAGCAGGGCATCGCTCTGCCGCCCAAGGCACAGGCCGGGCAGATCTTTGCGGCCATTACGGCGGCAATGCCGAAGAGAAAGGATGACAAAGCATGAACGCCATTGAGACCCATGCCCTGACGCGCCGCTTCGGTGCGCACACGGCCGTGGACGGGCTGGACCTGACCGTCCGGCAGGGCGAGCTGTTTGCCCTGCTGGGCGTGAACGGAGCGGGCAAGACGACGACGCTGCGCATGCTCTCGGGCCTGCTGCAGCCGACGGGCGGCGAGGCGGACATCCTCGGCTTTCGCCTGACGCAGCAGTCGCAGGAGATCAAGCGGCGCATCAATCTCTCCCCGCAGGAGACGGCCGTTGCGCCGAACCTGACGGTGCGGGAGAATCTGGAGCTTATCGCCGGGATCTACGGCGCATCGCGTCGGGAGGCCGCGCAGCGCGCGGCGGAGACGATCGCGGAGTTCCATCTGGGCGAGGTAGAGCGCAGCCGGGCCAAAACGCTCTCCGGCGGCTGGCAGCGGCGGCTTTCCATCGCTATGGCGCTGATCTCGCAGCCGCAGCTCGTATTTCTGGATGAGCCGACGCTCGGGCTGGATGTGCTGGCGCGGCGGGAGCTGTGGCAGGTCATCCGAAGCCTGCGCGGCAGAGTGACCGTCATCCTCACCACGCATTATCTCGAGGAGGCGGAGGCGCTTTCCGACCGCATCGGTATCCTGTCGCACGGCAGGCTGCGCATCTGCGGCACGGCGCAGGAGCTGTGCGCCGCGGCGGGCGAGACGCGCTTTGAGGAGGCCTTTATCAAGCTGGCAGGGGAGGGAGTCCAATGAGAAGAATGCGCTTTTTTGCCTCACGCAACGCGCGCGAAATTCTCCGCGATCCGATCAGCGTCGGCTTCGGCGTCGCGTTTCCCATCCTGCTGCTCCTGCTGCTGAGCTTCCTGAACCGGCATATCCCGGCGGAGGCCCACATGACGCTCTTTGAGCCGGAGCAGCTTGCGCCGGGCGTCAGCGTGTTCAGCCTGAGCTTTCTGGCGCTGTTTTCCGCGCTGCTGCTCTCACGCGACCGCTCGTCGGCCCTCATCCTGCGGCTGTATGCCTCGCCGCTGACGGGGCGGGACTTTATTCTCGGCTATCTGCTGCCCATGCTCCCCATGGCGCTGGCACAGACGCTCGTGTGTCTGCTGGCGGCCATCCCGCTCGGCCTGTCGGCGTCGTGGCGCATTCTGGCCTGCACGGCGGTCAACGTGCCCATCGCGCTTGTGAATCTGGCGCTCGGGATGCTGTGCGGCACGCTGCTGCCGGAAAAGGCCGTCGGTGGGATGTGCGGAGCCTTACTGACCAATGTCTCGGCGTGGCTCTCCGGCATCTGGTTCTCGCTCGACCTTGGCGGAAAGGTTTTCCGCCGCATCGCCTACGCGCTCCCGTTCGCCAACGCCGTCGACGCGGCGCGGGCCGCTCTGGCAGGGGACCGGGGCGGCATGTTCCCGCAGCTCTGGATCGTTCTGGCATGGGCCTTTGGCCTGCTGACGGCGGCCATTGTGATCTTCCGCAGAAAAATGACCGCAAGATAAATTTCCGGTGCACCGATTTTCGGTGCACCGTTTTTTTCCCTTGACAGGGAAAGCCGAGTATGCTACTATGAAAAAATGTTAAGACTGTCTAACTTTGGAGGGAGAAGCCATGACCTTAAAGGAGCTTCCTGTCGGAAAGAGCGGGCTCATTACGGCGGTCGGCGGCGAGGGAATCCTGCGCTGCAGACTGCTGGATATGGGCCTGATCCCCAATACGCGCGTGACGGTGCAGAAGATCGCCCCGATGGGTGACCCCATGGAGATCCGCCTGCGCAGCTATGAGTTGACGCTTCGCATGGACGACGCGGCGCAGATCGAGATCCTGCCGGAGGTGGGCGCATGATCTTTGCACTGGTCGGAAATCAGAACTGCGGCAAAACGACGCTGTTCAATCAGCTCACCGGCTCCAATCAGCATGTCGGCAATTTTCCCGGCGTGACGGTCGACAGCAAGGAGGGCGTGATGCGCGGCGCAAAGGGCTGCAGCGTCGTCGATCTGCCGGGCATCTATTCTCTGCGACCCTATACGGCCGAGGAGATCGTGACCCGCGATTTTATCCTGAATCAGAAGCCGGATGGCATCATCAATATCGTCGACGCCACGAATATCGAGCGCAACCTCTATCTGACGCTGCAGCTTCTTGAAATGCAGATCCCGATGGTGCTGGCGCTCAACATGATGGACGAGGTGCGCGGCAACGGCGGCACCATCGATGTGCAGAAAATGTCCGATGAACTCGGCATTCCGGTCGTTCCCATCGCCGCGGCGAAGAACGAGGGCATTGAGGATCTGGTCGAAAGCGCCGTGCGCGTCGCGCATACGCGTACGCTGCCGAAGCGCGTGGATTTCTGTGATGACGGTCCGGTGCACCGCTGCATCCACGCCGTCTCGCACCTGATCGAGGATCACGCGCAGGCTGCCGGGATGGCCCGCCGCTTTGCTGCGACAAAGCTCATTGAGGGCGACGAGGACATCATCAGCCGCCTCCTGCTCAATCAGAACGAGCTGGAGATGGTCGAGCACAGCATCGTCGAGATGGAGGACGAGGGCAAGCTGGACCGCAATGCCGCCATTGCCTCCATGCGCTATGACTACATCGAGCGCCTGTGCTCCAAAACCGTGGTCAAGTGCCGCGAGAGCCGCGAGCATCTGCGCAGTGTGCGCATCGACCGCGTGCTGACGAACAAATATGCAGCCCTGCCGATCTTTGTCGGCATCATGCTGCTGATCTTCTGGCTGACGTTCGACGTGGTCGGCGCGGGCCTGCAGGACCTGCTGGCGCTGGGCATCAGCCGCCTGAGCGCGGTGGTCGACCATGGCCTCACGGCCTATGGCATGAACCCGGTGGTACATAGCCTCATGATCGACGGCATTTTTGCGGGCGTCGGCAGTGTGGTGAGCTTCCTGCCCATCATTGTGGTCATGTTCTTCTTCCTGTCCATTCTGGAGGATACGGGCTATATGGCGCGCGTTGCTTTTGTGATGGACAAGCTCCTGCGCAAGATCGGCCTGTCCGGCCGCAGCTTCGTGCCGATGCTCATCGGCTTCGGCTGCACGGTCCCCGCCGTGATGGCAACGCGGACGCTGCCGTCCGCACGCGACCGCCGCCTGACGATCCTGCTGACGCCGTTCATGAGCTGCTCGGCCAAGATCCCGATCTATGCCGTGTTCACGGCGGCATTCTTCCCGCAGCATGCTGTGCTCACCATGGCGCTGCTCTACTTTGGCGGCATGGTTGTCGGCGTGCTCATCTCCCTGCTGCTGAATCACACGGTGTTCCGCGGAAATCCCGTCCCGTTCGTTATGGAGCTGCCAAATTACCGCCTGCCGACGCTCAAGAGCGTGGCCATGCTCCTGTGGGACAAGGCGCGCGACTTCCTGCAGCGCGCATTTACGGTCATTTTCGTGGCGACGCTTGCCATCTGGTTCCTGGAGTCGTTTGACCTGCACCTGAATTTCGTGACGGACAGCAGCAGGAGCCTGCTTGCGTCCATCGGGCGCATCCTCGCGCCGGTGTTCCGCCCGCTGGGCTTTGAGGACTGGCGTGTGACGACGGCTCTCATTACCGGCTTCACGGCCAAGGAGGCTGTGGTCAGCACGCTCGGCATCCTGACCGGCGCGGGAACGGAGCACCTGAGCGCAGCGCTCTCCGGCCTGTTCACGCCGCTGTCGGCCGTGAGCTTCCTGACGTTCACCCTGCTCTACACGCCGTGCGTCGCGGCCATTGCGGCCATCGGGCGCGAGCTGGGCGGCAGGCTGCGCGGCGTAGTCGTTGCGGTGTTCCAGTGCGTTGTAGCCTGGTGCGTTGCGGCGGGGCTGTATCAGCTCCTGCTGCTGATCGTCTGACGCATGGGCTGGCTGGAATGGGCCGTGCTGGCGCTGCTGGCGGCATGGCTGGCCGTGTCGCTTTGGCACATACTGCACCACCGCGGCTGCGGCTGCGGCGGCTGCAGTGGAGACTGCGCCCACTGCCGGACGTCCTGCGGAAAAGAAGACAGATAAAGGGGATGCGGCTGCATCCCCTTTTGCTTTGACATCCGGCGGAAGATGTGCTATACTTTCCCAGTATTGGCATAGAATCGAACAGATAACCGGAAAGAAGGTTTTTCATGAATTTTATCGAATGGCTGAAGGTCATCTTGCTCGGCATCGTGGAGGGCATCACGGAATGGCTCCCCATCAGCAGCACGGGCCATCTGATCCTGACGGACGCCATCTGGCCGCTGCAGCAGTCGGATGCGTTCAAGGAGATGTTCAACGTCGTCATCCAGCTCGGCGCGATCCTTGCTGTTGTGGTGCTCTACTGGAGCAAGCTCTGGCCCTTCCACCGCAAGCACATCCCGCAGCGCTCGTGGTTCGCCCAGCAGAGCACGAACGGCTTCGTGGGCGGCCTGCAGCGCTTCGGCGACCGTTATTGCTGCATGGACAAAATCGTCATGTGGCTGAAGATCGCGGTTTCCTGCCTGCCTGCCATGCTCATCGGCCTGCCGCTGAACGACTGGCTCGACAAGCACTTTTATAACCCGACCGTCGTGGCCCTGATGCTGCTGCTCTATGGCGCAGGCTTCCTGTTCGTCGAGCGGTATAACCGCAGCCGCAAGCCGCGCGTGAATTCCATCGCGGCGCTGCGCTGGTCGGATGCGCTGCTCATCGGCGTGTTCCAGGTGCTCGCGCTCATCCCCGGCACGTCGCGCTCCGGTGCGACCATTCTCGGCGGCATCCTCATCGGCACGTCGCGCGAGGTCGCCGCGGAATACACGTTCTTCCTCGCCGTGCCCGTGATGTTCGGCGCGTCGCTGCTGAAGATCGTGAAATTCGGCGCGATCAGCGGCACGGAGCTTGGCGTGCTGCTCGTCGGCATGGCGGTCGCCTTCGGTGTGTCCATCCTGGCCATCCGCTTCCTCATGGGCTATATCCGCAAGCACGACTTCACGGCATTTGGCTGGTATCGCATCGGCCTCGGCCTGCTCGTGCTGCTGTACTTCTATGTGATCCGCTGATATCAAGCGGGACCGCCTCACAAAGAGAGGCGGTCCCGGTATTTATATGTACTTGATTTCGAGGCTGCCGAAGCTGAGATCGGCATCCAGCAGGATCTGTGCCTCGGGATGTTCACAGGGCGTCCCGCGCTGGTCGAGGCTGGCTGCCGTCGTGTCCTTCCCGGAGACCGTGACGGCGAAGCGATCCGGCACGAGCAGCGTCAGGCTGCCGAAATTCGTCTCAACGGTCAGCGGGCAGTTGTCCTGCACGGCCTCGCAGCCGGACAGATCGACGGTGAAGTCTCCGAAGCTCGCCTCGATTTTGCCGCTGCGCAGGAGCGGCGTCACGACCGGCACACGGCAGGAGCCAAAGCTCAGCTCGCAGCTCAGGTGGCCGTTATCGCAGCGTGTGTCCTGCGTGAATTTCCCGCCGTAGGAGGCGCGCACATGGTGCTGCTTCCGCCTGCGGCCGCAGAAATAATCGACCAGCAGGCTCACGCCCCACAGCAGCAGAAAGACCGGGATCAGGACGCTCCAGCGGAAGCCGATGGACAGAAAGCCGAATGCGGTCAGCAGCGAATAGCCGCCTACGAGCATCAGGCCGATGCTGAAGCAGGAGAAGCGGTGCGTCAACATGCTCAGACCGCCCAGCAACAGGGCGGATGTCCAGAGGATCGTCCAGACGGATACATCGAATTTTCCCAGCGCATTGACAAGAAACAGCGCGCCGATGGCGAGGACGTAGATCGCGAACCACAGCCCGCTGCGTGCGGCGCTGCCGATGGTGTAATCCAGAATGTGTTCCTTCTCCTCCGGCTTGATGACCTCTGCCTCGTGTACGCGCTCCTCCTTCGGTGGTGTGCGGCCGAGCAGCTCATCCACGCTGATGCCGAAGATGGAGGCAAGCTCCGGCAGAATGGTGATGTCGGGGCAGGAGAGGTTGTTCTCCCATTTGCTCACCGCCTGTGCGCTCACGCCGACGCGCTGCGCCAGCTGCTCCTGCGTCATGCCCAGCCGCTTGCGGTGATAGGCAATGCGCTTTCCAAGCGTTCCCTGTTCCATTGTGATTTCCCTCCTTCATGTTCTGGCATTACCATATCATGAATTGGCCGAAAAAGCTATCATCCGGTCGTTCATTTTGCAAAAAACCGCCGCTCAACTTCCGGTTGAGCGGCGGTTGCGTCTCTCAAAACGACAATGCCCGGCGCTTTCGCGCCGGACATTGGAGAAATCAGGTTTACTTCTTCTCGGACTCAGCGATCTCCTTCAGGGCATCCTTGCGGCTGAAGTTCGCGCGGCCCTTCTCATCGAAGCCCATGAACTTGACCCACGTCATGTCGCCGACGTTCAGAACGTCCTCGACCTTTTCGACGCGGCGGTTTTCAAGCTTGGAGATGTGGACCATGCCGTCGTGGCCCGGAGCGATCTCGACGAACGCGCCGATCGGCAGGATGCGGACGACCTTGCCGTAGTACAGGGCGCCGACCTCGGGGACGAAGCAGATGTCGTCGATCATCTTCTTGGCGGCGTAGCCCGCAGCGGGATCGACCGCAGCGATGAAGACGTTGCCGTCGTCGTCGATGTCGACCTTGGCGCCGGTGTCGGCGCAGATCTTCTGGATGGTCTTGCCGCCGGAGCCGATGACCTCACGGATCTTCTCGACGGGGATCTTCATGGAGATCATCTTCGGAGCGTACTCGGAGACGTCCGCGCGCGGCTCGGAGATGCAGGGGAGCATGACCTTGTCCAGAATTTCAAGACGGGCCTTGCGGCAGCGCTCGAGTGCGTCGGCAATGATCTCCATCGTCAGGCCCTTGTTCTTCAGGTCCATCTGAATGGCGGTGACGCCTTCCGTCGTACCGGCGACCTTGAAGTCCATCTCGCCGTGGAAGTCTTCCACGCCCTGGATGTCCGTGAACGTGCGCCATGCGCCGGTCTCCTGATCGGAGATGAGGCCGCAGGAAATGCCGGCGACCGGGCGCTTGATGGGAACACCGGCGTCCATCAGTGCCAGCGTGGAGCCGCAGATGGAGGCCTGCGACGTCGAGCCGTTGGAGGACAGGACCTCGGAGACGACACGGATGGCATACGGGAACTCCTCAACGCTCGGGATCACAGGCAGCAGGGCCTTCTCGGCGAGGGAGCCATGGCCGATCTCGCGGCGGGAGGTGGAGCGGCTTGCTCTGGCCTCGCCGGTGGAGAACGACGGGAAGTTGTAGTGGTGGATATAGCGCTTCGTCTCTTCCGGATAGATGGTGTCGAGCTTCTGCGCGGCGGACAGTGTGTTGAGCGTGCAGATGGACAGGACCTGCGTCTGGCCTCTGGAGAACAGGCCGGAGCCGTGGACGCGCGGCAGAACGCCGACCTCGGCGTCGAGCGGGCGGATCTCGTCCATCTGGCGGCCGTCGACGCGCTTGCCCTCGAGCAGCCACTTCTTGACGACCTTCTTCTGCATCTTATACAGGCAGACCTCGATGTTGACGTCGAAGTCCTCATACTTTTCGGCGAACTTGTCGGCGAAATCGCGGCGGGCCGCGGTCAGGCGCTCCTCGCGGACGTTCTTGTCGTCGGTGTCGAGGGCATATTCGATCTGGTTCATGCCATAGGCGCACAGATCGTCGAGCAGGTCGTGGTTGACGGCTGCCTTTTCAAACGTGAACTTCGGCTTGCCAATGGTCTCGACGATGGTGTTGATGAACTTCACGACCTCCATGTTCGTCTCATGGGCGATGCGGATGCACTCGAGCACGGTGCTCTCCGGGGCTTCCTTGGCCTCGGTCTCGATCATGACGACCTTCTCGAACGTTGAGGCGATGCACACGAAGCACTCGGAGGCGCTGCGCTGCTCGGCAGAGGGGTTGATGACGTACTGGCCGCCGACATAGGCGACGTTCGTCGTGGCGATCGGGCCGTTCCAGGGGACGTCGGAGCAGGCCACAGAGATGGAAGCGCCCAGAGAGGCGACGATCTCAACGGGGTTCTCGTAGTCGTTGGCAAGGACGGTGCAGGTCACGACGACATCGTTGCGCAGCTCATCGTCGAAGAGCGGGCGCATCGGACGGTCGATGATGCGGCTGTTGAGGATGCCGCGCTCGGAGGGCTTGCCCTCGCGGCGGTTGAAGCTGCCGGGAATGCGGCCGACGGCGTACATTCTCTCCTCGAACTCGATGGTCAGCGGGAAGTAGTCGATGCCGGGCTTGGGATCCGGGGAGCAGGTGACGGTCGTGAGCACGACGGTGTCGCCGTAGCGGCAGATGCACTCGGCGTCGGCCAGCTCTGCGACCTTGCCGGTCTCGACGGTAAAGGGACGGCCGCCGATGGAAGTCTCAAACACATGGTGGTTGGGATACTGTTTTCTGGTGATCATGGTTTATCCTCCTGTCAGAATGAAGTTCCACGGGAGGTTTAGCACTTGAAGCCGCGGCCAAACGCGCGCTCGGCAGCGCCTTCAACTGCTAAACTTCACTCCCGTGTGCGGGGAAATGCGGGGATGGGGAAATCGTGAAAATGGGCGGACCGCTGGCGGGCCGCCCATTGTTCGTGATTACTTACGGATGCCCAGACGAGCGATGATGGCGCGATAGCGGTTGATGTCCTTCTTGGCCAGGTAGTCGAGCAGGCTGCGGCGCTTGCCGACCATCATGAGAAGGCCGCGGCGGGAGTGATTGTCGTGCTTGTGCTCACGCAGATGCTCGGTCAGCTCGTTGATGCGGGCGGTCAGGATCGCGATCTGGACCTCGGGGGAACCGGTGTCGCCCTCATGGGTCGCATACTCGGCGATGATAGCGGTTTTCTTTTCCTTCTGGATCATGGGAATACTCCACCTTTCAAAATATTATCCAACGGCTAAGTCCGGGCGGGCGGAATGCTCCTTCCGGAGCGGTCTCCCAGAACTGAGCGCGTGGATGTACCGGCAAAATTACCAGCCGTAATATCGTAGCATAGAATGACGGAAAAGTAAAGGATTATTTTTCGTCCGCGTCGCTTTTCTGCGGGATCCCATCGCTTTCCGGCGCGCGGAAATCCAGTGTGATGGAGGCAAGCTCCGTCTGCAGAGGGTGATAGCGCACACCTGCGGCGTCCAGCATGCGCTTTGAGGCACGGATGTTGGCCGTTTCGGCGTATTTGTCGGAAAAATAGATGATCTCCCGGATGCCGCTCTGGATGATGGCCTTGGCACACTCATTGCATGGGAACAGGGCCACATACAGCCGCGCGCCGCGCAGCACACGGCCGCCTGCATTCAGAATGGCGTTCAGCTCCGCGTGGACGACATAGGGATACTTTGTCTCCGCGCCCTCGCGCTCCCACGGAAAAACGTCGTCGCTGCAGCAGCAGGGCAGGCCGTTATAACCGGTAGAGAGAATGATGTTCTCCGGCGAGACGATGCAGGCGCCGACCTGCGTGTTCGGGTCCTTGCTGCGGCGGGCGGCCAGCAGGGCGACGCCCATGAAATACTCATCCCAGGAAATGTAGTCGGTTCGTTTCATCGCGGCTCCTTTCGGACGGGTCAGGCGAGAAAGCGCAGGGCCTTCACGCCGGTCAGGGCGAGCGTCACGAGCAGACCGGCAATAAGCACGCCGGCATAGATGGCGGGCAGGGCGCGCTTCAGCCGCATCTCCATCAGCGCGGCGACGAGGGCGCCGGTCCAGGCGCCGGTGCCGGGCAGGGGAATGGCGACAAGGATGCACAGACCGACCAGCTCGGATTTGCGCACACGGCTGCTCTTGCGGTCGGCGCGGCGCTCCAGCGAAACGGCAAGACGGCCGAGGCGGGGATAGCGCTTCATCCAGTGCAGGATCTTCCGCACGAACAGCAGCAGGAACGGGACGGGCAGCATATTGCCCAGCGCGCTTGCGGCGAAGGCCAGCCAGGGATCCAGTCCCTGTGAGATGCCATAGGGGATGCCGCCGCGCAGCTCCACGACCGGCAGCAGCGAAATGAGAAACGTCATCACGCATTTGCCAAGGACGGTGCCGAACAGCCAATCGATCATCGTTTCAGCTCACCTTTCAGAAATGTACCCTCAGTATAGCATACGACGCGCCCGATTGCAAGAAGAATGCCTGACGGAAGTCAGGCATTGCAGACTGTCAAAAAACTGCTTGGCCGAAAGTCTCGGAGGGAAGGATCGTGTGAAAGACTAACTATTAAAAGTCAAGCCCGA
>ENA-UOJQ01001009-UOJQ01001009.1-human-gut-metagenome-genome-assembly--contig:-P63-NODE-1009-length-25364-cov-6.313564_pt1 | contig 25364 bp, 32 predicted proteins | sample MGYA00242352_ERZ723899 | MGnify/ENA metagenome assembly ERZ723899
AGCTACTCCTCCACCAGTTGGAGCAGCTTGAGCTGGAATCAGCGGTACGCTGTGACGCTGGCACTCTCCTACGGCTACGGCGGCAACTATGATTTTTATGGAATCCATCCCGACTGCGCGCAGCTGGCGACACAGGCGGTGATTTGGGAGTTCGTGTGCGGCTACCGCGGCACGACCTATCCGTACACCCTGTATGATACCACCTGCGCCAACCTGTTCCACTACGCCGGTGACGGTGTGCAGGAGGCGTATGACATCCTTATTGACCGCATCATGGGGCATGGCGTGATCCCCAGCTTTGCTGTGAAGTACCGCAATCAGCTTTCGGACGCCAATGCCATTACGCTGACATGGGACGGCAGTCAGTATGTGGGTACAGCCACCGATACCAATGGTGTGCTGTCGCAGTACTACTTCCGGACCAATATCAGCGGCGTAACCGTCAGCCAGCGGCGTAATGTACTGACCGTGACGGCCACAAAGGACGCCGCAGCGAAGCTGAACGGTTATATCAGCAGCGACTACGGCTACGCACTGGATGTGGAGGGTACGGAGTCTGTGCTGTTAGAGCCCAGCAATGGCAGCAATTATCAGGCTTGCGCCGCGCTAACCTCACTGCCCGACCCCGTGTGGGCGTACATTCATTTTAAGGTCAAAATTGTGGAGGAGGAAGGCAGCCTGACCATCAATAAGGTGGACGCAGAAACCGGCAAGGCACTGGCAGGCGTGACCTATCGGCTATTTGATGCCAATGGTAAAAAGGTGGCTGACATGACTACCGGTGCGGACGGTAAGGCGGTATTCAAAGATTTACCACAGGGCAAGTACAGCTATCAGGAGATCAGCGCTCCCTCTGGCTATGTGGTGGACAACACCAAGTATCAGATCACCATTACGGCCACGGCACTGAACATTACGCAAAAGAGAACCAACACACCTGCCAAGGCCAGCATCGAGATCGTCAAGGTGGACACTGATCACAAGACACCGCTGCAAGGTGCGGGCTTCCGCCTATACGATACTTCCGGCAAGCAGGTCGCGGAGGGCTATACGGATGCCAACGGCAAGCTGATCTTTTCCGGTTTGCGACTGGGCAGCTATACCTACAAGGAATTCAAAGCACCAGACGGATATGTTTTGGATACCACGGCGTACTCCGCTGTGCTGAACCAAAACAGGCAGGTGCTGAAGGTCACTCGCGAGAATATGCCGGTCAAAGGCAGTATCGAGGTCTTGAAGGTGGACGCAGAAACCAAGCAGCCGCTGGCCGGTGTGGTGTATCGTCTTTTCGACGCCGATGGCAACAAGATCGCGGATAGCACGACCGATGTCACCGGCAAGGTGACATTCTCCGGCCTGCGACTTGGCAAATACTTCTATCAGGAGATCGGCACCGTAGACGGCTATGTGCTGGACGAGACCAAATACGATTTCAGCCTGACCACAGCAAACCTTAATATCAAGGTCACTCGCGAGAACGCACCCGCTAAGGGCAGCATCACCGTCCGCAAGGTGGATGCGACGGGCACACCGCTTGCCGGTGCGGAGCTGCTGTTGGAGACTTCCACAGACGGTAAGACATGGACGGAGGTCGGCAGAGTGACCACCGACAACACAGGCGTCGCCAAGTGGAGCGACCTCAAGGTTGGCGCGCAGTATCGTATTACCGAAACCAGAGCTCCCGCAGGGTACACCCTCCTGACCGAGCCGCTGTTCACGGGAACGCTGGACAGCAATAACCGAGACATTACCATCACTGCCTGCAACAATGCGAGATTCGTCCTGCCGTTCACGGGCGGAACGGGATTTACAACCTATATTCTGCTTGCAGCACTCATGCTTTGCGTGGGTGTTTATTTTTACAAAAAAATCGAAATGAAGGAGAACACCAAATGAAAAAGATCCACCGCGTACTGGCCGTGCTCATGGCCGTTGTTATGGCTCTGAGCCTCATCACCACAGCGTTCGCAGAGCCTACCATCGACCCCGGCAAGAAAGCATCCCTGAGCATCTATAAATACGACATCACCAAGGCCAGCAACGACGGTGCGTGGGATGCCGAGTCCTACGTTTCCACCGGCCTGCATGACGACGCGGTTATTGACAAGCTGAGCAAGTACGCCATTCAGGGCGTGGAGTTCACATACCTCCGCGTGGCCGACATCGCCATGAACAATGAACTGGTGGACGGTCAGCGTCAGGTGGGTGTGCTGTATGGCTTCGACAGCTCTGAACGATCCAATGCCGTGCTGTCCGCTATCGGATTGCCTGCCGCAGATGCCCACAAGACCGCCAATGGCATCAACTACTTCACCAGCGATATGCTCAACAACAAGCTGTCCACCGCGCTGACTGCCAATGCCACCACCGTGAAAAATGCACTGGAGGCCGCCGTGAAGAACGGCGGCGTGACTATGACGGAGACCGATGCCACCGGACACACCTCCGCTTCCAATATGGAGCAGGGGCTTTATCTGGTGGCGGAAACCCGCGTCCCTGAAAACGTGACTTCCACCTGCAATCCTTTCTTCGTATCTCTGCCCATGACCACCATTGACGGTGCGGCATGGAACTACGATGTGACCGTCTACCCCAAGAATCAGACCGGCAACCCCACCCTCGACAAGACCGTCCGTGAGAGCAAGAGCAGTACCGGAAAGAACAACGGCAGCCTGACCGACATCACCGATGGGTACGCTCACACTGCCACCGCCTCCGTGGGCGACACGGTGGATTATCAGATCATCAGCACCCTGCCCACGATTACCTCCAAGGCGTCTTCTCTCAGCGAGTATACTTACGTCGATACCATGTCCAAGGGCATTAAGTATAACAAGCAGGACGTGGTTATCGAGTTTTTCCGCGATTCCGCCTGTACCGACAAGATCACTACATGGGCCGAGGATTCCGGCACATTTGCGGTGACTTACGATGATGCCGCCAACATCATGACCATCAAGATGACGGAGACCGGCCTGAGCGAGATCAATGAGGCGGCTGCCGTGTATATCGACAGTGTGAAGCGCGGTTACAGCGACTGCACCATGCGTATTACTTACGCCGCCACCCTGACCGACGATGCCAAGATGGGAGATACCGGCAACCCCAATGAGGTTGAACTGACGTGGCGCAGAACGAATAACACCTACTTTGATACCCTCAAGGACTGCTGCCATGTCTATACCTACGGTATCGACGTACTCAAGCAGTTTTCTGACAACGGCGGCAACCGGCGGAATGTAAAGTTTAAGCTGCACAATGACACCGACGACTGCTACATCATCGCGGAGCAGAAGGATGGCATGTATTACGCCAAGGGTATCACCAGCAAAAAGTCTGATGCCACGACCTTTATCCCCAACAGCAGCGGCCACATCGTGGTCAAGGGGCTGGAGGATGACACCTACTCCCTGACCGAGACTGCCACCGACAAGGGTTACATTTTGCTGAAGGACGCGGTCAAGATCGTTATCAAGACCGCCGAGAACGGCCAGTGCGAGCAGTGCGGCACCAAGCTGCTGACGGCCTCCGCCACCGTCAACGGCAAGGACGTTACCATGACCGACGGCAACGCCATTGTGCCGCTGACTGTGGTCAACAACCCCGGTTTCGATCTGCCCAAGACCGGCGGCTACGGCACGTGGATGTTCACCATCGGCGGCGTGGCACTGCTGGGTGCGGCGGCTTTCATCGTGGTGAAGTCCCGCAAGCGTAACCAGTGAAGCGCTGGCTGTTGGCGGCAGCTTGCGGCGTTGCGGCGCTGGGACTGCTGCTTTACCCGTTGGTGGGAGAACTTCTGAGTGAGAAATACCACTCGGACATCGAAACCACCTACACCGCAGTTATCGCGGACACCGATGATGCCGAACTGACTGCCCAGCGGCAGGCAGCAGAGCAATATAATGCCATGCTGTCCGGCGCAGCCATTGCGGAGGGAGGGGCTTCTGCCCCTCCCTTGCCGTATGCGGAACAACTCACGGTGGGAGGCGTCATTTGCTACATCGACATCCCCAAGATCAACGTATATCTGCCCGTGCAGCATGGCACGGGCGCAGAGACGCTGGAAAAATCGGTCGGCCATGTCGTAGGTACATCTCTGCCGGTAGGCGGCAGCAGTACCCATGCGGTGCTGTCGGCCCACAGCGGCATGGCGAGCTCCAAGCTGTTTTCGGACATTGACCAGCTTGCGGCGGGCGATGTGTTCTACATCCATGTGCTGGGTGACACTTTGGCCTACAAAGTGGACGCCATCCACACGGTACTGCCCACAGACACAAGCCTGCTGCAAATTGAGGATAGCAAGGACTATGTAACGTTGGTGACCTGCACGCCGTTCGGGGTCAATACCCACCGACTGCTGGTGCGTGGCCACCGTGTTCTCTATACTCCCGAACAGGAAACTACTGCCGCAGAAAAACCTGTGGCATCCTCGTGGACGCAGCATTACCTTACAGGTCTTGGCATCGGCCTTGGCGTGGTGGCGGCAATCGGCGGCGGTTACTTTTTAGTGAGGAGGTTTCACCATGCGTAAGACATCCCTTGTGCTGGCTGCGCTGCTGGCGGTGGCGGGCATCTGCGTCATGCTGTGGCCGGTGGTTACAGGGTACAGGCTGCAAGCCAACACGGATGAGGCTGTGCAGAGCTTCCTCGAAGAACGGAAGCCGGAGCAGCAGCACACTGAGCTGTTGGCGACTCTACAGGAGTACAACCGGCAGCTTTACGCGGAAAAGCAGTGCAACCTCACCGACCTCGAAGCCTGTGAGGAGCCTGCCGCCGACCTGACCACCTACGGCATCGAAGATGAGATCATCGGCGTGTTGGAGATACCCGCTATGGAGCTGACCATGCCGGTCTATCTGGGCGCGTCCGATGCTCACCTTGCCGCAGGCGCGGCGGTGTTGGGAAACACATCCGCGCCCATCGGCGGCGACAACACCAACTGTGTCATCGCGGGACATCGTGGGTGGAAAGGTGCGGATTACTTCCGGCACATCGACCGTTTGCAGGTGGGCGATACCGTTACGCTGACAAATCTATGGGAGACGTTGACCTACACGGTGGCTGACATTCAGATCATCAAGCCCCATGAGGTAGAGAAAATCAAAATTCAACCGAGCCGCGACCTGCTGACGCTGCTGACCTGCCACCCCTACGCTTCGGGTGGGCGACAGCGGTATGTGGTGTACTGCGAGAGAACGGAGGTGAGATAACTATAAGCATTTTCGGCAAGGTGACCTTCGTAGGGGACGACGATATCTTCTACGACGATGCAGACGCCTTCCTGGACTGCATCCGGGAGGAGCTTCCCTACCGCGATACCACAGGGTTTCGCTATGAAGTCCTGACAGACGATCCCGCTATCCGCAAGGCAGCAGATGACATCCTGTTTGACTTTCTTGGTGAGGAAAACCCCTGTGAGCTGGAAGACTACACACAGACGATGGGAGGAATTTAGTATGAACGTAAATCGGGAGATGCTGGCGTTCCTGCGGAAGCAGTACCCTGTGGGTACACGCATCCGGCTGGACTCCATGCAGGATCCGTACGCACCGGTGGAGGCTGGCACGACGGGGAAACTGGACTATATCGACGACGCGGGGCAGTTCCATATGAAATGGGACAACGGGCGGGTGCTGGCGCTCATCCCCGGCGTGGATAGCTTTACCGTTTTACCGCCCGAGCTCAGCATGACGAAGCTATATATGCCACTTACCGCCGAGCTTTATGAGCCGGATGTGTATGGCAATATGCAGGAAGAACCGGAGCTGCTGACCGGACACGACCTGACCGCGTATGAGGATCATATCCGCAGCGCGCTGGTGAAGTATCGGATGCCGGAGGAGGTCAACCGCGGCATCATGCACTGGTACGACGCGACGGACAGTGTGAACGACAAGGTGCGTTCCGTCACCTTCGACGTGGAGCGGCGAAACGGCAAGCTGTGGGGTATCGCGGAATGTCAGATCAGCGGCGAGTTGTCGGCGGCAGAGCTGACCACACTGAAGGAATATATTGAAGGACAGGCGTCGGACGGCTGGGGCGAGGGCTTCGAGCAACATGAGATTGCCATTGGACACGGCAGCGAGCTGTATGTGCATCTGTGGCAGGATGAGGACTGGAGCATCCAGACGGAGCAGGAACGCTTCCGCGCCCACTTTGATAAGCTGCCGGAGATGTGCTTCACGCTGCTGCCGGGCACGGGACAGCTCATCTGCATCAAACGCGGCGAAAGCGGGTACTACCCCAGCGATTGGTCTATCGGTGACGCCCACGAGAACCGCCGTATCGCGGATGAGCAGAACAGAAAGAGGGGCGTGACGCCTGCACAGGAGGAGGCTATGAAGATCGGCAGCATGTGCGGCTGGGATGTACCCGGTGCAGACCCGGACAACTGTGAGGACATCGTACAGCGCCGTGGGGGGATGGAGCTTGGATAAAAAGATTATTTCCATATACATGGGCAATCCCGACAACAGCAATCACGCGGAGCTGGAGCTGCCCGCCACGCCGTGGGAACTGGTGGATGCCATGGACAAACTGCGTCTGTCAGAGGGACAAGAACCCTATTGGCAGGTGGAGGACATGGGCCGATATGAATTTCTCGCCCCACATCTTGATGGGTACGATTTGTACCAGTTTAACGCACTGGCAGAGAAGCTCCGTACATTCGGCGATGTGGATGCCGTGGCCTTTGAGGGCTTAGTGCAGATGGAGCTTGACAAGCTATGGCAGAACAACGGCGGTGAGCTGACGCTCCGGCGGGTACTGGATCTGGCATACAGCGTGGATTGCTGCCATGTGGTGCCGGGGATCACGGACGATACAGCGCTGGGGCAGTTCTACGCGGAGAACGATTTTCTTCCGGATTTGGCAACCGTGCCGGACAGCGTATTGGAAATGCTGGACTACGAGAAGATCGGCAGATCGATGCGGGAGGGTGAGGGCGGCGTACTTACGCCCCACGGCTATGTGATGCAGGAGTCCGAGCTGCGGCAGGCCCCGTCCAACTTGGGCAGGCCGCCACGAAAGCCGCCGTATATGATCTATTTCCTCTGCGTCAGCGATGTCCGTGCTGTAAAGTTGTACCTACCCGCAAAGCAGGCGGAGCTGTACGCCGTACTGGACTGCCTGGAGGTGGACAGCTGGCAGGAGGTGCGGCTGGAGGAGTGCGACGCCGCCATGCCGGAGATGTGGCGCTTCACGGATATGGCCTATGACGGCATGGAGCAGATCAACCGATTTGCGCAGTGCCTGGAGGAACTGGACAGAAATAACGAACTGATAAAGTTCAAGGCTGTGGCCGGTCAGCTGGACATCAGAAGCCTGGACAATGCGCTTGCACTGGCAGAGCATCTGAGCGAATATGCCCTTGAGCCGGGGCTCCATTCTCTGGAGGGATTGGCGAGGGAGGAGCTCTCCGTCATCGTGAGCGATTCGGATCGTGACCTGCTGACGCGGCATCTGAACATGGAGGCCTACGGCGCAGCGCTGTTATGGCGGGATAAGGGAGTTTTCAGTGACTATGGCTATATCTGCCGCCCGGACGGACAGCCGCTGCAAGTACCGCGGCAAGGCGTGGACATGACCATGCAGTAAAATTTAACAACAATGGGGCCGCTTTCCGAAAAGGGATGGCGATCCCTCTTTTTGCGCCCTTTTCGGTGAACGGTCACCGGAAGGGAGTGCAAAAATGACGAAGGAAACCTTTGCCCTGTATCTGGAAAATGGATTTAAGGGGCGCAGAAATGTGATCAGCAGCCGGGAATTGGAGCGTGTGCTGGGCATCAGCGGGAACGAGCTGCGGCGGCGCGTCAACCGTCTGCGGCAGGACACCGTACCCATCGCGGCAGACCAGCGGGGCTACTACTTCGCGGAAACGGCGGCGGAGGTCTATGATACCATCCGCGGCTTGCAGAAAATGCGCAGTGGACTGGACGCGGCTATCTCCGGACTGGAGCGTGCGTTGGAGAAATTTGATGCGTGACAGCCTGATAAAGCTCATGCCTTGGATGGGCGGTAAGGGACAGCTTATGTGGGCCATACAGATGCTCTTGCCCATCCACTATAAAACACTGGTGGATGTGTTTGGCGGCAGCGGTATCATCACGCTGAATACCGCCGTGCCGAAGGGGTGCCTGCAAATATATAACGACTTGAACCACGACCTGTATAACCTGCTTTTCTGCGTCAAGCACCGCCCTATGGCCCTGACGAAAGAACTGAGCTTTCTTCCGATCAATGCCCGTGATGAATTTGATGTGCTGCGCAGACAGCTGCGGGGCGAGGACTTCACACAGCTGTATCTGGATGAGGAGCTGCAGCTGGCGGAGCAGATGTTCCCACCGCCGGAGGCGGAGGAGGTCAAGCGGCTGCTGCAAAGCCGTGCGGAGCTGTCGGATGTGCGCCGCGCCGCCGCTATCTACAAGCTGCAGCGATACAGCTATAACGGCAACGGCGACAGCTATGGTGTGAGCTCCTGCGATATACAGCGATTTTTTCGGGATATTTGGGAGTGTTCTCACCGCCTGAAGGATGTAGCGCTGGAGAATAAGGATTTCGAGAGCATCATCACCACCCATAATGATCCGCAGACCACGGTCTATTGTGACCCGCCCTATTATGAGGCGGAGCGTTACGCGGTGGAGTTTCCCCGCAGTGACCATCAGCGGCTCCATGACGTACTGGCGCAGCACAGGGGCTTCGCCATGGTGTCCTATAACAACTGCGACTATATTCGCAGGCTCTACGAGGACTTTTTCATTTATGAAGTGGAGCGTCCCAACAGCCAATCCAAGAAGAAAAATGACATATACCGGGAATACATCATGACCAACTATGACCCCCGTGTTTTTGCATCGCAAATGACGATATTCGGCGATTACAGCAGCGATGGGAAGATATGCCGGCTGGTGCATATCCCGGAACGACCTTTGAGAACTTGAGGAGGATCTATCATGAAGAACGAAATGACACTGGACAAGACCGGCCTGACCATCCCCGGCAGCGAGCTGGCAGAATGCGGCATGGCGGGCGTAGATCTGTCTGCCCAGATGACGCACAGCCTTCTGCTGCTTATGCCTCGTGAGATGACAGCGTTACAAACGGCAGACGCACTGGCCGGACTGTTTGACGCGGCATCGCAGCTTGTGTCTGCCCTGCTGGACGCCTGTCGTATGCCCTGCTGCAAGAACTGCGATTCGGACGTGAGGGAATTCGACCTCGATGCCGTGCCTGCACCGATCCGGAAGCTGCTGCTGGATAGCGGCTGCTGCCCGGCCCTGCTGGAATGCTATCTGGAGGAGGGAGATGTGGTCTATGCTGCCGAATGAGGCAATGTACCCCTACACGGCGAAGGAGGCAAGGGACAGGGGCGAGCTGGAGGTGTGGCGTGCCAATTTTCGCACCAACTGTGCCTGTGCCGGGGCGATAGAGCTGGCGATCCATCGGGACTTCGACGGGATGCATCTCAAGGACGGCTGCGCCAAAAGCGTTATTGACCAGTACGGTTACAAGCGCGTAGGCTATGTGCTGGCCAACACCTTGCAGCTGCACGCCTATGACGGACGTTACCATGAGACCAATAAGAGATGGAGCAGAACCATCTTCGTGCCCGAGGACGGTGGACACCGCCATACCTTCCTCATTGGCAGCCATCCCGCTGTGCTGGATGGGTTCGTAAGCAACTACCGTGTGGAGCTGGAGCAGCTCCAAGCGAATAGCGATCAGGCGATGTCCATGGGCGAAATGACGATGTGAAGGAGGAAGCTATGAGATATGTGAAACGTGCAGTGCTGGTCTGCGGCGCAGCGGCGCTGCTCTGCTGGCTGTTTTCCGTGGCGGCTTACGCCACCGGCAGGGGTGATGTGGCCGGTGCGGTGGAAAGTACATGGGCGGCGGCATCAGGGCAGATCAAGACCGTTGTCAACAATGTGGTATTTCCTGCCATTGATATGATCCTCGCCATTTTCTTCTTTGTGAAGCTGGGTACCGCCTACTTCGACTATCGAAAGACGGGACAGTTTGAATGGACTGCACCGGCTATTCTGTTCGCGTGTCTAGTTTTTACCCTGACCGCACCGCTGTACATCTGGGACATCGTGGGTGTGTGAGCGTTTGGTGAAAATATCCTTGCATAATAGCATTTTAAGAGTATAATATAGTTATAAAACTGCTATGCAAGGAGGGCGAATATGAATATCAAACCAAGCGCTGCCATTCGTCAGAACTATAATGATATTGCGGAACTGTGCAAGACCACTGGTGAACCTGTTTACCTGACCAAAAACGGTGAGGGCGATTTGGTCGTTATGGACATTGAGGCATTTACCCGCCGCGAGAAAATGCTGAAGCTGCGTGAGGAATTGCTCGCCGTGGAAGAAGACCGTCTGCATGGTGCACCGGACTATTCCGTGGACGAAGTGTCCGCCATGATGGAATCCGCGATCCGGGAGGTACGCCATGCCGGAGCATGAAACGTATCGGGTCGTTATTTCGAAGCGTGCCGCCCAACAGCTGGTAGAGCACGCGGCGTTTGTTGCGCGGTTGGATGAAAAACTGGCACACAAGCTGGTTTCCGATTTCCGACAGGCGACAGAATCTTTAGAAAGATTCCCGTTCCGCAATCCGATGATGCGTTCTGATGTCTTTGCCGTTGAGAAGTACCGCAAGCTCATCTTCGATAAATACCACATTCTGCTGTATCAGATAAAGGGGCAGGTAGTATATGTGGAGTATGTGATAGATGGGCGGCAGGATTATCAGTGGCTGCTTACAAAGTGAATGGGTGAGACGATGCAGTATAACAGGAAGCACTCTGCTGACGGCAGAGTGCTTCCTGCGTTTATGGAGGTGAGAGCTTATTTTTATTTGGGACTTTGTAGCCGATACGGTGCTGGGTCAGATCGTGGACTGGTTCTACGGTCAGGTCGTGGGCTTTCTCGGCAATTTCTTTTCGGAGATGGGCAACATGGGCGCCGAGCTCTTTGCCATGAGCTGGGTACAGAGCGTGGTGTTGTTTTTCTCCTATCTGGGCTGGGCACTGTTTGTCATAGGGCTGGTGGTAGCCTGCTTCGAGTGCGGCGTGGAATATTCCGGTGGCCGCGGCAATGTTAAGGAAACGGCTTTGAATGCCATGAAAGGTTTTCTGGCGGTCTCCCTTTTTACGCAGGTGCCGGTGCGCTTGTATGAGCTGGCGGTATCGCTGCAGGCCGACCTGACGGCGGGCATCACCGGCTTTGGGACGACCAGCATCGGGGATGCGGCGAAAGCGGCGCTGGAGGATTTCAACGCCGTGGAGAGCCTGACATCTTCCGGACAAATCATTTTGCGGGGCTTTGGCCCGGTAACCAGCGGACTTATGGTCATCTTCTGCCTTGCGCTGATGGCCTATGCGGTCATTAAGGTCTTCTTCGCCAACCTTAAGCGCGGCGGTATTTTACTCATTCAGATCGCGGTGGGCAGCCTGTATATGTTCAGTGTACCGCGCGGCTATGGCGACGGATTCATACAGTGGTGCAAGCAGGTCGTGGGACTGTGTCTCACGGCTTTTTTGCAGGCCACCATCCTTGTAGCTGGCTTGATGGTGTTTAAGGATCACGCGCTGCTGGGCCTGGGGTTGATGCTCTCTGCCGGAGAGATCCCCCGTATCGCCGGCGCATTCGGGCTGGATACCACCACGCGGGCCAATATCTCCTCGGCGGTCTACACAGCGCAGAGCGCGGTCAGTATGGCGCGGACGGTGGTGGCCGCGGCGAAATGAGAGTTATCACCTTGGGGAAGCTTATTCGAATTAAAAGGCTGCCATCTTAAAGGTGGCAGCCCTCAACAACCTTATTACTACATATTACTTATGGAAATAACGGCTCATGGTTTCCCGTTTCAGTGGTAGAACCCAATAATTTCCCATTTTGAAAATATTGAATCATGCAGACCTTCTCGTTATTTGTTTTCACAAGCCACGCATAGCCATCATCAAGGTAAAATGTATAGCTATTTCCACCAACAATCCATTCTGTGTAACCTGGCTCACCCATCAAAGTTATTGTAATCCATGACTCACTCATTCCAATATAGGGGGCTTCAATTGGGAGCGGTGGCTCACACTCGTTGATGTCGGTCGTCTGGCTGTTTGCATTTGTGTTGTTGCCATCATCTAAAACTTGTCTTTGACTAAATTCCTCAGAAGCTTTTATGTTTCCGCTGTCATAATGCGTTTTGGGAGAGGCAATATGCATTATGACAGCGAAAACAAGGGCAAGACTAAGAAACATAAACAGAAGGTGTCTGCTGGGGGCAAGCCAACTATCTGTGGACAACCTGCTGGATTTTGAGTGTTTCATCTATTCATGGCCTCCTAAAGGCAAGTGGCGGTGTGTGCTATTATAGACTATCGCTTCGAATATTTTAGCAAATTAGAACTGAAAGTCAATAGTGCTGGGCAACAGCGTAGCCATCCCCTGCGTGGATTTCGTGATGAAGTGTATGGCGGACGCTATACGGGGAAGCGATTAAACATAACTTGTCCATTGTGCTTCGTTTGCGCCTGCTTCTTCGTTGTACTTGTCAATAGCTTTCCCATTGCGCTTCGGCTATGCTTTGCTTGCCTCGGAGGGAGGCAGAAAGGAGCACACCATGGAGGAAAAGAAAAACCTCTGCGCGCCCATTCCGCTGTCGCTGCACCAGCGGCTGCGTGCGGAGCAGGAGCGGCGTGGACAGACGCTGGCAGACTACATCACAGACATACTCAACGAACACTTTGAAGGAGGAGCAAAAAACATGGGCAATACCAATCGCACCATCGCCTTTCAGGTACCGGAGGAACTCTTTGACCGCCTGAAGGATTACCTCGCCAAACACGGCTTGAAGCAGAAGAACTTCATTCTCGGCCTCATCGAGCGGGAGCTGAACGACGCAGTGGATGCGGAATAACAACATGCAGAGCCGCAGGCGTGTGCCTGCGGCTTCACTTTTGGAGGAAAACTATGTACCTATACCCTGAAAATCTGACGGCGCGCCCAATGCTGTGGCTGTGGACGCTGCGGGACGTGGCGTTCATCGGCATTGGCCTGCTGCTGTCGGTACTGGCACTGACGCAGACCGGCAGTATCGTCCCGCTGGTAGCCACGGCGGCACTGGCCTTTCTCTGCATTCGGCACGGCGGCGTCAGCATGCTGGACTTTCTGCGCTACGCCGCAGCGTTCTTCTTTTTCGGGCAGCAATACTACGAATGGAGGGAACGAGTATGAGAAAGAAGAAGTCCACGCAGCAGCTGGTGGGCATTGAGAGCGTGACGGACAGCAGCGTGCTGACGGCAGGCGGTGAGTTGACCTTTTACCTTGTGCAGCCTACTAACCTGAACGTGCTGCCGGAGTCGGGTGTCCGCACGAGGGTGACAGCGCTGCTGAATGTGCTGAAGACCTCGGCAGAGATGGAGCTGCTGGCGTTAGACTCTAAGGAGTCCTATCAGGATAACCGTCTCTATTATCGGCGCAGGGCAGAGGAGGAAGGCAATCCCGCTATCCGCGCTCTGCTGGCGCAGGACCGGCGGCATCTGGACGATGTGCAGACCATGATGGCATCATCCAGACAATTCTGCTTTGTCCTGCGGCGCAGAAAGACGGATGGCGCTATCAACTTTACCACGGTGGAGCAGCAGCTCCGAGACAGCGGCTTTGCCGTCCAGCGGGCCGAGGGGCAGGCTCTGCTGGAGCTGCTGGCCATCTACTTCGAGCAGGACGCTACTCATGAGGTATTTGACCTTGTGGACGGAGCGCGGTGGCTGACCGCGGAAATGGAGGTATGCCCATGAGGAATCCGTTTCGTAAGAAAACCCCATCACCGCAGGAAGTGTTCATCCGAACCTATCTGGACAGCATCGCGCCAGGCGTTGTGAAGTTCGAGGTGGATCATTACATCTTCGGCAACACCTACCGCTGTGCGTGGGCGCTGCGGGAATATCCCGCCAGCACCGAGTCGCAGGCCATCCTGCGGCACTTGGGCGAAAAAAGCGGCGTGACGCTGCGGATATATTGCCGACAGGTGTCCCCCGGTGAGGAGGACAGGATCATCGACAACGCCAATAAGAAAAATAAGCTGGACGGTTCAGATCCTAACAAGCTGCGGCAGGCAGTGGAGGCCGAGAGCAACCTGCGGGATGTGGCGGAGCTGGTGCATAAGATGCACCGTGAGCATGAGCCGCTGCTCCACTGCGCCGTGTATCTGGAGATGACGGCGGACAGCGCGGAGCACCTGCGGCAGCTTCAGACCGATGTGCTGACGGAGTTGGTGCGCTGTAAGCTGAATGTGGACAAGCTGCTCCTGCGGCAGAAGCAGGGCTTTTACTGCGCCAGTCCCGTAGGCTATAACGCCCTTGGCCGGGAGTTCGAACGCGTACTGCCCGCTGGCAGCGTGGCCAATCTGTACCCGTTCAACTACTCCGGCAAGACAGATCCCAACGGCTTTTATATCGGCAAGGATAAATACGGCAGCAACATCGTGGTGGATTTCGACCGCCGCGACAGCGACAAGACCTCTGCCAATATCCTCATCCTCGGCAACAGTGGACAGGGCAAGAGCTATCTCATGAAGCTGCTGATCTGCAACCTGCTGGAGGCGGGCAAGTCCGTGGTCTCACTGGACGCGGAACATGAGCTGGAAGAGCTTTGTGGCAAGTTGGGCGGCTGCTTTATCGACCTGATGGCCGGCGAGAAGCGCATCAATGTGCTGGAGGTGCGGTGTTGGAACGAGGACACAGAGGCGGACGAGTCCGCACCGGGGGCTTTCCGCAAGTCCACACTGCTGGCGCGACACGTCTCCTTCTTAAAGGACTTCTTTCGTGCCTACAAGGACTTCTCCGATCCGCAGTTGGATACCATTGAGATCATGCTGTCTGCACTGTATAAAAAATGGGGCATTTCTGAGGAAACAGACTTCCGCCGGCTCAAGCCGGAGGACTACCCCGTCCTATCCGACCTGTATGCGCTCATCAATAATGAACTGGTGAATTACAGGAACGGCAGCCTGTACACGCGGGAGTTGTTGCAGGAGGTGCTGCTGGGCCTGCACTCCCTGTGCGTGGGTGCGGACGCGCCGTTCTTCAACGGACATACCAATATCTCCGACGACAGGTTTCTGGTATTCGGTGTAGGCGGCGTACTGACGGCGGCCAAGAGCCTGCGGAACGCCCTGCTGTTCAACGTGCTGGCATATATGTCGGACAGACTTCTGACGGCGGGCAACACGGTGGCGGCACTGGACGAGCTGTACCTGTGGTTGTCCAACCCCATCGCCATCGAGTATATCCGCAACTGCTTGAAGCGTGTGCGGAAACGGGATTCTGCGCTGATGATGGCGTCCCAAAACTTGGAGGATTTCGACCAGGAGGGCGTGCGGGAAATGACAAAACCGCTGTTCGCTATCCCGCCCCACCAGTTCCTGTTCAACCCCGGCTCTATCGGCAAGCGGTTTTACATGGATATGCTGCAGCTGGACGAGGCGGAGTTTGAGCTCATTCAGCACGCACGCCGCGGCGAATGCCTGTTCAAATGCGGCATGGAACGGTATCATCTGGAGGTGAAAGCACCACCCTACAAGGCGGCGCTGTTCGGCACGAAGGGAGGCAAGTGATGGCAATACCTGCACTGGCGCGGCTGGCGGCAGCCGTGCTGACCAATGAGGATGGGCGAAGGACAGCCGGTAAGGTGCTGGCCTTGATCCTGTCGCCGCTTATCATACTGGCGGCGTTCCTGTGCTGCTTCGGTGACGGCGCGTCCCGGCACAACAACGCTGTAGTATCCGCGGCGTTCTATGGCGCAGAATTTTCAGACAAAGTCCCCAAGGAATACCGCACACATATCACCGAGATGCAGGAGGCATTCTCTCTTTTGGATTCGGCCACCGTCTATGTCAATCAAAAAGCCGAGGAAGGCAGCCTTGACCCCGTACAGGTCAAGGCTGTTTTCTTTGCCCTCTGCTTCGGCGACAACGCGCCGACCCGTGCTGCCGCAGACCGCTTCGTGGACTGTTTTTATAAAACGGAAACACGGACGCGCATGGTAACGGTGGTACAGGAAGATGGCACAGAGGAACTGGTGGAGGAGACATACGAGGTGGCCGTGCCCCTGCCAATGGCGGAGGTCTATGAAAAACTCGCTACATGGCGCGGCAGCGTGGTGACTGACGAGGAGCGTTCCAATGCTGTGGATATCTACGCCATGGTCATGGGCAGCATGGGCGGCGATACCTTCAACGGTGATTATGAGTCGGGCGGCAGCGCACCAATCGAGCTGGATGTATCCATGCTTACCGACCCGACTACGAAGAACGCAGCCGACCTTGTAGTCTACGTTACCAACGCATGGAACTCCGGCTGGGGCTATGTGTGGGGGACGTATGGGCAGACGCTGACGCCGGAGCTGCTGCAATACAAGCTGACGCAGTATCCGGATGGCGTAGGAAAGTACGTGGACTTCATCCGCGCCAACTGGCTGGGCAGACACACTGCCGACTGCGTGGGGCTCATCAAGGGCTACGGCTGGCTGTCCACCGACACCATGACCATCGACTACGGTACGCACGGGATGCCAGACATCGGAGCCAACGAGATGTTCTACAACGCCACACGGCACGGCGGCATTGAAACTATGCCGGACACGCCGGGACTGGCGGTGTGGAAGACCGGACACATCGGCGTATATATCGGCAATGGTGAAGTCATCGAGGCCATGGGTACCAAATACGGCGTGGTCAAGACGCAGCTGGAAGGCCGCGGCTGGACGCACTGGCTGGAGGTGCCGGGGATCGAGTATGAATGAGGGTAATCTGTAAAAGCTGATTGCTATTCTCAGGTGTATCGGCTATAATAATGGCAGAATAGGTTAAAGGAGGTGCCACCGCTATGAGTACGCTATCGCTCAGTGAGGTCAAAGCCGTCGTGAAGGAATTGCTGAAACGCTACCACGCGGAATATGCGCTGTTGTTCGGATCGTATGCCCGTGGTGACGCCACACCCGATTCTGATATCGACATCATTATCGTGGGCGGAAAAGACTTTGTGCCCCGTAACATTTTCGCACTGGCCGAGGACTTGCGTGAAATGACTGGGCGGAATGCCGATGTGTTTGAGATGCGGGAGGTCAATACGGGAACGCCTTTTTATGAGTCCGTAATGAAGGAGGGTATCCGTATCGCATGAAGAAGACAGATACTGAACGGTTGAAGAAGATTGTTTCCCTGTGGGATGCACTGAGCAGCGAGATCGAACGGCGGGGCATCACACGAGAGATGTTGTTGACTGAGCAGTTTTCTCAATGGGCAGTAACCACGCCGGTCTATAACATCGGTGAACAGGTCTATCAGCTTTCGCCAGAGTTCAAAAAGGAACATCCAGACATTCCGTGGAGCGTTGTCTCCGGGCTGCGGCATCGGTTGGTGCATGATTATGACGGTATCAACTGGTCACTAATCGCAGACGTCATCTTTGATGACATGAACCCCTTTGTAGAACAAGTTAAGAGCATACTATCAGAGTGAATAGAAACAATGAAAAGCGCAGGCGAAGGCCTGCGCTTTTTCTGTGCCTTGCAAGGAGGAAACGACATGGCGTATGTAAAGGAACACGCACCGTCAGAGGTCTACCACCTGGCGAAGAAAGAAAACCTGAACAGCATTCTGGATGACGGCATGATCCGCCGTTTCAGTGATACGGAATGCTGGTTCTGTGCCGACCTGCAAAAGATGAGAGCGTACATGGAGCAGACGGTCATGTGCGAGGGCAAACCCTACTATAACGTGACAGGTCAACTTTGCCGTTATCCCAAATTTGTGCCGGAGGACTATGTCCTCCTCAAGCTCATACCCTGCCGACAGAAGGACAACTGGTATCGCTGGGAGCAGGAAATACCTGCGGGAAACCCTGCGGCGCTGGTCAGGGCAGCGCGTGAATTCTCCGCGCTGAAGATCGGCTACCGCGGTGACCTCGCATTTCACAATGCAGAGGTCATCGATGTGCCACAGTTTCTTGTGGAGGGGGTCACACAGGGCGAGCCGGTGCAGACCAACACAGAGCTGCGGGACATTCTCTCCCAGCGCATCGAAGATGAGATGGCCGATTATATGCGTCGGCTGGATATGCGTACCCGCGACGAACTGATACAGACGGCAGACGAGATCGACGCCATGATGACCTGCGACTGCGAACTGCAGCTGCTGGGAGAATGTCTCCCGCGTGAGGAACTGGTCTTCCTGCTGGAGCAGGATAGACCGCTGGAGCAGATGAGCAAGGCGTGGATGGAGCATCGGAATGTGGATGTAGGTGAGACATTCCAGAGCCTGCTCACCGGCCTGTATGCAGAGCGGCAGCACGATATGGACATGAAAATGTGAGGAGGCACAGCATGGGAGAAACCAATATCACCATCAATTTTGATGTGGCCAAGCTGGACGCCGCCTTCGGTACATTCGTGTGTACGGATGAGAACGATGATTGGCTGAATATCTACGCCAACTACGACATCGCGCAGGACAGACCTTGCGATGCGCTGGAGCTGAATCTCTGCAAGGGCGACGGTACAGAGAAGAACTGGAGCTACCACCTGAATGCTGCCGAGCAGGAGGTGCTGGCTCGGAAGATGGAGGCGTTTTGCCAGCAGCAAAACGGCATGAGCCTGCACGATTTCGCCCGGCAGCTTCAAGAGGAGCCGAGGCCGTCTCCGCAGATACAGATGTAGCCCCGTGTTTGCCCCTGTGGGCCGGTTTGTGGCCTCGCAGGAACGCGGGAGGGTAACCATAGCGACCCCGAAGGTTTGGAGCGTTTTCGGCCCGCTTTTCGGTGCGTCGAAAGCGGAGCAGGAGAAAAGCATTGGCGCTTTTCTGCGCCAATGCCGGTCACGGCAGCCCGCAGTGCGGACTGCCACGAGGGTTTGCGGCATTTTGCGATTGGCGCTGATTATCGAATTCCAAATGTGCTTTGGCGCTATTCTTTGTAAAAATGCCCGTCAGCCCCGTGTTTACAAGGCTTTCGGGACGCGCAGGAAGGAGGTGTGACTCGATGGATAAAAATGGGAAAAGCCGGCACTCTGTTTGGCTGTCAGACGACGTGTGGCGGGAGGTGGATGCGCTCTATAAGCTGGATAATTGCCCCACCCGCAACGAGTTCGTGGAGAAGGCCCTGCGGCAGTATTGCGGTCACTTACACGCCGAGAGGACGGGCGCATATCTGCCTCGCGCACTGCAAGAGGTGCTGGAGGGTACGCTGGGCGTGTTCGGTGACCGGCTGGGCAGGCTGCTGTTCAAGCTGGTGGTAGAACACAACATGACCAACCATCTGCTGGGCGGTGATGTGGATATGACCCGCGACGAGTACAGCAAGATGCGCGGCAGCAGTGTCCGTGAGGTGGCATCCACCCACGGCAATATCTCCTTCAAGGACGTGCTGCTGTTCCACCGGGAAGAGTAACGCATGGCGCGGCTGATACAAAAAAGCGGCTACATCAAGAACGGCAAGGCAACCGGCTACATGGAATACGTTGCTACGCGGGACGGTGTAGAGATCATCCAGAGCACCGAGCCTGTGACTAGGAAGCAGGAGCGGTTCATCAAAAGACTGCTGAAGGACTTCCCGGATGCAAAAGAGCTATTTGAGTACAGTGACTACCTACAGACACCCAATCAAGGCAAAGCATCTGCGTTTATTGCCGTGGCACTGGACACACATCTGCACGAAGTGGAATCCGAGAGCGGCTATATGTCCTACATCGCCCAGCGGCCCCGTGCCGAAAAGCACGGCGGCTATGGCCTGTTCAGTAAGGCAGATGTCACCGATCTCAAGGCGGCGAAGGCCGAGCTGGAAGCCCACAACGGAAAGGTGTGGACGTTTATTTTCTCCCTGCGGCGTGAGGACGCGGAGCGACTTGGGTACAACAAAGCTGCCGCATGGCAGAATCTGCTGAAGCAGGAGAGCGCCGCTATTGCGGAAGCTATGCGGATTCAGACGGATGATTTTCGCTGGTACGCGGCGTACCACGATGAGGGGCACCACCCCCACGTTCACATGATGGTGTGGTCAGCGGAACCGAAGAAGGGGTATCTCACGCGGGATGGTATCGCCGCCATGCGTTCCAAGATGACGAACGCTATCTTCCATGAGGAGATGAAGGAGCTCTACATCAAGAAGGATGCTGCCTACAAAGAGAGCATCCAGACCGCGAAAGAGTCACTGCTGTTGTGTATCAGGATACTGGAGAGCAGCGAGTCAGCTGACCCTGTGATAGAACAAAAGCTGCGGGATCTGTCTCGCGCATTGAATCAGGTCGATGGCAAACACGTCTATGGCTATCTGCCCAAGGAGGTCAAGGCACAGGTGGACGAGATCGTTGACCGGCTGGCGCAGCTCCCAGAGGTGGCGGCTTGCTATGAACAGTGGTGGAAGTTGAAGGATGAGATCGCCAGCTACTACGGACGGAACACGCCGCCCCATCAGCCGCTGGTACAGCAAAAAGAGTTCCGCACCATCAAGAATATGATCATTCAGCAGGCGGAAACATTTCGGCAGCCTGTGTCAGAGCAAGTTCCTGTTGAGACAGAACCTAATGAGCAGCAAGTGCCGCCCTCACCTGAATCGGCTGTGGCTATGCCGCAGCCACAGGCAGTCACGTCGCAGATCAAGATAGAAGGCGGTGCGGTCATTCAATTGCTCCATCACATGAGTCGTGTGTTCCGCGGCAATATGCCGGTCATTCCGCCTGCGCTGCGTATCGACTCCAAGCGCCGCAGACGGTTACAGGAGAAGCGTATGGCCATGGGGCACAAGCGGGACGACCATGAGGAGCAGGAGCGCTTGCGGAATGAGCAGATACTATGACTGTAAAAGGTCCCTTAAATTGATCTTCAGTTTTCTCGTTGTGTGTGGTATGCTAATAGTGAGGTGAGCACTATGACCACGAAACAGATAAATCGTCAGATTGCTGCTGTCAAAACAGCAGATGCCATCAACGCCATAGAGGGTGCTCCCGTATCTCATTATGCGAAAACGCTGTCCAATAGCTGGGCAAGAGGAGAAATCACGGGGGAACAGATGAAGGCGGCTCTGCTGGCTTCTCACAGGAAAATGGCGGCACAGGTGCAGAGCCATGCCTGACATTTATCTCTATGATGGCGTGCCGGTGCTGCGCAACAAGCTGCAGATTAAGGACGAAAAGACCTTAGAACTAATTGAAGCCGAACAGTCTCGTGCCAACATGATGTTGTTGTATGAGCAAGGATTTCATAACTTTTCGCCGGAGGGCTTATGTGAGATCCACCGCTATCTGTTTGGGGACATCTATGACTGGGCCGGACAGTTCCGCGTGATCAACATAGAAAAACGAGAAAAACTGCTGGGCGGACGAAGCGTATGGTATAGCAATGATGAGGACATCGCGCAGGATCTGCAAAACGCCTTTGACACAATTCGTAGCAAGAAATGGGATACTTTCTCACGACAGGAATTCGCCCATGAGTTGGCGATGACTTTTCCAAAAGTCTAGCAGACGCATCCGTTCCGCGAAGGAAATACCAGAACCGTCGTTATGATGATGACATTCTTCGTGGAGGATCACGGCTATTATATGGATCAGGAGCTGATGGCACAGAGTTCCAGATATGTCAGAGATTCCTTTGTCATGGCATCGCTGGATCAGTTTTCTGAGTATGAGCATTTGGAGAAGATTTTGCGGGATGCCATTTGCGATGAACCTGTTAAGTATGATGAAGTCCCGTCTGCAAATGAATACAGAAGCACATCACAGGAGAAATATCGGAAATATCAAAAAGGTAAGTACACACCGGAACCTCATTATCAACGAGAAGAATAGAAAGAAGCGGGTCGCTATGCGGCTCGCTTTTTACATGAGGAGGATTATGGGTAAATTTGTATATTTCACATCCGCAGAGAAACGGCAGGCCAACGAGGTTGACCTGCCGTCTTTTCTGTTGGATCGAGGCGAGAAACTCATTATGGCCGGACGGGATTACCGGCTGGCCAGCGACCACAGCATCACCGTGCGCGGGCCGATGTGGTATGACCATGCCGCACGGAAGGGCGGACGCGCCATCAGCTTCGTGCAGCAATTCTACGACAAGACCTATCCCGAAGCGGTGACTATGCTGCTGGGGCGGGACGGTCAGGGCATCATCCCCATCGTCAAGAAGGAGCCGGAGTCGAGAGAGCCGAAGCCCTTCGCGCTGCCGGAGGCCTATCTCAATATGCGGCGGCTCTATGCCTACCTGACTACTCACCGGCGCATCGACCGCGACGTGGTCACGGAGTTCGTGCGGGAGAAACTGCTCTACGAGGACGCCGTACACCACAACTGCGTGTTCGTGGGCATGGACGAGCATGGTGTAGCCAAGCACGCGCACCTCCGCAGCACAAGCAGCAGCGGAAAAGTGTTCCGCATCAATGTGGAGGGCAGCGAGGCGAAGCATAGCTTCCACAAGGATGGCACAGACTGTTCCCTCTATGTCTTTGAAGCGCCCATTGACTTGCTGTCTCATATCACGCTCTATCCGACAGGCTGGCTGGAACACAGCTATGTGGCCTGCTGCGGTACATCTGTTCAGCCGGTGCTGGAGCGGCTGCGGCAGAATCCGAAGTTGAATATGGTCTATCTCTGCCTCGACAATGACGAGGCTGGTGAGGATGCCTGTGAAAGCATGATGGAAGTGCTGGAGGAGATGGATGTGGACGTGGAGCGTCTGCGTCCGCAGGGAAAGGACTGGAACGATGACCTGTGCGCGAAGCGAGGCAAAGCGAAAACCCCGACAGCATAAAGCTGTCGGGGTAAATTCATGTCACTGTTGGTAGCGCAATAGCAAAGAACGGAGTACGGGCGTGAAATCCTCGCAAATCTGCCGTGCGATTTCGGTGGCGGTAGCCTCATCGTAGACATGGGAGGTAATATTTCGTGCGGAAATGATCGCGTTCCACATATCGGCATCGTCGATTATGCCGGCGGCATAGGCGTCCTTCAGCACAGCACGGGGCGAAACGACGGCGAGCACGACGCCCTGATCCTCCAAGTATTCGCGGAGCGATTTCCACGCCAGCTCCACCGTGAACTCAAAACGCTGGATCAGTCCGTCGCGGTACAGTGTATCCTGCGACGCTGCAAGATAGCTTTTGACGGCATCTTCCAACTGTGCAAAGGCACGTTTATAGTTTTCAATCTTCTGCAGCATACAGTGTTACACCATCCTTCTCGATGTTTTGCAGAAACGCGGGTTCCATATTCTCGGAGATATGCACGATATCCAGCTTCAAGAGCGTGGGAAGATCCTCTGCCTCAAGGGAAAAGCCGCCGCGCTGCTTCTCAGGCATACCGTATACAGCGAGGTCAACATCGCTGCGTGCGTGGAAGTCTCCTCTGGCGCGGGAGCCGTAGAGGACTAATCGCTGTGCGCCATACCGTGCGGCAAGATTTGCAAGTTTTGTGTATAGCTCGTCCATGCGTCCTCCATCAAGATAAGTTTCTTCACATACTTATCATACCACTTTTTCACATAGTAACACAAAACAGTTAAAAAAGAAAGAGACTATGTTCAACAGTATTTGGCGGCAATAGACGTAAAATGGCTACCAGCACAAGGTTGCTAAAACCTTCATTCATCCAACATCAATTGGCCATCCCATGCCTGCCGTTTTAACCGCTGGAGCTGTTCCTTTTCCAGCTGGGCAATGCTCTTTTCGGGAGTGGGCAAATCTTCCGGCATTGTGCCGCCGATTTTTTCGATGGCTTCTCTTACTTCACTGCCGACCTTGTAATGAACGGCGGTGGCGGTATCCGCGCTGTTCACGCTATCCTTCCGAAGCTTCTCCTCGGTCTGAGAAATACGGAACAGGTTTGCGATCAGCTCTGTACTGCCCATGTAGTCGAGAATCTTTTGACCGACTTCCAAGTTCTTCTTGCGGTGAATGTCATCCACGGTCATGCCGCCGTACAATCCCATGTACCCGGCATTTTGGAATACGGCAAATTCATCTGCTGTGATCACTCCGGCGTTCCGTGCAGCTTCAGCAAGCAGCTGATTCCACTGCTTGATATCGCCGCGCACAACCAGCCGGCGGCTGTCTTCGTCCAACTGGTTGAAACGGTCTGCCACTTCCTGCCGGTAGGTTTGGATGGCAAAATAGGTTTGCCCCAACGCGATGACCTCTTTGCGCGGATCACCGTTCTGTACAATCAGATAGCAGGCGTAGCGGGACAACTCATAGTCAACAATGCCTTTCGTTGCTGCACCGGCTTCAACGATTTTCCTGACCTCAGGAAAATCGGCAGATGCATCATGTCCGCTGTTTTCACAGGCGATCATAGCGCGCTTGATGACCTTGGCAAAGTTTTCCCATTTTGCATAATCCAGGACCGAAGCCAGTTCTCTGGCATACCAATACTCGGAACCGTCAGAGCGCGTTCTGCGAATGTCCTCAAAGCATTTATATTCGGTGGCAACGAGATGGCTCATGTAGTGTCCCTCCCCTATTTTTACACGGCAATAGTAACATAGATCGATAAAAAAAGAAAGGAGAAATCCTGTGACAGATAACCTCTGGATACTCTTTGCAGCGGCGGGTGTCATGGTGGCCGTCATCGGCGGACTGTCGCTGCTGGGCGACCACTACACACTGAACAACATCAAGTCCAAGACCGTGGGCGACGGGCAGCATGGCACGGCACGGTGGGCAACCGATACGGAGATCCGCAAGACCTACGCCCTCGTCCCCTTCCAAGTGCCGGACTGGCGGGCGGGAAAAAACCTACCTGGCGCGCAGGGACTGGTGCTGGGCAGCACCAGCGGCAAGCACGGCATCACCGCACTGGTAGACAAGGACGATGTGCATTGTCTTATGATCGGCGCATCCGGCGTGGGTAAGACAGCGTACTTTTTGTACCCAAACTTGGAATATGCCTGCGCCAGCGGTATGAGCTTCCTGGCACTGGATACCAAGGGTGACCTCGCCCGCAACTACGGCGCGGTGGCACAGAAATATTACGGCTATCATGTTTCTGTGGTGGATCTGCGTAACCCCACGCGCTCGGATGGCTATAATCTCATGACCCTCATCAACCACTACATGGATGAGACACGGGCGACCGGCGGTCTTGCCGCCCGTGCCAAAGCGGAGAAGTACGCCAAGATACTGGCCAAGACCGTCGTGTCTCCGAACGGCGACACTGACCACGGGCAGAACGCCTTCTTCTACGATGCGGCGGAGGGCTTGCTGACCTCCGTGGTGCTTCTGCTGGCGGAGTTCCTGCCGCCGGACAGCAAATGCCCCGCAGAGCGCCGACACATCGTGTCCGTATTCAAGCTGGTGCAGGAGCTGCTGGCGC